>Ga0265293_10003651_pt1 | contig 28337 bp, 18 predicted proteins | sample Munlanlewell138R_FD_192505 | JGI IMG/M metagenome (GOLD analysis project Ga0265293, IMG submission 192505) | Leachate microbial communities from a municipal landfill in Southern Ontario, Canada - Leachate well 138R | ecosystem: Engineered > Solid waste > Landfill > Unclassified | place: Canada... | reverse complement strand
GTCCGCCCTCCAGCCGGTCGGGCCCGGCACCGCCGCGCAGCACATCATCCCCGGCCCCGCCCAGAAGCGTGTCGCTCCCCGCACCGCCGAGCAGCGTGTCATGGCCCGCGAACCCGCGGATCAGATCGTCGCCCGGACCGCCCTCCAGCCGGTCGGGCCCCGCCGTGCCGGTCAGGACCAGCCCGGTTTCGGGGGTCGGAGCGGGGGTGCCGCCGCCCCCGTTCGCGATACCCCGGTCGGGATGCGGCACCGGCCCGGGGGGCGTGCCGCCCGGATCGGCCCCGGACAGCGGCGGCGGCGCCCACAGATCGGCGGGCGGCAGCACCCCGGCCACCCCCGAAGGGTTCCCCAGCGGCAGATGGCCCAGGTTCGCCACATCGGCATCGGTGAATCCCCCGGGGTCGAGCGGCCCGCCCCCGGCGCTGTAAAGATCGACCCGGGCCGCGCCGATATGGATGCGCGCGCCCCAGGGCCGCGCCTCGATCGCAAGACCGGCCAGCCCCTGCACCCCGAAAGCCGAGAAATCCAGCCGGTCCTCGCCCAAAGCGAAATCCCGCACCATGCCCAGCAGCCCGCCTTCGACCATCTGCCCGGGGTGGAAGACGAACAGATCCGCCCCCGGCCCGCCGCGCAACTGCTGCGCCCCCGGCGCGCCGATGATGATGTCGGCCGCATCGGTGCCGGTGACCGGCCCCGTACCGCTCAGGATCGGCCCGATTCCGGCCGGATCGAGCGTGAACCCCGCCACGGCGGGGGCCGGGCCCTGCGTGCCGGCAAAGACATGCAGCCGCCCGCCGGTCACCACGGCCTCGATCGAGGTCACCGGCCCGGCCGCCATCCCCATCCCGGCCGCGCCGAGATGCACGAGCCGCCCGCCGGGGATCAGCGTGAACAGGCTGATCCCGCCGTCCGAACCGCCCGCGAGCAGGAAGACCCGCCCCTCGTGCTCGACCGCATGCAGGGCGGCGACCGACTGGAACCGGGTCGCAAGCCCGTCCACCACCAGGTCATGCGCCTGCAACGCGCCCTCCGCCCCCAGGCGGAACACGGCGATGGTGGAACTTCCGGCCGCACCCAGAAACACCCATGTGCCCTGCGCATCCGTCGCGGTGGCGATGGCCGAGGGCGCGGCGATCCCCAGCCCGTCGGAAAACCCGGTCTGGGCGGTCAGCCGCGGCGCGCCGGAACCGTCCAGCCGGTAGGCAAGCACCTGATCGGCCCCGGCGACGCCCACCAGCAGCATATTCCCCGCCATGGCCAGCGCGGTGACCTGCGCCCCCTTGGCGGCGGCAAGATCCGCCCCCAGCGCCTGCGCCAGATCGGCCCCGAGCGGCAGCTTGCCCCGCGCCGCCAGCGCGCCCCCCGCCAGCGTGTAGAGCGCGACCTCGGCCCCCCGCGCCAGCGCGAGCGTGCCGCCCGAGGCCGCCGCCAGCCCCGCCACCCCGCCGATCCCCGGCGCGGGGATCAGGCTGCCGCCCGCGGGCCCGGCGAAGGCCCCGCCTTCGTCGAGCCCGAAGGCCCGCACCCCGCCATCGGCCCGGCCCGGCGCCAGAAGCAGCCGGTCGCCCCCGGCCTCCAGCAGCACCAGCCCGGTCACGGCGGGCAGCATCGGCCCGGCCCCGAACGGCGCCAGCCCCAGCGGATCGAGCCCGCCGCCCGGGCCGATCCGCCAGGCGGCGATCCCGCCGCCGCCGCCGGTCGCACCGTAGAGCACCGGCCCCGCGCCGGTCCCGACCACCAGAAGATCGGTCAGCCCGCCGGAGACATCCGACAGGTCCGCCGCCGCCGAAACGGCCTGAATCGCCCCCACCACGTCGTCACCTCACACCCATGCACCCCCGTGCAGGGCCGAGTGTCGGGGCCAAAGGTTTAACAGCCGGTTCAGACATGCTGCGGGGCGGGGCGGAAAATACGCGGCAAGTGACTCAAATCCGGGGGATTTCCGGATTTTTCCGGATGAAGTCGTTTGTTTTCAACGGGTTGGGTGAAGAACGTTTCGCACGCGAAACATATGCAGGTCAACCAATTGAAATTGCAGGGTTTTACCCCGAAAAATCCGGAAACCCGTTACCTGCCGTGCCGCAGCCAGTGTTCCAGCCGGTCGCGGAAGGCGGGATCGACGCCGGGGCCGCTCAGGGTGATCCGCATGAACCGGCCAGAACCGGCGGCCTGCAAATGCACGGGCTTCGGCGGCGGCGCCGGTTCCACGGGCGCGGGCGCAGGGGTTTTCGGGGGCGAAACAGGCTCTGTTCCGGCCGGATCCGACCCTGCGGACGCCTTGCCGCCCGCCGCCCGGACCAGCACCGCAAGCTGGGCTTCGGCGCCTTCGGCCTTGCGCAGCCGTTCGCGCAGCCGGGGGGCAAGCGCGGGGTCGGTCTCCAGCATCCGGCCCAGTTGCAGCCCCAGCCGCTCCGGGATCGCGCCGGGCGCCGCCAGCGCCCCGTCGAGCGCCGCGACCAGCGGCAGGAAGCCGCCGATCTTCGAGCGCCGGGCCCGGCTTGCCGAGGCGAACAGCCCGGAAAGCGCGGCCTTCGGCGTGGCGAACACCTCCTGCTCGACCGCGCGCAGCACGATCCGGGCGCGTTCGAAATAGGACAACCCGACCCGGATCTCGTTTTCCTCGACCATCGCCACATAGGCTTCGGCGGCGGTGCCGGGGCTGCGGATCAGACACTGTATCAGCCCGAAACGGGCCTCGCCGGTCTCCTCATGGAGCCGGCGCAGCGCCATCAGCCGCCGCCAGCCCGAGATCAGCCCGTAACGTCCGCCGCCCAGATCCGCGACCTCGGCCGGGGTCTGCTGGCCACGGGCGCGCAGGCTTTCCACAAGCTCCGCCATCTCCTCGGGGTCGGCGGCCATGCGGTCGCGCACCAGATAGCCCGCGTCCACCGCATCGAGCGGCAAGGGCTGGATCAGCCGTCCCTCGGCCCGCGCCGCCTCCATCGCGCCCGCGACCTCGGCCAGCGCGGCGGTGGCGGCGCTTTCGCCCGCGACCCGGGCGATCGGCGGGGCCGGGGGGAACATGGATTTCATCTCGGGCGCGGGGGATTCGGGGCTCAGGTAATCCGGCCGCGCCGGGGTCAGTCGCTTGCGTTTGGCCATCGGCATCTCCTTTCCCCGCGACTCTCGCACGAAACCCCTGACGCCCCGTCACCGCAGCGCGCGCAGCCCCCTGCAACACCCGGGAAAAAGGCCCTGTTCCGGCGCCTAGAGACGTTTTTCATCGCCGCCCCCCGCCAGTTCGTCGCGCCGCCAGACCCCGAGCAGAAGCCGCTTGAACGCCGCATAGGTGGCGTCGAAGGTCTCGCGGCCGCGCATGTAGGTCTCGCGGTTGAAGTCGCGGTAATCGGCCTCGTAGATACCCGAAACCCGTTCGCCCGCCTGGCCGATCAGCGCGGTGAAATCCTGCCGGAAGGGCGACAGCGCGCGGCCGAGGTAAGCCTGCATCAGCCCGGCCAGCTCGGCCTGCTGCCCGGCGTCGTAACGGGTGATGACCAGCCGCACCGCGTCCCATTCGAAGGCCAGTTCCTCGCGCCCCAAGGCCCGGGCGGCCATGTTCTCGCCCTCCTCGATACTGGCGAAGGTCGAATGGAGCATGTCGAAGAACCGCCCCGTCGAGTCGAACTCCAGGAACGAGGCCCCGACCGGCACCAGCAGGATATCGGCGGCGGCAAGCCCGTTGATCGTCAGATACCCCAGCGCCGGGGGGGTATCGACGAACACGATGTCATAGGCATCGAGCACCCCGTCGGCGGCCAGCATCTCGGACAGCGCGTCCCACAGCTTCCAGCCCCGCGCCGCCATGCGCCAGACCGGAATCTGGAACTCTGCCCAGTAGAGGTTCAGCTGCGCGCCGATCAGGTCGATATTGGGCCAGTGGGTCCTGGCGATCAGCGATCCGGCGCGAACCTTCAACGCCTCCGCCAGCGTGCCGTCGAGCGGAACCGGCGCCTCGCCCCGCGCCATCCGCGCCCGGTTCTCGGCCTGCACATGGGTCGCGTAATGGCGGGCGAGCAGCGGGAACACCGTCTGCCATTCGTCCGCCACCTTGCCGCCGAAGATCGAGGTCATCGAGCCCTGGCTGTCGAGGTCCACCACCAGCACCCGGTAGCCGTCGAGCGCGGCCGACATCGCCAGATGCGCGGCCGTGCTGGTCTTGCCGACGCCGCCCTTGAAATTCGCCACCGCGACGATCTTGGCGGGCAGCCCCCCGGGCCGCCAGGGCAGGTATTCGCGGTTCTTCGCCCCTTCGGCGGCGAAATGGGCGCGCAGCCGGTTGACCTCCTCCAGCGTGAACCACTTGGCGCCGCCCTCGGTCTCGGACCGGCCCTGCGGCAGGTCGGGGTTCTGCTTCAGCACCCGGCGGAAATGCGCAACCGCGACCGGGATCAGGTAGCGGGTGATCTCCCAGGTCGAGAACAGCCGCAGCCTGCGCTGCCCGTCCTCCTGCAACCCGCGCGAGGCCAGATCCTCGCGCCCCCTCGCGCAGGCCCCGGCCAGATCGGCAAAGCCCGCGCTGCCCAGGGGCGCGTCAAGCTCGGCCAGCGCCCGGTCGGGGTCGATGTTGAAATAGGGCGGTGTCGGGGTGGTCTCGCGCAGCATCCGGGCCACTCATGTGCGGTGTTTTTACCAGAATACCGGAAAACACCGCACATGGAAGGGTTTTGCGCATGTGGATGGAATTTCCTTGTCTTTTCAAAGCAATTTCCGGTCCTACCCTCCGGCGTTCCCGTCGGGGTGCGATCCTTGCGCCAGTTATCTATCTTGTTAATTCCAAGTTACGGGGGTGGTGTGGCGCCGATCTTCACCTGTAACAGGCCGGATTTGAAGGGGAAATTTCCAGGCCCGGCAAGAAGGGCGATTCCGGAACCACGCAAGCCCGACTCCGAAACCCCGTATCGGGCGATTCCGAAGCCCCGAACGCAGGCAGCCCCGCGCTGGACCGAATCCCCCGCCGCGGCTAGGTTCGGTGTCAATGAAACCACGAAGGGCGAGTCGGGCAGTGGCCGCATCTTCCGTATCCCTCCCCGCCGGTGTCGGAGCCGGTATCGGGGCGCCGCTTCAGGGCGAGTTCTTCCTGTGCGATGTGCTCGACTGGGTGCCGAAGGACGATCTGGGCTCGATGGAACATCCGATGTTCTCGCTTTCGACCCGGCCCGACCGGCGCATCCTGAGCTATGAGCACAACGGGGTCGGCATCACCGTCACCCCTTCGGTGCGCGGCCTCGCGACCATCCACGACAAGGACATCCTGATCTACTGCATCAGCCAGCTGATGGCGGCGCTCAATGCGGGCCGGGCCACCAGCCGCACCCTGCGGCTCACCGCCCGCGACCTGCTGGTGGCGACCTGCCGCGAGACCAGCGGAGACGGCTACAACCGGCTGCGCGAGGCGTTCGAGCGGCTCGCGGGCACCCGGATCACCACCAACCTGGTGACCGGCGGCATCGAGACCACCCGGGGCTTCGGCCTGATCGAGTCCTGGGAGATCGTGCGGCGCACCCGGGGCGGGCGCATGGTCTCGGTCTCGGTCACGCTCTCGGACTGGCTTTACCGGGCGGTGCTGGCGAAATCGGTGCTGACGCTTTCGCGCGACTACTTCCGGCTGCGCAAACCGCTGGAGCGGCGGATCTACGAACTGGCGCGCAAACATTGCGGGCGGCAGCCGGAATGGCGGGTCTCGGTCGGGACGCTTTTGAAGAAATCCGGCTCGGCCTCGCCGCGCCGGGTGTTCCGCCGGATGCTGCGCGACATGATCGCCGCCGACCCGCTGCCCGACTACCGGCTGGAGGAGGAGCCGGGCGACGTGATCCGCATGAGCCCGCGCGACGCGGTGATCGAGGACGGGCCCTCGCTGCCGCCGCTTTCCATGGAGGTGATCGAACAGGCCCGCGCGCTGGCGCCGGGGCAGGACATCTATGCGCTGGAGGCCGAATGGCGCGGCTGGTGGGCGCAGTCGGGCCGGGCGCGGCTGCGCGCGCCGGGGGCGGCTTTCCTCGGCTGGGTGAAGGCGCGGCATCCGGGCGGCTAGGGCAGGGTGTCCGGAGCGCCACCCTTGCCCGGAGCCAAGGCACGGCACGCGCCGCCGGGCAGCCCCCGGCCTCAGTCCGTGCTGTTGTCGATCCGCGTGGCAAGGCCCAGGAAGGTGCCGATGATATTGGTCGTCGCATAGACCGCGTTCAGCGGGCTTTCCGAGGCATAGAGGATGTCGTCGGGGTGGATCTCGAACCGCCCGGCGCTGAACAGCCCGTCGGCGCTGGTCAGATCGACGATGAAGATCACCCGCGCCTGTTCGGGGCCGCGGATGCCGTCGCCGCGCGCGCCTTCGGGATATTCGCGCAGGATCAGGAGCCCGCGCGGATCGGCCCGCCCGGCATGGACCCCGCCCATCAGCGCGATCGCATCGGCGGCCATCAGCTTCTGCCGGGTGAAACGCACCTGCTGCTGGCGGCCGGTGGCGCCGATCGCCAGGAAATAGCGCGGGTCTTCCTCGACGATGATCTTGTCGCCGCCGCGCAGCACGGTGTCGAGCGCCGGGTTCTCGTAAAGCTGTTCCAGCGTGGTGACATGCACCTGGCCGCCGCGCACCAGCCGCACCACCGGATTGTCGAGCCCCTCGCGCACGCCGCCGGCGCGGGCGATCAGGCTCAGCACCGAGGTGTTGCGGTCCTCCAGCGGGTAGGAGCGCGGCGCGGCCACCCCGGCCACCACATCGACCGAGTTCATCCGCCCCGCTTCCTGCGCAAGCTGGACCTGGGCCGAGGGCACGATCTCTTCCAGCCGGGTCTGGATCGTGCCGCGCGCCGCCTCGGCGGTGGCGCCCGCGACCCGCACCTGGCCGATATAGGGCACGAAGATCGTGCCGTCGGGCGCGACCGCGACCCCTTCCATGGTCACCGCCTTGTTGCCGTTGGAGGTCAGCAGCGAGTTTTCCTCGTTGTCCCAGATGGTCAGCGTCAGCCGGTCGCCCGAAGCGATGGTCTGCCCGTTCGCGCCGCCGCCGCGCGAGATCCACCCCCCCCGCGGCCCCGAGCCGGTCACCGGCCAGGTTTCGACCCGCGGCAGCAGATCGCGCGTGACCGGATAGATCGCGTAATCCTGATACGGGTCGTCCTCGGCCGAGGCGAGGATCTCGGACAGCCGCGCGGCGTTGCGCGGCGCGTTGCAGGCCGCGAGCAGCCCCATCGCCCCGCCCGCGGCCCCGAGCGTCACGAACCGGCGGCGCCCGATGCGCCCGCCCGAACCATGCCCCGCTGCATCCGGCCTGACAGGGGTCCGTCCCCGGAAACGACCCGTTGCCTGCATCAGTTCCCCTCCCGGGTGAACCCCGGATTTTTGCTCACCTGCAAGATACCGGGCCCCCCGCCCCGGTCAACCACAATGCCGGGCGCGGGCGATGTCGGGCGGGCGTCATGGCAGGGCGGACACAATGCGGCGCGCTCATGCCTCGCCCGCCAGCGCCCGCACCTCGGCATGGGGCCGGTGGCTGCGGCCGGCAAGCCCGTCGCGGATCGCCGCCCGCATCAGCCGCAGGAAGGCGCGCCGCGCCCCCGGGTGGTGCCGTGCCTTGGCCAGCCATTTCGGCAGCACCACGGCAAGCGACGGCCAGAACAGCCAGCCCGCCGCCAGCCGGTACATGAACAGGAGGTTGCGGTGGTAGTAATAGACCTTCCACAGGGGCGTGAACCGGCCGCCGCCGCCGCCCGAATCCGCGCCGAAGGTCAGGCAGTCGTGTTCGAACCGCACCCCGGGGAAGAAGCCGATCCGCCCGCCCGCCCGGGTCAGCCCCAGCGTGTAGAGCCCGTCGTCGCCGTAGATGAACAACCGCCCGTCGGGATAGCCCGCCCGCGCCACCGCCGCGCGCGACAGGAACAGCCCGACGAAGGAGGCGCCATCGACCGCGACCGGGCCGGGCGCGGCGAAATCGGCCTCGGCCAGGTGAAAGGCGGTGCGGCCGCCGCCCAATGCGGTGCGCAGGAACACCCGCGGGTGCCAGAACGGGTTCAGCACCGGCCGGTTCATGTCGCAGATCCGCCCGTCGGGAAAGCGCACCGCCGCCGCCACCCCGTCCCAGCCTGACAGGTCGGCCATGCGGAAGGCCGCGAGCGCGCCGGGTTCGGGCCTGCCGTCGTCGTCGGTCAGCAACACCCAGTCGGGGTCGAACCGCTCCATCGCCGCGCGCAGCCCGGTTTCGAACCCGCCCGCGCCGCCGGTGTTTTCCCCGGACAGGACCGGCAGCAGCCGCGGGTCGTCCTGCGCCCGCAGCCAGTCCGCCGTGCCGTCCGTCGAGGCGTTGTCCACCACCACCAGATGGTCGAGCGGTTCGGCCAGCAGCCGCGCCACCGTCAGCCGCAGCTTGTCCAGCCGGTTGTGGGTCACGACCACCGCCGCCAGCCGGAAGCCCTCGGGGGCGCTCATCCCAGCGGATCCCGCAGGAAGGCGGGCATCGCCCGGCCCTCGGCCCTTGCGGCAAGGAAGGCGGCGGCGGTGTCCAGCGCCTCGCGGATCGTCACGTCCATGTCGAGATAGCGGTAGGTGCCGAGCCGCCCGACGAAACTCACCCCCGGGCTCTGCCGCGCCCGCGCCGCGTAATCGGCGAGCAGCGCCTTCTCCGCCACCAGCCGGATCGGGTAATAGGGGATGTCGTCCGGCCCGCAGGCGCGGGAATATTCGCGGTAGAGCACCGATCCCTCATGGCTTTCCCAGGGCGCGAAATGCTTGTGTTCGGTGATCCGGGTGAAGGGGGTTCCCTCGTCGCCGTGGTTCATCACCGCGCAGCCCTGCCAGTCGCCCCGATGGGTGAAGCGTTCGAAATCCAGCGTCCGGTAGCCGAGGCGGCCCATGTCGTAGCCGAACCAGCCGTCGAGCGGGCCGGACCAGAAGATATGGTCGAACCCCTTCGCCATGGCCGGATCCCAGGCGGTCTCCAGCGACAGGGTGATGCCGGGATGGTCGAGGATCGCCGCGACCATGGCGGTATAGCCCGCCTCGGGCATGCCCTGGAAGCGGTGGAAGAAATAGTTGTCGTCGTAGTTGAACCGCAAGGGCAGCCGCTTGAGGATGCTTGCGGGCAGCTCCGAGGGGTCGCAGCCCCATTGCTTGACCGTGTAGCCCTTGAAGAACGCCTCGTAGAGTTCGCGCCCGACGAAGCGCAGCGCCTGTTCCTCGAAGGTCTTCGGCTCGGCGATCGTCGTGTCGGCCCTGGCCTCGATGAAGGCGCGGGCCTCCCCGGGGCGCAGCGCAAGCCCGAAGAACTGGTTGATCGTGTGCAGGTTGACGGGAAGCGAATAGACCCGCCCGCCCACGGTGGTCTTGACCCGGTTGCGGTAGGGCCGGAAGACGGCGAAGCGGTTCACGTAGTCCCACACGCCCGCGTCGTCGGTGTGGAAGATGTGCGGCCCGTAGACATGCACCATCACCCCGGTTTCGGCATCGCGTTCGGTATGGCAGTTGCCCGCCGCATGGGACCGCGCGTCGATCACGGTGACCGCAAGCCCGGCCTCGGCCAGCTCGCGGCCGATCACCGCGCCCGAAAGCCCCGCCCCCACCAGAAGAACCTGTCCCGCCATGTGCCCCCGTCCGGTCCTGCCCGCATCCGTATCCGCGCCGTCCATAGCCGGATCGTCGTATCGGGTAAACCCGCACGCCCCGGTTGTGCGTCCGGCGGCGGGGATTTTCCGGGAATCCGACGGGGGAATCGAACGAATCCAACGGCTTGCGGACCGGATGTTTCGCGCGCGAAACATTTTCCGGCCAAGCCATTGAAAAGATGTCGTTTTCCGGCCGGATTCCCGGAAAATCCCCGCCTTCCGGCCCGGCGCCCCACCCCTGCCCCCGCACCGGCCCCCGCACGGGCCCACGCAATTGGGACTCGCGCGCCGGGGCCATGCGCGCTAGACTGCGATCAGGATTTCTTCGGGGTATTTCTCGATGTCAGGGCATTTGCGCCAGTCTCGCAGGGGGGGACGCCGCATCTTGGCGGCGCTTGCCTGTGCGGTTCTGGCGCTTGTGCTGATCGCCGCCGGCCCGGCCGAGGCCCGCAGGCTCGCGCTGATCGTCGGCAATGCCGATTACCGCCATGTCTCGCCGCTCAACAATGCCGTCAACGACGCCCGCGCCATGTCGGACGCGCTGGAACGGCTGGGGTTCGAGGTCACGCTGCTGACCGATCCGGGTTCGACGGATTTCCGCGCCCGGCTCGACGCTTTCGGCGACGAGGCCGAGGGGGCCGACTCCGTGCTGTTCTTCTACTCGGGCCATGCCTTCCAGATGAACGGGGTCAACTACCTCGTGCCGGTGGATGCGGAACTCGCCAGCCGCGACGCGGTGCTGGCCGAGACCTGGAACCTCGACGGCATCATCGCCCGGTTGCAGGACCGGGGGCGGCAGACGCTGATCTTCCTCGATGCCTGCCGCGACGATCCGCTGCCGGCGCCGGTGCGCGGTTCGGGCGGCACGGCCGACGGGCTGGCGCGGATCCAGACCGGCACGGGCACCTTCGTCGCCTTCGCGACCGAGCCGGGCGCGGTCAGCTATGACGGCGGCGCGGGCGCGGTGAACAGCCCCTTCACCGCCGCGCTGCTGGAACATCTGGAAACCCCGGGGCTGAGCGTGTCGGATCTGATGATCAACGTGCGCAACGATGTCGAGGAGGCGACCCTCGACCTCCAGACCCCGTGGGACCAGTCCTCGCTGCGCTCGCAGTTCTACTTCAGCCCGGTCGAGGAGACCCGGCAGGGGCTGAGCGCGGCGGATTACGAACTTCTGGCCCAGTTCTCGCCCGAAGACCGGCTGCGGTTCCTCGACGTGCTGCGGGCCTCGGGGTTCTCGGAACAGGCGATCGCCGAGGCCGAGGCGGCGATCGCGGCGGCGGCAAGCCTTGAGGTGGTGGCCGACGGCGGGCTGGAGATCGGCATCGGCACGCCGGAAACCGGCGATCCGGTGGCGGTGGCGGAAGCCCCGGCGGCGCCTGAACCTGTTGCCGTGGCCGAAGCGCGTGAATTCGTGCTGCCCGAGTTCGATATCGTCGATGAGACGGTGCAGATCGGCGATGTGCCCGAAATCGCGCCCGATGCCGCTCCCGCGGTCGCCGCCGAAATCGCCCCCGAAATCGCTGTTGCCGAGGCCCCGGCGGAAATCCCGGCCCCGCGCCCGGCGGCGCGCCCCGCCGATCTGGCCCCCGATCTGGCCCCCGGTCCGACCTCCGAATCTGCCGGGATGCGGCTTGCCGGGGCGCCCGATCCCGCGCCCGTGCCCGTGACGCAGACCCCCGTGGCGGAAGCCCCCGTGACGCAGACCATCGCCGAGGCCGCGCCGGAACCGGCCGCCGTTCCGACCATCGGGACGCTGACCGGCGGCGGCGAACCCGTCCGCGCGCCCGTCCGCCCGGATGAGGCCGAGGCGATCCGCATCGCCGCGCTGACCGGCGAGACCCGGGGCATCAACGGCATCACCGCGCTGACCGTGGACCGGCTCCGTGTCGCCGGGGCCGAGGTGCGTGGCGACAGCGAGGAGGGCCGTGCGCTGCTCGCGCGGATCGACCCGCGTCTGGTCACGCCCGAGACCGCGCCCGCCGACGATACCCCCGCCGATATCGCCCGCGCGGTGCAGGCCGAGTTGCAGCGGCTCGGCTGCTATACGATGCGGGTCGATGGTGCCTGGGGCCCCGGCTCGCGCGCGGCGCTGACCAGCTATTACCTCGCGAAGAAGACCGTGCCCGACTCGCTCGAACCCGATGCGGCGCTGTGGCGGCGGCTGACGGCCGAGCCGCAGGTGGTCTGCGAGACCCGCGTCGCCCGCACCGCGCCGCGCGGCACCCGCCAGCAGGCCGCCCCGGCCGCCGCCGCGCCCGCTGCGGGCGGCACCCGCACCCGTGCCCGCCAGCAGCAGGCCGCGCCGCAGCCGCAGCAGCGCATCGAACGGGCGCTGATCGGGGTCGGGTCGTTCTGAGCCGGGGGAAGGGCTTCGGAGAGGCGCGGCATGGAGATCGACCCCCGCTTCCGTGATGCACGCCGCCGCGCCGCGCGCCGCCGCCGCCGCCCGTGGCTGCGGCTCGGGGCCGGGGCGCTGCTGCTGGCCTGCGTTGCCGCCGGGCTGTGGGTCTCGGGGCTGGTGACGCTGGGCCCGCCCGCCGGGGACATCGCCGACCTGCCTGACGAGGAACGGCCCGACCCCGCCGCCTATGCCTCGGCCTTCGTCGATCTGCCGGGCGACCCGATGGTGCTCAGGTTCGACCGCAGCGCCGAGGCGCAGCGCGGGCGCGAATTGCGCCGCCCGCCCGACCTGCCGCCGGGGCGCGGCGCGGGCGATCTGCGGCTGGTCGAGGATGCGCTGATCACCCGCGAGGAACGGCTGATCACCACGCTGCCGTCGAGCCGCGAGGACTTCGCCTTTTTCCAGGCGCAGCGCGGCACCCCCGCCGCCCCGGTCGCGCCCGTTCCGGCATCGCTCCCGCCCGGGGCCGCCGCCGCCGCGCCCGGGCCGGCCGATACCGGAACGCCGGCCGCGCTCGATACCGGCATGTGGGGGGAAATCCCCGGCGCCGGGGCGGCGGAGGATGCGGCCACCTACACCCGCACCCGGATCGAGAACACCACGAGCCTGTCCTACCTGCGCCCCGAGGACGACCGGCGCGAGCCCTGGCGCGACGTGTTCCTGCGGCTGCATGACAGCCGCCCGCTGGCCGGGGTGGTGGCGGAGAACAGCCGCGGCGACCGGGCGGCGGCGGAGCGTTTCGCCGAAGCCGCCATCGCGGTGCTGCCGGAGCTGGAAAGGCTCGATTCCGGCCATATCCTCGCGCTGCGCTATGCGGATGACGGTTCGGGCGAAGTGCCGGTGCAGCTTTCGGCCTATACCCGCAGCCGCTACCTCGGCAGCGTCGGGCGCTCGGACGCGGGCGCGGTGCTGGCCGGGGCCGATCCATGGGTCGAGGAAGACCTGTTCTCCTTCGCGGGCGAGGATGCGGCGGGGGATGCCGCCCCGGCGCATCGCTACCGGCTGCTGGATGCCTTCTACAGCGCCGCGATCCGCAACGGGGTGCCCTCCTCGGTGGTGGGCGAGACCATCGTGCTGCTGTCGCAGGGCTTCGACCTGGAATCCTTCGCCGGCCCCGAGGACCGGATGGTGCTGCTCTACGCCCGCCAGCCGGGGGTGTCGGGGCCGGGGCCGGACCAGGTGCTCTACGCCGCGATCCGGGGCCCGGGGCGGGTGCTGGAATGCCATGTCCACCTGCCCGCGGGCGGGGCCGGGTTCGCCTGTTTCGACGGGTCCGGCGCGGGCGGCGGCGCGGCGCGGCTGCGCGAGGGGATGGTGACGCCGGTGAGCGGGGTGCTGACCTCGGGCTTCGGGCCCAGGATGCACCCGGTTCTGGGCGTGGCGCGGCTCCATCGCGGGGTGGACTGGGCCGCGCCGACCGGAACGCCGGTGGTCGCGGCCTTCGACGGCGAGGTGGCCTTCGCGGGCGACGGGCAGGGTTACGGCAACCTCGTGCGGCTGTCGCACGCGGGCGGGCGCGAAACCCGCTATGCCCATCTCGACGGCTTTGCCGAAGGGCTGGCGCCCGGCCGACGGGTCCGGGCGGGGGAGGTGATCGGCACCGTCGGCACCACCGGGCTTTCGACCGGGCCGCATCTGCATTTCGAACTTTACGAGGGCGGCGACAGCGTCGATCCCTTCGCGGGCACCATGCTGGCCGGGGGCGGCGCGGTCGAGGCGCTGGTGGACCGGATCGTGCGGGTGGAAAGCGCGGGGGTGGCGGATGCGCGCAACCCGCTTTCGACCGCGACGGGCCTCGGCCAGTTCATCGAGGGCACCTGGCTGCGGATGATGCGCAGCTACCGGCCCGACCTGGTGGCGAGCCTTTCGCGCGAGGAGTTGCTGGCGCTGCGCACCGACCCCACGCTCTCGCGCGAGATGATCGCCAACCTGGCGCGGGAAAGCGAGGCATATCTGCGCGCCCGGGGCCATGAGGTGACGCCGGGAAGGCTCTATCTCAGCCATTTCCTCGGGGCCGAGGGGGCGCATCTGGTGCTTGCGGCCGAGCGGGAGGCCGATCTGGCGGAACTGCTGGGGGCGGGGGTGATCGCCGCCAACCCGTTCCTGCGCGACCGCGACGTGGCCTATATCCTCGGCTGGGCCGACGACAGGATGCGCGGCCGCGGCGCCGGGCCGCGCGCCGCCCCGGTCCCGCCCGAGGTCGCCGCCTACCGGCAGGTGATCGCCCGGCTGCTGGAAGAGGCATGAGGGCGGGCGCGCCTGCCCGGCCTTGCCCTTGCGGAGAGCTCTCCGGGGCGGCCACGGGCCGCCCGTTCGCGGCTGAAACGTGCCCCGTTCGGCGGGGAAACGCGCCACTGGCGCCTTTCCTGATCCGCCTCACCGTTTCCGAGACGCCGCTCACCCTCCGGCGGGAGTATTTTGGGGAAAGATGAAGCACAGGTGCGCTTTTGATGATCTTCATCTTGCCAGAAATACTCTCGGGGGGTGAATTGGGCGCGGCACGCGCACAAGAGGGGGGCAGAAGGCCCCCCTTGCCCCGCCCGCCGCTTGTTGACCGGCTGCCGCCGCTTCCCTATCCTCGCCGCGTTGTTTCAGACCTTTGCCGGGGGGGCGCCGTCCTGCGCCATCCGCCCGCTTTCCGAAGGGGGTGCGTTCCATGCGGCTCGATGACCTGCTGAAGCCGGTTTCCGCCGATGCGCCCTGCGGCCCGGACCTGCTGGCCGAGGACGACCCGGATTTCGCCGACTACTACTACAGCGTCGAGGACCGGCTGCCGACCAGCTATTTCAATGTCGCGCGCGGGGCGCTGTTCGACCCGCGCAGCGTCGATCTCAAGGCCGAATCCGCGCAGATCGACGCGCTCTTGAAGCGCAGCCGGGATATCCGGCTTCTGGTGCTGGAGGCGAAGTTCCAGATCCTCGCCGGGCGGCTCGGGGGGTTTGCCGGGGCGGTGGCGGCGGTGGCGGCGCTGATCGAGACCTTCCCCGAAGATCTCAACCCCCGGATGGGGGAAGACGAGATCGACCGGCGCAACGCGCTGGAGGAGCTCGATACCCTGGCCACGGTGGTCGCGCCGCTCGAATACGCGGTGCTGGTCGCCGACCGCCGCGCGGGCGACATCACCTTCCGCGCCTGGGCCACCGGCGCGGGCCGCATCCCCCCGCGCGAGGGCGAGGAGGCGGGCGATGCCGCCGGGGTCGAGGCCGCGCTCGGGGCCTCGGAGAACGCCGAGGCGGTCGCGGCGCTGCACGGGGCGCTGGCCGATACGCTGGCCGCGCTCGACCGGATCCGGGCGGCCTGCCGGGCGGGCTCGCCTTCCTTCGCGCCCACTTTCGAGCGGCTGCCCGCGCGGCTGGCGGAAATGCTGGACCTGGTGCGCCGCGCCCGGCCCGATCTCGATCCCGAAGCCGCCGCGGAGACGCCCGCCGGGGAAGGCCCCCCGGCGGATACGCCGCCGGAGGCGGGGGCCGCCGCCGCGCCCGCCGCGCCGGTGGCCGAGATCCCCGGCCTGCCCGACCATGCCGCCGCGCGCAGGCTGCTGGAAGGCGTCGAGCGCTATTTCGCGCAATACGAGCCCTCGGCGCTGGCGCTGGTGCTGGTCACCCAGGCGCGGCTCCTGATCGGGCGGCCGCTGGTCGAGGCGCTCGACGTGCTGCTGGAGGGCGAGGCCGAGCGGGCGCAGCTGGGCTTCGGCAGCCAGGCCGGATTCGTGATCCCGATGGCGCGGATGCGGGCGCTGTCGGAACAGGCCGGGATCGGCGAGACCCCCGGCGCGGAGAGCGAGGCCCCGGCCGTGCCCGGGATCACCGGGCGCGACCAGGCCGGGGCCGCGCTCAAGGCGGCCGAGGATTTCTTCCGGCTGCGCGAACCGGCAAGCCCGATTCCGATCCTGCTGTTCAAGGCGCGCAACTCGATCAGCAAGGATTTCCACGCCATCCTGCGCGAACTGCTGCCGGACAGCGAGGACTGAGGGGAGAGGGCTGGGGGGAGAGGACTGGGGGAAGGGCCGGGCGGCCCCGGTGCATTTTGCCCTTTCGCCACGGCCGGAAACCGGGCAGGATGCGGTCGGGACGGGTAATTTCGACCTGCCCCGTACCCCGCCCCGGTGGGCAAATTTCATTGACATGAAAGCCCTGATACGGCTTTCATTCCAACTGGACGTATTCGGCAAGGAACAGGGATTGGTCATGGCTTCGGATTCCGCTACGGGTTTCATCAAGCGCAATCGCCCGCCCCGGGTGCAGATCGCCTATGCCGATCCCTATGACGCGCAGAAACAGGTCGAACTGCCCTTCGTGATGGGCATCATGTCCGACCTTTCGGGCAATGCCTCGCCGGTCGAAAAGGCCCCGGTGGCGGAGCGCGATTTCACCCAGATCAGCCAGGACACGCTGGACGACTACATGGAAAGCGTCTCGCCCGGGCTTGCCATGAACGTGCCGAACAGGCTCGACCCCGAGGCGGGCGACAAGCTTTCGGTCTCGCTCACCTTCCGCAAGATGGACGACCTGAGCCCCGGCGAGATCGCCCGCCAGGTGCCCGCGCTCAACAAGCTGCTGGAGGCGCGGCAGCAGCTTGCCAACCTCCAGCGTTACATGAACGGCAAGGTCGCCGCGCAGGACCAGTTGCGCCAGCTTCTGGCCGACCCGGCGCTGATGGCCGCGCTCGACGCCCGCAAGGCCGGTGCGGCGGAGGGCGGCGAAGGCGGCGAAGAGGGGAACGGCTGAGCCCGCCGCAGGGCCGGAGCCGCAGCCAGACACCCCGGGGACAGACAGGAAAACGCAGATGAACACCCAGACCCAGCAGGAAACCGGCGGCGCCGCGGGCGCCCTGAGCGAACTCGACGAGTTTTCCGCCATCCTCAAGCAGAATTTCAAGCCCCGCAGCGACGTCGCCGCCCGCGAGGTCGAGAATGCCGTCGGCACGCTGGTGCGCGAGGCGCTGGCCGATGAAAGCCTGGTCACCGACGACATCCTCGACACGATCGACCAGATGCTGGCCAGGATCGACGAGAAACTGTCGGCCCAGATCAACGAGATCATCCACCACGAGGAATACCAGAAGCTGGAAAGCTCGTGGCGCGGGCTGGCCTATACGGTCAACAATTCCGAGACCGACTCCACGCTCAAGCTCCAGGTGATCAACGTCTCGAAAGAGGAGCTGCAAAAGGAACTGCGCGCCTATCCCGGGGCGAAATGGGACCAGAGCCCGCTGTTCAAGAAGATCTACGAGGCCGAGTTCGGCCAGCTGGGCGGCCAGCCCTACGGCAGTCTGGTGGGCGACTACTACTTCGACCATTCCGCGGGCGACGTGAAGCTCCTGCGCGACCTGGGCAAGATCGCCGCCGCCTCGATGGCGCCGTTCATCTCCTCGGCCGCGCCCGCGCTGATGGGCATGGACAGCTGGAACGAGCTGGGCAATCCGCGCGACCTCTCGACCCTGTTCGACACGCCCGACTATGCCGGCTGGAACTCGCTGCGCGATTCCGAGAACTCGCGCTATATCGCGCTGACCATGCCGCGGGTGCTGTCGCGCGAACCCTACGGCCAGAACGGCCTGCCGGTCGACGAGTTCAACTTCGAGGAAGAGACCGACGGCCACGAGGGCAAGCGCTACGCCTGGATGAACGCGGCCCATGCCATGGCGGTGAACATCAACCGCGCCCACAAGGAATACGGCTGGACGGTGCAGATCCGCGGCGTGCAATCGGGCGGCGAGGTGACGGCGCTTCCGCTTCACACCTTCGACACCGGCGACGGCTCGACCGACATGAAATGCCCGACCGAATTCGCGATCAGCGACCGGCGCGAGGGCGAATTGTCGAAATCCGGGCTGATCGGCCTGATTCACCGCAAGAACACCGACAAGGCCGCCTTCATCGGCGCCCAGTCGATCTACCGTCCCAAGAAATTCAAGGAAGAGGAAGCCACCGCCTCGGAAAACATCTCCTCGCGGCTTCCCTATATTTTCGCGGTCTCCCGCTTCAGTCATTACCTGAAATGCATGGTTCGTGACCAGATCGGCAGCACCCGCGAACGTGAGCAGCTGGAACGTGAGTTGCAGAGCTGGATCAGCAGCTACGTCCATGGCAATCCCGCCACCGCGACCGAACAGGAAAAGGCCAAGATGCCTCTTGCCGGTGCCAAGGTCGAGGTGATCGCGGATGAGGAGAACCCCGGTTATTACATCGGCAAGTTCTTCCTGCGGCCCCATTTCCAGATGGAAGGCATGGATATCGGCATGTCGCTCGTGTCCCGGCTTCCCGGCGGGAAATAGGGCCGTTCACGGCCGGGCCGCGACCGGCGGTCCGGATAACTGGTCTTTTATTTTGGAAGGAGAACCCAAATGGCGACCGATATTTTTCTGAAGCTTGGTGACAAGATCAAAGGCGAGTCGATCGACGCCGAACACAAGGACAAGATCGACGTTCTGGCCTGGTCCTGGGGCGCGAGCCAGTCCGGCACCACCCATATGGGCACCGGCGGCGGTTCGGGGAAGGTCAGCATCCAGGACCTCAACTTCACGAAATACGTCGATATCTCGACCGCCGACATCCTCAAGGCGCTGTCCTCGGGCGATCACATCCCGAACGCCACGCTCTATGTCCGCAAGGCCGGCGGCACCAAGCCGCTGACCTATTACCAGATCGACATGGAGGAAGTGCTGGTCTCGTCCTATTCGACCGGCTCCAGCACCGGCGACGACCGCTTCACCGAGAACATCTCGCTGAACGTCGCGCGTTTCCGCATCACCTACAAGCGCCAGGATGAAAAGGGCGGCCAGGCCGGGCAGGTCCAGGCCGGCTGGGACATCCCGAAGAACGAGGCCTGGTAAGAGGCAAGGCCAGAAGACTGGCCCCGGGCGCGTGTCCCGCGCCCGGAACCGGCAGACCGGCCGGGCGTGCATCCCGCGCCCGGCCTTGTGCCGCCCGGCAGGCGGGGCCCGGCAAGCGGCATGAGGGGGGGCGGCATGAGGAAGGAATCCGGCGGCCATTTCCAGATCTCGCTGATGAACGTGTTCCGTCAGGCCGCCGACAGCGGCGACGCGCACAAGCACGATGTGGCCTATGAGGACAGCACCGACCGGGTGCTGTCGAGCCGCAGCATCGAACGGCGCGAGGGCGCGGGCGAGGCGCGGCTGCGCGATCACCTGGCCGAGGATCTCGCCAATCTCATGAGCACGATCCATCTCGACGCCGCGCTTGATCTTGCCGGGCATGAACATGTCCGCCGCTCGGTGCTGAACTACGGGATGCAGGACATGACCCGGCACACCACCGATTCGATCCGCGATGTGCGGATGATGCAGGAGCTGCGCGCGGCGCTTCTGGCGCATGAGCCGCGGCTGATCGCCGGGACGCTGGAAATCAGGCTGCGCCGCAGCGACGAGGACGCCAACCAGCGCATCGCCTTCGATGTCACCGCCGAGATGGCGGCCAAGCCGGTCGATGTGCCGCTGGCCTTCGTGGCCGAGATCGACGTGGCGGCGGGCAAGGTCAGCATGGCCGACCTCAGGGTGCGCGGATGAAACGCGCCTTTCTCGATGCCTACAACCGCGAACTGGCGCTGCTTTACGAACGCTCGCGCGAGTTCGCGGCCGATTATCCCGGCATCGCCGAGCGGCTCGGGGGGCTGACGCAGGACAATCTCGACCCGGCGGTGGCGGGGCTGCTGGAGGGCGCGGCCTTCATGGCGGCGCGGGTGCAGCTCAAGCTCGACGAGGAATTCTCGACCTTCACCACCGAACTGCTCGACCAGATTCTGCCGGATATCCTTGCCCCCACCCCCAGCGCCATGCTGGCCGAGGCGGCGCCGAGGTTCGACGACGACGATCTGGCCAAGGGCCGCCACTTTCCGCCCGGCGCCTATATGGATGCGCGCTATGTCGATCGCGACCAGCGCATTTCCTGCCGGTTCCGGCTGGCGGCGCCGCTGTCGCTGTGGCCGCTGCGGCTGACCTCGGCGCGGCTTCATGCCGGGCCGGGGGCGTTTCAGGCGCTCGGGCTCGAAACCCTGCCCGAGACCGCCGGGGGGCTGCAACTGACGCTGATCCGGCCCTCGGCGACCGATCCCGACAAGCCGCGCGCGCCCCTCTCCGAGGTGCAGGCCGACCGGCTGCCGGTGCATCTTGCCGGCGACATGGCCGAATCCGTCGGGCTTTACGAACATATCTTCTGCAACGCCCGCCGGGTGAGCCTGCGCTGGCTCGATGCCCATGGCGATCCGGTCTTCGCCGTGCTTCCCGGGGATGCGCTGGAGCAGGTGGGGTTCGACGAGGACGAGGCGCTGTTCGCCGAGGACAGCCGCACCTTCCGCGGCTTCACCCTGCTGCGCGAGTTCTTCGCCTTTCCGCAGAAGTTCCTCGGCTTCCGGCTGGCGGGGCTGCGCGCGGCGCTGTCGCGGGTGACGGCCGGAGAGGTCGATGTGCTGATCGAGATGGACGCGGTGCGCCCGGCGCTGGCCCCCCGGGTGGGGGTGGAGCATTTCCGGCTGCATGCGGCGCCCGCGGTCAACCTGTTCGAGGAAAATTGCAGCCAGGTGCGGCCGGACACGAAGCGGCACGAATATCTGGTCGCCCCCGACAGCAGCCCGGCCTCGCATTACGAGGTGCACCGGATCCGCGAGGTTCACGCCTATTACAGCGGCGCCCAGGCCAAGGTGCCGGTCTGGCCGCTTTACGGTCTGCCCGAAGGGGCGGGCGATTCGCGCGCCGCGCTCTACTACACCGCGCGGCGCCGCCCGCGCCGCCCGACCGAACGCGAACGCCGCTTCGGCCAGGCCCAGGGCTACCGCGGCACCGAAACGCTGGTCTCGCTTTACGAACCCGGCGGGCTGGACGACGAGGACCGGGTGCGGCGGTTGCAGATCAAGGCGATCTGTTCGAACCGGCATCTGCCGCAATACCTGCCGCTGGCGGATTCGGGGGCGGATTTCCGGCTGAACGACGACGTGACGCTGGGGCTGCGCTGCATCGCCGGGCCGACGCCGCCGCGCGACAGCGTGCCCGAGCAGGAACGCGACGGCCCGCACCGGATGGGCGCGGGGCCGGTGCAGTGGCGCATCCTCGGCTATCTCGCGCTCGGCTTCCTCGGACTCGGCGACCGCGAGGGGCCGGGGCATGACGGGGCGGGGGGCCTGCGCGAGTTGCTGACGCTGTTCTGCGATGTCTCCAGCCAGGTCACCGCCCGGCAGATCCAGGGGATCAAGGGGCTTTCGACCCGGCCCGTGACCCGCACCATCCGCCGGGGCGGCGGCTTTCACGCCGCGCGCGGGGTCGAGGTCACGATCCGCTTCGACGAGCGCGCCTTCGAGGGCAGCGGCATCGTGCTGATCGGCGCGGTGCTCGACCGTTTCCTGGCCGAATACGCCCCGGTCAACAGTTTCACCCAGGTGGCGCTGGTCTCGGACCAGCGCGGGCCGGTCCGGCTCTGGCCGCCGCGCACCGGCCGGGGGCCGCTGCTGTGAGCACCCGGCGCGATCTCCTGCGCCGCGAACCCTGGCGCTTCGGTTTCCTTGCGCTGATGCGCGAGTTCGAGCGCAGCCACCCCGACCGGCCCCGGATCGGCCGCAACGCCAGCCTGCGCGAGGAGACGGTGACCCCGGGGCAGGATCCCTGGCTCGATTTCCCGAATGCCGAGATCTCGGGCTATGACGAATCCGAAGGCCGGGCGCCACGGCTGCGCAGCCGGTTCCTGGGGTATTTCGGGCCGCAGGGGGCGCTGCCGCTCAATACCTCGCACGAGGTCTGGCAGTGGTATCGCGCCCGCGACGACGCCTTCGTGCGCTTCGCCGACCTGTTCGGCACAAGGTTCCTGCAACTGTTCTTCCGCGCCTTCGCCGATGCACGCGGCATCACCCAGTTCGACCATGGCGCGGACGACCGTTTCCGGGTCTGGCTCGGGGCGCTCGTGGGCCTGCCCGAGGGGCTGGCGCTGTCCGATCCGGCCCGGTTGCAGGCGGCGGGGCTGGCGCTCGGCCGGGTGAAAAGCCCGGTGCGGCTGCGGCAACTGCTGGAGGCGGTGCTGGGCGTCGCGGTCGAGATCGAGGAACACGTGCCGATGTGGCTTGAGTTCGAGCCGGGCGACCGCAGCCGGGTGGGGATGCAGGGCGCCACGCTGGGCCGCGACTGCCGCGCCGGATCGCGGGTCGAAAGCGTGAACGAGAAGATCCTGATCCGTATCCGCTGCGCCAGCCGGGCCGAATATGAAAGCTTTCTGCCCGGAAAGGCGAATTTCGCCCGCCTGACCGGGCTGTTGTTCTGGTATCTTGGTCCGGGGACCGAGGCCGGGATCGCCCCCACCCTGCCCGCGGGCCAGGTGGGGGGTGCAAGGCTCGACGGCGGCGCGGCGCTCGGCTGGACCGGCTGGATCGCCCCGCCGCCACCCGCCGACGAGGCCGAGGCCCGCCGCCATGTGGGCCACGCGGTCTTCGCCGCCGATCACGAGACCCGCGCCGCCGGGGGCGGCTGACGCATCGAGGGACAACAGGGACAGGACTGCCATGACCGACATCAGCCTTGAAACCGTCGCCGGAAAACTGAACCGGATCGGCTATGACGCCTTCCTGCAATCCATGCGCCATGCCCGGGGCGAGGGCAACCGGCATGTGGAACTGTCGCACTGGCTCTATCACGTGGTGTCGAACCCGAAATCCGACGTCTCGGCGACGCTGGCGCATTTCCGGCTGGACCGGGCGCGGCTGCTGAAGGACCTCGAAGGGGTGATCGGGGGCTTGCGCAAGAACGCCACCGAAATGCCGTCGATCTCGGACCATCTGGTCGATCTGCTGGACCGGGGCTGGCATTACGCGACGCTTCTGTTCGCGGAATCGCAGATCCGCACCGGCCACGCGCTGGTCGCGGCGCTGAAATCGGCGCATCTGCGGCCCACGCTGGTGCAGATGTCGAAGGTGTTCGGCCAGATCTCGGCCGATTCGCTGGTCAGCGAGGCCCGCGCCGCCTGGAAGGATTCCGACGAGGAGGACATGCGGCCGATGGACGGCACCGGCATCGGTGCCGGATCCGGGGCCGCGCCGGGGGCCGCAGGGGCCGCCGGGCCGGGCGGCACCACGCCGCTCGCGCGGTTCTCGGTCGATATGACGGCGCAGGCGGAATCGGGCAGGATGGACCCGATCGTCGGCCGGGACGAGGAAATCCGCCAGATCATCGACGTGCTGCTGCGCCGCCGCCAGAACAACCCGATCCTGACCGGCGAGGCCGGCGTGGGCAAGACCGCGGTGGTCGAGGGCTTCGCGCAGCGCCTTGCCTCGGGCGACGTGCCGCCCGCGCTTCAGGGCGTGCGGCTCCATGCGCTGGACATCGGGCTGATGCAGGCGGGCGCCAGCATGAAGGGCGAGTTCGAGCAGCGCCTGCGCTCGGTGATCGACGAGGTGCAGGCGTCGCCCGTGCCGATCATCCTCTTCATCGACGAGGCCCATACGCTGATCGGCGCGGGCGGCGCGGCGGGCACCGGCGATGCCGCGAACCTTTTGAAACCGGCGCTGGCGCGCGGCACGCTGCGCACCGTGGCGGCGACCACATGGGCCGAATACCGCAACCATTTCGAAAAGGATCCGGCGCTGACCCGGCGTTTCCAGCCCGTGAACGTCGATGAACCCTCGGTCGAGAAATGCTGCTACATGCTGCGCGGCATCCTCGGCCCGATGGAGGCGCATCACGGGGTGCGCATCTCGGACGAGGCGATCGTGGCGGCGGTCTCGCTTTCGGCGCGCTACATCCCGTCGCGGCAACTGCCGGACAAGGCGGTGTCGCTCCTGGATACCGCCTCGGCGCGGGTGGCGATCAGCCAGTCCTCGACCCCGGCGCGGATCGCCGACCTGCGCGACCGGATCGCCGCGCTTGCCTCGGAGATCGCGGCGAAGGAGGCGCAGCGCGACCTGGGCGAGGTGAACGAGGACCGCATCCGCGAGGCGGAGGCCGAGAAGGCGGCGGCCGGGGAGGTGCTGGCCGAAGCCGAGGCGATGTATGCGGCGGAAAAGACGCTGGTCGACGAGATCGTCGAGCTGCGCCGGAGCCTGCATCCGGGCGGCGACATGCCGGAGGCGGAGGCGGAATCAGACCCTGTTCCGGCGGACTCCGGGCCTGAACCGGCGGAAGCCGCCATCGGCGAAGGCCCTGTCATCGGGGCCGAGGCACCGGAGGCCGCCGAACCCGGCGCGATCCGCGCCCGGCTGGCCGGGGCGCTGAAACGGCTGGAGGAAGCGAACCCCGACGACCGCATGGTCTATTCCCATGTCGATGAGCAGGCGGTGGCCTCGGTGATCTCGGACTGGACCGGCATCCCGGCGGGGCGGATGGTGGCGGATGAATTGCAGTCGATCCTGACCCTTGCCGACCGGCTCAAGGAGCGGGTGATCGGCCAGGACCACGGGCTCGGCATGATCGCCCGGCGGATCGAGACCTCGCGCGCCAGGCTTTCCAACCCCGACAAGCCGATCGGGGTGTTCATGCTCTGCGGCCCCTCGGGCGTCGGCAAGACCGAAACGGCGCTCGCGCTGGCCGAGGCGGTCTACGGCGGCGAGCAGAACATCATCACCATCAACATGTCGGAGTTCCAGGAGGCCCATTCGGTCTCGCTCCTGAAAGGGGCGCCGCCGGGTTACGTGGGCTACGGCGAGGGCGGGCGGCTGACCGAGGCGGTGCGCCGCAAACCCTATTCGGTGGTGCTTCTGGACGAGATCGAGAAGGCCCACCCGGACGTGCACGAGCTGTTCTTCCAGGTGTTCGACAAGGGGGTGATGGAGGACGGTTCGGGCCGGGCGATCAACTTCCGCAACACGCTCATACTGCTCACGTCGAACGTCGGCACCGAGGTCATCATGGACATGGCCGAGAAGGGCGAGACCCGGCCCGAGGTGGACGAACTGTCCGAGGCGCTGCGGCCGCATCTGACCCGGGTGTTCCCGCCCGCGCTGCTGGGCCGGATCGTCACCATCCCCTATTTCCCGCTGTCCTCCGAAGTGCTCGGTGGCATCGTGCGGCTGAAGCTGAACTCGATCGTCAAGCGGATGAAAGCCAACCACAACGCCAGCCTGACCTATTCGCCCGAGGTGCTGGCCCATATCGTCGAGCAATGCCGCGACCCGGATTCGGGCGGGCGGATGGTGGACAACATCATCACCAACTCGATCCTGCCCGACCTGTCGCGGACGGTGCTGGGAAGGATGGTCGAGGGCACCGGGATCGAGGCCGTCACCATCGAGCTGAAGGAGGGGGCGTTCGATTACCGGGTCGAATGACCCGGACATGAAGGGGGCCGCCCGCCCCCGGCCGGTTTTTTCGAAAGGAGACGTTTCATGCCCATCAATATGACCATCGCCATCCGCAACAGCGTCGGCAGCCGCGGACGCAACGATGCCGCCGACGTGCGTCTGGTGCAGACCCGGCTGAACGAATTGATGCACCCGCCGAGGGTCAAGCTGACGGTGGACGGGCGCAGCGGCCCGAAGACCGAAGCCATGATCCGCGATTTCCAGAAGAACGTGTCGGGCCTGCGCGCCCCCGACGGCCGGGTCGATCCGATGGGCAAGACGCTGGCGGCGCTGAACGATCCGGCCTCGGAAGGCAAATGGGCGCGGATGTCGATCGGCGCCCCGGCAGCCCCCGCCCCCCCGGGTCGCCCCGGCGCGGCCGGGGAGGCCGAGGCCGGGCTCGCGCTGATCGAGGAAGAGGCCCGCAAGCAGGGCAAGCAGAACAGTTTCAACGAGCTGCGCCGCTCGGTGATCGACGGGGCCTTCCCGCCGCTCAAGTCGCTGATCGGCGCGGTCAAGACCGCCGAGGACGCCCGGCAGATGCTGGCGGCCTGGAAGGCGATCCGCGATATCGGCTTCACCCCGCTCGAGGCGGCGCAGTGGCTCGGCGAGCTGAAGAAGAAATACCCCGAAAGAACCGCCGACTTCATCAAGGACGTATCGCGCCCCGGGTCGCGGATGGTGGCCGGGCTGCGCCAGGCGTCGCGGCTGGGGAACCGGGTCGCGGTCGCGCTGCTGCTGATCGAGGTGGCCGACAAGTTCGAACAGGGCGATTACCTTTACGGCACCAGCGAGCTTTACAAGTTCGTCATGGGCACGCGGGTGCCCTGGGCCGGGCTGATCGACGCGTTGCAGGGGGTCGCCGGCGGGCTGATGCCCGAAACCGCGAAGTCGCGGATGGTGTTCAAGGTGCTGCACGCCTGCGACCCGATCGGTCTCGGCGGGGTCGGGGTCGATACGGTGGGCACGCTGGCCATCGGCCTTGTGGAGATGGTGGTCAAGGGCCGGATGGACCCGGGCCGGCTCGACCGGCTGGTGGACCGGATGAAATCGGGGCCGACCCGGTTCTTTGCCGAGATGGGCGAGAACCTGGGCGATGCGGTCTTCGAGATGTCGCTGTGGACCCGCGACGACTGGAGCTATGCGGTCCGGGCGATCCCGGGTTTCGTGGCCTATCTGTTCGGCCGGGAGCCCTGAGAGGCGCCCGCTACCCCCCCCCGGTCTTCTTCACCGCCTCGTCATAGGCTTCGGCGAAATAGGCAAGGAACACGTCGAGCATCCCGTTCTCGTAAGGATGGGTCTTGGCGTCCCAGCGTTCGACATAGGTTTCCCAGGCCCGCGCCTTCTTCGAGGTGACCAGCCCGCCCGAGACCCGTTCCTCGACCGCCTCGGGGGCGAGGTCTTCCAGCAGCCGCGCCAGCGCGGGCTGCATCGCGGCATAGACCGCGGTCTGGTGGCGGCGGATGTCGCCGAACCCCTCGCCGAAGGCGGTGACGGCGTTCTGGAAGCTTTCGGGCCGCTCGACGAACATGGTGCGCAGCGCCTCGGCCGGGCTGGGCTTGAACTTCAGCGGGCTGTTGTTGAGGCCGCCGATCATGGTGCGGCTGCCGCTTTTGACGAACTGCTTGGCGGCGGCGCGGGCGCCCAGCAGCGCCATCAGCTCCTCGGTGGCGACCCGCAGGCACTGGCCGATCTCGCGGCCGAGCAGGACCGGGTCCACCCGGTCGAGGCTGCCGGGCGGCAGGCCCGCGCCCTCGCAGATCGCCGCGCGCAGCGCCGCGGCGCCCGGATCGCCGCCCGGACCGGAGGCGGGGGCATGGTGCGGGGCCGGGTGCGGCACGGGGGCCGCCGCGGGGGGGCTGGCGAAGGGCTCGCTCGGGGGCGGGGCGCCGGGGGCCATGCCGGAGCCGGGACCGGATCCGGGGCCGAAGGGCGAATCACCCCCGCCGCCGATCCCGTTTCCGCCCGGCCCTCCGGGCGCAGGCGCGGGCGGGCGCGGCGCGTCGATGAAGGATTCGGCGAAATCCGCCGGGCGGGCGGGCGGCGGCGCGGGCATCGGCACCGGGCCGGGCGGCGGATCGCCCGGCACCGCGGCGCCGACCGACCAGGGGTCGGCGGGGGCGGCAGGCAGCGGCGCCGGGGTCCAGCCCGGGCCGGGTGCGGGGGCCGCGCCCCAGCCCGCGGCCGCCGGTTGCGCCGTCTCGATCCGCACCGCGATGATATACTGGCCGACCTGGAGCCGTTCGCCATTGCTCAGCGGATGCGGCGAGACCAGCCGCCGCGACTGGCCGACCAGGAAGGTGCCGTTGGTCGAAAGGTCGTGCAGCCAGAAGGTGCCGTCGCGCCAGACCACCTCGAAATGCCGGCTGGAGATGTGCCGGTTCGGGTCCGGCAGGGTCCAGTCCATCGCCCGGTCGCGCCCGACCTCGGCCGGGCGGCCGGGGGCGGCCTCCACGGCATGTTCGATCGGCCCGCCGTCGGGCAGGTAGTCGAAATTGTCGATCCGCAGGATGAGTCTCATGTCGCGGTGATCCCGGCCGTTCTTGCGGGGCGCGCGCGGGCAGGCGGCCCTCCGAAAGCCCATTATGGGCCGGGCGCGCGCGCGGCGCCAGCGGGGGCGATGAAAATTCCCGTGTGCGGCCGGGAAGATGCCGAACCGCGCCGAAGACCCCGGCGGTGTCGCCCAAGGCGAACATGTTGCGCAACAGAGGGCAGCGGCCGACCGCGGGGGGCCGCTGCTACGATTGTGATCCGGCAGTTCATGGTGCCGGATACCCCGACTTCTGTGCATGCCGAAACGTTGCAATAGCGGCCGCCCGTCCGGGCGGTCGGCCGCTGCCCGGGCCGCTGACGCGGCTGTTCCGGGCATGGCGCCCCGGGCGCAGGTCGCGCTCCCGACGGGCCGGCCTTCAGCATTGCCAGGGCCCTTCAGGCGCTGGTGGCGAGGATCTCGGCCATCGACACGAAGCTGCGCAACCGCGAGCGGCGGGCGGGCTGCGGCACCCGAGCAAGGAACGACAGCACCCCGGCATTGACCGCCCGCCCGGTCAGATAGGGCGGCACCGGCACTTCGGC
>Ga0265293_10003650_pt1 | contig 28341 bp, 45 predicted proteins | sample Munlanlewell138R_FD_192505 | JGI IMG/M metagenome (GOLD analysis project Ga0265293, IMG submission 192505) | Leachate microbial communities from a municipal landfill in Southern Ontario, Canada - Leachate well 138R | ecosystem: Engineered > Solid waste > Landfill > Unclassified | place: Canada... | reverse complement strand
GTCGCCGGTAGCATCGGCAGCATCACGCGACGACATCGCCCACATCCCCAGCGCCGCCACCCCGCCCACGACCAACCCCGGCACCCCGCCTACCGCCGCCAACAGGCCACGGCCAGCGGTGGCCAGCTTCCCTGTCGCCCCGGCAGTGGCGCGCAGGCTGGCTCCCAGGGCATCCACCGATTGCTTATGCGCGGTCTGAGCCATAACGACCCGCGCACGCAGTTCCATCAACACCAGGCCATGCACCTTGGCCGCCTGGGCCGCCGCCAGCTCGGCCTTGGTCTGCATCAGCAGGCCCGAGGTACGCGCCGACTCGGCTTGTGCTGCGCGCACGATGGCCGGGGGCATCGCCAGAGTGGCCTGGATGTTTGCCAGCTTGGCCTGGGTGGCGGCCATCACGGCAGGGGTCAGCTTAGCGGCCATTGCAACGCTCAGCACCTGGATGGTCGTTACCACATGTCCGGCCTCGACCATCTCCGTCATGGTTTCCACCAGGCTGGCCAGGGGCTTGGTGGTGCGATCACTCATCTCAAACAGATCGCCAATAGCGTTTCGCAGCGCAGAGAGGGCCCCGCCCAGGGTGTCACGCGCCGCTTGTGCCGACCCACCAAACTGGGTTTCCAGCTCAGCCAGGATCAGACGCTGGGCTTCGGCGACATGTCCGGTCTCAACAAGCTCCTTTACCAGCGCACGCTGGCTATCGCTAAGCTGCACCCCGGCACGATTGAGCGCAGTGATCCCCTGGATCGGATCGTTGAGTGCCTTACCCACCTGGATCGCCGCGCTTTGCAGATCCATACGCAGTGCGGTGGCCATGTCCAGAATACCGCGCTGCGCAGCGACAAACTGATCACCACGCACACGGGTAAACGTGGCCAACACCGTTTGCATCTGCATCACGGTTTCATCGCCATAGGTGGTGATCTTCTGCAAGGCAGCCGCCTGCTTGGCCATTTCCCCCGCCGTGAACCCGGCAGCCATACCAGTAGAGCGGGTCACCGCCTCCAGCTGGGCCATCGCCTGCTCTTGCTTGATGGTGTTATCCAGGAAGGACCGGAACCCCTGCACACCCAGGAATCCCAGCAAGTAGACATGGGCGCGGCGCACCGTATTGGCCAGAGCATCAGACTGCTGCGACATCTCGCGCATCCCTTGCGCACCCTGTGTAGCTGCCTGACCAGCCCCGAGACTGGCGCGTGAAAAACGATCCACCTCTTCACGACTGACCTTGACCTTCCCGGTCAAGCCGCTATTATCAGCAGTCAATCGTATTTTCAGTTCAAGGTCGCTCATGCTTCAGTTCGCCGCTATGTTATTTTTACTGGGGTTTGCCCTCACGCTGGGCGGCGCATCCGTGGGTGTGTGGCTCCTGCTGGCAGGGGTGCTTGCCCTGCTGTGCTCCAGGCTTTGGTGGGTGGCATTCTTAGGCCTGTGGCTTGACTTGGGTTAATCACTCCTTCTCCCGCAACACCCGCAGCACCTCACCCTCCATAATGCGTAGCCTATCCAGCGTGTCGGACTGATCGTCCACCGCCCGCATCCGCATCACGCTTTCCACCGCCGAGTAATCCAGCCCGGTGGGTTGCCCTGCCATCCCGGCGTATCGCCACTGGGTGGCACAGCGGATGAACACCTGCACCGTCTCCCAGTTTTCCGGCAACACCCAATGATCCGTGTCCTCCTGTGCCTCGGCGGGCAATGCCTCGGGGGGTAAACCAAACGCGGCCAGGTCGGCCTCCATTTCCGCGCTGCTGGGCTTGCCTCCCTCAGCCCAGTGCTGCGCGGCGGCGACTAGATCCGCGCTCGGTTCTTTTTTCCAATACTCTCCTGATACGCCGCCACCAGCGCCATGCTCACGGCAGGGTCGTCCTTCAGCGCATCGAGCAGGGCCTTGCCTTGCAGTGCCTGGCCATCTTCACCGGGCACCTCGATCCCTTCCACGCCAACCAGCACCAGATCCAACATGGGGGTATCCATCGCCGCCGGATCACGCATCGCGCCATTGCTCAGCACCTTGAATGTGGCCTTGAATGTACCGGTATGCTCCGCGCCGTCCTCGCCGTACACTGTGACCGTCACGGGGTACTTATAAGTACGCTGGGTATTGAGTTTGAACATGGGTTTTCACTCCGTAAAAAGGTTATTTAACGAACCGTAATCACCAGCTCATCATTGCCGGTGTCGGGGTTGATGGTCAGCGGCACAGAGAGCATCTGCACGCCATTAAGATCCTGCTCGGTGGGGCTACCGGTGCCCACCTTGGGCGCGGCGAATTCGATGATATTGCCCGCCGTGGTGCCGTGGGTGAGGGCCAGCGCCCCCAGTGAGGCATCACGGGCCTTGGTATAGAGATCCAAGGTGGCCAGCTCCGGCTCCTGCACCACCACCGTACCGCTCGGCTTGCGATCCACCACCAGGATGGACGAAGCAGGCCCCACTACCTGGTGCTTGACCGTTTCCACCGCCATGTCGATATCCAACTGGCTAAACGACAGCGCCACCCCGTGCAGGCTAAAGGTGGGCGTGTTGGTGGAGGTCACAGGCAGCGGCGCTTGCCAGGCGGTGTAATCCGCCGTGGGCAGGGCTGCCTGGCTAATGGGCGCGAACAGGCCCAGGTATTTGAACTTGAGCACCGGGATCTGATTGGTGCTCAGGCCAAATGCCACACTGCCCCGGCCCCCGGTGAACTTGTGCAAAATGCCGTCACGGTGTACGTATACAGACAGCGACTCTTCCTCATCCGAAATGGGGTTGTATTGCACATCCACCCCGGCAGCGGTGGTCTCGGCAAAGCCGCAGCCGCGCAGCAGCGGCCCCCAAGAAGGGGCGGTACCGGCAGCGCCAGCGCCAGCAAGCTCAACCTCCAATTCCAGCTCCACATGTTTCTCGCCTGCGATCTGCTGGGCATTGCCGTAGTAGTCGCGGATCAGCTCACGCGCGATATCGTCGCCTGCCAGCGGGGTCACCGACACCGAGCGACACAGGATCGCATTGGCCGCCCCAGTGGGCGCGGCATCGGTGCCATAGGTGGTTTCGATCTTCGCCAGCACCGCACGGCGCTTCATCTTGAATGCAGACATGGTTTACTCCTTGCTCTTTTGGCTGGTGGCCTTGGCCGGTTGCGCCGGTTGCGGCTTGCCTTGGGCCTGCCCGGCAGGCACCACGGCCCCGTCTTGCTCGCGGCGGTATTGCCCGCCCTTGCTCGGTAGTGTTTTGTTGCTCATGTGGCCCTCCAATAAGTTGCCGTGGTGTAACTGTCCATCCAGAAATAAAACCCGTTTTGCATCGACACCAAGCGGCCCCCGGCATACTCCAGCGGCTCGGCCTCGGCAGCCGGTGCCCAGCCGTACAGCGCATCGCGCACCTGTAGGCTGAGCGCCTCGGCCTCATCGGAGCTATCGCCCTGGCGCGGGTCGCGCACATTGCGCACCACCAGCACTACCCCCAGGCGCACCCCGATCCGCTGGGTGATGAAGTTCGCCCCCTCGTTGGGGCTGGCCTGCTGGGCCTCGCGAAACACATACGCCGCCGGGGCCGATACCCGCCCACCCAACACCGCATCCAGCGAGGCCGCCCCGGCCACCTCTCGCAGATCGGGGAGCTGCTCACGCAGTCGGGTCTCGACAGATTGACGCAGGGTCACGGGGTCACCAAAATCGGTTGTTCGATCACAATCGGATCGTTATAAAGCGGCTGCTCGATCACAATCGGATCGTTATACGGCGGCTGCTCAATCACGATGGGATCGTTATACGGTGGCTGCTCCACCACCAATGGCGACGGCTGCTGCACCACCGTGGGCGACATCGCAACATCCCCCACCCGACGGCCCACCACATCGGCCAGGCCGATGGCGGCCTGCCCACCCAGATAGATCGGCGCGGCGATACGCAGCGCATCGCCCAGCAACGACCAACCCGGATGATGCGCCTCGCGGTACATCTGCACGCCGCCAACTCCCAACGGCGCATATACGCTAAACTGAGCCACCCCATGCAGAGAGATGGTCTCCCCCGGTTGTGCCACCATCTGCACCAGAGGCCGACCCAGTGCGGACTGTTGTGCCTCATAATGCAAGCGTGCCACCTCAGTAGACGGGCCACTGGCACACCCGACCAGGCCCAGCACCGCGATCACAAATACCATCTTACGCATCACATCCTCCAAAACGCTGAGCCCACTGGCGCACCTGCTCGGCCCGCTGGCAATCCGCCAAAAACGACTCCCGGCAATGATCCGCCTGCCAGAAAAACACCCCATTCAGCACCGTGCGCAGTGCAGACCAACCCGCATGCCCCATCACGTGCCCACGATGTGCGCGGGCGCTCAGGGTCTCGTCCGGGTGGCCACCCAACAGGGCATTGCCAAGTTGGGAGATAGCGGTGGCGAGGTTGATGAGGTAGTCCATTACAAAAAACCTCCCTGTCCTCGACCCCACACACGGCCACCGGATTCCATCTGTGCGCCACTTGCCGCAGTCGGTTTGCTGCCATCGGTAGCGGGGCCGATCTGCACCTTGCCCTCAGCGGCCAGACGCAGGAACTTGATCGCATCCTGGTACCGTCGCTCCACCTGTGGCACCTCTATATCGTCGTGCAGGCGAAAGCGGGCTATGTCGCAGGCATACACAGTGAGGATCGGCGGGGTGCTGGATAGCGGCAGCCGGTAGCGACCGCCCAGGTAGCCGTCAATCTCGGCAGCGGCATCGGCAATGGCCTGGTTCAGCACCGCATCATCGATCACCCCGGCAGCTACACGGTCGGTGAGCTGGATCAACTCATCCTCGCCGTAGCGGTCGATCATGTTCTGTTTGGTGTTGTAGGCCATTGCCAGTTACCTCAGCCTTCGATCTCGATTTCCGTTACCACCAGGCGCGGCTCTTCCATCAGCTGCTTAACCTGCTCATCGGTCAGTGCATCGCGGCGCACCTCGGTAATACCGCTCCATGCGCGTCCGGCGCGACGAAAGCCATCCTTGCCAGCGGTCACACGAAGACCCGGTACTTTCTTGGTTGTTTGATTTGCAGCCATGATTCAAATCCTCTCTCTTGCATTCAGTCCCTGGGGAGGATCATGTCTCCCCAGGATTCAGTCACACTAGGGCGATGCCCTGTCGCCGTGATTAGGCAGCGCCAGTGCTGCCGTAGGAGAGCTGCCAGAAGCCATACAGACCAGTGGCACGCGCCTCGGCTCCGAACTTGAACTCGCCCTTGTTGAATACATCGTCGTTGTCCATGCCGGTCTGCTGCACGAACACCGGCTTCTTGCGCATCTGCACAATAAAGGGCTTCACGCTCTGCTTGCTGGTCACGTGCAGCATCCAGCGGTTGTCGGTGATGGTGGGGTTCACCAACACCTTGGCGGTGCCCTTGTAGGGGTTGGGGCTGTTGTCCTGCAGCTTGTCCGCCTCGCAGAGGATCTTGGCAACGGCTTCCTGCGCAGGGCCCACCTCCAGGGTATCGGGCACCAGGCGCAGCGGCATGCCCTCGCTATCGGTAAATCCCATCACCGCCTGACGACCCGCCCCGTAGCTGGCCTTGGCACCGGCCAGGTCGGCGGCAGAGAGCGCCGCCGTTCCCTTGTTGGAGACCGAAGCCCCGTTCACGGGATGGTCGGTATCGTAGAAGTACTGGCCATCCCAGCACTCGGATACAAAGGCATTGGCTTTGAGGTCATCCACAATGATGTCGTGCAGCTCACCGGCAGACTCGCCAGCACTCATTGCCTGCGGGCTGTAAATGCCCAGCGCATCGTCCTCGATGTCATCACGCTTCACCGCAATGGTGGCTTCCCAGCTTTCGTTCTTCTTGTAGTACTTCCCGGCCTCAATGGATTTAATCTGCTTGTCGCCAACCCACTTGCGCATCTTCGGGAAGCGGCTCAGCCAGGCATAATCCTCGCCTGCGCCGGTGGAGGGCACCTCCATCGCGGTCGCCTGCCAGTTGCCGGTCTGCGCCTTTAATGCGTTGTTGAAGATGGTTTTAAGGCCGGTAAACACCCGGTTCAGTGCATCACGGTTCACGATCATCGTCATTACTCCTCGTTAATCAAAATATGCCGGGGTGTTACAGGCCCATGCGAACCCATACGCCGTCGGCATCCACCCCGACCACCTTACCGGCGGCAGAGCGAGTGCTCGTGCCGTCGGTCTTGGCCACGGTCTGGTCGTCGACGATGTAACAGGTATCGCCAATCTCGGCAGCGGTGATCTCATCGGCGCTGGCGCTGTTGGCGAACTGGAACACACCCTGTTCCACATCCACAAACAAGTCACCATCCGCACCGGCAGAGTTATCCACCTGCTCATTCGCACGGCCCGCGCACACCTGCCCGGTTGCCGTGGCACCCGGGGTGGCATAGCCGGTGGCGTTGAGCATCACCAGGCTTCCGGCAAAGATCTTCTTGCTGGCAGCCACTGGCAGGTGGAACACCTCGCCAATACGTTTCGGCGTGTTACGGTCTTTGGTCAATGCAGTCATGGGTTTTCTCCGTTACGTTAATCAGGCAGGTTGCTAGTGGCTATCAACCGCCAGCCAGGGTCTTCTTGTACTCCTCAGGGTCAATACCCATCTGGGCACACAGGGCAGCCGAATCTGCATCCAGCTCGCCTTCGGCATCAGTGCCAGGCGGTTTACCCTGGGTCTGAGTGCTCTTCAAGGCGGCAATGGCCGGGGTCTTCTCCAGATAAGCCTTGAGCCCGACGATATCGGCCTCGCCATACTGGCGCGCCCACGCCTCCTGGTCGGGGTGCAACTTGCCACTGCTCAGACCAACCTCCACCAACTCATCCACATCCTTTTTGGTGTTCTCGGTCTTCAGAGTGGCCACCTCGCCCTTGAGCGCCTCAAACGCCTCAATTGGCACATACTTGGACGGGTCGGGGGTTTGGTTGGTAGTGGCCTTCAGCGCAGCAACGGCAGCCACCACATCGGCATCATCCGCCAGCTGCAGGTTGCTACGCAGCGCACTGGCGGCAGAGGCCTCGGCCTTCAGCGCAACCAGACCGGCTTCAATTTGTTCGTCGGTGGCGTTCGCAGCCAGGCCGAGTAGCTGGATCAATTGTTCACGTTTCACGGGGTTCTCCTCTTCAGGTTGTTCGGTTATGTCCATGGATGGGCGGTATTCCGGCGCGCCAGGAGGCAGCGCGCCGGTGAGCGAAAAACGGGCGGCAGCCATCGCGGTCAAGTCAGAAAGACCTTCAATGGCAGGAAAGTTGGTGAGGGCGGCCATCAGAATGGCCAGAACATGTCCGGTGGTTTTGTCGTAAGCAATCACGGGGGAGATGTAGCGGTATTCCTTCGCGGTGATCGCCGCCTTGGCGGCCTCCGTCCATTCGATACCGGTGGCGAACAAGCCCTGGTCTTCGCGCCACTGCAACCCGGCCCCCTTGAACCAGCCACTGGCCGGGGCAGGCTGGCCGTTCTCGCTGGCGTGCAGGGTCTGGTGCTCGTAGTCGATCACAAAGTCGCCAGCCGTGGCCAGCGCCGTAGCGATCACCCGCTCGGCAATGCCTGCATCAATCAGCCAGCCAGTGGGCACATCAAAGGGACGGCCATCCCGCGCACGAAAGCGCCCGGCAGGGGTGAGCTGGATCTCCGTCGGCACACGGCCGTTCAGATCAACAACGCACGCCGCTACCGCGACGGTGCCGGTGCCGGTGCCGGACTGGCGCTTGAAAGCGTGATGTGGATGTGGATGCGAGTACATGGGGCCATTGTGCTGGCCCCGCGCGGGTGGGTGGGATTAAAGGGTTTTAATCTATTGTGCTAATGCAGGTTTAAGATGCTCGGCGGCTTTCCATTGCTTTCAACTTTGCTGCTATCACTAAACCTTTCCAGTGATACCCTCCGTTCTTCTAGTTGACGTTTTCTTACTCTCAGGTCGCGATGAATGTTATCCACGATTCTCGACCAGCGTAACCATGATAGTACTACGAACATTGTGTAGCAGACTACACCAACGGGGATAGCCGAAATAACATCAGGGAAAACTGTCACGAGAGAGTGGGCGGCACCATTCGATATATCAATACCTACACTCCAACTCTTTACGACGGGAGTAATCTGTGGAAAAAAAAATAAAACCACCCCCATAAGCAGGGATGTGACGATTACATGACGCAGCTTGACGGATAACTTATTTGCTACAGCCAACCGGTTGCTCAAGATTCTCCAGCCTTCTGTGCCTTCTGCATCCTTAAGCAAGTCATCCAGTTTTTTTTGTAAAAAACCGAATAGTGTAACAACGATAAGAACAAGAGATATTAGCCATCTCGACATATCATTTAACGCATCAAGTATTCCAGCTGGCAACAGCACTCCCCCGACAATAGTCGGCAAAAGGAAAGAGACAGCCGCCAGTATCACCCATGCCATTATGCCAGAACCGTGTTTTCACTTATGTATTTATTAAGCCATCGTTCCATGTTGTGGAAGATATCCTCAACATCAGGCACTCCATTCCAATGAACAATTCGTAGCAGTCACACAATACACTACCGCCTACCAATGCCCTTGACAACAATATTCCGAGGACGTAGGCTTTGGTCACGAGGCGTCGAATCCTCTTCACAGGCGGGCACCACCGCTACCGACATGGTGGTTTTTTTGTGCCCGAAAAAAGTCAGTTCATTGTCGGGAGGCTGGGTAATACAAGACCCTTCGGGGAAATATCCAGGCCTGTCCTGTGCAGGTTCGAACCTCCCGACACCCTTAACCGGGTATTTAACTTCGAATATCACAGGAGGCCATCATGGCTAAGATACACGAAAGACCTATCGACGTAGCCCACCGCTGCTCATCCCACCTTCACGCCATCACCGATCTCATTGCTCAGGCCGCTGCCGACGGCGGCAGAAGCATGGAGCTGGTCAATCCTGATAAACAGGCCGTACTCCTTGATGTCATTCTCACCGAGCTGGATGACGCGCTGGACAAGATCGCCAGCCAGTTGCACCAGCCGCAGCTACGCACCGTTCAAGGAGGTGCGCAATGAATATGTCAGCATTAGATAAAGCAAGAGAGGCGCAGCGGGCCAAGCGTGAGGCGGGCGAGATCGAGATCCTGGATCCCATCGAGAAGTCCAGGCGTAAGCCTGACTCGCTGCGGCTAGCAATCAACGGCAAATGCTGGGATTGTATTGGCGGGGCATCGGATCCAGGGCCACGGCAGCGGATACGCGACTGTCCGTGCACTGACTGCACGCTGTATCAGGTAAGACCCTACCAGAACGTCAAAGGACGGCCTTCATATCTCGATGTGGATGACGCACCCCACGATGAGGGTTAGGGTTGTTTTTTAAACAGCGATTAAATGTCGTTACAACACACGAAACGGCCTAACGTAAAAAAACCATACCCAACTACCACCCACCCCCATTAGCGGCTGCTCGTGGCCGCTAATGGCCTTTCCTGGTATCACACCCTCCCGCCACGCCCCGCCACCCATTTAACCCCCGTTTAAATTCGCCACCAGCCGTTTAACAGCGCAAACCCCATACCCTACAGGCACCCCAGCCGCCCCAGCGGCTTAGAACGCCTCTCAGGCGCTCGTCCCATCACGCCCCCATCGCCCGCGCCAGGTGCCCCTCCAGGATGGCCAGCACCTCCTTGCGGTCTGCCTCGCTCAAGCCCAGCCATTCACGCTGGGGTATCCTGGCCTCGGGGCGACCAACCTCAGCGGTTGATTGCGCTCTCCAGGTGCGCCTGGATAATCTCCATGATGGTGTCCTGGGCGTTGCTGCTCAAGGTGCCGGTTGCATCGAACGGCAGGAACGGGCGGGCGGGTATGGCCTTGTTGGGGATCATGCTTTGGGGGGATGTTTTTCCGCCGAATTGGTGCATGGCTGCGTAGGGCTTGTTGCTGCCGATCCATGCGGATTGGCCATCGTGCCCGGTTTGCACGGAGGCGGCCAGGCCCCCGGCGCTGAGCTGGAGCTTCTTGCCTGGCCATTTGCCCATGCGTTCGCGGAGCATCTTGGTGGTGTCTCTCAGATCTGGCCATTTTCCACCGGGGCCTGTCTCTGTTTGAAACTGGCGCTCGGATTCGGAGGCCAGTGCCTGGGCGATATTGGCCATCGCTGGGCTCATGTTGCTGGTGGCTTGCTGCAGGCGAGCCAGAGCGGTCAATACTGCCTGGGAATCTATATCGATTTGAAACATGGCACGGATTCTCCTAGACTGTCCTTATGGTTCGGCAGTGAGTAGAGTCGCTCCTTGGAGGCGAGGCGCATGAGGCCGTTACGGTAGGTAGGGTTGTGAAGCCCCCTCGTAAGCTCATGGGCTCTATGGGGTTCAAGTCCCCCGCTCACTGCTGAATCACCTTCAATTGCCCACCCCGAATAGCCCCCTCAATATCATCACTGATAGCCTTGTGAATGGTGTCTATCTGGCCATTTGGCGCAATAACAATCTTGACTACTTGGTCACCCTGCCGCTTCACAGCGACAATGTTTTTGCTATGAGTATCGATATACCATTGGTCTACGTGCTGGATGAGTTGAGGGAGCCCGCTCCACTCAGAGTGCGCCAACGAATCTCCAGATTGTATGTGTCGCTGAGATTTCTTCCCCACGATCAGCCTGTCAGGTACATACAGCACGGGCTCTTCTATCACGGCTTTTCTTGCTAACCAATACGGCAATATACCTACTGTCATGGTTTGGCCTTGTGTCCGTGCAAAGTCGAGCGTGTTGGCCACAAAGCCTTCCCATGCCTTGAGGCGTGTGGGTGAGAGCACGGCCTTTTGCACCATGGCAAAGCCTGCTTCATCCCCCAGTGCGCTGACGGCCTTCTGGGCCAGGTGTTTGTCCATCCAGTGACCGGCCAGCGGGCTGCTGTTAAAGCCGGGGTCGGTCCACATAACGGTGGGCTTGCCGTCGGGGCCTGTGGTGCGGATACCGGTCTGGGTGGTTTTGAACAGCTCCCCGGTGCGTTTGTTCAGCCCTGCATCCACTTCACGGGTGAGCAGCCGCCCCTCGGAGGATTGCACGGTCAGACCTTCGCGCTGGAGCTGGCCAGCGCTGAGGGCGCGGGTACGGCAGCGGCAGTTGAAGCCGTTGGGCGGTGTAATGCTGGCCCATACCGGATCATCTTTGCGAAACACCTGGCCATTGAGGGCGGCATGGCTGTGGCGTGTGGCGGCGTCCATCACGGCGACATATTGCAGGTAGGGAAAGGCATCTGCCTCTTGCTGTGCCTGGGCACGCCCGGCCATATAGGCCGACTGCATATTGGTTTGGTAGATGGTTTTGAGGCGGCGGGGGCTACCCAGTTGCACCATCTCGGCATTGCCTTGGCTATCGACAATGACCTGTTTACCCCACCAGCCCTTTTTTTGCAGCAGCGGGGTGAGATCATCGCTGAACTGGCGCAGTGTTTTCCCTTCCTTGAGGGCATCCAGCAGCCCGCCGCGCACGTCCTGCAGGATATCCATGCGCATGCCCTTGGCCATAGTGAAGGCGCGGGCATGAGCTTGGTCGAGCATTTCCGCCCAACTCCAGGTGATCCGCATGCCCTTGCTGCGCAGCCAGCCCACGGCGGCTTCAGGCTCCATGCCAAACAGGGCGCGTAATGTCCCATCAGGCATTGGCATTGAGCCGTCCCCACATCTGTGCCGCCCACAGTAGCTTGGCCAGCTTTTCTTCTAGTTGGCCCTCGTCAGCCTCTGGATAGTGCTCGGCCAGCCAGCCCATGAAGGCCTCGGGGTCGTCGTCTTGCTCCAGGCGTTGGATGATAGGGGCCAGCACGGCCTGCATCTGGGCGTTGAGATCGTCGCTATTGAGACTGGATAGGATCTTATCCAGTTCGACCTGATTGCTGTTGTCAGATTCTGATCCTGACTTCAGCGCGGCGATCCCTCTCAGCGGGGCAAGCGGGGGAGGGGTCGGCTTCTTCTGCCAGCCCTCGCCATAGGTCTCCTGCACATACTCTTCGGTAGGCTCAAAGCCCATCTGATAGATCTTGCTGTCCCGCTCGGCGCGGGTGTTCATGTCTTCTTCTTCGTCGGTCTCGAAGCGGAAGCGGGGGCAGCGGCGCAGGCTGTGAATGCCGCCCACGTTCAGTGCCACGATGGGGAAGATCAGATCACGGGTCAGCGTGCTGGCCACCTGCTTGGCATCCGCCACCAGCAGATCGCGCCGCACCTCGTTGTGCACATTACCCAGGGCATTGGTGTTGGTGCCCTCGCCAGTACCGGAAGTGAGCGTACCCCCAAGGATGGCCTTGGACTGACTGCGCTCGCACCAGTCCATCATTACCTCAAAGGGATCGGCAGCACCCTTGGCCGCTTCCTTGAACTCAATGCCCATGCCCTCGGGAATGATACCGGCGGCGGCGTGACCGATGTTCACCACCGCACGCAGCAGGGTGGCTTTCTCGGTATCGGTGGCACCGGTTGGGTAGGTGCCCAGGCGCAGCGGCAGGCCGTAGATCTCCAGGAACTCGGCCAGGTCACGCAGGCTGTAGTTCTTGAACAGGAACGGCCAGGCCAGTACCCGGTGCAGGCCGCTGCGGGTAATGTAGCCGCTGCGCGCCTGGTGGCGGTGCACAATCCAGGTGAAGGGCTGTAGCGGGTCGCCATCCATCGTCACGCCACGCAGGCGCAGCTCGCTACGGGTCTCCTGGTCAACAGTGAACCAGCGGTGTGGCCGAAAGTCGATCGCATCCGGCAGCCACTCCTTGCCCAGGCGCTGCCATGTGATCTCCTGGCAGGAATACCCGTGACCGATGGCGCTGGCCATATTGAGAATCACGTCCTCCAGGTTCTGCATGTCATGCAGGATCTCGCGCACCAGGTCGGCAGCACGCTCCTCGTGCTTGTCGGCATTGCGCGGGGGCGCGATATCCCAGTCCAGCCCCAGCAGCGAGAGCTTGCGCTTTTGCATCTCGGCGAAGATGTGCGCGTCCTTCTCTTCCATGTCGTCAAACAGATCGCACTGGGCCAGCATGTCGCCCTGTTCAGCAGCCTGCAGGATACTGGCCAGCCGGGGCGGGGTGAGGCCACGGGTCGGGTGCTCGGCGAACTCCTGGTGCAAAGACCCCACGCGGGCCGTCTGCGGTTCGCCCTGAATGTCCGCCAGGCGGAACGGCTCGCCGGTACGTGGATCGAGGATGCGTGATTCAGCCATGGGTTTTACTCCGAATGATTTTATCTAACTGACCGGATGTCACTTCCCTGGCCCCGGCGCAGCGTGCCGCTTGAAGCTGGGTGCCGCCGATACGCACAATCCCTTCATGGATCACACGCGCAGGTATGCCGATGGATCGACAGAACTTCAGCAACTCCTTGTCGCCATCCGCCCCAGGGTGCGAAGAGATCAGCCGGGCAATGTGAAGGCGGCGCTGGCCCTGGGTATGCGGAAACGGCGTCTCAAATAGCAATGCCATCACCAACCCCCTGAGCCGCTATAGCCGATGTCCGAGTCGTCGTCGATATCGTCCCATTGTGATTTCGCACTGGGGGCGGGTGTCCACTCGGCTTTCCATGTCGGCCCGCTGGCAGCATAGATCCCAAGGAACGCGGCCCACGCACGGTCAGCATGCCCGTCGCCACCCTCCACATCGAAGCGGACATTGCCCGCCGGGGTGGTGACCTTCTTCAGGCTGTGCAGGTCAGCACGAATAGCATCATCACCCAGAGGGATGCGCACCTTGCGATCCTCGAACGCCTCCTTGGCGAGATTGGCCATGTGCTGCTTACTGTCGCCGGTGAACATCACCCCCTCAACGCGCATCGCGCCATAACGGTGCTGCGCATCCTCCACGGGCTTTTCACCCATGCCGGTCTGATCCATGCAGATCCGCACAGGGTTGTATTTGGTCACCAGCTCATCCAACACCTGATCCTGCACTCGGAAGGTAGCCCGCTTGAGCGTCACCACCTCGCGTGTCCACAGCACGTCGCCGACACGCTCCCACACCCACGCCACCCAGAGATCCTTTTTGCGCCCGATGTCGTTGCCGATATAGATCGGGCCACTCCCGGCTGTTGCGGGGTCTCCTGCGCTGTCGTGCTCGACGGCATTGATCAGGTCATAGGAGAGCCAGGCGCTGGCCTCATCCAGCCAGTTCAGCTCAAACTCCTGAGACCAGGCATCCTCATCCTTGAGGCCGGTGCGCAACTCATCGACGTTGCGCGGCAGCCCGTCGGCCACCGCCTGATAGATATCCACCGTGTGCCGCGACCAGGCAGCATCTTCGCCGGTCATCAGCTCATAAAACTTGTTGCCCTTGCCGTTGGGGGTGGAGACCACGCGCAGCTTCCACCCGGCAGAGATCACCGGGAACAACGCCATCCAAATCTTGCGGCTGTCCGCATGAAAGGCGAACTCATCCAGGAAGACATTAGCGGAGAAGCCGCGCGCGGTGTCCGGGTTGGCTGGCAGGGCGGTGATGCGCGAGCCGCCCGGCAGCGTTACCTCCAGCGATTTCACCTTTGCCTCTTCGTGCTCCAGCTCCAGGTATTCAAAGGCAGCTTGCACCGCCTTTAAATGCTGTTTAACCCCTTCCTCCATCGCCTCCCGTGCCTGGCGCTCACCGCGAGACAGGATCACCCAGCGGGCGCGCTTGCCCTCAGCCTCGGCCCGCAGGCAGTCGAGCACCAGCTCTAGCGTGGTGGTAAAGGTCTTGCCGGTCTGACGCGCAAACATCCCGACCTTGAAGCGGCTCTGGTCGGCCAGCCATTTGCGCTGATAGGGGTAAAGCATCGGTGTACTCATACCCCGTAGGACTCCCGTATGATGTCGTTGAGTCGTTTCAGGGTGATGGCGCCACCCTTGGCATCGCCCTTAACCTTCTCGGCCAACTCCTCAGCAGCCTTGGCGCGCTCCTGCCTGCGGATCTCCTCCTCACGTTTCACGTTCTCACTGGCGGCCTTCTCCAGGCGCACCACGCTCAGGGAAAGCTCCTTGAGCATGGAGATCACCCCCGCCCGGTCTTCGATGCTGGCGGCCACCACGGCATCGTCCTGCAGCTGCATACTCATATCGAATGCCAGGGTGCGCAGGATCTCATTCACCAGGTGGCCAAGCTGGCCCTGGGGCGTAGCACCCAGCTTGCCGATCCACATCTCAGCCACCGCACGGGATTGGCGCAGCCGTTCACCCACCTGCTCCATGCGCCGGGAGTAGCGATTCACCGCGCTCTTGCTCACCCGTTCCGGGTGGCCCTGCTCTGCGAGGATGGCGTTAATCCGAACCGTGGCATCCATCTGCGACACACGCGGATCACGCAACAGCGCCTGCAGCTGCTCCAGGATATCGGGCGGTAACTGCTCAACGGTGGAGGGACGGGCCATCGGTTACTCCGTGAAGTGCACGTTGATATGCAGCAGTCCGCCAGCATGGTTCGCGCCTGCTGTGAACCAGTAACCAGCTAGAAAGCTGACACCTATAATCATCACCAGCACTTGGAGCGGCTTTAACCAGGATTTGAGTTTCGCTTTCACCTCACACCCCCGGCCTTGGCCGCGCCACACCCGGTACACGGGCACGGCCCAACGCGGCATCCTCACCACGGCGCGTGAGCTTGGCCACCTTCACCCCGGCCACCTCGGTGAGATGGATCAACTGCTGCTCCTCCAGCCAGGCCAGATGCCCATGCAGGCGATCACTGCTCACGGCATGACCGACAGCGGCCAGCAGTCGCCCCACCACGTGCTCGTTGTGACTGTAATCCGGGTCTTGCTCCAGCACCTGCAGGATCGCCAAACGCTGATCCTCGGCAACGATATCGGCATAGCTCATGATTGGCTCCCCTTGTTGAGCAGGTGTTCATTGATCAGCGACATGGTGCGATTGAGCGCAGCCAGTTCACCCTCGATACGGCGCATGGCTGAATCCACCCCGTTGATCTTTTCGTGGATGTGGCCCATGTCGTCGTGGTCTGGCAAATAGCGCACATCACTCTCCATTTGGGTGAGGCGCGTTTCCAATCCAGCAACACGACCATCCACCCGATCAATCGCCGCCTTGTTCACCCGTGTGCGATTCACCACCCAGGTATAGAGCAGGTTGCCCAGCAGCAGGGCGCTAATGAACACCTCCCACCAGAAGCGGGCGGCGGTGTAATCGATATCGCCCATCACCTTGCCTCCCTGCGCTCGATGTCGGCCAGGCACGGCACACAGATCCCCGCCGCGATGCGATGTGGCTCCAGCGGAAACAGGCACTCCGGGCAACAGGGCATCCCGCCCAATTGATACGGCACAAAGCGCCGTTGCGCACGCTCGCGGTGTTCTTCTATCGCCTGCTGGCGCTGGCGTTCTTCCTGCGCCTGCGCCATCTCAAACTGTTTTTCATTCATCCTTCGCGGCCTCCGTCCATTCGATCCAGGCCGCCACCCGCGCCGCGCACTGGTGATACAGCCCCGCCGTTTCCACGTAGGCGATCAACAGCTCGCCCATCGTCTCCCCCGGCACCGGCAGCGCCGGGCAGGGCTGCATCAGCGTCACAGGCGCAGGCCGTGGGATCGGCGTCTCTGGCAGCGGCGCGTGCGTGGCACAGCCCGCAATCATCCAAACGGCACAGCCGATAATCAGCCACCGTGTCCACATAACGGATCACCTCCCTTGTTCGTGTTTGCGTGCGGGTGATCACCGCCCGCTCAATCTGTACCGCATCGCGCAGAATGGCCGCATCAATCGCCGCCTGCGCCTGCGCCTGCTCAATCGCCCGCGCTACCGAGGCCAGGCGCTCGGCAGCGGCATCGCGCTCAGCGGCGCTATAGCCCCGGCTGTACACATACGAAATGCAGGTATATGCGATACCAAACAGCATCATCGACAACACCGTCCAGTAGCCACCCGTGCGAAACCACATCAACACGTCGGCCTCCCACGCCAGCCCGCACGCAGATAGCGCGGCTCCAACTCATGCAATATGCGTTGGGGATAGTAGCGATTCTCGCGCTTGGCCCAGTCGGCCCGACGGGTGTGGTACTCCACATGACCAAACCACCGATCCGGATCGGCCCCATGCTCAGCCGCCAGGCGACGATCACGGCTTAACCAACCGGGGCCACCGTTGTAGCCGCTCAGCACCATGGCCCAGTGATCACAAGTGGAGATATGTCCATGGACGGACGGTATTCCGGCGCGCCAGGAGGAAGCGCGCCGGTTCGGCGCATCGCCGTGCGGATGAATGCGGGAGTGAATGTGTTTGTTGTACCGGGCCATCGCCCGCATCGCCCAGCCGGGCGAGTACGGCGCGGCGCTGCCCAGGTCAGGATAGATCTCACTGATCCAGGCAGATGTGCCGGGCATAAACTGCGCCAACCCCTGCGCACCCACCCGGCTATCCACCCCGGCGCGCCAGCCGCTCTCCTGGTGGATCTGCGCGGCGTGTAGCGCGACTGGCCCGCCCAGGCCCCACTCCTGTTGTACGATACGGGTAAGCTCGCGTTGATACTGCTGGGCCGTAGAAGGGATAGGCCCGGCCAATGCCGGGAGGGCAAACAGCAGCAGTAGCACCATGGCAGGCAGGCGCACCTTACACCCCCAGCCCCAGCGCCAGGATAGCCGCCGCGATGATGAGCGCCCGGCGCAGTGCAGCCAGATCCACATGCCAGTGCATATCCTGCGAGGCATCGTATTGCTCGCCCATGCGCAGCGCATACATATCACTCAACACATCCCCAGGGCGGGCATAATGGAAAATGCTGCGGTCAATCCAGTAGCCCAGGTACGCACCGAACGCGAGCTTGCTCAGCGACCAGGCCAGCACCCCAAGCTGATGCGGCGCGATAACAAACACCACCACAGTGATTACAATGGCCAGCGCCAGCCAGGGCCAGGCACGAAGTTTGTCGGTAATGGATTTGCGCATCGGATGCCTCCGGTATCAACGGTAGGCATCATGTTCGCGCGTGCGCGGGTGGTGCAGGGATTAAAGGGTTTTAATCGAACAGGCGGGGTTGAACGCGGGCGATATACAGGCGGCGCTGTTCATCAAGGATCTGATAAACACGGGTTTCGGTCAAGCAGAACTGCTGGGCCAGCTCCAGCACGGTATCGCGGGTGGGGCGCTGGTTGTGCGCCTCCCAGATCGCCCGGTTGCGCAGGGCATCGTCCAGCGCCTTGCCCGTGGGCAGGTAGGCCATACGACCGCCCCGGCATCGTGCGATAGCGCGCACGGCGGTCACGGCATAGGCCTCGCTGTGTGCTTCGCCCTGCTCACGCGCCAGCGCATCGGCCACCACATCGATCAGCTCGACGAGCTCCTTCAGCCCGCGCTTGCCCTGGCCGTCATCATCACGGCGCTCGGCCAGATAGGCAAGAGCATCCTCGGGCACCGGGGCATCGGGGTACAGGGATTGCTGCTTGTCGCTCATGGCGTCTTCCCGATCAGGCTGGCCAGCTCACGCAAGCGCTGCCGGTTGGCGGCGCGCTGCGCATCACTAATGGGCGACTCTGGCAACTTCGCCTGTTCAGCCCTGGCGGGCAGGTGCTCCAGCAACACACGAGGCGCGGGCCAGCGGTCGATACGGCGCATCATTTGCCGGAATGCCTGGGCGATGCGCGGGGCATCGGTATCGAACCACTGCCTGCCGTCATAGAGTGTTTCAATCCACGCTTCCTTGGTGAGCGCGATGGTCTCATGCGATGGCTGGCCGGGCAGCGATAGCGCAATCAGCCGTGTCAACCCGTCGGCAATGGCCGCGCGAAACCACTTGGGCGCACTCACCGTCGCACTGCCTCCTGGCGCGCAGGAATACCGACCATCCATGGTCATAACTCGCGATCCTCCTGCAGGGCCTGCATGGCCAGCGCCGTGCGCGAGCTGGGGGCGCGTACTGGTGTGCGATCATCGCCAGGCACCACAGTCATCGCCTGACCACGCGCCGCCACAGACTCCAGCACACTGCGCAAATACCGGTCATTTGAAAGGGGCTTAAATGCCCCTTGTTCCTGCTTTTTACGCATCGCCTCCACCGTCTCACCTAGCGCCGCCGCCAGTACACCATGATCACCATGCAGCGCCAGCGTCTCCTGCACCAGGCGTAGCGCCCGATCATTGGCCAGGTCTCGCTTGGCGCTGCGGAACAGGCCGATGTACACCACCAGCGGCAGCGCGAGAGAGTTGGGCAGCTTGGCCAGCAGGGCCAGCAGTTCGCTGGCGGCTTCGTCCTGGGCCAGTTGCTCCAGGCCGATGCGGGAGTGGCAGACGGGGCAGCGGTTTAGTTGCATGGGGTCGGCCCGAATTGTTTAAGGTTGATAACTACATCCCGCCTCAGCTCGTGGCCTCTAATGTATTGCAGGAGCCAAAACCATCTTGCCTCCGAGTCATTCCGCCAGAGCCAAACCAGGGCCGCCCTCCGGGAAATGGTATTCACTGTTTTCATGCTGCCCCAACCTTTTCTGTCAGGTGCTCAATGATCGCTCCCAGCAACCGCGCATCGCGCAGCCATTTACCCGCTCGAGGACAGCCGTCCAGCAGGGTCTCCACATAACCACGATCAAATCCCAGCAAACCGAGCAGCTCATCCACTCGCGCCAGGCGGGCGCGTTTGGTTTGCTCTGCCTCCAGCGCGGCAATGATCGCCCGCCAGTGTTCGCTACGCTTCACCCACGCCAGGCGCTCCACACCGGGCGCCTTGTTGATATCCGGCGCGCCCTTGCCGCCGGTGATGTTACGGGCAATGCTGTCGGCATAGGCCCAGCTCAGGCCCATATCGGCCAGCATGGCCTCCACCTTTGCCACGTAGCCGGGCAAGCGGTCATAGTTGTGCGGGCGCTTGCCAGCACGGCGCGGCGGAGCAAACTTGGCCCCGCAGCTTTTCAGGTGGGCCAGCACTCGCGCCAGGGTACGTTCGTTCAAGTCCTTGGCACTGCGCACCCCGCCATGCTGCTGGAGCATGGCGCGGTAGGTTTCCTCATCCATGCCCAGCTGCTGCCGGGCGATGTGGATCTTGGCGATGGCGGAACGGTGGATGGTCATAAGCCAGGCTCCTCCTTGAGCGCGCCACCCGGCACTAACCTCGCCGTTAATCTGTCAATACACCACTTTGCATGCCATAACTCCCTTCTTGAAGGGCCATCAAGACACATAGGGCTATCAAGACACATGCCGAACATCAGCCAATCAGCCGACACATCTAGTCCAGTGCATATCCTGGCCAGCACATCAGCTGATGGGCACATCCTGCCTGTCTCATACCGACTCATGGTGACCCTGGTAACACCAACAACGTTAGCCAGATCTTTCTGATTAAGCAGCATGTGTTTCCGGGCATCCCTGATACGCTCACCGAGAGCCTTTGAAAAATCACTCACCTCGTCAATGCTTGATTGTGTCATGCCACGGCCCTCAGCGTCTTTGCTCCATCATCGCCACCTACTGGCGGCAGCGGTTGCGCCATCCAGTGAGAGGGGTGGATCGCAATATCGGGATCACTACCGGTCAGCACCCAACGGCCATCGGGTTTGCGGTAGGCCTGGGCGATGTCCTGCTCAGCATCCCGATGCGTGTAACACACCCATACATCCACCAGCGGCTCAGGCAGACAGTCCTGCACGCTGTGCCACAGTTCGTCTGCGACCCAGCGCAAGGGGGTTACGGTTCTCGGTTGCATGATCATTCCTCCTTCCATCCATCAGCAGGTGACCAGCTGGCCACACGCCTGCCCGCATCATTCAGTACACGCAGTTTGGCGTGAGCAATGCTCGCCAGTTGCGCGGCATGGGTGCGCACCAGAGCATCGTCCACGTCGTCGTATTCGAGCATATTGCCCCAGCTGCCATTGCGATTGATTTGGATCTTCATGCCGCCTCCTCCGCCTCTTTAAGCAGGGCGTTCACCAGCTTGTCCACCTCGGTATCCACCGGCTTGATCAGCACAGCCTCTTCATCGTCGGTAACACTGATCCCCAGGCGCTTCAGGTCGCCTGCAGTCAGGTCGTACACGGCGGGCTTGTGCACGCTCTCGCGGATGCGGATCAGCAGTTCGGCCTGCTCGGCAGGCAACAGCTTGCGGATGCGCTCGATGGTCTTGGCTTCATCTTCGATCACCACCTGGCCACGCTGCTTCATGTAACCCACACGCACGCCGTCGATGGTTTGCGTCTTGGGTTTGGTGAAGAGTTGCGGGGCGGCCTCGATGCTGGCATACAGCCGGGCATGGGCCTCGGCCACCTTGCCGACGGCACTGCGGATCACCGGCAACACCGGATGCTTGAGGCGCACCAGCTCAGCCTGCAGCTCGGTGATCACGCCGGTAAGATAGGCACGGGCCTCGGCATAGGCGCGGGTCTGCTGTTCAATCTCGGCCATATTGATCATATCTGGCTGTTTCACGATTAATTCCCCCTCACAATCCATTCGACCTGTGCACCATGCACATTGGCCACCATCACATGCTCTCTGCCCTGCGGCCCGACGCGCACAGCTGCGCTCGTGCCGCGCAGCTTGCGGCAGCGGCCACAGTTCTGAATAAACACCCGGGGATTGCGTGTACCGATACGCACATCCAGCACAGTGAATCCCTCCTCAGCCAGATGCATCGCAGCACGGTAGGCGCTGGTCAGCGTGTCGAGGACGTGCTTGTTCTGCGGCCCAATCTTGTACGGGTGTTCGATAGGGTGTACGGCGCTCATGATTGTTTCTCCCGGTGAAGTCGACTGTGCGGGCATCCGCCGTGGCAGGCCTTGAACAGGCGCACACGGATGGCATTGGTGGCGGCATATTTGCGCCGCTGGTTTTCCAGGCAGCGGTGGGCGGCCAGCTCGCCCAGCACGGGGCAGTTCACGTTGGCGCTTAAAAAGGCCCCGTTAAATGCCGTTTCCACCGCCTCTAAATCGCCGGGGTATTTATTGCCCAGCACCTGGTTGATCACCGTGGTGCTATAGCCCATCTCCTCGGCCACCTTCTTTTGGCTGCGCAGGGCGCATTGCTCGGCCAGCAGGCGTACCCACTGCGGAGCCGCATCGCCCCAGGTGGTGCCAATACGATCCATCGGACTCATGCGCCACCTCCCAGGCCATGACGGCTCCACACCACCTGATGGGTGTTGGGGTCATACACGGCCTTCACCCGCTGAATCATCGGCGCACGTGGGCCGGTGTAGCGCTGGGCTATAAAGCGGTATCGCGCCTGCCGACCGGGCGTGTCCTCCTGCACCTGGCGCAGGTAGCCCGCCAGGGCGAGGTAGCGCAGGTAATCCTTGGCGGTGTCCTCGCGCACAGGCGGTTCCTCACTGTTAACGATGGCCAGCAGCTCAGCGCGATTGAATTCACCCAGCACACGCAGGGTGCGCCACATACGCTCATTGCCGCTGCCCTGGGTTACCTTCTCGCCGTGTCGGGTTACACGCGGGGCCTCGCTGCCGATATCGCGCACCAGCGTCAGGCGTCGTGCGCTATAGCGACCCCTCTCATCATTGGCGGCCTGCTCACCCTGCGCGGCGATAAACCCGGCACGCTCCAGACCCTGCGCATAGGTGCGCACCGTGTCACGATGCACCATGCGCGTATCGTCGGCCTGACCACTGCGGGCGGTGTCGTTTACCCAATGCTCGATATCGTCCAGGGTGAATGTGCGCAGGGCTCGCATCGCCGCCCAAATGGCATCGCGGTGGGTGGGATAGCCGTGGCGCAGGGTGCGTTCTGCGCTGGCGCGGTGTTGGTGCTTGGCCGCCATTAGCACTTCCTCCGGGTCGCTTCACCGGTGTAGATGTCATCATGGTTACCCCAGTGCTCCACGCCCAGTACCTCGATACCGTTGGACAGGGCGAACTCCTGAGCGTTTTCCAGATTAATGCACACGCGGCGAGTAATGCCCTTGGTGCGCTGCACGATGCGCGCCAGCAGCTCGTCGGTGATGCCTACGCGGGTGCAGTAGAGATCACGCAGCAGCTTGGCGTCGGTCACGTCGGTAGGCTGGGCAGGTACCCAGGCCAGCACCCGGTTATGGAATCTCTCCCAGCGGCGCAGGTTGGCCTCAAGTTGCTCCTCGCCGATCAGCAGGATAGGCGCGCCGCTACCCTCGTAGATATCGCGCACAATCTCCACCGCCGCCTTGTGTACGATGTGGTCGAACTCATCCACGATCAGTGGGCGGTCGGTCACCGCCAGTTCTTCGGCGATCTTGTCCACCATCTCGGCAATGGTGCCCTTCGGCTGCTGGCCCATCTCAATCAGGATGTGCTTGGCCAGGGCGCTGCGGTTCCAGCTGCTGCGACACTCCACGTAATGCGCCCGGTAGCGGTTGGCCACATACGCAGCAGCGGTGGATTTGCCGTAGCCCGAGTAACCGAAGAACGAGACGATCCCCGGCAGGTGGCGTGGGCGGGTAACCGCTTTTTCCATCGCATCCATGCACAGGCCGATATTGGCCAGCGAGGCAATGGAATTGACAGGGGTGCTGATATCGTTCATAGTTTTCTCCGTATCGTTGTTGTTGGACGCCCGCCTGCCAGCGGGCGTTTTTGTTTACAGCTGCTCTGCCAGGCCGAAGTCCTCGGCCAATTTCTGTTGGGAGCGATAGGTCGAGGTCTGCGAAAACGCCTTGAGCCATTTGATATCGCCCTCATCAACGGCCCGACCCTCCTCTAATCGTTGTTCTATCCGTACGGCCTTCAGGTACAGCTGGCGGGGATCCATGCGCGTGGTGGCGTCCTGTACCACCTCGCGTGGTTGATTGAACGAGGCCACAGCCCGCGCCCGTGCCGCATCGCGCTGCTCAGTGGTGGTACTGGTGGCGCGGTGTTCGTCCTGGTGGCTGGCCGCTTCGCCTGCCGCCTCCAGCGCCGGGGTGGTGTAGGTTTCACCACGCTTGGGCAGCTCGGCGATGTTGGCCAGGCTGCGGGCATTGGCAAGGATCTCGTCGGCAATCCCCTTGGTGTTCTGGGTGCGCGCCGCCACCTTGAGTTCGCGGCGCTTCTCCTGCACGGCCTTCTTCTGTTTCTCGCGCCCCACGGTGGCCACCTCGCGGCGACTGATCCCGGTGTAGGCCGGGGCCTCGGCAATGCACACAAACGCCCCGTCCCGATCGAACACGTAGACTTTGCCCAGGTCGTCCGGGTCGTATTTCACCGACACCTGTTCGCCCACCAGTAGGCCAAGCTCCTGGTGGATGTATTCGATGTTGTCGAGCGAAATACCCTTCTTGGTCACGGTGCGCTGGCCGTTGTTGCTGGGTGCCTGCGCCAGCAACACATCCAGGGCGCGCTCGTTCTCGATGCGGCGGATCGGATGGTTCCAGGCATTGGCCACCGCAAAGGGGCTGCGATTGCTCAGCCCCTTGTGGGCGCGGTGGTGGTAGATGTTCTCCACCCACTCATCGCAGATCCGTTGCAGCTCGGTGGAGGTGAGCTTTATCTCCACCACGTCGTTCTTTTTCAGCAGCCGATCCGCAAAACTTTTGCGCGATTCGATGGCGCTGCGCTCGGCCACGTTGTGCCCGATATAGCCATCCAGCAGCTCCACGATGGAGTGTGAAAAAGTCTTGAAGAATCGCTCGATGTGGGGTTTTTCCCAGGCGCTGAACGGGGTACAAAACTCCTGTTCAATCTCCAGCGACTCCATCAGGCGGCGAATGTGGAAGGCTTTATAGTCAGAGCCGTTATCGGTTTTGACGGTCTCGGGCACACCCCAGTGCAGCAGTGTGCGCCGTAGCAGAGTGGCCACCGATACAGCCGTCGGAGTCTTGGTCACCAACAACTTCACCCGGCGGGTGAACACATCGATCACCCCGTTAATCGAGTGGCGACCATCCAGCAGCATCACATCAGCGGGGGTGCCGTCCAGCTCCCAGCGCTGGTTCAGCGCAAACACATCCTCCGAGGCCGAGCCGCTGGCCAGCATGTAGCGGTTCTTCCATTCATCCGGGTTGGCCGTGGCCGACAGCAGTTGTGCGTTGTCCTTTCGGTAGCTGTTTAACCAGCGTTCAAATGAGCGTTTACTGGGCAGTTCAATCCCGGTACCGGCAAAGCGTGCCTGGGCGCTCTCTATCAAATGCGACGCCCCGCAATGGGGGTGGTCCGCCACCATCGCCTGGCAAAAATCCTTCAGCATCGGCTGGGTGTCGATCTTGCTTTGGCCCTTCAGCGCCTTGCCCCGGTTGTCCACCAGCCCCAGCGCACCCTGCTGGCTCTGGCGCTGCTTCCAGCGATACAGCGTGGCCCGCTCCACCGTAGGGATCAGGCTACGCACATCCTCGCTGGCCTCAATCTCGCCGCTGTTATAGAGCTGGCAAAAGCTCTCGATGGCGCGCGAGTTGCCCAACCCCGTGGCCTGGCGGTATTCAGCCAGCAGCGTCAGCACCGCCACCCGCGCATTCAGCCGCGCTGCCGTGCCGCCAGTCAGCCCCGTGGTGGCCGCCAGCCCTGCCTCACGCTGGCGCTGCAACACCTGAGCATCCAGCCGCTCACGCAACACAATCGCCCGCCCGGCCATCCCTCCGGCTGCCGCATCGTCATCGCTGGCGCGCTTGGCCCGTAGTGCCTGCGCACCCAGATGGGCGCGGGTCTCGGAGGGGAGGGAGGTGATCAGGTATTCCCAGCCCTTGCCCTGAGTACGTTTGCGGCGCTCGATATCACCGCGATCCCCCATCAAATTTACGCCGCGAGGGTATTTCGGCATCCCCGGCAACCCGGCCAACTCCGCCGCGCTGAACCATTCCCTGCTCATGCCGCGCCTCCTGTGAATGGGCGGGAACCCAAACCCCTGCTACGATGGTTATTCCCCAACAACCAACCCCAGGGAGGGTTCCCAATGAACGAAGAACTGTTCAACGAAATGACCGAAGAACTTGAGCACCTGCGCACCGTGATGGAAGACCAGGAAATGGCCATCGCCGTTATGGATGAACTGCTCACAGCCTTCCACATCGGATTGGCAGGCACAGATTTCAGCCACCGTGGCGCATCAGCATGGATAGACAAAGCCATCACGGAGTGGACCCTCAAGCGTCGCCCAAAGGACGGTCAGTCGTATCGACTACTGGCCCGCTGGCAGGAGGACCTTGCGGCACGGGTGGATCTGTCTCAGTCGTCACCTGCAGAGCATCACCCGCCGAAGCGCCCGACTCTGCGGCTCGTTGCTTCCGGCGGCGCTCTCGCTCAAGACGCTGCTCATCAGCCCAGTCGCCATAGGCCCCCGTCCGTGCCCGACGCGCTACTACCTGCCGGTACACCTGCTCCATCGTCGGAGCAGACTCCCGATCCCGCGCCTCCCGCTCCTCAATCAAGCGATACACCACAGGACGAAAAACCCACATCAAAAGACCCATAATCTGTTTCATTCCAACTCTCCCATCACTTTCTTCAGCTCCCGGATCTTCCGGGAGGCCCTTACCTTCTTAATACGGACGCAGGTTTAGTCGTCCGCCCTCAACACACCAGGCGACACTTCTTGCCCGATGGTGCGCGATAAATCGCGCAGAATGCGGTAGCTCAGCCGCCCACGCGGTAGCTCGTCCCGTCCCGCCCAGCGAGCCACTACCTGGGTGACCGTGCGCGGCTTGTAGCCATGGGCCAGAGCAAACTGGCGGTAGTTGCTATCGCGCTCGATCAGGCGGGCCTGGATCTGTCGCTGGTTCATGGTTCACTTGTCCCCTTTGCGCTAGACTGTACTCACAATAAGTTAACCTTACTCTCTAAAAGTGAGCCGGTCAAGCATGAAATTAACTAAAAGTGAAAATGATTTTAAGGAGGTCATGCAGCGGGCGAAGCTCGTTACGAACGCCACGACCTGGACGGAATTAGCTGAAATACTGGAGATGAGCACGGGAGATCTCGCAAATAGAAAGAAGCGAGGGACGTTACCACTAGACAGACTGATCGATATGGCTAACTCACGAAACGTAAGTATTGATTGGCTATTGTCAGGCGAAGGCTCTATGTATCGCGGTGGAGACGGGTCTATGCGGAGAGAGGAACCCGCTGAAAGCCTGTCTCCAAAGGAGGAGGCGGTACTAGCCTTATTCCGGGCGCTGGACGATGACGCCCAGCGGGAAATACAACAAGTTGCTGCGGAAAAGAAACGGCTCAGGGACGTGGAGCAACGCTTAGAGGAGCTATCCTCCGAACTTGCCCTGAGTAAAAACAGGGCTTAACCTGTACCCATTGGGAACATGCAACGGGAAGGTTTACGGCATTAACGAGTTCCGGCTTGCTGGCGAACTCAAACACCTATAATTATTCGCAACATATTGATGCATAAATGGTTTGTTTAACTCGGAACACGCGAAAAAAGACGGAACTGCAGTTCCGACTTCTACACCAAGAAGTCGGAACGCCTTGGTTTGCACTAACCATCAAATCGCCGTTCAAGTTATCGCACTTAAAGATAGTTTTGCTTCCCTGTATATGTCAAATAAAATCAATTAGTTACCTGAGGTTGAATGCAGCAAGATAAGATGAATGAAAGGATTCAACGTCGCTTAACGAACTTGAACAAGGATCGGACACCACCGGCGTCCGATTCAAAGACAGCGAAACATGCCGCAGGGTGCGTGTAATAATGATGAAAACAAACACTTGTAATGAATCGGACGCAACTAAAGAGAATCGGACAGAGTGTCCGTTTCCTAACATAAGAATCGGACGCCACAACAGGGGAAAAGAAGAGGGGATAGGACATAAATGACGATCCGATTCAGTAATCAATACATCCCGCCGCACCATATCGCAACACACTGATATACCTGAAAAATAACCAAATCGGATCAAGGCGTCGTAAATCGGATCACGGATCCGATTCTCTCCTCAAGAATTGGATCACCAAATATCACGGGAAAAGGAGAAGCACCACGTCAAAGCAAACTAGCGCAGGGAATAGCGTTTGTCGCGTTTATAGTGTCGCGCCCGCTCCAGGGCCGGGGTTTCGTCTCAACTATCGTGACACCGGGCTGGCTCGCCTTTGTCTGCTTCAGCGGTTAGCCCAATCCCGTTATCACTAAACACCCGCTCCCGTAACAACCCCAGGATCTCCGTCTCCCGCTGGCGAATCTCTGCCAGCTCCTCAAACAAGGAAACAACATCCGCAAGGTTGGCGGCAGCCATCGCATCCCTGTCGATACCAAGACGGGCATCCTCCTCCTCAAGCCGCATAGAATAACGGTTCACAGCTGATTTACTGATATCGTACCCCTTGCTATTCAGCCATGCAGCGACATCCATCTGGCTCATTTGTCGCGCCCTTAAAAGCCGTTTAAGCTCTACCTTTACACCCAGCGGCAACCGGTCTACTGTGCTAATTCGCGGCATAACATGCAATCCCGTTTATTCCCGAAATTGTAAGTATACGGGGATTTTCGATAATGGGAAGTCTCCCATCAAAGCCCACCAAATCCCGGCACCTAGATCTCATATATCTTGTCGCCTCACACTGGCACAGCTGAGCTGGCAATTG
>Ga0265293_10003649_pt1 | contig 28342 bp, 19 predicted proteins | sample Munlanlewell138R_FD_192505 | JGI IMG/M metagenome (GOLD analysis project Ga0265293, IMG submission 192505) | Leachate microbial communities from a municipal landfill in Southern Ontario, Canada - Leachate well 138R | ecosystem: Engineered > Solid waste > Landfill > Unclassified | place: Canada... | reverse complement strand
TTGCACCGAAACTGCCGTAGCAGCTTGTTAAGAAGGCGGCCAACGTTATACATACGGCAAAGGTTCGTAGTTTTTTCATCTTCAACATAAGCATTCTCCCCAAAATAGTGGGCAACACGCCCACGTGTACTTATCGCCAAAATCCTTTAAAAGTCAAGAGCATAGCATTTGCAGCAAAACGTGAACTAGCTTGTTCGCCGTAAAATGCAGGACTTGCTAAAAAAGTGCAAAATTAAGATCACTATTTCTAGCCGTGCAAAGGTTCCTGATTTTAATCAAACGACTTATTTTATTCGGGTGTTTTTGAGCAAGTACTATATTATTGATGGAAACGTTGAGCTTTTGTTTGCACGTAAAATTCTTAGCATTTTGAAATACCGGCACTTATCCTGTATGCTAAAAACGCGTTTCGCTTCTATCTTGTAGGTCTACAGGAAACGATGCATGCATTTTCGCTTTATGGGGAAACACGAAAACTGGCCTTTAAGGAGTTAGCCATGAAAGTCGCTCTAATCTTGATTTGCGCAGCCACTATGGCTCTTAGTGCTTGCACAGAGCAAAATTCGTCTATTCATGAAAATCAAAATGACTGCCAATGCGATGAGAAGGACTGCCCTCGTTGCGAGCGCTGCGAAGTTTGCGAAACTTGTGAAACATGTCGGGATGCCGAAATACAGGCGTCGCTTGATGCTTGCCAAGGTAACTATGATAGCTGCAAGCAGGACAAAAATGCTGTAACGGCAGCGCTGACCGAAAAGGAAAATGAAGCCAACGCTTGCAATGATGCCCTCGGAACTTGCCAAGCCGACTACCAAGCACTTGCTAAGCTTCCGCGCTCAAAAAGCGGCAGTCGACTCATCTACAAAACTATTGAATATTCTGATGGTTCGACCTACGTCGATCCGTATCCCTACGACACGCTGTTGGAGCGTAGTTGTTATTCTCATAATATTCGAGTTGGCGATGAAACGATGCATTGTTGCGTGCGTACTGACACTTATTTGTACAATAATTTTGGTGATAATCATTATTTGGATAGTTCATGCACGGTAAGTATTGGAGGGGATTCAGATTATCGATATGTCTATATTGCTCGCGATTGTGTGAGCGCGGGTGATGTGCATCTTGATGCGCAAGCTGCAGTTCTTGATGCCTGCACGCATCATACGATTTATACGCCAAGAATCGTTGAACACATAGAAGATACAGAAACTGTTTACTACAAAAGCGGCGAAGATTGTCTACCCCAGAGTTGGGCATACCCTCTTGTTAAAACGCGACTGGCAACGGCTGCGGAAGTGCGTAACTATTATGTTTGTTCAGTCGAGTAGAGGGTGAATTTAATTTTACAAATCCGATACGGTTTTAAACACAATGAGACATTTTGTAGAGAAGCATAAGTTATTAATGCTAATTAAATAAGACAGGTAGAAGATAGAAAGAGCTTTGCACGGTGAGAAACGGCTTATTTTTAACCACGAAAAGCTTTTTACCACGAAAAACACGAAAGGCACGAAAGCTTTTTACCACGAAAAACACGAAAGGCTCGAAAGATTATTACAGGTCAAGTCGGATCTGTAAGACTAAAAAAGATTTTTTCGTGAGTTTTCGTGTTTTTCGTGGTTTATAAATTAAAGACACGAAAGGCACGAAAGATTATAACAGGTCAAGTCGGATCTGTAAGACTAAAAAAGAATTTTTCGTGAGTTTTCGTGTTTTTCGTGGTTCATAATTTAAAGACACGAAAGGCACGAAAGATTATTAAATAACAAACTGGGCATATAAGACTAAAAAAGAATTTTTCGTGAGTTTTCGTGTTTTTCGTGGTTCATAATTTAAAGACACGAAAGGCACGAAATATTATAACAGGTCAAGTCGGATCTGTAAGACTAAAAAAGAATTTTTCGTGAGTTTTCGTGTTTTTCGTGGTTTATAATTTAAAGACACAAAAGGCACGAAAGATTATTAAATATCAAGCTGGGCATATAAGATTAAAAAAGATTTTTTCGTGAGTTTTCGTGTTTTTCGTGGTTCATAATTTAAAGACACGAAAGGCACGAAAGATTATTAAATATCAAGCTGGGCATATAAGATTAAAAAAGATTTTTTCGTGAGTTTTCGTGTTTTTCGTGGTTCATAATTTAAAGACACGAAAGGCACTAAAGATTATTAAATATCAAGCTGGCATATAAGACTAAAAAAGATTTTTTCGTGAGTTTTCGTGTTTTTCGTGGTTCATAATTTAAAGACACGAAAGGCACGAAAGATTATTAAATATCAAGCTGGGCATATAAGATTAAAAAAGATTTTTTCGTGAGTTTTCGTGTTTTTCGTGGTTCATAATTTAAAGACACGAAAACGGGTTCCAAGGGCGCTAGCCCCAATAAATCAGAGCTTCCCTAAAAAAAGAAGTTCGCGCCCAGCCCTATAAAGTCGTAAAACGAAGAGTAATGTCCGTTATTGGTAACATTAGCCTGTTCGGGGTAGGGGAGGTTGTACTGCTTGTGTTCACCGTTTACGATCTTTTTGGAAATCTGTTGCACATGCATAAAGGCAAAATCGAGGCGAACAAAATCAAGCGTAAGAGACATGCCAATACTGGGTGCAAACTTGTGAGCGTCGTAGGAAAAGACGGAGTAATACTCATCGCGCGCGGCACCAGACTCATACATAAAACCCGCGCGTAGTGTAAAGAAGCGGGGCATGATATGCCAATCTGCACCCAGCGAAAAACCAAAAACATCCTTCATATGACGCGGAATAATGAAGTTATCCACTTTAATGTCGTTGACTAAAGGCATGTTGCGTATCATCACTTCGTCGGGGGAAACGACGATGTTTCTGTGCGTACTCCAGCGTTCAAACCACGCGTCAAGCTCGATATCGAAGACATCCTCGTGGTAGTAGCGCAGACCAAAGTGCAGGTTCCACGGAAGATTGAGCGTAAGCTCCATATGCTTACCATCGATCGTGCCCATATCGTATATGTAATGCTCGGGTAGCGCGGCCTTAAAGCGTCCACCCTTTGATTTGGTGTGTGCAAAAAGTTGGAACGAGGCCGCAAGCTCAAAGCCATCAACGGGGCGCGCCCAAAGCCCAAAGTTCGCAGATGGCGTAAAATAATCTGCCGCCTCCACGCTGATGAGGCTATCAAACCACGGGTCTTCCTGCTCGCCGTACAAGCCAATGTATGTGCTTGCCACACCGACGCCTGAGAAGATAAAGCTGATGTTTTGTATGCTAGCACCAATAGAAAACCGTTCATGTGCTCGCCATGCAAAGGCGAGCGCCGTGGTAAAGGCAATCGTGCCGCTCATATCGATAATGGCGTAGCGCTGGGGGCCATCAGCGGGAAAGCGCGCGGGCGCGGCGTATGGAGGAAAAACGCCAAAGCCAAGCGCGAACTGATCTGTACCAAAATCTGTAGAAAAGAGAACTTGTGGTATCACTATGCCCGGCGCTTCATTGCGAACCATTTCAAACTCGGTTTTGCTACCATTGCGGTTAATGCGAGGATCTCGATTAAACTCCAGCTGCAGCATCGACCAGCTTGCATCGACCAAAATCTGATGTCCCTCGCCGAGAGCGAGCAGCGCTGGGTTAATAGACAGGGCGTTGGGATCGCGCAGTGACACGACGACCGCACCTGCGCGCCCCATAGGTAGAACGCCTCTAAACGGCATAAACAATCCGCCACTTCGCGCTTCAGGAGCAAAAAACGTGAGCCCCGCGCTACAAAAAGCGCATAGTACAAAGAGCTGAAAAAGGAACTTTATGGTTTTACTACGCATGGATGGCCACACTCACGAGAATGATAGGTATAATAATTTTGTGCTCTAAGCTAATCTGGCTGCACCCAGTCGGCGGGGCGTCCTGCTGTGCCCCATACCGTGAACTCAATAACCTTATAGATACGTTCAATACCGCGATCATCGTCCATAAAAAAGTCGTAGACAAAATCAAAGAACATGGCTTGGTCCGCAACGCTCATCCGCTCATGCTCTCCTGGAATTTGGCGCAACATCGCCTTGGCGACGTTGAGGAGGCGTACGATGTTGGCTTGTGGCTGGGTTTTACTTTGGAAGAGGCGGTAGAAGAATCGATTGAATACAGCATCTGGATCTACGCGATTGAAGGCGTTGACACACTTTACGATGGTTAAAACAAAGGATAACTCGGTGTAACCCTCAGTGCGCCATATGCGGTCTGGATCGATGGGGTAGGCTAAAAATTTAGCCAAATCCACCAAAACACTGGGGTGATAAGCCAGTGTAAGCAGGTTGTAAACAAAAAGTGTCAGGTGCTCGGGCGCGGCAGAGCCGGACTCCATAGCGTAGAGTGAAAATTCACGAATGCCGCGAAGCGCCTCAGGATCTTTGTCGAGCTGTGACATAAGCTCAAAAAACGCGTAAAGTAAGCGTCCCGTTATGAAGCGCCGCATCTCGGGTATGGCCTCATCATAAATCCAAGCTCGGCGTTTCTCAGCTGTGCTCTCGTGAATGAATTGCTCCCATACGACTTGTAGTGCTGTTGCCGCAATTTTGATGCCTGCGGGCTTCTTAAAACGTACAACGCCGTCACTCGTCTTTTCAGTCTTTATGGTTACGCGTACAATGCCGCTGATAGCGCTTTTGAGTTCTTGCTTTAGCGTTGGATCTTGATCCCAAAGATCGACAATCTCACGTATGGGATCGATCACCAAGTATGCTGGTGAAAGTGGCGTTATGATTTGCCCCTGTGGATCCGTCGTGCTCTTGCTTCCCTCCGAATTGCGTAGCAAAGGGTCTGGTGTTAGCAAGAAGCGTAAAAAGCTAGAGATACGATTTAAAATCTTCGTCCCATCACTCAAAACGATATTGCTATAGCCATCAAAAAAATCCCCAACAGATTCGATAATCGTAGTTTTATCCATTATTTCAATAAGCAGTGGCTCTATAGCTCTGTAGTTGTCTGCGTGAAGGGGTAAGGGGCTCCCATCTTCGTAGCGATCGATAAAGCTACCCGATGGGTAGTGTTCATACAAAAGCGCTGCCATTTTGGGAAATAGCGCCGTTTTTTTGTGGCGATTAAAAACCGAAATCACTGGATGTAGTGCATCGACTAAGCCCACCGCTTCAATCGCTAACAGCGTATCAGCGTTGGCTTCAATACACTTTCTCCCCGAATTACAGCGCGCAACATTGATGCTAAAGCTGTAATTTTCATTATTCGACTCAAGCTCTGTAAGGTTGAAAAAACGCGTTACTTCATCGGTCTTTGGAGAAATTGAGAGTTTGATCCTAAACACCTGTGCAACTACCCAAGAAAACACTCCTGCCACCGAATCATCGTCAATACCAAGCGGTTCTGCCAACTTCACAATATCAGGGTTGATGTGATTAATCAGGTGCATATCCCCCGTAAACGTGTGAAGGTAGAGCATGGCGAGGTTTTCGAGTTCCATGAGGTTGCCAAGGCCAGCGCCAAAAGCACTAATGTCTTTACCTTGAACAATGAGCATCTCGACCTTCGAGTAGTACGTCGCCTCCGAGGTCTCCCACATCAACGCTGCTACGCGCTGAAAAATAGAACGATTGCTCGCGGATTCGGGCGCATGATGATCTACCAGTTCCTTACCAATAACGTCATCAATGGGGCAAGTCTGTATGCAGTCGTAGCGTTGCATCGTACCAATTTCGTATTGCTCATTACATTGCTGGAAGCACGTTTCATAGGCGCTATTCGGTTCTACAACAATAAAGTCTTTGCGAATCCGCGCTAAACGCGCTATCCCATCGGCAATCTTTTGCGAAAGCGGCTCGTTGAGTGCCAGCAAAAGCTCTTCAAGAAGACCCGGGCTCTCGGCAAGCTCTAGCAATAACGGCAAGAGCTCATCGATGAGATTGTTGTTAAGCTTAATGTCGGGGTCAAGGCGCTCAATAATATCTATAATTTGATCGAGATCGTGGATCAGCGCGGCTATGTTCTCTGGGTGCTCCCTTAACAATATAATAAGCGTCTCTAGTGCTGGACCGATCTCATCGTTGTCGGCAATCTGAAGTAAGCCGTGTAATAGCTTATACAAGGGCGAGTTTTCACTAAAGCCCATATACGTTCCGAACTTGTCGCTATGCTCTTTGCCAGATTGAAGCAACTTATGTGTAGCTCGCTGGGCGTCGTCTAGGGTTTCATCTTTTAGCAACGCGTCGCTCTCGCGGATCAAGTACGCAAGTGGCGTTTGGTGTATATCAAAATACTGAAAAACCTCATGATCGTTCTTCGCAATACGACCTAGCTCATTGATCCTTAAATAAGAATTCTCTTTCGCATTCGCATCAAAAGGTGAGAGCGTTGTGCCGTTTCTAAGCTTAAAATAGCCAAACTGATCAAAATCGGCGAGTCCATCATTATTGGCATCGATAAAGGGTAAATACACCCACTCATCGTCAAGCGGATTGATAAGCGGCATCCCACGCTTATCTATGCGTACAACGTCATTGCGCTCCCAGGGACCCTCGCTGGGGGCAAAATCCGGATCTTCATCAAGCAGACGATCGAGTAGTGTATAAAGAAACGACTTAGAATCTAGAGCTTCAAGATCGGAGAATTCTATAGATAACGCCTTGATAAGCTGATTGCTAGCATTGTACTTCGTTGTACTATTTTTGAGTAATAGTTCTAATAAACTATGACTCAATTCGCTAAACTTAGGATAATTAAAAACATGTGCTAAAAAATACCCACGCTCTGGCTGCGCAATGTTACTCGGTTTGGCATCGATAAAAGTATACGCCTTTATTGCATCAGCGGAATTGCGAAATTCGCCAACAACTACTGCGATCTTCCTTAACATCCCCTGATAAAGCTTAGATTCATACAAGGGAACAATGTTTTTAAAAACTTCGTTTACCGCATCAAGCTCTTCAGATGGTAAAGTATCATTGACAGCGTCTATAAAATCTGCCTTGTAGTTTTCAAAAACTCGTGCCCTTACTTCAGCTTTATCGGGACTGCGCACGGTGTTGTCATATAAAATATTATACACCTCCTCCCCAAAGCTCTCACGCTCGCGCTCCTCGCGCTCAATTTTTATGGGCTCTAGGCAAGCAAGTACTGTAATAGCTATAACTACATATGACGCTAAAACAATAATACGACGATATGCACAATCCATGACATCCACGCTTCATTGATTTAGGAGCCCCTGCTGACGCATCGCGTCACAGCAAAGTCTATACTAGCTCCATTCCATGATCGTGGATCCAAATGTAAATTGCAAGTGCAATCTTGTGTGTCGCAGATAGACAGCGTTAGTATATAGAAAATCTGATTTATTTTTGGGGCTCCGCCCCAAATCCTGCTAAGGGCTATCGCCCTTAGAACCCATTTTTGCGTACTGCCTTGATTTTATTGACTTTATTTTGAAAACTCGCTTGACTTTCGTTGTTTTAATTAAGGACAGCTTTGAATGCTACCCCCTACTGTTTTTGCATTAATCAGAGCATTCTTAAGGAAAATCCGATTTATTTTTGGAGCTACTGCCCCAAATCCTGCTAAGGACTTGCGCTCTAGGGCAAGCGCAAAGCTCTATGGTGGCCAAAACCTGGACGGGGCGTCGCGGGGTGTCCCCGCGGAGGGGGTAGACGCAAACCCGCGCACAGCGCGGGGTTGCGGCGTAGGGGGAGACTTCCCCCACAAAAATAAATAAGATAAATCTCGCATGAATCAGAGTATCTCTAGGGGAAGCGCCCAGCCATAGCTCGCAGCTTTTTGAGAGCGTCAAAGCGCGATCATTAGACCTTGCATTTGGCAACATTTAGCGCTAGTGTGCAGCGCGGGTAGCGGGGGGGAAGGTTTTTTTTGAGGATTACTATGGACGACCCACTGGGTAAGCAGTGTCATTTTATGATTAAATACTAGTCGTCGGGGAAGTCTCGCTCTTCCTCGCCCTAGAGAGGAAGAATATGAAATTAGCTGTTTGTTGTAAAGGACAGAATTTTGCGCCTCTTTTATGTAGCAAATAAAAAGTTTATTTGTTTTTTATTGCTATGACGATTGAGGTGAAAATGGAAAAAGAGCGTATTGTTGCGGATGAATTGTGGGAACTCTGGCCGACAATCCACGGTATGGAGCGTGCGGAGTGGTTTGCGCAGCTTGAACGAGGTGAGGCGGAAGACTTTTTTTTGAGTTTGAGTTCTGTCGACCAATCAGAACTTTTAGGGATACTGCCGGAAAAGGAGCGAAAGCTCTGGGTGCGCACTCTGCCCCCCGACGACGTCGCCGACCTTTTGCAAAATACCGACGAGTCGGCCCTTAAGGAGGGGATACTCAACGTGCTCCCCGAACGGACGCGCCGGGAAATAAGCGCACTTTTGGCCTACGCCGAAGACGCCGCTGGCGGGCTCATGAGCCCACGATTTGCGCGACTACGCATCGAAATGACCGTCGACGAGGCTATCGCTTACTTGCGCCGACAGATGCTTGAAGACCTCGAAACCATGTATTACTGCTACGTCCTTGACGCAAAGCAGCAACTCAAAGGTGTTATCACCTTCGCCGACCTCTTTCGCCTCAACGGTTGCGCCCTCATTCGAGATCACATGGTCACCGATCTCGTGACCATCAACGAAAACGAAGACCAAGAATCTGTCGCCATTATCTTTGCTCGCGAAGACCTTATCGCCCTGCCCGTTGTCGATGACAACAACGTCATGAAGGGTATCATCACCGTCGACGACATCGTTGACGTCGTTCAAGAAGAGGCCACAGAGGACATCCAAAAATTCGGTGGTATGGCCGCACTCGATGAGCCGTATTTCCAAACCTCCGTATTCTCCCTTTACGCAAAACGCGCTGGCTGGCTAGTCATACTTTTTTTCGGCTCCCTATTTACCACCAAAGCCATGGGATACTACGAAGACGCCATGGCACGCGCCGTCGTCCTATCCATCTACGTCCCGCTCATCATCTCCACAGGCGGAAACTCTGGCTCCCAAGCCGCGACACTCATCACACGCGCCATGGCACTCGACGAACTCCGTCTACGCGACGTACTCAAAGTCTTTCGCCGCGAACTCATCGTCGGCTCCATGCTCGGCGTCACCCTCGGCATCCTCGGCTTACTTCGCGTCGTACTCGCCGCCTATTTCGACGCAAGCTACACAGACTACTACCTCATACTCGCCATAGTCATATGCCTCAGCATCATGCTCTGCGTCCTTTGCGGCTCCATGTTCGGCTCCATGCTTCCCTTTATTCTTAGGTTTTTCCGCATCGACCCCGCCACCGCTTCCGCACCCTTTGTCGCAACCCTTGCAGACGTTACGGGCGTTATTCTCTATTTTAGCATTTCGAGCGCACTACTTACGGGAATACTCTTATAATATTGAATAAAATACAAAGTTCCTTCGCTTTACTCTTGTTTTTTATTTGTTGGGGGGCAAGCCCCCCTACGCGCAAGCTTCCCAAAAAATTCGCTAAGTTCCGCTTTATTTTGTGCGGTGTTTGCGCTAAACGCTTAACCACCGCACAAAATGCGTCACTAAGCGAATTCTTTAGGTGATCTTGCGCTACCCCCCGCTTACGACGCAGCTCGCGCGATTAATATCACTTCTGAGACCATATGCTTGCCGCTTTGCTACAGTACTACTGCAAGAACGCACTTTGAAGCCGAATGACTCGTTTTAGCCGCATACATTACGCACGAAGCGCAGCCACATACTTTTTCGCAAGCTCTTGGCCGAGTTCTATACCATCTTCGTCTGGTGCTTCATATTGAATCCATGAACCGATAAGAAGGGCGCCTATTTCCTTAACACGCGCTTCCCAGTCTCGCATCCAATCGCCTTCTTCCCAAGCGTAGGAGCCGAATAACGCGATCTTTCTGCCCTTAAGTTTGGGTTCTAGTGCCGAGAAAAACGGCTCAAATTCATCTTCCTCTAAAACGTCGGCGCCGCGCGCTGGACAGCCAAAAAGCAGACCGTCGTATGACGAAATATCGAAGTTATCTGTCGAAATATTGACCACCGCGCACTCTAGCCCTTCAGCGCGAATGCTTTTGGCGAGCACTTCTGCCATCATTTCTGTGTTCCCAGTTCCCGACCAATAGGCAATCCCAATCTTAAGCATCTGCTATCTCCAAATCTGCTGTACACACCTACGCAAAGTTCTGCGCTAGTGCGCTTGATATCATTGAGCTCAAAAACGAAGACTTCGATTCAATCGTATACTCCTCGCTGCCCGAGTAGCGCTAGCCAATAGCGCTTTTTATAAGATAAGCAGCTAGCTAAGCCACACAAGCGCGTCAATACGCTCTTTTGCTAAAATTATGATGCATCAACTTAGTGAGAGCTTTGCACGGGGGGAAACCCTTTTCTTTGTGCCAAAGAAAAGATGTTTCCCCCCGTCCCCCCTTCCCCAAAGAAAGCAGTCTTTTAAGCGCTTTTCGAATAAAATGTCATTTTATCTACCACCAGCCTTATTTAATTAGCATTGTTAACTTGTGCTTCTCTACAAAAGTTCTCATTTTGTTTAAGACTGTATCGAATTTGTAAAATTATATTCACAATTTCTTGCCGTGCAAAGGTCTCCTAGCTTGAAAAATAATCATAGATTGGCTCTCTTTACATCAAGCGAAACTAGCGCGCATTCATAGCCATTTGGCAAAATTATTGCGAAACTGCGATCCCAAAATAAATACAATTACAATCGATGCGCAACACGTGAACAACGCAGCTATTTTAAATAGCCACAAAAAAATTCATGCCCTATCACTCTTGCTCGCTCCCTGTATTGCTCTTGATTTGATCAACAGCATTGCGGGGATAGAACATAGATACGGTATAATTCTCGCGCTACAAGATTTTTAAACGCAAGAGCTATAGATGCTGTTTAGCAAAGCATAAGCCTTACTTGCGAGATCCAGCCTTTGCAAAGCTACTCAATGCAGCGAATAGGCGACAAAAGCTAGAATGAACATTCTAGCTTAAGGTTTTAGGATCACACTTTCTTGGAAGCCAAAAGCTTAGCGTTTACGGAGCTTCCCAGCCATCGGAGGTGTTGCTGATTAAAAACGGCGATTCCACAGCCGCATCAGCGTTCGTAGGCAAGAGCAACTCGCCTTCATCTGCTTCGCCTGTTCCCGAGAACGCCATCGACAATGCAATACTTGCCACGGCGATTAAGGCCACTAACACATACACAAAACGAAATCCCTGACCGCCCGTTTCGGGTGTCATGCTACTTCGCTCCCCCTCTCCAAACGCTAATGCCACACTATCGCTTTCGTACACCGCAGGTTCTACTACTTCGCTGTGGCTTGGTAAAACAGCTTCACCCGCCATTCGGCTTTTCTGCAGCTTCATCGCGTCGTAAGCCTGCATGATATCGTCGCTCGCTATTTGCAACTCTCGCGCGTAATTGCGCAAAAAACCCTTCACAAAGACTTCTGCGGGGAATTCATCAAATTCGTTGTTTTCTATAGCTTCAAGCGATGTTTCTGGTATGCGTGTCACAGCCGCGATTTGTTTGAGCGAGTAACCTCGTACCTCTCTCTCGCGCCTTAAAATCATCCCAGGTGTTTCCATTCTTGCTCCATTCAAAAAAATAACCCCCGTTTTCTAATACCACGTATACGCAAAGCTTCTCCCCATGTCAAGCTAAAAAATTTGCCGCTTTGCCAAAATAGACTATCCTTTTGCCTTAAAATTCAGTGTGGGCCTTGTGACTACATGTAAACTGTTTTTTATTTTAGACTTGTCGCTAGAGCAAGCGCCGTACAGATAAAGCAAAAAACTACGCTGATAGCGACTCTTCGCTGGCCGTTTCCTCGCCTGCATATGCAGGTTCTTGGACTAGATCCTCCAGCACAAGAAGATAATTTTGAGGAATCGAGTCGTGTACTTCTAGCATTTTATAAGTTTTTTTGCCGATTTGTTTGTACTTTATTTTAATAATTCCAAGAGAAGCATACTTTCGTACGGCATTATTGAATAGAATCTTGGAACGCGCCTCTAAGGTGAGCGTAAACTTGCTATTTTCGCTCTGCAAGAGATCTTCGATGAAACGCTCTTCTTCCACACTACTTTGCTTTGCTTGAGCCAGCGCCATCGCCGTGTGCAAATACGCTTGGGCAAAGGGTAATATGCATCGTTTAAGGTATCGTAGAGCGACTTGTCCGCTTTCGCTAATTTCAGCCGAATCTGTATTTTTAAGCCAATCGCGCTTACTGAAGCGATTCAACGCGTCTTCATAAGTGCTGCTTGCGGTTAAGACAAACTCGTATGAGAAAAGTTCCGAGATCTGTTTAAATGCTTCACAGCCTTTTTCGCTGTTTTCTATATTATTGTTTCTAAGCACTGCAGCAGCAGCGTATATTTCATCGATGATTGCGTAGAGTAGGGAGTTCTTATAGAAGGCGAGCTGTAAGCGCGCATCCTCCTCTATGATAATGATGTCGGGGCTGTGCTTTTTGATCTCAACACACGAATTGCGCGTCATGAGGCGCAAACTTTCGCGTAACGGCTTAGAAATAGCGGTAACGATATTCTCCAGGCGAGGAGAATTGTTTTTCTCACCGTTATGGGTTTCTGCATCCTCGCCGTCGTGTAGCGTTGCTCGGTGAGAAGCTAAGCCAACCTTAAGCGTAGGCGAAATTCGGCTATTTCGTTCCAGTAAGATAGACAAAATAAGGGCTGCATCGTTACAGATGGCGTCATACTCGATTTTGTCTTTAGTGGCGTTGAGCAGTGCTGTACTGAGTAGTGCTGAGATCGTAATCGTACTGGCGTGGTTGATCTGCTGTACGATGTCCAGCCCCAGCCTCTCAATGCGCTCGTTGAGATCCTGATCATCGCCGCGCCAACAATTTTGCTCCTCTCCCAAATAATCCCTTAGATCGAGTGGCTCGCCAAACGAAGCATAGAGCTGCCCATACTTAGAAATAAGCACTTTTGTGGTTTTAATCAGGTTTGAGATATTCTCTTTATTCTTCTTTTCGCCTTGCTGCTCCTTTTGGTAGGCTTGGTCTTCAATCACTTTTTCATACGTAATGGCTGCGGGAATAAACTTAATGCCAATGTTTGGGTTTTCTATTCCAGTTCTTGCGATCATACGCAAAATCCCATACTTGGGCTGTAAAACCTGACCAGTGCGCGACCTTCCACCTTCAATAAAAAACTCCAGTGGGTATCCTTCTTCAATGAGCTTGTTGATATAGTGCTGAACGCATATTTGGTATAGCCTATCTCCCTTGAAGCTACGTCGAATGAAGAAGGCGCCGCCTCTGCGTAACAATGAGCCGATGGGGAAAAAGTTGAGATTCTCACCAGCAGCGATAAGTGGCGGCATATGCCCGTATTGAAACAACAAGTAGCTTAGAACTAAATAGTCTATATGACTTTTATGAGATGGCACAAAGACGATGCGATGTGTTTTGGACAGTTCTCGAATAAAATTGAGCTTTTCCTTTTCGATGTAAAGTCCGTTGTAAATTAAGCTCCAAATGGGGGTGAGCAGGGTACAGAGTATTTTAACGACGAGAAAAGAGAATTTCGACGCTGTTTTATTGAGAATTTTGCTCGCTTGTCCAAGTAGAATTTCGATGCTTATTTCGTTTTCGTGCGAAAGCGCCTTAAGATCTGCGATAAATTCGGTACTCGATAAAATTTCCTGCTTAATAACTTGGTGCGACTTTAGCTTTGGTCCTAAAACGGTTTCCCTTGCGCGGTCGATGCTGGACTGTAAAACAAGCTGTAGGGCAGCACCGCTAGAGACGGGAGCGACGATCTCCTCGCTTTGGATCAAACACAGCGGAACACCGATTTTAAAGAATATTTGGTGTATCCCAGGAATAACGGAGAGTAAGCGTCGTACTGAGCTTGGGCGCGTGGGTGTTCCGTAAATCTCGTTAAAGAAGGTATGTTTTAGGTTCTCTGCCCTGCGTTCCCAAATGATAGTTGTGGTCAAAAACCGTATTTTTGTATCTGGCTCAAAGCACTGAATCTGGTGCATGGCATCAAAAATGCGCTGCAGCTGTTCTTTGTCCTTGGCTTTCCTTCCTGCGCTGTGCAAAAAAAGGAGTATCGGTTTTCGCTCACGGATACACTGGCGTAAAAACACAGACATCTCGCTTTTGCGCTTGCGTTTGCGAAAGATCGCGCGAATGAGTTGCCACAGCGATGCAAAACGACGTTTACTCTTACCGTTAGAAGCAAAAGCTAAGGGAAGTCCATGCTTTAAACACAAATAGTTGAGAAATAAAAAGTCGTGTTTATTGTCGCTCTCAAGCACATAAACCAAGCTCTCATCCTCAGGAAGTGCTTTGATGGCTTGAATTTGTTTAGGTTCACAAAATACGCGCGCATATATCCACAAAAAGAATATTCGCACCCACAGCGAGAAGCGCTGAACCATCCCTGTTCGTGTAGAATAAAACTCAGACATTCACGGAAACCAAAGCAGCCTATCATTATATATAGGATCCTAAAAGACCGCTCCCCTTCAATATAGTACCCTAAAAGAACGCTCCCCTTCGCGTTGGTACTAAATAAATCAATTATGTTTTAAAAGCAACGACGTTACACTGACATGCAACGACACAGTTTATATTTTGTTCGTACGCTGTGAACATGACTGTTATTTGTAAAAATCGAGAGTTTTCCTCATAGCTACGAGCTACTCTGATTTATGCAAAAGGCGTAAAAAACTGCTAAAGTAAAATATGGAAAGCTAGCGTTGTGTTCGAAATAAAGTCATAAAATCAAGAAACTACACATGAGAACGTAGTTCTATGGGGCTGTAGTCCTAGGACGAGCTTAGGCCATGGCAGGCGAAAAGTTCTGTTTTTGCCAAAATCGGACGGGGCGTCGCGGGGTGTCCCCGCGGAGGGGGTAGACGCAAACCCGCGCACAGCGCGGGGTTGCGGCGTAGGGGGAAACTTCCCCCACCAAAGAAAAAAGCATAAACATCGCATTTCTCAGAAATTTTGCTAAAAATATTGCAACATTTTTTCGTGCGCCTGCCATAAGGAAAGTGTCGCTTAACATAGGAGGTGCGATAATGAGAGAGAAATTATCCTTTAACGAGCGGGCGCGCGGTGCGATTTTGGGCGCAATGATTGGGGACGCTCTAGGGAGTCGCTACAGTTTTATGAAGGCAGAGCAGATCCGCAACTTGCAGGAACAGCGAGCTTGGAATTTGTTTCGCATCAGTGATGACACACAAGCGATGGTTGCTTTAATGGAGGCTTTAGCTAGTCATGGCGCTGATTTTGATGTCGTTAGCCGCGCCTACATGCGCTGGGCCAACAGTGAGCCCGAAGATATTGATGTGGTCAGTTGCAGCGCATTTATGGGTAAAAAGGCGAGGAGCACAAGCGAACTTTGGGCGAGAAATGGTCAGGATTTTGGGAGATTATGCAGCAATCAGCTGATTAGTCGGCAAATTCCATGGTCTATAGTTGCCGCACACTGGGACACTATTACGTTGAGGCATTGTATAGATTTGGACACGCGGCTTAGTCACGATGGTGCAGTGTGTTCAGAGGAAGCTCAAATCTATGCAGTTGCGCTCTCAAGCATTTTGCGCGGGCAAGATAAAGCCACGATTTGGAAGCAAATATTTGCACACTCTCGCTCTAAAAGCAGCTACCACGCCCTACTCGATTCCTACTTTAAAGCGCCGCGCTGTGATGGTAGCAATTATAGTGATATCCTCGTACCGCTGCAAGTATCGCTATACTATTTCTGGCACTGCGACAATTTTGTTGCCACGCTGCGCAACGTGGTTTCGCGAGGCGGCGCCTGTGATACCAATGCCGCCGCGACGGGTGCGCTGCTCGGTGCTTTTTACGGAACTGAAGTTATACCCATGGCGTGGTTGCAGGCGCTTAGTCAAAATCCTGATAATACCAAAGGGAATTACTCGGTACAGCGCGCTATGCAACTGTGTAATAAACTGCTCTCTGAGCGCATAGAGGCAGATATTGAACTCTTAGCCGCATAAATCGACGTGGCAGAAACGCTGTAAAAGCGCGCTTTTTGCAAAAACCAGCGAGTCGCGAGAAAAGGGGGGCTCGCGTCAAATGCACAATTGCTTAATCGTAGAGTTCTGTTGCTTTGTTCGCCACCCATACCCCGCCACCGCGATAATCATCACCATAACCCCATTCGCCCTTAAGGTTTAGGCCATCTGGCTGCATAACGAGGTAGCCCTTGCCAAAAACTTCGCGCCGTCCCACGGAAAAGTCGCCGGGTTGGATCCATCTAAAGCGGAATACTCCTCCAACGACGGTTCCTTCCACTTCACCGCCCTTTCGATAGTCAAAACTACCACGTACTGTATCGCCAGTTTGCGTCAACTTCATATCGCCAAAACTGGAGTACCAAAGCCCCGTAAACGTTGCATTCTCAGGCATCGGGCTTTTGGGAAGCGACGATTCGGAGCTTGCGCAAGCCCAAAGCGTGAAACTTAAGGAGAAAAGACTAAACAAAAAAAACAAAGACACTGCCAGTTTCTTCATCTTGGTCTCCGTGAACACTTAGTTAGCTCAACAATATCAACATGTTAGCGTTTTCTAAGCAAAGTTTTCTTAAAAAAATGCGGCGTCTCGCCGGGGGAGCGGACGCCGCTTGGGGGCTGCGGTGACAAACTTGCCACCGCAGGGGGGTAAGGCTCTTGTATATCACTGCAGGTCATATGGCAAGAAAAAAATGCACAAGATTGAAAATAATTTTAAACTTGTAGCAATGACGGCAAAACTGCACTCCTATCAATGAGGAATGAGGGATTGACTTATTACTCAACGACAAAAACTCAAATTAAGAGCAATCAAGTCAACACAGCTGTAGAAAATTATGCTAGACAGATACCGGGCTGGGGAATTTGCTATTTTCGACAAAGATTAGCCATGCTAAACGTCCTTCTTATCATTATATATACGGTGCTTGTTTTTGACTTCGCCTATCATATCTTCGCATACGCGAGACAGATTAGTAGCGCGAAGCATGAGAGGCGAAACACAGAGTTTGCCCATAGAATTGGACAAGCTCTGCGCGCGAGTTTTGGGCATTCACGCTTGATTTCACAGTGGCAGGGATTTGCGCATGGCTTGATATTTTATACGTTTATTCTTTTTTTGCCCTTAAACCTTGTTCTCTTTTTAGAGCGTTTTGGTGTCGATATTTCGCTATATGCAATATTTAATCCCCGGCTATCGCTCTTTGCGGTGCAAATTGTCGACTTTGCTGCACTTTTGTGCTTATGCGCTAGCATCACCTTTATGCTTCGACGCTCGCTGTCTGGGCAGCGCACTGTATCGCGTTTCGATGCGTACGCCATCTTATGGCTTATCGCGTTGTTGATGCTAAGTCATATTGGCATTATTGGGGTTGAAGCAAGATTAGGGGTCGCGCCGCAAAGTGCTATAGCCGCTGCTATCGCGCCTATCTTTGCAAAATTAAGGGAGCAGTCGTTACTCGAGCTACGAGAACACTTCGTATTTTGGCACTTAACTTTTGTGGCGCTTTTTTTGCCCATCATCGCGAGGGGGAAGCATCTACATATCTTTGCGGCGCCTATCAATATTTTTGCGTGGAACCGCGGTTTTCTTGCTAAAAAAAAGCCCCAACGCTCAGAGTTGGCGCCAGATCTTGAAAAATTTAGTGCAGATTTTGAAGCAGCCTTAGTCCAAGGGCTCCCCGATGAAGACTTGCCATCGCTGGGGGTCAGCGAGATAGGGGACTTTACTTGGAAGCAGTGCTTGGATGCCTACAGCTGTGCGCAGTGTAGCCGCTGTAGCCGTGTTTGCCCTGTCAATATTGCCAACCCCCCACTGGATCCCATGGCGCTACATGTGTCACTTCGTAAGCTTTGCCAGGATGCGGCACTGGGTAGAAAAGAAAATCAAAACGATCTCGTTCAAAAGCTCGTAGGTGCGCATGGGCTTTGGGCGTGTACCTCGTGTGCAGCCTGTGAAGAGGCTTGCCCTGTGGGAATAGAGCATATCGGTAAATTTGTTGAACTCAAAAGAAACGCCGTGTTTACAGAGCAAATGCCTCATAAGCTATCGAGTTGTATTCAAAACATCGAACGAAATGCTAATCCTTGGGGCGTACCCAAGCAAGAACGTGCTGCCGCTTTCGATGGATACGAAAATACAGAAGGAGCCGAAATTCTTATTTTTGCTGGTTGCATGGCTTCGTATGACGAAAATGAGCAACGTGGGTTGCGAGCTTTTTTAGAGATCTTACACAAACTCGGAAAGCCCTTTTCGTTTTTGGGAGAAAACGAGAGTTGTTGTGGTGATCCTATGAGGAAATTGGGGGCTGAAGCGAATTTTCAAGAACTTGCGTTTCACAATATCGCGGCGATAAAGCGTAGTGGGGCGAAATGCGTGGTGACGGCTTGCCCGCATTGCGCACACGCTCTACGTCACAGTTATCGCGATTTTGACTTTGACATGCCCGTGTTCCATGCTTTGGCGTGGTTACACGAGGAGTGGAAGACTGGAAATCTTGACTTCGACAAGCTAGAGCAAGAGACGGTCGTTTTACACGATGCATGTTATCTTGCTAAATTCGACGACGTCTCGCAGGAAATACGTGAGTTGCTTAAGGCAGTGACGGGAATCATATTGCAAGAAGCAAAGAAACATGGAAGACATGCAGAGTGCTGCGGCGCCGGTGGTGGTCAATTTTGGTTAGATAACAACAAGCAGCTAGCCCAAGCTAGGCTAGAGCAGCTCAACGAAACAGGCGCGACATGCCTTGCACTTTCCTGTCCGTTTTGCTCATCCATGTTTAAGTCCGCGCTTATGGAGCGACAAAATCTAAACGCGCCCACAACTTCTTTAAAGCGCAGCGTCAATGTGTTAGAGCTTTTGGCGCAGGCCGCTAAGCTAAAACGCGCGCCAGAGACCAAAGACGAAGAACCGCCGACAGCCCTACCATGGCATTGCAGCAGCTTTCGTTAATTTATAGTTTTGTGCTAAAAAGAGAATCTTATGCCCAAAAACATGTCAATAGACTCACAAAATACTACAGAAGACAAAAAACAAGAAGAACAACAAACTAGTGCTCAAACAGCAAAGCGCTCCAATTTGTTCTTTCGTGTCGTCAGTTCGGCCGTTGCACTTCCGCTTCTACTGGCACTCATCATTTTTTCTCCTGCTTCACTTTGGGCTGCGTTTGTGGGCGTTGCAGCGTTTTTGGGCCTTAGAGAATGGCTAAAAATGCTAAGCCCCAGTGAATCTGGGCTAATCCATACGATCAGTGCGTGCATCGCGCTCATCCCGGCGATAGGCGCATACCTTTTTTTGGGCGATACCAAAGTGCTCGATATCAATGAAATATACTATGCCGACATTAGCGATGCGTTTTTGTTGTTAGTGCTGGCGAGTATGACAATGTGGGCAACGTTTTTGTTCCATAGCTTGAGAAGGCGCGATATCAACCATGCTTCAAGCGCGATTACCGCTACTTTGAGCGGTAGTTTTTATGTGGTATTGGGCTTCCTCGTCTTGGCGCTCTTTAAGCGTGATTTCCCAATGCAAGCCAATGCCTGGATCTTTACGCTCATGGCGATGACGTGGCTTAGCGACACTGGCGCTTACTTTACGGGAAGAAAATTCGGTAAACACAAACTTGCCCCTATACTTAGCCCCAAGAAAACCATTGAAGGGGCTATCGGTGGTTTGCTAGCAGCTATTGTAGCGGGCTTGGGGGCAAAATATTTCGCATTTCCCGATTTATCTATAGCATCTGTAGTTCTTTTAGCTGTAGTATCGAATATTTTTGCGCAAACCGGAGACTTGGCCGAATCTTTGATTAAGCGCTCATGCAAAGTGAAAGACTCGGGTAAGCTCATTCCAGGGCATGGGGGGCTGCTCGATCGCGTGGATGCGCTCATCTTTTCGGCTCCTTGGGTCTACATTTTTGCTACTTTCAGCGTTTATGCATACTAAGGATACTCTGATTCATTCGAGGTTTTTGTCTTTTTCTTTGCTGGGGGAAGTTTCCCCCTACGTGTCAACCCCTCGCTGTGCGCGGGTTTGCCACATCCCACAATTCCGACTACGATTTGCGCTGCACTCACGCAGGCTTGCGTTCGATTGCGCAAATCTAGTCTCATTGAGCCATCAACTCGCAAAACAGTTAGTTTTGCTCGTTTCGGCTCCCCCTCCGCGGGGACACCCCGCGACGCCCCGTCCGATTTTGGCGAAACAGGACTTTGCGCTTTCCCTAGAGCCCTAGCCCTTGTAACGCTTCCACTGCGATTATTCAGGATTCCCTAAGAAATAAGGATACATGGCGTATTCGATTAAAGAGGATCTTTTCTACCACAAGTATAGCATTATTTAGCGTATGGCTGTTGTATATATCGTAATTCTTATTTCTGTGTTGGTTTTCGTCCACGAACTTGGGCACTACCTTGCTGCGAAAATATTCAAGGTAAAAGTTCTCTCATTTTCTATTGGTTTTGGCCCAAAGTTGTTTGGCTTTAACAAGTGGGACACCGATTGGGAAGTGCGCGCTTTGCCTTTGGGTGGCTATGTGCGGATGCTGGGGAGCGACTTTGAAGATCCCGTCAGTGCGACGGCCGAGGATTACCTCAATGCGTATAGTGCAAAACCTATATGGCAAAAGGCGATTATTAACTTTGCAGGTCCCTTGTTCAATCTTCTTTTGCCTATACCGATACTTTTTTCGGTTTATCTTGCGAGCATCGATAGCGATCTACAACCCATGGTGGGGCAGGTACTCGATAATACGCCAGCTAGTGAAGTGCTTAAACCTGGTGACATCATCGTGAAGATCGATGACAAGAAAACTCCTTATTGGACAACGCTGCAAAAATACATATCCTCAAACCCCGACAAAGACATGGTTTTTGAGGTAAAGCGCGGCGATAAAATGATGAATATCCCCATTACCAGCAAACTCAGTGTTCTGCGCGATGAGATGGACATCATGAAGTCATCAGTTGGGCGCATTGGCATTACGCCTAATTTAGCAGCCCCCGTCATTGGCCTCACGCGGACGCTGTCGCCGGCATCTGCCGCGGGTTTGCAGAATTTTGACGAAATTATTGAGCTAAACGGAGAAAAAATCGAATCTTATGTGCAATTTGAGCAAAAACTCGCCGCAAATACTAAGGATGAGCTGAAATTACGAATTTTGCGTCCAGTCGATCTTGCCTTACCCTACGGTTCAATGCATGTGCTTCAGCCGCACGAAATTACCGTTGCGGCAAAAATACGAAACACGGAGGAACTCGGCGTTGCATCAGCCAACATGTTCGTCTCCCAAGTCGATCAAAACTCGCCGGCATCCAAAGCGGGGATACAGGTGGGGGACCAAATTTTGCGTTGTGACGGCGAAACGGTAAACCTCTTTTTTAGCTTTATCGATAAGCTTGCACAAACTTGGGAAAAACCCCATGAACTCACTATACGGCGCGGAGATCAGGTTTTTAATACGAGTATTCAGCTCGAAAAGTTAACCGTCACTGGTGAATTCCAAGAAGAGCGCCCTGTGATTTACGCTGGATTCTACAACCGCACGCGCTTAGTGACGCCAGAGTTTGTTACAAAATCATGGGGCGATCGGATCGCGTATGCGGCGAGTACTTCGGTCGAGACTACGGTGATGGCTTCAACCGTCTTGGTTTTATTTATCGTGCGCATGGTTCAAGGAAAAGTTTCGACAAAAGCCTTGGGTGGCCCCATTATGATTGGGCATATGGCCTACAAAGCTGGCTCGGACGGAATCAACGCGTTTTTGCGCATGCTCGCGATTATTTCCATAAACCTTGGCATTATCAATCTTTTTCCCATTCCGCTGCTCGATGGTGGCAAGCTCGTAATACTCGGGGTTGAGGCCATAAAACGCGGCCCGCTCTCTATGAGAACGCGCCAAATCATTGCGTACATTGGCTTAGCCATGGTTTTACTGCTCATGCTTTTGGCCTTCAAGAACGATTTCGAGAGAATGTGGAATTTATTTTTTAGCTAAGATTATGCAAACAAGCACAAAGTATCATCCCGATAATCTCGTTTTGAGTGTAGATAGCTCAAGCCCTGTGCAGTCCGTTGCCATTGTTAGGGGTAAAGAAATATTATGCGACTTTTCGGTAAAACCATCGAATAGAGAAGGCCCGTCCCTTCTATCACTGATTGATTATGCGCTGAAACACTGCTCATTGCGAATACACGATGTTGAGCGTTTCGTGGTTTGCAGAGGCCCTGGCGCCTTTACGAGTTTGCGTGTATCGATGGCTTTACTTAAATCTTTCGCGCTAAGTCTGGATCGTCCGCTCTATGCTGCATCATCGCTCGACGCATTGGCGGCAAGGCTTCCGTATTGCTCTAAGTTGCTTTGCTCTTGCATCGATGCCCGGCGCGGAGAATTATATGTGGCTTTTTATCGGAGTGAAGGCGCTAGCTTAAAATCCGTAAGCCAAGAGCTATTGCTAAGCCCTAAGGCTCTTTGCGAATACGCTGTGAAGCACTATCCTAACGAAGAAATACTATTTATAGGGAGTGGCGCGGACGCTCGACGTCGCGAAATTGAAGCAATGCTTGGAACTAACGCCCTTTGGCATGAACGTAGCTTTGCCCCTAGCGCAGTTAATATGGCGCTGGAAATATTAAAGACTTATCCCCAGGATCCGCCTCCCATAGCGCTAGAATCCCTGGAACCCACCTATGTACGCGTGGAATCCTTTGTTCTGGCAAAACCGTTTTTTGCAACAAAGTAAGCTTAGATCTAGGGGTGGAGGTGTGTTTAGATGTCGTTTGACTTCGAAAGTGCGTTAAAAACCGTTCCAGCGTCCCCTGGGATCTACATTATGCGCGACCAACGCGGGACTATATTTTATGTAGGTAAGGCAAAGGATCTACAAAAACGCTTGCGTCAGTATTATACAGGCCATGATGAACGTGCGTTCGTTTCGTTGCTTGACGAAATTTTGAATAAAATCGACGTCATTCTCACGAGTAGTGAGCAGGAGGCGTTGATTCTTGAGGCCAGTTACATTAAGAAGTTTCGTCCGCGCTACAACATTGTACTCAAAGACGACAAAGATATGTTGCAACTTCGCATCGATCTGCGCGATGAGTGGCCAAGAGTCGATGTTGTGCGAAAACGCGCGAAAGATGGGGCACACTACTTTGGCCCTTATCCGAATGCTGCCACTTGTAGGCGAAGTCTGAGTGCATTAAATCGGTATTTTATGCTAAGAACCTGCAAGGACTCTTACTTTAAAAACCGTGTTCGCCCATGTTTACAGTACGAAATTCGTAGGTGCATGGCGCCGTGTGTGCTTGATGTGGATCGACAAGCCTACCTACAGCGTTGCCGCGAGGCAATGATGTTTTTGTCGGGTAAATACAGCGATTTACTCGAATTGCTAGAAAAAAAGATGCTCGATGCATCAGAGCGCCTAGCCTTTGAACTCGCCGCAAGCTACCGCGATCAAATACTCGCGATACAAGCGATTGGCGAGGAGCAGAAGATGGTGCAAAAAAAACGCGTAAATCAAGATTACGTGGCTGTGTACCATGAAGGTGAAACGATTGTGTTGGTTGTCATGATGGTACGCGATGGCAGACTGATGCATATGGAGCACTACTCTACGCGATCGCGACATGACAGCAAAATCGATGTCAGTCTACAGATTTTAGTCCACCACTACCAGCGGCTTATGAATTTTCCGCGCGAGCTCATCGTAGAGGAGTTTTTGCTAGAACAAAGTGACTTACTCCAGTCGACGCTTAAAGTTTTGGGGAGTTCTAGCGTTAGTATCATTTCCCCAAAACGTGGGACGCGCTTAAAATTGCTACAAACGGCACAAACTAATGCAATGCACCAACTACGCGAAGCGAAGCAGACATCGCTGGCGAGTGTATTGGCAGGTTTGCAAGAGCGGCTATCCTTAAGCCGTTACCCGCATCGCATTGAGTGCTTTGATATTTCTAACCTTCAAGCGGGCGCCATCGTAGCGTCTATGACGGTTTTTATCGAAGGAGTTTTGGACGCTTCGCGTTGTCGTAGTTTTAAGCTTAGAGATAGCTTGGGGCAGAACGATTATTTGAGCATCTATGAGGTTGTTGCACGGCGAGTGAAGTACTTGGCAAAACACAGTCAAGAAGTAGAGCTTGGACAAGAGAATGGTGGCGACCTAGCATTGGATGAAGGTATATCCGATGAAGATGAAATAGAGCAACAAGATCTTAAGAAGAACACAGTGCCCAAGGATGATGCAGGGAGAGTTCATCTGCGCATAGATCTAGAGTCAAAGAAGATTGACGCGATTTCCAGTTTCTTGGAGCCACCTGATCTCATGCTGATTGATGGTGGTAAGGGGCAGCTTTCGTCGGCTTACCAAGCCATCAAAGATGCAGGCATGTTAGGGCAATTCGACCTGTGCTCTATCGCAGAAGGACGTGTAGAAAATTTGCCACAGAATCTTGACCCCAGTCACAGTCCTGAGCGAATTTTCTTCCCACACAAGGAAGGTGCGACAATTTTGTCACAGGATAGCGCCGAAAATTTATTGTTAGCGCGTATTCGGGATGAAACGCACAGGCGCGCTATAGGTTTTCACCGTAAAAAACGCGACAGCGAGTTTATGCGAAGTGTACTCGATGATATTCCCGGCGTTGGAGCCAAGCGAAAGTCGCGTTTACTTAAGTTGTATGGCTCTGTGCGCGAAATTGCTAAACAAAGTATCGAAAGTTTGTGCAAGGACGCTGGCTTGCCACTTAGCGTTGCACAAGCGGTCTTGGATGCTTTGAGCACTGATTAGTTTCGGGGGAGTAGCAAAAGAACAGCTGACTTTTGTTGTTTTAATCAAGGGCAGGTTTGAAACCTGCTCCTACTGTTTTTGGCAACTTTCACATTGTTCAGAGCTTCCATAGGCTTGCATGCCGTGGATGGCATGCATTTTAGAATTCGCTTAGTGACGCATTTTCTGCGGTGCTTAAACGTTTAGCGCAAACACCGCATAAAATAAGCGGAACTTTGCGAATACTGAAGGAAGCTTGCGCATAGGACGACAGAAAAGTCCTGTTTAGCCAAAATCGGACGGGGCGTCGCGGGGTGTCCCCGCGGAGGGGGTAGACGCAAACCCGCGCACAGCGCGGGGTTGCGGCGTAGGGGGACACTTCCCCCAGCAAAATAAAAACTTAAAAACTGCCAAATTCACGACTTTGCGCTTGCCCTAGAGACATCCCCCCTTGTCCGAAAAAAATTGAATTTATGGGAATAGTTATATTTTGGCACAGGTATTGCATGAACTCTCTATAGGTTTGCGCATTGGCGCTTTTTGTTTTGGAGGAAATCATGGGAAAACGAGTTTTTTTGGCAGTATTTGCGAGTGTTTTAATGGCTTTTATGGCATCTTCATGCTGTACTTTTGATGACTTCTGTTATGACGATTGGCATGACAACGATTGTACGTACTGTGGCGATTGGGATAGCAACGAGTGTAATTGGAATTCGGATTGCGGAGACGGTTACAGCTGCATTAGTAACAGATGTATTTTGGATTGGGTTTGTAAATATGACGCAGAATGTGGCGGGAGGCTTTGTCGCGATGGGGCATGCGTTGACTGCACGGACACGTTACAATGCGGCAGTGGCAAGGTTTGCAACGATAATGGTATCTGCGTAATCGACATCGACGTGGAGCGGCCCGAATGTTTGTTTGATTTGGATTGCGCGGACGGACAGCGCTGTGAAGCGGAGAAATGCGTAGATAAACCACGCCCGGATTGTAGAATTGACGCTGACTGCGCGGATGGTTTTGAGTGCAGTGCTGGTGTGTGTGTCGAGCGTTCGCCAGAGTGTGTGAGCAACAGCGATTGCAAAGAGGATGAAATCTGCACAAAGGGTGAGTGCATACCTTGTCAGACAGAGGTTTGCGAACCCGGTGAGGATTTGGAGTGCGTGTTTGGCGCGGACTGCGACAGCGGGCTGTGCGTGGACGGCAAGTGCCAGCCGATGGGTGCTTGCGTGACAGACGCAAACTGTGATGAGGGGCTGGTTTGCTTGAACGGAAGCTGCCAAGTTAAGCCAGAGTGCTTGCAGGATGCGGACTGCGGCGAGGGTAAAATTTGCAACGCCGAGAACAAGTGTGAAGACGATGTGGAGTGTCGCGCGGACAAAGATTGTAGTAATGGCCTGTTTTGCGCAGCTAACATTTGTGTTGAGTGCAGGCTAAACTGCGAGTGTAGCAACGAAGGCGATCTCTGCGTGAACGGATTCTGTGTAGCGCCATAAACAAGGGGCAGTGCGCAGAACCAAAAAAGCCGACTTAAAAAGTCGGCTTTTTTTATACGTCCTCGACGGGATTCGAACCCGTGTCGCCGGCGTGAAAGGCCGGTGTCCTAGACCTGACTAGACGACGAGGACAGTTAAACTGTGCTTCGCTGAATACTATTGAGTAACGTCCTCGACGGGATTCGAACCCGTGTCGCCGGCGTGAAAGGCCGGTGTCCTGGACCTGACTAGACGACGAGGACTGGGTGTGAGCCATGATGGAATCGAACCATCGACCAACAGATTAAAAGTCTGCTGCTCTACCGACTGAGCTAATGGCCCACAATCGCTAAACTTGACTTGGCCTAAGCCCCGTCGCCAGCGATGGGCGCGTTGTATAGAATGCTTCTTCATTTGTCAAGTAAAAATCTACTTCTCAACACGATTATCGGAATTTTCTTTGCTTTTGTGCAAATTGAGTTCAAGATCATCGATTTTTAACTTCATGTCATCGCTGAAGTTAGCATCTGAATCTTGTAGGGGGGCGCGTTCTTTAAAGGCAATGCTCGCGTGGATTTCTAACTGAATGCTCGATAAAAACTTGCGAAGCTCATTATAGAAGTCGGCTGATTCAAGAAAACTCTTTACCTCCTTAGAGAGGATGCGCGTAAACTCTTTCTTTGAACTCTCTGCATACTGCAGGATAAAGGCGCTTATCTCTTTGGGGAGCGCCATTTCACTTAAGGATTGCGCCAGGCCGTCTTCACTCATAAACAGCGAGTTTAGGCTGCCTTTGAGCGTTTTCTTGACCAAAGAGCCTAGCGACCACCCCACACCAAGCGTTTTTTCAAAGAACGAAGTTTTTTCATCGTCGTTGAAATCATCTTTCTCTGCGTCTTTTGCGTCTCTGCCCTGCTCAACATCCTCCCTAACGCCCTTGAAGCCAAGATCGCTCTCGCCGGCCTGTCTCTCCTCGTCTGCTTGCTCAACGCTTAGCTCGTTTTCTACGTCCGTGTTTACGTCCGTGCTTTTCTTAAATTTATCCGCTTGCTTGCTACTTCTAGCTCTAGCTTTTTTCTCTTTGTCTTGCATCCTTAAGTCCTCATGCACATGGCTCCCGCGAGCCTAAGCGCATTATAGAACTTCCCCTTTCGTTGGCAAGACCTCTGCTCTTTCGCGCGCTGCTCAACGAGTAGGATCGTGACAAGATCCCAGAGCGCCGCGTCGATACAGCGCTGTCGATGCAGCGTTTGTAGTGGCCCTAGGCAGCTTTCGGCTTGCACAAAACTATCTTCAACGCTGATTTCATCGCGTCTACAATCGAGTAACTGCGAGGAGAGTTGCGCGATGTTCACGTGGATGAAGCGCGCCCCAACAAAGCGCCGTTTGAGCGACAAGATTGTGCTAGTGTCGCAGTTTGCACCGCTGCAGAAAAAATAATACCTGCTTTCCTCTCGTCCCAGTGCATCAAGCATAGCGTAGACGCTACGCATCCGTTCAGTATCGCTACGCTTAAAGGCGCGTTGGTAGCTCTCGAAACCTTCGCCCGTGGCCAAACCAACAGCGACATAGTGGTAATCGTCCACAAAATACATGCAAACGTAAATATCTTGCGCCGCGTCTTTGAGTACTGAACGCGATAAGGTCATGGCCCCGTACTCTGTTCCGCGAAGTGCCACGCTCTGCACCCAGCGCGAAAAATAGTCGCAACGTGTAGCGCAGCGTTTAAAAGCCGCGCTGCGAATGGCTTCAGAATTTAAGGATATTCGTTTTAAACATAGCTTTTGTTCAGTACTCATGTGTCACCTCTCGGGTTTTAAAACGCCACATCTAGCGCCTAAAAAGCAAGATACTGAACAGTTGAGCAGTTGTCAAAATTTATAGCTAAAAAATTTTGCTGAACAAAATCACGGCTCTTTTGTGAAGTTCTGATTCATTCGTTACTATTGTTTTTTTATTTTTGTGGGGGAAGTTTCCCCCTACGCCGCAACCCCTTGCTACGCGCGGGTTTGCGTCTACCCCCTCCGCGGGGACACCCCGCGACGCCCCGTCCAGTTTTTGGCGAAACAGGACTTTGCGCTTGCCATGGCCCAAGCCCCCGTAAC
>Ga0265293_10003648_pt1 | contig 28345 bp, 26 predicted proteins | sample Munlanlewell138R_FD_192505 | JGI IMG/M metagenome (GOLD analysis project Ga0265293, IMG submission 192505) | Leachate microbial communities from a municipal landfill in Southern Ontario, Canada - Leachate well 138R | ecosystem: Engineered > Solid waste > Landfill > Unclassified | place: Canada... | reverse complement strand
GTCGGTATCGCCCTTGTCCTCAGCTTCAGCAAGCGTCCGCTCATGCTGACCGGAACTGCCACGATCATGGTCCTTGCGCTGATCATTCGGCGAATACCGTATACGATACGCTCCTCGGTTGCGGTACTGCAACAAATTCCGCTGACCATTGAGGAGGCCGCCATCTCCCTTGGGGCGAGTAAAATGAAGACCTTCTTCACCATTACCATCCCGATGATGGGTAACGGAATTATCAGTGGGGCAATTCTGAGCTGGGTGACGATCATCACTGAGCTGTCGACGGCAGTTATCCTCTACAACGCTCACACGATCACCCTAACCTTGGCTGTCTACACATACGTCAGCAGAGGTAGCTACGGGGTGGCAGCAGCGTACGCGACAATCTTGACGGTAACTACCATCATCTCCTTGCTCATATACATGAAGGTAACCGGAAATAAAGAGGTGACGCTCTAACGCAATGAAGCTAATCTTTATCCGTCACGCAGACCCTGACTATGAGATAGATTCTCTCACCCCGTATGGATGGAAGGAAGCCCAGGCGCTCGCCGATTACCTTCAAGAGATGGATGTAACCGAGTACTACGTCTCTCCGCTTGGGCGAGCGCAAGCCACCGCATCGGTGACGATGAAGAAGATAGGAAGAGAGGCTATCACACTTCCTTGGCTCACTGAGTTTACCCATCCAACCCCACTCAAGCCTAGTTATCCAGACTCTTCGGCGGTCCCTTGGGATTGGAGACCAGCTGATTGGACAAAAGAGGAGCGCTTTTTTGACCAACAGAAGTGGATGGATGCCCCAGAGATGGTCGACGCAAACATCGCCCACCACCATGGTGAGGTGATCAGGGATTTTGATGGGTTTCTTGCCCAGCGAGGGTATGAACGTAGGGGGAGGATGTATCATACAGAGCTCGGCCACGATGAAACGTATGTCTTTTTCTGCCACCTCGGGACCAAAGGAATTCTCCTTGGCCACTTGCTCCATCTCTCCCCAATGGTCTTGTGGCATAGCCTGTGTGCTGTTCCCTCCTCAATTTCTACCGTAGTGACCGAGGAGCGACAGAAAGGCCTGGTCTCAATGCGGATGCTCTCCTACGGAGCAACCCCCCACCTAGAGAAGGCAAACCTCGATCCCTCTTTTGCAGCTCGTTTCTGTGAGACCTATGAGATGGTCGACCAACGCCACTGACCGGCCATCAAAGTCTCGCCTTTAGCAGACAAGCGCTTTCTTGACAGAGCTGTGCAGCTCTTGCCATCATGTAACGACGATGCGGTACTCCCTTTTTCACAAACGGATGAAAGGCCCTCCCTTGGTAGAGGGTCAGAAGCCTGTCGACTCGCGAAGTATCGAACGGTTGAAGGCCGGTCGTCTCGCCTCTATGGCCTTACAGCTAACCGCCCGTCTCATCGAGCAATTTGGGCCGCGACCTGCCGGCAGTGAGAACGCTCGCCTTACTGCCCATGAGATTGAACGCTCACTCAAGCCCTTCTGTGACCACACCGAAAAAGAAAGTGTGCCCCTAGACCTCTCCTTTAGCGTTTTACCGCTCAGAGTCATGGTCTATCTCTATCCGATTTTAGTCCTGCTCGCTCTCTTTGACCTTTCTCTGATAAGCCTCTTGCTCTTTGCTCTCTACCTTGGATGGGTCTATCTCTTTCGCTATCGCTATAGACCATCTACAAGAGAGCCCAAGAAGCCGGCAGAAGGGGTTAATATCCATGGAATCCTCGACCCTTCTGGTGAAGTGAAGCAAACAATCCTCTTTACAGCACACCATGACAGCGCCTATATCCAGCGCTACAATCGCCTCGACCGTGCTGCTTACCTGGTGAGAGTTGGCCTTCCGATTGCCCTCTTTGGCCTTATCGGCATCCTCTCTTTCCTCCTAATCTTTACCAAGACCAATATTGGCTCATCGATTATTCTGCTGGCAATGCTCGGCGCTACCTACTTCTTTGTTCCGCTTCTCTCCTTCTATGAGGAGGGGGCAAGCGTAGGGGCTGGAGACAATCTCAACTCAGCTGCAATCATCGTGGAGCTTGCCCGATACTTTAATTGGAGGAAGGCGAACGATGAACCGCTTAGTCAGACACGCCTGCTCTTCTGCTCCTTCGATGGAGAAGAGGTTGGTCTGCAAGGATCACAACATTGGTATAGAGAGCACAGTGACCTGATAGAAGGGGCGATCGTCCTGAACTTTGACTCAATCTACTATGCTGACTCTCTGACGTTCCTCGAGCGTGATGCCAACGCAACGGTACAGCTCAGCAAAGCCTTGGCCCGCCGCTGTGTCTCTATAGCTCACTCGATGGGGTATGCGGCTAAGAGTCGCTCAATTCCCCGTCTTGGTGGAGCCACTGACGCCGCTTCGGCGAGTCGGGCAGGAGTGCAAGCCACGACTCTCATAGCAACCGCTTGGGATGATCGCTCAAAGGGCTCGGTACAGCATACCGAAGCTGACGTGGTCGAGGCCATTGAGCCAAAGGCTGTAGAGCAGGCGATCTCGATTGCCATAAGATTGGTTGAGTTGGTGGAGTCAAATTCCCTCTGGGAGGAGAGCGCTGAACATACTGAAGAGCCAGAAGTTGAAAAGGAGCCCTCACTCTCCTTTGGCAGGCTTACTCATCGATAACTATAAGGCTGGCACTACCTTGTGAAAGATTGGAAATTGCCTCTTCTAGCTGAGCTAGATGGTGGGAGGGAAGCGTTCCTGCTATAGTAATCTCGGTAGTGAATTGTTCATCAATGATGGTCGTTTCTGTCTTTGCAAACTCAATTTTGATGAGATCATAGAGGTTATAGGGTATCGTTGTGGTGAATGAGGTTTTGTCGATAAGCTCTTCGGTCACCACATGACCGAGCACTTCTTTGACGCTATCTCCATACGCTTTGACCAGTCCTCCGGTTCCCAGTAGGGTCCCTCCAAAGTAGCGGACAATGAGCACAGCGATGTTGGTAATCCCGCTTCCCTTGAGTACCTCTAGGGCAGGGCGGCCGGCAGTATTGCGTGGTTCCTTGTCATCGGAGTAGGAGTGCTGTTGCCCATCAGGTCCGACGACTGCTGCATGGACCACATGGTTTGCCCCGGGGTGTTCGGCGCGAAATTGAGCTACCAAGGCTTTGATCTCACCGAGGTCTTCAATGGGTAGGGCGACTGCAATGAAGCGAGACTTACGAACTTCAATCTCCGCCTGGGCTCGCTTCTTAAGGATTCTCACCTACTCCTCCTCGCTGAAGAGGATTTCTTTGGAGAGCATAAGCTGATCATCAAAGATGAAGGAGGCATTAAAGCGCTTGCCTTCGATTGCTTGCGGCAGCCAGTAGCGATCATCCTCCCACATTTTTTCATAGGGGATCTGGTCAGTCTCAATCCAGAAGGGACGCGCTTCATCGGTCTCTTTCATCTCTCCGGTGTATGAGTCGGCAAAGTACACATACCCTCTTAGGCGCAGTCCGTCCTTGAATTGGAAGTTCAGTGTTCCCCGCAGCGACAGGTCGTTTACGGTGATACCCGTCTCCTCTTCAAATTCACGTGCTGCTGCTTGGTCTGCGGTCTCGTCTGCCTCAATATGACCGCCAGGGGCATTGACCAAGCCTTTACCCAAGCCGGTCTTCTTGTCGATGAGCAGCACCTTGTTCCCCTCAAAGAGGAAGGTAAGCACGCACACCTCAGTAGGCTCCCAAACTTCCCAGTCAATTTGGTCAACAGTATCAGCAGCTGTCCAAAGATCCTCTGTTTGCTCTAGCTCGATTGGCTCCTCTATAGAGGTTTCTTCGGGATGTGCCTTATTGTAACATGCGGTGCAGATGTTCTCATCGCCACCGATGATCCGATTGAACTCCAGTTTGGCACCACATTCGGTGCAGTGAAGCGTAAATGGCAAGGCCCGCTTGCGCAAAGCGTAGAGGAGGCCAATACAAAGCGCTAAGAGTGGCCAAGCCCAGTTGTGGTTCCATCCTCGGGTGATGATGGTAACGACCCCCACCTCAAAGAGGAGGAGGATCGAGGCAAGGTATATGGTGGCAAAACGTTTTTTAGTGGAGTTGGGTATCTTGCGCTGAGAGAGATTGAGGAAGAGAATAGCGATCAAAGCCCAAGAGTAGTAGCGATTGATGGTTTCTAACAACATGGGTCAAGCGTAATGAGGGCCCTTCGCTTCGTCAAGGTTCTCGTTGCGATGGCCCCGGTTTTGGGGTAAGCTTTCAACACCATCATCCAGGAGGGATTTTATGAAACAACAAGAGGGTATCGCTGCAGTGATTGACCACACCTTGCTTGCTGCTACAGCCACTGAAGCTCAGATTGAGCAGCTGTGCAAAGAGGCAATCAAGTACAACTTTGCCTCGGTTTGTGTGAACGGCTGTTGGGTAGAGCTGTGCGTAAAGTTGCTGAAAAAGAGCGAAGTAAAGGTGTGTACGGTGGTGGGCTTCCCCCTCGGAGCTATGGCTAGCAAGAGCAAAGCTCATGAGGCAAAGGATGCTGTGATGGCAGGGGCGAGCGAAATTGATATGGTGATCAACGTCGGATACCTCAAGGGACACGACGATGACTTGGTCCAAGAAGATATTGCGATGGTGAAGAAGGTATGCGGTAACGCCAAACTGAAGGTCATCATCGAAACGTCGCTATTGAATGATGAGCAGAAGGTTCGCGCTTGTCGCCTTGCAAAGGCAAGCGGAGCCGATTACGTAAAGACTTCCACCGGGTTTGCTGGCGGAGGAGCTACTGTCGAAGATGTGAAACTGATGCGTAAGACCGTCGGTCCTGATGTTGGTGTCAAGGCAAGCGGGGGAATCCGCACCTATGAGGACGCCAAGGCTATGATCGAAGCCGGTGCAACCCGTATCGGTGCTTCGGCAGGTATTGCTATTGTAGAAGGGGAACATGGCGCGCATTGAGGGGGCAGGGGAAGCGACTGATTTTCTAAAGAGTCTTGGCTTTCCTACCCTAGATGTCCACGATACGTTCAGTCACTTTGATTTCACGCACCCCGGTAGGCGGATTCTGGTCATCGGGCCCATGGGCTCGGGCAAGACGGAGTTTGCCGCCCGGGTCTGGCGTGATGCCTCGATCGCCCAGAAGAAGGGAGAGCGGGTGAGGCAACTGACCTCCAGCGGGGAGGTCGACCGCCGCCAGGTATTCTTCATCCGTAGCGAAATCGATGGGGCTCGCTTCACCGACTACCCTGAGGATGCTCTGGCTTACCGTGGTGGCTACATCCAATGCGGGCCAAACATCGCCAAAATCCGCGACTCTTTTGCCCTCGAGGAGGTACTCAAAGAGAACCCGACGGTGGGTACCTTTATCATCGATGAGGCCTCCTTCTTCGATGAACGGATCGCGTATGTGGTACGCAACCACAGCTACGAGCGGGGGGTGATGTTCATCTTCCCCACCCTGATCCTTAACTTCCGCCGTGACCTCTTCAACTCAACGGCACGCCTGATGCTCGAGATGGCAACCGATGTGATTCCCTTGACCGCCTACTGCGAGCACCACGACTGTGTCAACGATGCCTTCTATACCTATCGATACTACCAAGTCGATGGGCAGGAGTGCCCGGCTCTCTACTTTGACCCCCTGATCATCGTCGGAGGGGATGCGACCAAAGAGAGCCGTCTTGAGCCAAACTACGCCGCTCGCTGTGACGAGCACCACTATCTGCCAGGTAAGGAGTATACCTTCTTCCACCTCAAGCCCCTTGGCGAGCGGGCGATCAGAGGAGAGGAGAAGCCTTTGATCGATGAGCTTGCCGCTCTGAAGGGGAACATCAAGGCCTCGATGCTCTATCAAAACTTCATTGAGCGGTTTGGTGGCAAACCTGACGAAGAAATCCTTTTCAATGCCCTGAAAGTTGATAACATTGCTGAAAAAGCGTTGGCCTTCCTCTTCTTTGAGCAGAATTTGATCCCAGAGCCGACACTGCTACGCTTTTCTTCATTGCTGGAGTTGGATACCTCCTATCTGGAGAAAGTCCTCAGCGACAACAAGCGACCGGTCTCTTTCGACCAACCCTACCTCTTCTGATCATCATAAATTCTCATCGTATACAGCAAATCTGAAAGGCCCTGCATTAAGGACAGGACCACTTTAGCTGTATAGAGACGAGAGGCAGCGTGTGTATCAGGTACCAAGGAGACGGTGGATCAGTGGCCCTCGGTCATTCAATGAAAGCGCACCAACACCAACCGCTCCGATCAAGGCAGCGCCAAAGCCAGCTCCATCATCGATTTCAGCTGTGATGGCAGGGAGGTTGAATTGCTGCGCCAGCGCCTGGCGGAAGAGGTGGTTCTTTCGGATGGCACTGCCGGTAGCGATGATGGACTGGTGAGCTTTCATAGTGTCCTCTGCATCACGCCCAAAGGCTCGCAGTTCATCGACAATCCCATCGATGGTTGCCAACACCAACTCGCCCATTGAAAGGTTGTCCAAGGTGATGTTGGTAATCGAGCCGCGGACTGCAGGATCTACCCGAGACCCAGTGAAGCGAGGATCCACGGTCAAAGATGATTCACCTGTCGACTGGGCAGCTTCCTTCATCAGGGCAAAGACTGTCTCATCCTCGATCTCCACTCCACTGCTTCTAATGATCTCAGTAAAGAGGGTGTGCATGGTCTCATACGCTTTGCCCGCTGTCAGGGTTGCCCCCACATGTAAATAGCCTTCACCAAGGAAGGGGCGAAGCTCCATCGTTGAGGGGCAATCGGAGCTGCGGCTAAAGAGTGAGATCTGTCCGCTGGTGCCAATGGAGATCAAGGCCGACTGCTGCCATGAGGAGACCATGCCAAAGAAGCCGGCTTGGTTATCCCCAACCCCATAGACGACAGGAACGCCGTCGGGCGTTTCACCAGCAATGGCAAAGGGGTGTGATGCTGAGAGAAACGGTGCGTCCGAGGCGCCAAGAACCTCATTCAAAAGACCACGGTCAAAGGTCTCAGTGACCGGATTGAAGCCACCGTAGGTGCCTAAGCAGCTCGGATCAGCGGCAGAGAGCGTCGTGCCGATCAAGCGACTGGTGATGTATTCGATGATCCCACAAAACCCTGCTGCATTTTGGGGCACCTTGCCCAGGCGACGGTTTGCATAATGGGCCAAAAGGCCGTACCCGGAAGGCAGGTGCCAACCGCTCTGTTCAAAAAGGGCTTGTTGGGAGCTTTGGTTATCAAAGACCTCCATCGCCCGTTGGTCGAGCCAGGTATAAAGCGGGGAGACCGCAGCCCCCGATCGATCGTAGTAGAGGATGCCGTGCACTTGCCCGGTCACACAGATCGAGGCAATGGGCTCTTTGAGCTCACCCATGAGCTCTCGAACAGCCAGTTCGATGGCATGAGGGTCCTGGGCATAGGCGTAGGGCTCTCCTGTATCGATTCGTCGATTGGGCCTGCTGGTACAGGAGGGGACCTCTTGGGCATCCAAAGAGACGGCCATCAAGGTAATGTTTGTTGTTCCAATGTCGATGCCGATATGTAGTGTAGCCATGACAACTCCTCGCATCACACCGCTGTGATGCTCTGCTGAAAAGAATACCATGAGATGGGGCTGGTTTGCAGGGTCTTTGTCATCTATCGATTCAATTCATCCCCAAGGGGAGTGTTTGCGAAGCCGATGAGACTGAGAGTAGGCTCTTATAGAGAGAAGGGGAGGCGGTGGTAGTCGACTTGCATCACCGGCCTAAAGCCTAAGGCAGTGTAGAGGGCGATGGCATGCTCATTGGTGGACTCTACTTCGAGGGTCAGTTCAGTTGCATCCAAAAAGAGCACATCGATGCCCTGGCGCATCATTGCCGTGCCATACCCGTGGGACCGCTCCTCTTTGAGGACCCCAACTCCATAGATCTTATAGGAGGAGGGCTCTTCAAATTGGGCGTTGAAGACGCCCACCGGTCGGTCGTCGTGGTAGTGGATGAAGACACGCCTTCCCTCTTGCATCAGCATCACGAGCATTCGGTCGCGGCTCTTTTCCAGCGAACCTTCGAAGATCAGGCTCATCATGCGAGCAGCTTCTTCACGGTTCATCCGATCTACGACTCGCAGCGTTCCGCTTGCCTTCTGTGGCTTATACTCATCACGGCGTAGCAACATCAGGTACTCACTACGCTCAATGTGTGGATACCGGCTTGCTAGGTACGCTTGCCCAGAGGCAGAGGTTGCCTCTGCGGTGAAGAGAATTTGTTTGAAGGGAAGGGAGGCGTACTCGGTGAGGGCTTGCTCTACCAATGCTGAGAAGTGACCACGACTACGAAAGCGTGGATGGGTGTAGCCAGAGAACTCGGCTTCTTCATCAGTTGGGAAGAAGGCACAGAGAAAGGAGACGAGCCTATTGTGCTCATACCCAAGAAAGAAGCAGGGGATGTCTGGGTCAGTGTTGAGGCGATTGGAGAGAAAGAGCCTGCCTTGCAGGCCCTCCTCTTCTTTTGCCCATTGCTCGAGCTCCTCCACCTCCTCTTGTTGGGAGGCAGAGAGCTCTTGGGTGGCAATAATGTGCACTGTCAGGCCCGTACCAAATGGACAGCGAAGCCACTGAACTCCTCATTGAAGTAGCAGCTATTGACCTGCCCCTTTGCATTGAGTTTGACCGATGACTCATCAACGCTGAGACCAAACTTTCCAAGGTGGGCAGCGGTGCGCTCGACATCGATGCAGCGGAAGCCCAGGTGACCCTTTTTACCCCTGAAAGGCTTGGGAAGGATCTCAATGGTAGTGTCCATGAAGGTTGAGGAGTTGCCGTCACGACGGGCCATGCCCAGAGCCTGCAGCATTGCGATAGTACGCTCTGCTTCCTCTTTGTTCTCGTTATCGATGCCCACATGGGCGAACTCAAGGCCCTGCAGGGCGGTAACGGCATCGCTGCACAGCTTGGTGATCGCACCCCAATCCTCTGCTTCGATAAGGTCAGCCTTTACCATCCACGATCCACCGACGGCCAGGACGTTGGACTGCTTGGCGTACTCGGTCACGTTGGCCAGGCTGATACCGCCGGTAGGCATGAACATCAGGTTGGGGAAGGGGCCGGCAAAGTTCTTGAGCATATTGGTACCGCCGCTCGCTTCGGCTGGGAAGAACTTGAGGGTCGTCAAGCCCCGGGAGAGGCCGGCTTCGATATCGCTGGGGGTGCAGACCCCAGGGACGACAGGCACGTTGTTGGCGATACACCAATCGACAACTTCGGGGTTGAAGCCTGGGCTGACGATGAACTTTGCTCCGGCAGCAACGGCTTTTTTAGCAAACTCTACGTTGATGACCGTTCCAGCTCCCACGAGCATCTCAGGATACGCTTTGGTGATCCTGCCAATCGCCTCTTCAGCGGCTGCGGTGCGGAAGGTGATCTCTGCACAGGGCAGACCTCCGTCGATCATTGCCTTTGCCAGACCTTCGGCTTTGGAGGCGTCATCAATCTTTACGACGGGTACGAGGCCGATCATTTTAAGTTGGGAAAAGAGGGTGTCATGCATCATATTTCTCCTTTTTGAAACCGTGTTTCAAAATAATATTGACAGAACTCAGCATACTCTCTATGATGGTAAATGACAAGAGGTAATCGTTCTATTAGTAAGACTATATCACGGAGGTTATATGAGTAAGAAATTTGTCACATTTGGTGAGATTATGTTGCGTCTGAAGAGCCCGGCCCACGAGCGCTTCTTCCAATCCCCACTGCTTGAGGCTACCTTCGGTGGTGGAGAGGCTAACGTTGCCGTCTCCCTTTCCCTGCTGGGTAAGGATGCAAAGTTTGTCACCGCACTGCCGAATAACGATATTGGCCAGGCAGCGTTGCGTGAAGTGCGCAAGTGGGGTGTCGATACTTCCTCCATCAAAATGACCGAAGATGGGCGGGTAGGAATCTACTTTTTGGAGACCGGTGCCAACCAGCGTCCGAGTAACGTAGTGTACGATCGCGAGGCTTCCTCGATCGCATTGGCAAAGCCCGCTGACTTTGACTTTGCTGGCATCATGGCCGACGCTGCATGGCTACACGTCACCGGCATCACCCCGGCGATCAGTGAAAGCGCTGCAGACAGCGCCCTTGCTGCGATGAAGAGCGCCAAGGAGGCAGGGGCAACCGTATCGGTGGACCTCAACTACCGCAAGAAGCTCTGGAAGTGGGGTAAGACTGCTCCTGAGGTAATGCGCGAGTTGGTCAAGTATGCTGATGTCATCGTTGCCAACGAAGAGGATATTCAAAAGTGTCTGGGCATCGAGGCAGATGTCGACGTGACCAGCGGCGAGCTGAACATCGATGTCTACAAGGCCCTTACCAAAGAGGTAAAGAAGCAGTTCCCCAACCTCTCAATTATCGCAGTCACCCTGCGTGAGAGCCGCAGCGCCGACGTCAACGGTTGGAGTGCAGCCCTGAACGGAAAGACTGGTTTCTACCTCTCCAAGAGTTATGAGATCACCGATATCATCGACCGTGTTGGCGGTGGGGACTCCTTCTCCGCAGGACTTATCTATGCATTGAGTGAGTTTGGTGAGGATGAGGAGCGAGCGATTAACTTTGCCGTTGCTTCCTCGACCTTGAAGCACTCCATCGGTGGAGACTTCAACCTTTCGACCAAGAAGGAAGTTGAAGCTCTGCTTGGGGGAGATGGCTCGGGCCGCGTCCAGCGCTAATCACCATTTGCACGTTATTACACCGGCTTATCGAAGAGCTTCTTCGTGAGCCGGTTTTTAATTTGGTAGGTGACGAGCATTGGAAAAGGAGTGCGGTTTCGCTATAGTGAAACAATGCATGCACAACCATCAATCAAAGACCTTTATGAAGCCGCCAAGGCGTACGATGAGGCAAACCTACCCGATGTCTTCTCAGAGAGCGACCTGATTTGCGTCATCGGCCAGTCGGGTGAACCCTACTATGTATCAATCGTCTCAAACGCCTTTGCCGCCTATAAAGGGGAGGCAGGGCTCACCGGCTATCTTGCCCTCGCCTTCAGCGATGACGACGATCCAACCTATGAGGCGATGGAGCTCGATCTTGCCCAAGAGTGTCTTTTGGCGATCTTCACTGAGGACCTGGATGAGCTAGAGACCGAAGATCGCAAAACCCTCACCGCAAGTGGAGTTTCATTCAACGCTTCGGTCCCGCAGTTTCGATTCAAGAAACAGTATCACTACCCATGGTACATCGAAGAGAGCGACCGTTCTGATTTGACATTGATCATGGAGGCGCTGGTCTACGCCAAAGAGTACTTTGGACGGTATGGGAAGACCAAGCAGAGTGACTCATTGATCAAATGGCTTGATGAGCTTGGGTTGGAGGAGAGTGATAAAAAAGAGTATGTGCCTTGCCTAGAGCGTGATGAGAAGGGCTTCTCGGTCACCGCTCGGGTCTTGCAGGACGAATCCTATGGGTTTATCTTTCCCCAGGCCTTCTTCACCAATGAGGAGCGCCAACTGCACTTTAAACGAATGAAGGCCCAGCCTGGCAAGATTCTCTACTACATCACCGGCATTCTTCCCAACCCTCTGATGGGCACCCTCGATACACGTCCGGTCTATCCGACCTTCGCCCTTGCCTACGACCCTCAGACCGACCAAATCCTCAACCTCTCAATGGTCGAGGATTATGAGAGCGAACACCCAAAGTTTGTAGGTGAGCTTCTCGCTCTTTTTGAAGAACGGGGGAAAGTGCAAGCCATTCACTGCTATGGAAAGCGAACACTGCCGCTATTGGAGAAGATCGGGCCACAGATGGGGGTGATGGTCGTCGATGGGGTAAGCAACGAGCGGGTGGACCAGCTGGTCTTTGAGATGTTTGCAGAGCTCTTTGAACCGCATGAGCATGGGCCGCATTGCGACCATGATCACGACCACGATCACTGATGGCTACGATTTTTATCACGGCGTTTACCGTCCTCTTCCCACTCTTCTCCAAGATTGCCATTGGCATGGTGGTCCGAAGAGCAGGATTTTTGCACGAGCGCAGCATCGCTGAGATGAACAATTTCGTCTTTCGAATCCTCTTGCCAGCCCTACTCTTTGTGAATATCTACCAAAGCGACTTTGCCTCGATCACCTCCTTTGATTTTCTGTACTTCAGCCTTGTTGTCTTGGTCGGCCTTTTTACCCTTGCTCTCGTCATTATCCCAAAGATGGAGAAGGCCAATCCACGTAGGGGTGTCTTGGTGCAGGGGATCAGTCGCTCCAACTTCATCTTCTTTGGTCTGCCAATGGCTCAAACACTCTACGGTGGGGCAAGCAAAGGGATAGCCAGCCTTCTCGTTGGAGTACTGGTGCCAATTCTCAATGTGATCAGTGTGTTTGCCTTGGAGTACTTCAGAGGATCGCGACCAAACTTTGTGAAAATCCTTAAGAGCATTGCCCTGAACCCCATTCTCATTGGAGGATCTTTGGGTCTAATCACCGTGTCACTTGGAATAACGCTGCCACCCTTATTGGAGAACCTGCTGGTCGATATCAGTTCGATTGCTACCCCGCTTGCTCTCATCCTCCTCGGATGTTCGGTGACCTTCTCTTCAATGAAGGAGAACCGCAAAGCCTTGGCCATTGCGGTCTCTGGTCGTCTGATTATTATTCCGGCAATCGGGGTGGGACTTGCGCTGCTCTTTGGCTTCAGGGACCTTGAGTTGATCCTTTTGATGGCCCTCTTCGCCTCACCGACTGCTGTAAGCTCTTTTACTATGGCTCAGCAGATGGGAGGCGATAGTGAGCTCGCCGCTCAAATTGTCGTACTGACCACCACCCTCTCGCTCTTCACCCTCTTTGGGTGGATCAGCGCTTTGATGGGTTTGGGCTTCTTCTAGCGCTTGCTCAACAAGAGCTCAATGGCTCGGTCAGTGCGAGCCCCTGTCTCCCCGGTAGAGGGGCAGACCCCCTTACCGAGCAACTGGTCGACGACCGTCTGGATGAGCGGCTGGGCGACATGGGCCGGAGGGGCGGGAACCTCAATGATCTTTTGCCCCTCCTCAGTAGTCAGGATAATAGGGGCTGCGATATCAAGAACCGAGTACTCAAGTCGAGCATCCTCAAAGTAGATAGTGGTACGATCTTCATCTTTGTAGGTATTGAAGGTCCAAAGCCCGGTCCCTCCGACGCCACTTTGGGTGGTGAAATGTCCATGTACCACATCAGGGGCTTGGTAGTAGCCGCCCTTATTCGCCGACGATCCACTGGCGTGGGTGATTGGTCCAAAGTACCAGTCGATTAAATCGAGGGCATGAGAGCCAATGTCATGAAAGTGGCCTCCGCCACTGACCTCTGGCTGGATTCTCCAAGGATCGGTGCCCGCTCGCTCACTCTCTGATGCTCTCTTGCTCATCTGCACATGAACTGCTTGCACAGCTCCCCAGGCAGCGGTATCGATGAACTCTTTGATCATCAGAAACTTGGGCAATGCTCTTCGATAATAGGCACTGAAGAAGGGAACACCTTGCTTGTTGCAGTATTCGACCATCTGGGAGGATTGTTCTGAGTTCATACCCAGGGGTTTCTCGCAGTAAACAGCCTTGCCTGCTCCTGCACAGAGCAAGGTGTAGAAGCGGTGAGTATTCGGGTGCGTGGCAATATAGACAGCATCGATCTCTTCGTCGGCAAGGAGACGGTCGATGTTGTCGTACGCTTTGCCCACTCCATGGCGAGCTGTCCAATCCTCTGCTCGCGCCAACGTGCGGCTCATCACTGCTACCAGAGTCGATCCAGCCGCCTTATAAAGGCCGGGACCACTTTTTTGTTCAGTAACCGAACCACAGCCAATCATGGCCCAACGAATTTGCTTCATGCTTCTTCTCCTTCGGTGTACCCAAATAAGGCGCTGAGGGTCCGTGCTGCCTCCAAAATCGTGCTCACATTGCTCTCTTTCTCATCTTCGCTATAGCGAAACTTTGGCCAAGAGACACTGAGGGCAGCGATGACCTTACCCGAATAGTCACGAATTGGAGCGCCAATACACAGCGTCCCCTCCTCATGCTCTTCGTTGTCTTGGGCCCATCCCTGACGACGGATCATCTCCAGCTCACCGGAGAGGAGCTCTGATTCGCGAAGGGTGTTGACGGTGAACGGTTTTAACGGAACCTTTTTCAAGTACGTAGCATACTCTCTCTCATCAAAGTCGCTGAGGAGGATCTTTCCAATGGCAGTGCAGTATAGCGGAATAGACTTGCCTACCCGCGAATACATGCGAATGGTGAAGGAGGACTCCTTCTTCAACACATAGACCGCCTCATCCTCTTCCAGAACGCCCATGTGTACCGTCTCACCCAGCTCATCACAGAGGCCTTGGGCAATCGGATTAGCCAAGTTGATCAAATCCAGGTGCTCTAGGCCACGACTGCCTATACTGAACATCTTCAGCGTCAGGCTATAAAGGTCAGCTGGGTCGCGATGCACATAGCCAAGGCTCACTAGCGTTGATAAAAAGCGTAAGAGTGTTGCCTTCGGCAGTGAAGTGGTCTTTGCTAAGTTCTCCAGGTTAATTGAACGATGACGGCTGAGCGCTTCCAGGATTGCGATGGTCCGGATGACCCCGCTGGTCTGTTGGCGCTCTCCTCCAGTCTGTGTTCCTTGCTTCATTGGCTCAACCCTCGAAGTACGCCTTCGCGTTTCCAAAGCTGATATCGCTGACAAAACGACCGAGTAGCTGCATGTCTGGAGGAACCTCTCCCTCCTCAACCCATGTTCCCCAGATGTTACAGAGGATTCGGCGGAAGTACTCATGACGGGGGTAGGAGAGGAAGGATCGGCTGTCGGTGAGCATTCCCACAAAGCGGGAGAGCAGGCCGATGTTGCCCAAAGCCTTCATCTGCTCCTCCATGCCATCCTTGTGGTCGGCAAACCACCAAGCACTGCCCAGCTGCATCTTGCCTGGTCTTCCGTCTTGGTAGCAGCCCATGAGGGTGGCAAGACTGTAGTAATCCTTGGGGTTGAGGGTGTACAGAATCGTCTTGGGAACCTCTCCGGTCACCGAGAGATTGTTGAGGAAGGCTGAAAGCTTTTCAGCAAGGTTGGTGTCGTGCGAAGCATCGTAGCCAGTGTCAGGACCGAGCTCTGCGAACATCTTGGCGTTGTTATCCCGGATGGCAGCAAAGTGCAGCTGCATGGCGATATCATGCTTGGCATAGGCACGGGCGAGGGCGGTGAGGACAAAGGTCTTGTACGCTTCAATCTCCTCGGCGGTAAGGCTCTCTCCCTCCATTCGTTTAGCAAGAATGGCATCGACTTCGCTCTCACTCTTAAAGATTCCAACCGAAGTGGTCAGCGCATGGTCGCTTGCCCTACAACCCATTGCAACGAAGAACTCAAGGCGCTTGACCAAGGCTGCAATAACATCAGCGACGCTCTTAATCGACATTTGAGCAACAGAGCCCAAGCGCTCCAAATAGGCCCCAAAGTCATCTTTTTCGATGTTCAAAGCTTTGTCAGGGCGATATGAGGGCATTACTTTGGTGGGGAAGTCAGCTTGACCGGCAATCACCTTGTGCCAGTCTAGGTCATCAGCCGGGTCATCGGTGGTGCCAATGGCGTAGACCTTGAACTGCTGCATGATGCCGCTTACCGAGAGGGCTTCGTTCTCTTTGAACTGACGGTTTGCCTCCTCATAAATTGCCTTTGCACTGCCCTTGTTCAAGGGCTCGGTGATCCCGAAGTAGCGCTGTAGCTCCAGGTGAGTCCAGTGGTAAAGGGGGTTGCCCATCGCATGTTCGAGGGTGTCAGCCCACGCAACAAACTTGTCGTAGGGGTCGGCTTCCTTTCCGGTAATCAAATGCTCAGCCACTCCGTTGGCTCGCATCGCCCGCCACTTGTAGTGATCTCCACCAAGCCAAGCATCGGTGATCGTCGTAAAGCGTCGGTTCTCGGCAATCTCCTGGGGGATGAGGTGACAGTGGTAGTCGTAGATCATCTGCTCTTTGGCATAGTCGTGGTAGAGGATCTGTGCGCTCTTAGTCTGTAGTAAAAAGTTTTCGTCCATGAAGGGTTTCATTGTTCTGCTCTCCTTTTATTAGAGAATTACTCCATCTTTGAAGATGGAAATCTCAGCGTATCCGTTAATCTCATTCTGCGCCTTCTTCTCGCCGCTTGCAATGCTTCTGATAAGGGCGATCAGGTCATCGAGGACCTCATCACCCTCTTCACGAAGCAAGCGCCCGCCATCAAAGTCAATCCAGTTGGCTTTCTTCTCCGCCAAGGGAGTGTTGCTGGCGATCTTGATGGTTGGAACCGGAGCTCCCAGAGGGGTGCCACGTCCAGTGGTAAAGAGGATGATATGGGCTCCTGCGGCGGTCAATGCTGTCGTGGAGACAATATCGTTACCCGGCCCTGAGAGGAGGGTGAGACCACGTTTGGTCACCCGCTCGCCGTAGGCAATCACGTCGGTGATCATCGCCTCTCCGCCCTTTTGAATGCAACCGAGGCTCTTATCCTCAAGGGTGGAGATGCCTCCCTCCTTGTTACCCGGTGAGGGGTTTTCGTAGACCACTTGATCGTGAGCGGTGAAGTAGTGCTTGAAGTCGTTAATCAGGTGCACCGTCTTCTCAAAGACTTCGCGGTTGATCGTACGGTTCATCAACAGCTGCTCCGCTCCAAACATCTCAGGCACTTCGGTGAGGATAGCACTGCCGCCCATCGCGGTCAGGGCGTCACAGAAACGACCGACCAGCGGATTGGCGGTGATGCCACTCATTCCATCCGATCCTCCACACTTAAAGCCGACAATCAGTTCATCCATGGAGACAGTTTCGCGTCGGTCGCCCTTCATGTTCTCATAGAGTTCACCAATCAAGTCCTTGGCCACTGCCAACTCGTCGTCGACCTCTTGGGTGGTAAGGAACTTCACCCGCTTCTCATCAACCTCTCCCAAAAGCTCACGAAAAGATTCGGGGGTATTGTTCTCACAGCCCAAGGAGAGGACCAGTACTCCACCTGCGTTGGGGTGGTGGACCAGGTCAGCCAAAATTGTGCGGGTGTTCTCATGATCATCGCCGAGCTGGCTGCATCCCCAGGGGTGGGTCCACACATGGATCCCATCGTAGAACTCTCCCGCAGGCAGGTTTTGGTCTGCCCAGCGGATGAGAATCTCAGCGGTGCGGTTCACACATCCCACTGTAGGGACAATCCAAATTTCGTTACGGATTCCAATCTTATCCTCGTCGCGCCGGTAGGCTTGGATGGTGGGGGTCTTCTGTTTCCACTCGTCTCTCAGCAGGGCAGCCTTCTTGGTAAAGAGGGCAACCTCCTCCTCATCGTAGACGTATGCCCCTTCCTCTTCGAGGAGGGTACGGATATTGGTGTCATGAACGTGCATGCCTACATTGATCGACTCTTTCGCTCCACCAATGGGTGCGCCATATTTGAGGACAGGCTCTCCTTTGGCGATGGCCTTGAGGCTGAACTTATGACCTTGTGGGATTGTTTCACCCAAGGTGAGCGATATGTCGTCAATGGTTACCACAGTCCCTTTCTCAAGGGTTTTGACTGCGACAGCAACGGTATCAGCTGGGTGTACCTTCACAAAAGATGCGTTCTTCATAGGATCTCCTTCAGGGCACTTGGCATACCCAGGTTCCAGATATTCTTCAAATACGATTCAACCAGTGAGGCGAGGCCCTCAATCTTGGTAAGATCCTGGTCCCACCATTGAACGTTGGAGAGCACCGCTGTTGCTAGGCGAGCGGCTTTCTCCTCGGCGCTGCCTCCCTTTTGATACAGGGTGGCAAATTCAACCAGGATCGCGTGGTCGTCTTGGATCAGATAGGTCTTTCCATCGCGCTCACCCTTGAGGGCCGAACCGTCAAACTCCACTCCCTCATAGAAACTGATCAGAGCCGCGAGAGAGAAGGTCAGGCGTTTGGGCAGCTCATTGTGCTTCTCAACGTAGGCGAGTAGCGACGGAAGGTTTCGTGTCTTGAACTTCGAGACCGAGTTCAAAGAGATGGAGAGCAGCTGGTGAGGGTTGAACGGGTTCTCAAAGCGTTCCAACACATCGGCTGCGTAGCGCTGTAGCTCCTCTGTCGATCCATCCATTGAAGCGATGATCTCCTCGAAGATGCCGTTATACATGAAGGGGTAGAGTAGATTCTTGTCAGCGATACAATCCTGTACAGTCTCTAGGCCTGCTTGGTAGGCGGCAAGGACGCTCATGGTGTGTGCTCCGTTGAGGATGCGTACCTTACGGGTGCGATAGAAGCTGAGGTCTTCGGTCCAAATGACATTCAGCCCAGCTTTTGCCAGCGGCAGTTCATCCTCGTAGGATCTGCGACTATACTCAATGACCCAGAGGTGGAAGATCTCAGCGCTGACCATGACGTTGTCGTTATACCCCAAGCGACTCTGCAGGTCATCGACCTCGGATCGCGGATAGCCTGGGACAATGCGGTCAACTAGAGAGTTGAGGAAGTCACAGGACTCCTGCAGCCAATGCGTAAAGCCTTCATCAAGGCCCCATTCGTTGGCGTGCCGCACTACGATTCGCTTTAAATTCTCCCCGTTCTTGTCGATTAACTCACAAGGGATGAAGATTAGGCCTTTAGTCGGATCTCCTGCAAAGGCTTGATAGCGATGGTGTAGCAGGGCACAGACTTTTGCTGGAAAGCTCTGCTGCACCCGCTCTGGATGATACGTTTCCTCTACGTAGGCGATGCCCGCTTCGGTGGTATTGGAGACCACAAAGCGGAGGTCAGGGCTGGTTGCAACCTCCAAATAGGCTTTCCAACCATCCTCTTGGTAGGGGTTGAGGACGCGGCTGAGGCTGGTGATTGGTCGAAACTCTTCGACTGCCTTACCCTCCTGCACTCCTCGGAGGATGGTGGTATACAGGCCCTCTTGGGAGTTGATGAGCTCCCCAAGACCTTCGGCGATGGGTTGGACGGCTACGACATTGCCGTCAAAGGACCCCTCTTCATTGAGGATATCGATCATCCAGTCTACGAATGCTCGCAAGAAGTTTCCTTCACCAAATTGAAGGATTCGTTCGGGGCGAGTGACTGGCTTGTGGACTTTTGAGATGCTGTTCATGATGGTTGCTCCTTTGCCAATAAAGTTTGATAACGCGAGGGACTCCAAAGCACGTTTGCCATAAAGGCTGCGGTGCTCTGTTGAAAAACGATTCCAAAGATAATCGGCAACGCGGTTGCCGGTGGAAAGTACTGGATTGCCAAAACCAGCGATGCGCTGATATTGCGCATGGCGATGGCGAATGTCAGGCTGACCGTCTCTTCTCTACCAAAGCGAAAGAGACGGGCAACAACACTTGCGATAAGGTAGCCACTGACCGCAAGTGCCAATGAGGAGAGAGCGATTCCTAAGTATGACCAGGAGAGACTTGCCAAGAGCTGTTCACTCACAGATGCCGTGTTGATGACGACGATCAGGACCAGGGCGATTTTTGAGAAGGGCTTCAATGATGGAGCAATCGACTTTGTTACCGTTCCATGACTGATGGTATTGATGGCACTGCCTGCTGCGGTGGGAATGACCACCAATGAGAACAAAGAGGCCATCATCGAGCGACTGTCGATCGCCACAGAGACCCCACCAAGCAGCTGTATCAACCAGACGGTAGTCAGCGGCGCTACCAAAGTTCCGATGAGGATAATCGTCAAAGAGAGCGGTTCATTGCCCTTATGGATGGAGCTCCAAAGATAGCCGGTGATGGCTGTGGGGATGGCAGTCAGAAGAATGAAGCCAATTCGAACTTCAGGGTCAGATCGAAAAGCCACCGAAGCGAAGAGCCATGCAACCACTGGCATAATTACCAAAGAGCCCAACAAGAAGACCAAAAGAGCTTTGGGCCGTTTGATGACAGCTGCAAACTCTGCGGTGCTGATACCCAAGCCGCCAATGAAGGTGACGGTGATAAAAAGAGCCGGGGTGAGGGAGGTCAGTGATACGATTCGTGAGCCTAACAGGAGACCGGCTATCACACCGATGGGGGTGAGGGCGGGCATGAGGCGGTCCAATCTTGTATTTAATTCCCCAAGGGATTTCTTAATAGCTTGAAAATGAAACATCGTTTCAAAGAATACCGTTCGCTCCTTGGATCTGTCAAGTTCTTCGTTGAGTCTGCCGTGGGGTGTACTCTCTGTAGAATCTGGCTAGAGAAGGTGAAGTGTGTATGCTTTTTCATTAGTCTCTTCGCTAATATATCTAGGCTATGAGCCTAGAAAACAAGGATGCTTTGTACTTATTGTTGGCCTTTGTACATTTTCTTTGTTTGACAACGCTATGGGGGGACTGTAGAATACAAACGTGTAGATTCTGTGCTAAGAAACCACAAACAAAAGGAGAAATACGGAATGAAGAAACTGATTGTTGCACTTTGTATCCTTACAGTGCTGACTTCAGTGGTCTTTGCTGCAGGTACCGCTGAAGGCGGAGCCAAGAAGAGCAATCTTCGTGTCGGCATGGTCACTGATGCAGGGACAATCGATGACAAGTCCTTTAACCAAGGGACTTGGGAGGGAATCCTTAGGGCCAGTGAAGACTTTGCCCTCGACGTGAAGTACCTCAAGCCAGCTGGAACCACCGAAGCTGACTATCTCAAGGAGATCGGTAACTTGGTGGATGCAGGCTATAACATGGTCATCTGCCCAGGCTTCAAATTTGAGACTGCCCTCTTTGAGGCGCAGGACAAGTACCCTCGGGTGAAGTTTGTCATCCTCGATGGTGAGCCGCACAGCGCCGACTATTCGGAGTTCCGGATTGAAAAGAACGTCGTTGGTGTCTACTGGGCTGAGCATGAGAGTGGCTTCCTCGCAGGTCTGGCTTCTGCCCTGCAGATGAAGAGTGGTAACTTTGGTTTCATTGGCGGTATGGAGATCCCTGCTGTACAGAAGTTCAACTGGGGCTTCCAACAGGGTGTCAATTACGCTAATGCAAACTTTGGAACCAACATTGTCATGAGGCAGGAGAACAACCTCTATCAGGGAACCTTCGATGATATCAGCGCAGGCCAGCAGATTGCTGCCTCGATGTACGACCGTGGTGTCAACGTGATCTTCGCTGCCGCCGGTGGTGTAGGCGTTGGAGTCATCAACGAGGCGAAGAACCGCGCTGCAGCTGGAAAGACCGCCTGGGTCATCGGCGTTGATGTTGATCAGTACAACGAGGGTGTGATGCCCAATGGTAAGTCGATCATCCTCACCAGTGCAATGAAGTACCTCGATCGCGCTTCCTACGACATGATTGAGCATGAGCTCAATGGCACCTTCCCCGGTGGAGAGGTCTTGCACCTCGATGCCACCAACGATGGTGTTGGCATTCCAGTCGTGAACCCGAACCTCGATAAGGCTGTCACCGATGAGGTGGCCCGAGCCTACGCCAAGATGAAGAGCGGCGAGATCAAGGTTGCAGACCAAGGCGATGGCTTGTTTAAATAATTGAACATTCCGTCCAAATTGAGGGCCATCACATTGTGCGGTGGCCCTCCTGCTAAATCGTCATCCAATCTCAAAAGGAGTTTTTGATGGGCTACGTAATTGAGATGCTGAACATCCGCAAGGAGTTTCCCGGGATTGTCGCCAACGATGATGTGACTCTCCAAGTAAAAGAGGGAGAGATTCACGCCATCCTTGGCGAGAATGGCGCGGGCAAGTCCACGCTTATGTCGATCCTCTTCGGTTTGTATCACGCAGATCGAGGGACGATTAAAGTGCGCGGAAAAGAGGTGCGCGTCAACAACCCCAACGATGCCAACGACCTGGGTATCGGCATGGTACACCAGCACTTTCAGTTGGTGCAAAACTTCACTGTCACTGAGAACATTATCCTAGGCAAGGAGGGAAGCTTCTTCCTCGACCGTAAGAAGGCCTCGAAGCGGATTGCTGCCCTCTCTCAGCAATATGGACTGAACATCGACCCCGATATGATCATCGAGGATATCTCGGTGGGAATGCAGCAGCGGGTTGAGATTTTGAAGATGCTCTATCGAGATGCGAATATCCTGATCTTCGATGAGCCAACCGCAGTCCTCACCCCCCAGGAGATTGAGGACCTGATTCAGATCATGCGCAACCTTGTCCGAGAGGGCAAGTCGATTATCCTCATCACCCACAAGCTCGCTGAGATCAAGGCCGTGGCCGATCGATGTACCGTCATCCGACGGGGCAAGCTCATCGGTGTTGTCGAGGTGGCCGACACATCGGTCTCCAAGATGGCCTCGATGATGGTCGGCAGGCCAGTGAGCTTTAAAGTTGATAAACGCCCTGCCCAGCCGGGACGGGTGATTTTGGAAGTGCGGGATTTAAGTGTCTTAAATAATAAGCGCCTCTTAGGGGTGAAGGAGTTTACCCTTTCGGTGCGAGCCGGGGAAATTGTTGGTATCGCCGGAGTCGATGGCAACGGGCAGACCGAACTCATCGAAGCGATCACCGGACTGCGCCCCATAGAGGGGGGAGCGGTAATCGTTGATGGTAATGATATCACCCATGCCGATGTGCGTAGGCGCAATGAGGTAGGGGTTGGCCATATCCCCGAAGATCGCCAAAAGCGAGGATTGGTGCTGGAGTCCCGACTCTATGACAACGTGGCGATCAAGGAGTACTATCACACGCCTTTCAGTAAGCGGGGAATCCTCAATGAGGAGTACCTTACCGAATATGCCCAAGAGGTAGTCGATCGTTTTGATGTACGCAGTGGTGAAGGCATCTATTCACTGGCTGGAAAGCTTTCAGGAGGTAACCAGCAAAAACTCATCGTAGGACGGGAGATCAGTGGGACCAGTGAACTTTTAATCGCAGTCCAACCCACCCGAGGTCTGGACGTCGGGGCGATTGAGTATATCCACAGCCAGCTCGTCGCCCATCGTGACAAGGGTCATGCAGTACTGCTCGTCTCCTTCGAACTTGATGAGATCTTCAACCTCTCTGATCGCATTGCCGTAATCTTCAATGGGGCTCTGGTCGATGTTGTGGAGACAGGAAAGACTGATGAAGAGCGTGTTGGATTGATGATGGCAGGAATTAAAGCCGGGGAGGGCAGGTGATGATAAAGCGTAAAATTCGTGCTCGGTCAAGCAATGCCTTCATAGTCGCCCTAAGCGCAGTCTTCCTTGGCCTGCTCGGTGGAGCTGTCTTGATGGCTTCAATTGGTAGCAACCCCTTTACTGGGTTCTACTACCTCTTCCGAGGAGGGCTGATGAGCATCGAGCGCATTGGCAATACTCTGGCAACCGCTACCACATTGATGCTCGTTGGGCTATCGGTGGCCTTTGCCTTCAAAACCGGACTCTTTAATATTGGGGCCAGTGGGCAGATGCTCATCGGTGGCCTCTGTGCGACTTTGGTCGCCCATAAGATCTTTCTCCCTCGACCTATCTACCTGGTGGTCTTGGTAGGCAGTGCCCTGCTCGGTGGAGCCCTATGGGGAGTAATTCCAGGGTTCTTGAAGGCTAAGTTCAATGTCCATGAGGTGGTGGCCACAATCATGATGAACTGGATCGCCTATTGGTCAATCTACTACTTTGTGCCTGCCTATCTCAAAGGCCCGTCACTGGAGACTGAGAGTGCTTCGATTGCTGTCAGCCAATCGCTGCGAGCCCCGTGGCTGACAAAACTTTTGAATGGCTCATACCTCAACTATGGCTTCTTTATCGCCATCGCAGCGGTGATCATCATTCGCTTCATCCTCGATAAGACTACTCTGGGCTTTGGCCTGAAGGCGGTAGGAAGCAATCGCTGGTGTGCCGAATATGCAGGCATCAAGGTACAGCGCAACGTCATCATCTCGATGATGATCGCCGGCGGCCTTGCTGGCCTCGCTGGCCTCAGCTTCTATACTGGGTATTCGCGCAATATGCAAATTGGGATACTGCCCTCCCAGGGCTTTGATGGAATTGCCGTTGCCCTCCTAGGGGCCTCCAATCCCTTGGGAGTGCTTTTCAGTTCTTTATTCTTCGGTATCCTACAATCAGGCAAGGGGTTCATGAATGCCATGACCTCAGTGCCACCAGAGATTGCCGATTCGATTATCGCCGTAATTATCTACTTCACCGCTACTAGTGTTCTCTTCTCCCGCTTCTGGGATCGGGTGAGAAGGCGTCGTCAGGACCGTCGAGCAGGCGGAGAGGAGAAGGAGTGAGTCTATGTGGAACACCTTGAGCAGCATCTTCCCCTATGCAGTCGGCTATACGATTCCCATGCTGGTAACCGCCCTCGGAGGCCTCTACTGTGAGCGCAGCGGTGTAACCAACCTAGGGTTGGAAGGCTTGATGTTGGTAGGATACTTTGCCTGTGCCATGACTGTCCGACTCTTGGAGCACACAGCCATGAACCCCAATGCGCTGTTGCTGTTTGGCCTGGTCATCGGGGTGGCGGCTGGAGCTGTCTTCAGCCTATTGCACGCCTTTGCCTCCATCAACCTCAAAGCTGACCAAGTGATCAGCGGAACGGCGATCAACATGCTCGCCGGAGCAATCACAGTCTACCTCGCCCGTCTGATCAGCGGCAGTGGCAACGTGCGGATTCGTATGGGTATCATTCGTAAGAACATCCCATTTTTAGCAAAGATCCCCATCATTGGCCCACTCTTCTTCAGTCAGACCTATTGGACCACCTGGATAGTATTGGGAATCTGGGCCCTTTCGTGGCTCCTGCTTTACAAGACGAGCTTTGGCCTACGCTTGCGAGCGTGTGGAGAGCACCCCTCAGCGGTTGCTTCGGCAGGGGTGAACGTCCATCGGATGCGGTACTTTGGTGTTTTGATGAGCGGCGCCCTCGCAGGACTAGGAGGAGCGGTGATCCTCATCACCTATAGCGGCGAGTTCAACGGAACGGTAGCAGGCCTTGGGTTCTTGTCCATTGCTGCCCTGATCTTCGGACAATGGAGTCCTCTGGGTATCTTGGGGGCGACCTTCTTCTTTGGAATCGCTACGACCATTGCAAACGTGAGCCAGGTAATTCCTTCGCTTTCAGTTGTCCCACCGGTCTTCTTTAAAACCTTCCCATATGTTATTACCTTAGTGGCTCTGGTGCTCTTCTCGAAGAAATCAGCTGCCCCAAAGGCAAGTGGGCAACCATTTTGAACATGAGTTTTGGAGGATTCAATGGATAATTTGTTGGATAAGATGCAGGAAGCTGCAATGTATATCACCAGTCGCACAGGATCTGAACCGCTGGAGATCGGTATGGTGCTAGGCAGTGGACTCGGAGATCTTGCAGACGAGCTGACCGATAGCGTCTCAATCTCTTACAAAGATATTCCTCACTTCCCCGTCTCCACGGTCTTTGGCCACAAGGGCAGACTGGTTGCTGGGATGCTAGAAGGAAAGCGAGTGCTCTGTATGCAAGGTCGCTTTCACTACTATGAAGGGTATGGGATGGATCAAGTGGTCTTCCCTATCCAGGTGATGCATGCTCTGGGCATCAAGAACCTTTTGGTCACCAACGCCGCCGGTGGTGTGAACACCTCCTTCAGTGTTGGGGATTTGATGTTGATCGTCGATCATATTCGCTTGATCGCTGATAACCCAATGCGTGGCCCCAACCAAGAACAGCTTGGTGAACGCTTCTTTGACATGTCCAACGCCTACGATAAAGACCTCAGTGACTTGGCTCGCAAACAAGCAAAAGCGCTTGGACAAAAGCTGCAAGAGGGCGTCTATATGTTCTTTGCTGGCCCCTCCTTCGAGACTCCGGCAGAGATACGTGCAGCGCGAATCCTTGGAGCTGATGCGGTGGGTATGTCCACTGCCCCAGAGGCAATAGCCGCCAGCCATATGCACATGAAGGTCTTGGGAATCAGCTGTATCACCAATATGGCAGCTGGTGTCCTGGACCAAAAACTCTCTCACGACGAGGTGATGGAGACCGGTGAGCGGGTCAAGACGAGCTTTATCGCCTTGGTTCGTTCAATCACCGCCCAGTGGCCGCTATGAACGAAGAGGCCCGTCGCCTGATCGCCGCCCTCAGCCTTGAACCTTTGGCAGGCGAGGGCGGTTTCTTTCGGCGTGTGCACACCTTTTTTGATGAATCTGGCGCAGAGAGTGGGTCAACAATCCTCTACTTGATGGCCGGCAGTGAGTTCAGTGCTCTGCACAAGCTGCAAAGTGATGAGGTTTGGACCTTTCTTGAAGGCGATCCTGTGGAGCAACTGACTATCGACGATACCGGTAAACATTCGATTGTCCAGCTAGGAAAGGCCAGTGAGGGCAAGAGTCCAGTTTCGGTGGTCAAGGCGGGTCATTGGCAGGCTACCAAACCAATAACCATCGATGGATGGGCTCTTTGTACCGCAACAATGGTACCCCCATGGGATGAAGGGACCTTCACTCTTGCCGATCAGCAGCTCCTGGATCTACTGGCACAAACCGATGAGGTACGCCGCTTCATCAAGGAGAAGTGATGAGACACATCCTGGTGACCGGGGGAGGCAGTACCCTTGGAGAGGCGATCGTACGCTACTATATCGAAGCCGGAGATCGTGTCTGGGCAACCTATTATCAGCAGAAAGACCGCCTAGAAGCCCTCAAAGAGGAGACCGGCCCATCATTACAACTTCTTGAGCTGGATGTGACTGATGAGGGGTCAGTCGATCGGGCAATTGGCTCTCTCGATCGACTCGATGTGCTGGTCAACAATAGCGGCATCTTCACTGAGTCACTGGTCGCCGATCTTTCGCTTGCAGAGTGGCAACGGGTTTTCGCTGTGAATGTAGAGGGTGTCTTTTTACTCAGCCGCAGAGCAATACCTCTTTTGCAAGCCAGTTCTGGTGCGATTGTGAACATCGCCAGTATCAATGCGTTTATCCCAACCTTCAGTAAGACAGTGCACTACGATGCCTCCAAGGCAGCGGTAATTGGCTTCACACAGAGCTTGGCAGCCGAGCTAGCCCCGCAGGTTCGGGTCAACGCAGTTGCCCCAGGGCTTCTAGCTGCCCCCCACCTTGACAGAGACCACCCTCTACGGCAACGCTATGAAGAGCGTTCGCTCCTCGGCAAGCTTGTCGATGTGAAAGAGGTAGCCAAGGTGGTTGGCCTTTTGGGCGATTGCAAAGATATGACAGGCCAGACCGTCGTTGTTGACGGGGGCTATACGATAGGGTAGCGATGAAAATTCTTTGTGTAAGTGATGCGACAGACCCATTGGTCTACTCGCAAAATATAGCAAGTCGATATGAGGACGTGGATCTGGTGATCGCGGCAGGAGACCTGCCGCTGCACTACCACGAATTCATTATCTCAAGCCTTAACAAGCCTCTGTACTTTGTCTTTGGCAACCATAACTTGGAGCATCTGAGCAACTACGTCAAGAACAATGAGAACCTTCCCACAGGACATGCAATCATCTCAGAGACCAATGGACACATGCCTCCTTTCAGCGGCGAGTTCATCGATGGCAAGGTTCGTCGTGACCGTAAGAGTGGGTTGATCATGGCGGGGCTGGGAGGCTCAATGCGCTACAATACCGGGCCCCATCAGTTCAGTGAAAGGCAGATGTTCTTCAGGATGGTACGCATGATACCTCGGCTTCTCTTCAATCGCATATTCCATGGACGATACCTGGATATCCTTGTCACCCATGCTGCTCCATTGGGCATCGGTGATGACACTGACCTGTGCCACATAGGCTTCGCTACTTTTTTAACCTTCATGGAGCGATTTAAACCCAAGTACCTTTTACATGGCCATATCCATCTCGTCGATTTGAATGCCAACCGGCATCATGTGTATAAGCAGACTCAGATCATCAATATCTATAACAGCTACGTCCTTGAGGACCCACAGCTGGGCAGGAGGGCACGCCGTGGCACGTGACTTGTTTAGCCAAACCAACGAAGACTTTGAAAAGGCGAAAACGCGGGGAAGAATTCAATCGGTACTCTCGAACCTAGCATGGAAGAACTCTGATCTTCTGAGCTTCTATGCGGTCACTGAGCTTATCAAGCCACGCAACGAAACGTATCGGGGAATGCGCACTATTCCCATCTCCCAGATCATTGGCAGCGAAGGACGTTACCAGGATTTCAGCCAAGCGTTCTACCCTAAGAAGGAACTGCTGCGATCACGGTGGCGGTCGATCGATGGGGCAGTCAAGCAATACATCATTCTGCCACCAATTTCGGTCTATAAGCTTGGACAGTGGTACTTCGTCCGTGACGGAAACCACCGGGTCTCGGTTGCCAAAGCCCAAGGCGTTGAGTTCATCGATGCTGAAGTTGTAGAGTTGGATAGTCAGATTCCCTTGGAAGCAGGTTTGACGATGAAGCAGCTACGTCGACGAGTGGTACACTACGAGCGAAAGGGTTTCATAGAGCAATACCATCCAACCTTCCTGCCGATGGATGAGATTCGCTTCTCCTCTCCAGGTTCGTACCCCGAATTAGTCCACCATATCCAGGTGCATAAGTATTTCATCAACCAAGGACGCAGCGAAGAGCTCTCTTTTGCCGAAGGCGCTA
>Ga0265293_10003647_pt1 | contig 28348 bp, 26 predicted proteins | sample Munlanlewell138R_FD_192505 | JGI IMG/M metagenome (GOLD analysis project Ga0265293, IMG submission 192505) | Leachate microbial communities from a municipal landfill in Southern Ontario, Canada - Leachate well 138R | ecosystem: Engineered > Solid waste > Landfill > Unclassified | place: Canada... | reverse complement strand
CCAGCCTGTCCCTCTCGGGCCAGAGGGGTTCATCGGGCCTGATCCTCAGGACCTTCCAGTAAAGGAAGACCAATATATCGACGACGGAAAGGGAAGAATCCAGGTGACCTGACCTCGAGACGCCGGTCATCCTGACTATATCTTTCCTAACTTCGAGTGCAATTCTTTCAAGTTCGCGCCTTTGAGAGGTTTTCATAGCATCATTCTCCTGCGAGCATGGCTTCCAGGGTATGGCGGAAAACTTCTTCCAGTCTGCCTGTTGCCTCGTCCAGCCCGGCCCCGCGCGGGGGATCCTGCTGGAACGAAGGAGGCTCGCCCCCATTCCAAAGGGGCAGGTTCCATTCCTCGGCGAAGGATCTGACCTTGGGCTCATAGGGTACCGCCAGGCAAGGCACACCCGCAAGGACCGAAATGAGGCAGAAGTGGAACCTCATGCCCATCGCCGCCTTCGCCTCCGACCACAGCTCCTGCGCCTCGTTGATATCCCTGATGCGGACAACACGGGAGGGGCTGAACACTCCGCGGGATTTGAAATCCTCCATGAGGGTTTTGTCTTCATCGGAAAGGGCGACCCCGACCAAGTCAAGACCGGACCTTTCCCCGACACGGGCCGTGGCAAGGGCGGTCGCTTCGGGGAGCCCCCTTCCCCAGGGCCTGACATTGACGAGGAGAAGGTTCCCATTTCCACCACCGGTGAAACCGGGCGCCATCGCGAAAACGAGGTCGGGAGCGATCCTGCTCTCGAGTCCCCAACTTTCAAGGAGCTCCTTCGATCCTTCGTCCCTGACGACCCTCTCCCGGCAGAGCGCAAGGGCATCGCGGGCCAGGAAGCGAGCCGTGCTCCTTCCCAGGGGTCCTATTGATTGACCAAAGGCCCAGGGCCTGCAGCCGGCGAGGCGCGCCATCCTGGTCACTCCCCAGTAATAGGCGCAGGACCTCGTACTGGTGGAATCCTGAAATAGTCCTCCGCCCCCGAGAAGCAACGTCCTGCTGGATCTCAGGACGGACATTACCTTTGCGGGGTTCCATCGGTCCGCCAGGGTCGGTCCCATCCCCTTCACCGGAGCTCCTTTACCGGCCGAAAGCACTGCCACCCTCTCGCCGGGCACCCCATTTTTCTTCAATAGGGCCAAGATGCTTTCAGCCATCATCTCGTCGCCGAGATTTCCGAAACCATAATAACCACAAAGGACTACGTCCAGTGGTCGACTCATCCTGCAATTACCCCCTGCCACCTTCTCCAGGCCGGCAGGACCAACAGTACAAGGACGGCCGCCACGACGGAACCCACGATGAGCCCGGTCCAGAGTCCGTTAAAAACACGGAGTAGTATGAAGGAAAGGTGGGTGTGAAAGTGACAGAAACTGTTTATCACTGACGAAAAGGCCAGCGTGGAGCCAAGCCTGAAGATCTCGCGGAAGCCCCCCCAGATATCCTTTCTCCTCACGACGAACCAGAGCACTAGGGCGGGATAGCCCGCAAAGATCTCCTTCGTCCTGGGTCGGGCGATCAGAAGTTGCTCCAGGAACTCCCGGAACCGTATCTCCCATCCGGGGACGAAGGATACGTTGCCGCTCCTGAGAGCCATGACCCCCGCCGCGGCGGCCAGGACTCCTACCAGGGCCAATTCTCCCCAGACCGGAGGCCGCGACAGGACCTGGGCCAACGACTCGGGATGGATCCTCCTCTTCAGGTCGTGAAGGAGCAGGATCATGGGGGGGAGCAGGAGCGCAATCTTGACACCCGAGAAAGTGCCCATTCTCAGCATGTACCAGGGAGTTCCGAAAAAGGAGGCTATAGCCAGGCCCGCCAAAAGGGCTACGGCCAGGCCGTAAATCACCCCCCGAAGGGGGCGCCCGAAGTTCTCGAGTGCCACCAAGGAGGCCTCGGCCGCTGCGAAGGAGGCGACCAGGGCCCCGGAGATCCTAGCAGCGACCGGAAGCTTGAGCGAAAGAACAGCCAGGAACACCGAAAGGACGAGCGCGACCACCGCTTCCTTCAGGTCAAGGCCTCTCTTCTCCACGGAAAGGAACCTGGCCGTCAGCCTCAAGGCCAGCGCGACCAGAACGAGACCGAGAGCAAGGGCGGAGAAGGGGCTTGTGCTCCAGCCCTCTATCGTTTCGGGCCAGCCGGTGCGGATGCCGAGCGAACCCAGCCGCTTCGATATCATGGAACATTCGTCGCCGAATCTCTTCAACCTGGAGCCCGAGTGGAGATCCGAGGGTCTCAGGTAGAGGATTTTGACGGAACGTTCCCGGGAGGCCCGAACGAATCTTTCCACCAAGTCGTCCCTGGTGAGCCTCCTGCTGAGGATCTCCTCCTTCCTCACGCTGTGCAGGGAGAGGATCTCCGGAAAAAGAGCCCTCTCGAGGGAGGCGGCCCCTATCTGTTGGGAGAACTCTACTTTTGAGATGGGGATGCTCCGCTCCCGGAGAACCTCCGAAAGGGGGCCCAACTCAGGATAACCGGCGACGAAAAGGCCCGCCGGAACCACGGCGCGTATATCGGGAAAGGCGTCCAGTACCGAGACCACCGCAAGGGCCACGTTTTCACCCCTGACCCCCAGCGTCGATCCGGGACGATAAATCAGCGGGATATCCCTTCCCCGGAGCAACTCCAGCATGGGATAGTCCGGTATCATGCCGGCTTCGAGGGTCTCCGCCAGCGAAAGGGGCAGCGCCAGCAGGTCCCCTTCCTCCAAGCTGAAGACCCTGGTCCCGGGAAATTTTTGAAGGATAAAAGCCTTGATCTCCCTGGAAAAGAGAGCACCGGGTTTGACCAGGATGGCCGCCGTATCCGGATACAAATCTCCCGGTCTAGATCCTGCGAGAAGGTCCCCCGCGGCTCCGTACTCCAGTTCCAGCATTTGGGCCGCCAGCTCCTGGCCTGTCAGTTCTCCGACCGCCACCGCGGTGAGCCCCCGTCCAAGAAGTTCATCGAGAACCGCGGGAACGGACAGCTCCGATTCCCTGGTTAGGCTCACCACATCCCTGATATCGGTGACCAGGGCCGCCACGTTGCCCTCCTTTTCGGCCTGGACCCGCGGGAGAAGGCCCAGGGCGGCGAAAAGAGCGGAAAACACCAGGAACAAGACAAAAAGGGAGAACGGTCCTTTCCTCACACTCTCTCACCCCACTGATCCTCGAGGGGCAACCCCATACCCTCCAGGAGCCTGCTCAACCTGAAGAGGGGGAGCCCTACGACGTTAAAATAGCAACCTCTGATTGAACGCACAAGCAGCGAGCCCAATCCCTGGATGGCATAGGCGCCAGCTTTGTCCTCGCTCTCGTTGCCCGAAAGGTAGGCCTTGATCTGGGTCTCCGAAAGGTCCCTGAAGGTGACCAGGGTCTCTTCGGTCGCCGAGGCCCGCCGGTCCATCCACCTGGCGGCGACGCCGGTGACCACGGAATGCGTCTTCCCCGAAAGCAGGTTGAGCATCCGGAAAGCATCACCGGCGTTTATGGGTTTTCCCAGGATCATCGCTCCAAGCAAGACTACCGTATCCGCCGCGATCACCAGGGAATCCCTTTGAAAAGCGAAAACCGAATCGGCCTTCGCCTCCGCCAGCCTTCGCACCTGCTCCCTGGGATCGCCCTCTTCCGAGATTCTCTCTTCGACCACGGGAGGTACAACCTTGAAGTTCCACCCCAGGTCTCGGAGAAGCGCTTCGCGTCTCGGGCTGGTCGAGGCCAGGACAACGTCGGGGAAAAATCGGGGGCCACGCTCCATCATCGAATGGCCAACACCCCGAAGATTCCCCCGAGGAACGTACCCAAGTTTGCGCGGATATAAAGCCGAAATCCGAAATCGATCACGATGAGGTTGATGTTCCTCATGTCGAAACCGGCATCTATGATGTTACGAAAAAACCTCTCGGTGACAGTGAACCTCTGCAGGTAAACACCCACAAAGCTGCCAAAGATTATGCAAAGGGTTACGATCCACCATCCTTCTTTGTACGCGGTTTTCGCCATATCATCACCCCCTGATCAGATTGAGGGCCACAACGAAAAGGCCCGCCATAATGCAGTAGATGGAAAAGAAACCCAGTCGTCCCCTGACGATAACTCTGCGAAGAATGCTTAACGCCAGAAGCCCCGACCCGAAGGCGACCGCCATCCCGATCCACCAACCCTTGGGCAGCGACGAAAGCACGCTTGATAGGCCCCCCGCTTCGATCACCTCGAGTACGGCCGCCCCGAAGATCGCGGGGAGGGAGAGGAGAAAGGAAAAGGTGAAAGCCTCTTCACGGGAAAGACCCGCCCTGAGTCCTATCACGATGGTCGACCCCGACCTTGATATGCCAGGAAAGATCGCCAGGCCCTGGGCGATACCGACCTTGAGGGCCGATGGCAACGACACGGGGAGGTTTGCGGGGGAGATCCTGCTCCCATAGTGCAGAACGAACCCCGTCACCAGGAGGGCGAACCCGACGAAAAGTGCAGAAGAGAAAAGGGATTCCGCCACCGGCTTGATGACAAAGGCCACGGCACCGGTTGCCAATGTGCCCGCGATGACACTCCAGCCATACCTCCAGCCGGGGAGACAGCGACTTCCCACTGAAAAGAGCCCCTTGAACCACTCGCGGGCGGTTTTCACTATATCATCCCGAAAGAAAATAAGCGTAGCGGCCATGGTGGCCAGGTGGAGCATAACTGCAAAGGAGAGGGCCGGCTCCGACCACCCGAAAAACCTCTGCGCGATCACGAGATGGCCTGAACTACTTACGGGAAGGAATTCGGTGATACCCTGGACAAGACCCAGCAGGGCGGACTGAAGATGCAAGGGTCATGCCTCCTTGGAGCGGATGTGGTTTATATCCTTGACTATCAGGGCTATGTTGTTGGCGTGGTCGCCCACCCGTTCAAGGTTGCTCAGAATATCGATGAATATCACTCCCGAACCGGGGTTGCATACACCCTGATTTAACCTGTCGATGTGGCGCCTTCTGAGGTTTCTTTCCATTGCGTCGATGTCGTCTTCCAGTGAGAAGACCTGGCGGGCCTTCTCCGCATCGGCCGTATCGAGGGCCTCCACGGCGAGTCTCACGGTCTTCTCCGAAAGGTTTATCATAACCTCGAATTCTTCCATGGCAACATCGGAGAAGGGGAGGTTGTGCTCGATCTTGTATTCATAGAGCTCTATCAGGTTCTCGGCGTGATCACCCACCCTTTCGATATCGCCCACTCCGTTTACGTAGCTGGACAAAGAGGAGGAAAGGACAGGGGGGAGACTGACCTGCATCAACTCCGCCGAGTAGGACGTGACTTCCCTGTTCAATTCGTTCACAACCTTCTCGGTCTGGTGGACCTGTTCGATCATCCTCCGGTCATCATCGATAAAGGCGGTTTTGACGTCTCTCAGCATATCCAAGGTGAGCAGTCCCATCCTGACAAGTTCTTTCCTGACAGCGTCAACGGCTGCAATGGGCGAGGCCTTGATCAGGTTCCTGTCCAGGAACCGGGGGCCCATCAGGATTACCGCCTCATCATCGGGAATAATGGCCTTCACGAGCTGCACGAAGGGGGTCACGAAAGGCAGAAACAGTATGGTGTTGAGAACATTGAAAAGGGTATGGGCGTTGGCGAGCTGCCTGGCTATGTCCGAAGAGGTCAGGAGCACCAGGCTTTTGAAGGGGCCGATAAAGGCCAGGAAAACGATCGCTCCGATGATCTTGAATAGGACGTGCGCAAAGGCCGACTGTCTCGCCGAACGGTTCATCCCCAGCGAGGCCAGCACCGCCGTAATGGTGGTGCCTATGTTATCTCCGAAAAGGATGGGTACGGCCGAGTCCAGGGTGAGCAGCCCCTGGGATGCCATGACGATGGTCAGCCCTACCGTGGCGGAGCTCGACTGGACCAGCATGGTGAGGAGCGTTCCTGCCAACACTCCCAGCAAGGGGTGATGCCGGAAGGCGAGGAAAATATCCTGGCGTTCCCTGATGAAGAGCATGGCGTTCCCCATGGTCAGCATCCCCAGGAAAAGAAGCCCGAAACCGACGATCCCATTCCCTACGAACTTTTGCCTCTTGCTCCTTCCGAAGACGGCGAACAGCATTCCCACCCCGATCATCGGCAGGGCGAAGTCACCTATTTTGAAGGCTACAAGCTGTGCCGTGACGGTGGTGCCTATCGCCGCCCCCATCATGACCCCAACGGACTGCTTCAGGGTCATCATGCCCGCATGGACGAAACTGGCAGCCATCACCGTCGTCGCGCCGCTGGCCTGGATCACGGCCGTCATCAACGCCCCCACGAGGACGCCTTTCAGGGGTGAACTCGTCAGGGCCGATATAAGGCGCCTCATCCTGTCACCCGCGAGGTCCTGCAGCGACTCCCCCATCAACTTGATACCGAAGAGGAAGAGCCCTACCCCTCCCAAGAGGTTGAAAAGAAGTCCCGTCGTCAAAACCATACCTCCCTTGCCAGGCAAAAACCCAACGAGGATCCGTCCCGCGTCAAAAAACGCTATCTCTCAACTATCGTGACAAGGACTTTTATCACCGGCAGGGCCCTGATATGCTTTTTCAATACATTTCGGACCCTGCTCCTCACCTTTTGGGCGATCCGTTGTTCATTCTCGCCGGTCCGTACCGTGTGCTTTTCCAAGGTATTCTCGATCTCCAGGGTGAGGTCGCCCCTTAACTGTTCCGCGTCGTCCATGTGGAGAAATCCTATACTTTCGATCAGGGGTCGAGCGGCGAGGCGGTATTCGCCGTCGAGGACCAGCGACACCACCACAACTCCTTCCTCGGAGATCTCCAGCCTTTCCTTGAGCAGGCTGTTCTGCATCTCGCCCAGGACCATGCCGTCGACAAGGATACCGCCCGATGGGACGACTCCCCGGCGAACCTGGGCCTTGTTTCCATCCAGGCTGAGCACATCGCCATTTTGAAGCACAAAGGTGTTCTTCTGGGGGATATCCATCTCCTGGGCCAGCTTGGCGTGCCTGACAAGGTGCCGGTACTCGCCGTGGAGGGGGACAAAGTACTTGGGCCTCACGATGCTGAGCATCATCTTGAGTTCTTCCCTTGCCGCGTGGCCTGAAACGTGAACCTCCTGGTCTCGGTCATAGACCACCTCGCAACCGCATTCGAAAAGGCGGTTGATAGTCCTGCTGACAAGCCGTTCGTTCCCGGGAATGGGAGAGGCAAAGACCGCCACCAGGTCACCGGGACCAAGGTTGACGAAACGGTGTTCGCCCTTGCTCATCCTCACGAGACCCGAGAAGGGCTCGCCCTGGCTACCGGTGGTGAGGACGATGAGCTTGTTGTTGGGCACCTGGCCCGCTTCCTCCATGGGAATGAGGGCGTCCCTCTCAACATCGACGTAGCCCAGGTCGATAGCTAGGTTCACGTTCTGGATCATGCTCCTTCCCATGAGGGCTACCTTCCTGTTGAACCTGGACGCCGCTTGGAGTATCTGCTGAGACCTGTGGAGGTTGGTGGAAAAAGCGGCTATAATGACTCTTTTATTCCGGTGAAGCCGGAGCAGCCGCTCCAGTGTTCTTCCAATAATCCTCTCCGACTGGGTGAAACCCGGCCTTTCCACGTTCGTCGAATCGGAAAGCATCAGCAGGACTCCCTTGCTCCCGTAATCGGCGAAGGCCGAATAATCCGTTATCCTTCCGTCCACGGGAGTCGGGTCCAGTTTGAAGTCACCGGTATGAATGACCGTCCCGACCGGCGTCTCCACGGCCAACCCCACTCCATCGGGGATCGAGTGGCATACCGAAAGAAAGGTAACGTCAAAGCACCCCAGGCTGAACCTCTCCCCTGACTTGATTTCGATCGACCTGGGCTTGTAATCCGGGCAGGAATCCTGGAACTTGGCGTCGACCATGGCCAGTGTGAGCTTTGTCCCGTAAAGGGGCACATCTATCCTGGGCAGGATGAAGGGCAGGCTCCCGATATGGTCCTCGTGGCCATGGGTGAGAACAAGACCCCGGATCCTCTCGCGGTTTTCGAAAAGGTAGGAGGCGTCGGGGATCACGAAATCTATGCCCAGCATCTCCTCGTCGGGGAACATCAGGCCACAGTCCACGACGATTATGTCCTCGCCGAATTCGAGGACGAACATGTTCTTGCCTATCTGGCCCAGGCCTCCAAGGGGAATGAAACGAAGTTCATCCCTGGCGGGGGCTTTTCGCCCACGCTTCCCTCTCGGGGCTTTTGACGACATCGATACACCTCCGGCTTCATCGTCCTGACCGCTCGGCGGTCAGTGACACGGCACAACAATACTTCCCGGGTCAAGGCAGGCGCCCGGGAATGTTACAGTATCAGCCGGCCCGCCCGGCTTAATCACTGAAATCTTGAGTACTCTCACCGGGTGCCGCGCGATCGGAAGAAGCGGCCTCCGTGAAATCCTTTCTCGACGCGATAACCGGCTGCTCAGGGGCGGCGTTGTGATCCCCGCGTTTTGAAATCACCTCGAGCAAAGCGTCGGCGCCGTCTTCGGCATGAAAGGCTTTTATGAACCTCCTCGCCCATTCGGTGGTCTCGTCGACTATCCTCGCATGGATTCCCTCGGGAAGGGCCATGATAGCATCATGGAAGGACTTGTTGGCTTTCTTGTAGTCTCCCGACTTGCGTGAGAATCCCTGGCCATCGGCCCACCGCACCATTTTTTCCCAGAGTTCCAAGGTGATGCCTCTATCGGGCTCCTTGACGTAGGAGCCGTCCCTCACGACGGCGTTGCCCGTGGCGGGGTCCATCTCAAGGCCATAGACGATATTTTGCCAAAGGGTGCCCACGTTGCCCTTATTTATTCCGAATTCGGAAAACCGGGACACCTTGTCGAGAGGAGTGCCCGATATCCCGTGCTGGGCTATGGTTACGCCATAGGGCGCGATGGCACCGGCAATCTCCCCGGTTCGCTTGAGGTCGATTCCCTCGGCCTCTCCGGCGGCGCTGTCGTAGGTTCCGTGCTTACTTCCGTTGGAGATGGCGAGAAAGTCTGGAAAGACACCCCAGGAGTTCAACCCACCGACGAAAAACAGGGCCTCCTCGACCGTGGTCAGTTCACCGGGTCCCTTGATCTCTCCCACCTCCACCTCGAGCCCCAGGTAAGCCGGGACGTGCATCGCCGCGTCCCTCGTGTAGCAGAGGTTTTCCCAGTCGGGGCAGTGGGAGGCGTCGATCGCCACCGATGTCCACCCCAGTTCGACCAGTTTCCCCAGGTGGGAAATGGATTTCAAAAGGTCTTCCCTGGATTTGATGGCATAATGATCCACGTGGAGGCCGAAGGGCACTCCTCCTCCAAGTTCGCTGGAATACCTAAGGGCCATAGCGGGCACGTTCTCGAAGGTGCATCCGCAGTATGTGTTCTCCGACTTGGCCAGTTCCAGCAATACGAAAGCGTTGAGTTCCTTGGCGGCTGCGAGGACGCCCTTTATCGTAAGGGGGTTGCGCACGTTAGCCGCGAGGACGATGGAGTCCGTCCTTCTCGCCGCGGCCGCGATGTCCCTGCCGCTGACCAGGGCCACGGGTTCGCTGCCGAAAACGGACTGGACGTTAAGAGGCCGTTTTTCGAGCAGTTCGCGGTAAGACCTGCTGCTTTGATCCATTTTAGAACACCTCCCGGTAATGTCCGCACACATTGTACAATGAAGATGGTCCTTCATTCACGGCCATGGCCATGCTCTTTCGTGGTTTCCACAACTTGGATATTCAACAGGCCGTGACATTGACGGTTCCGCTTGACCCGTGATAATATAGCCGGCGCGCTACGAAAACGATCCTTGGGGGATCGTCTAATAGGCAGGACGCTTGACTCTGGATCAAGAAGTCGGGGTTCGAGTCCCTGTCCCCCAGCCAACAATTACGAAGGGCCCCATCGTCTAGTGGTCTAGGACCCAGGGTTCTCAGTCCTGTAACACGGGTTCGAATCCCGTTGGGGCTACCAAAAATAGCGAGGCGGACCCCCTTTTTCGGGGGGATCCGCCTTTTTATTCCGGAGCCTTCAGGTTGTACACCGGCCTAAGCAGCGCCAATATCTCGACGGCCTCGCCGACTTCGTCCCTTATGTCCTCCCATCTTTTGTAGGCCATAGGCGATTCATCGATGGTTTCCCTGAGAATAGAGGTCGAAAAAACGCCCTCCATGCTCTTCCTGAAGGACTCCATCGTGATGGTGCCTTCCTTCAGCCTGCGCGTCATCTCCTTGCGGCTGAAAAGGCGTCCTGCTCCGTGGGGTGCCGAGTAATTGTAAGCCGGGTTGCCCTTTCCGACTCCCAGCACGATGCCCGAGGCCATATTCAAAGGGATGACCAACCTTTCGCCCTTGTGGGCGGAGATGGCACCCTTCCTCACGATGCCATCCTTTTCGCTGATGTAATTGTGTACGCTGTCGATAAGGGTTCCCTCGTTCAACTTCAGGCCGAAGAAGGAGATGACCCTGTCGGCGATGATGAATCGGTTCAGCCTGGCGTATTCCTGGGCTATGCGGAGCCACTTCATGTACTCGCTCCCTCCCTTGTCGAGGGGGAGGTGCTCAAGGCCACGGGGGAGCGAGGCGGCAATCCCGATCCTGGACTGGTAGCGCCGGGCCATGTTCTGGAAGAAATTCGCAACCTGGAAACCAAAATGTCGGCTGCCGGTATGTACTGCAAGAAATAGGGAGCCCTTTGGGTCTTTGTTGATTTCGATAAAGTGATTCCCGCCCCCAAGGGTCCCAAACTGGCTCCAAGCGGGGCGTCTCGGCCTCCGGGAGAGCAGGGTGCTGTAGAATTCCTCATCGGCGCGGCCGCCCAGAACCTTTGCCCTGGCGCCCCGGTCGGGAAAACGGGACTCGAACCAGTTGAGTATCCCCATATCGCGATGATGGGTCTTTCCGAGGGGGATGCTGTCCCTGGTGAATTTATCAAGGGCACCGAAGTCGATGTTACCCTGCTTCACCCCTTCAATAGGTGCAAGGAGAACGCCGCAACCTATATCGACGCCGACGACGTTTGGTATGACGGCGTTCTTAAACCTTCCGGTAAAACCTATGACGCAGCCCGCCCCCAGGTGGCAGTCGGGCATGATGGCCACCAGGCCGTCGACGGCGGGATGGGTCGCTATATCCCTGATCTGGGCCATGGTCGGCTCATCCACGTCCCTGGCATGGATCACCAGTTCTGTCATGTCAACCACTCCTATATGAATTTTTCAAAGTCACGAAAAATTCTCCCAGGAACATGATAACATCTGTAGGCCAACCATGAGGACGGTGGGAGACGACATGGACTCAAAAGACCAGGTGAGGCCGCCTTCGGCGATCGAAAGGCCCTGCTTCGTTTTCAGGGGCGATCTTCTGCTGCTGAGGACGGAACCGGAACCCGAATTACCATCCTGGGAGGATATAGCGGGGCTTCCCTTCTCGGAGCAGAGCCCGCGGAACTGGATGACGGGTCGGCCCGGCAACCACTGGGTATCCCTGAGAGAGGACGAAGCGTTCCCTGGGGGGATGGAACTGGTATCCCTGAGGGACATCTGGTCCCTCTTGGGTGAGCGCACTTTCTTCGAGGCCGGAAGGGCCTTCCAGCTCATGGAATGGTCCCGCCGGAACCGCTTCTGCGGACGCTGCGCCACCCCTATGCGCGAGGTCGAGAACGAGACCGCCCTGGAGTGTCCCTCCTGCGGTTTGCTCAGCTACCCCCCGGTCACTCCCGCCGTCATCGTCGCCGTGGTAAAGGACGGGAAACTGCTCCTGGCCAGGAACAGCCGTTTCCCCAAGGGCAGGTACAGCGTAATCGCCGGGTTCGTCGAACCGGGAGAGACCCTGGAGGGCGCCGTTGAGAGGGAAGTAATGGAAGAAGTCTCCATCAGGGTGAAGAACATCGCTTACTTCGGGAGCCAGCCCTGGCCCTTTCCCCACTCGATGATGGTGGGTTTCCGCGCCGAATGGAAATCGGGAGAGATAAAGGCGGACGGCGACGAGATAGAGAGCGCCGCCTGGTTCTCGCCCGACTGCCTCCCCGATATACCTCCGAGCCTCAGCATTTCAAGAAGGCTCATAGACGATTACCTGGCCAGGCACGCCTGACTTAAGAGCGCGCGCCCTCGCCGGCAGGCTCAGTTCTTGGGTTTCCCCTTGCGGAGTTCCTCCTCCCAGGTGATCAGAGAGTGATAGTAAACGCGGTCGCCGTCATCGTCCAGGCCCCTGGTGAGTTCGCTGATATGGGTGTGTCCGGCCTGGACCCTTTCAAGGACATGGCTGACGGCCTGTTCAGGTATGCTCTCCGCTCCGCAGGTATAGATATCCAGGGCGAGGTACCCGGCTTCGGGCCAAGTGTGCACCGATAGATGGGATTCGCTGATAACCACGACACCGCTGACCCCATTGGGAGGGAACCGATGGAAGGAAACCGCCCAGACATGGGTATTGGCCTTCCGCGCGGCCTCGACGAGGATCTCCTGCATCCTGTCGACCTCGCCAATGACGTCACCACAACCTGAAGCCTCGACAATATAGTGAATCCCCCTAGGGTCCATGGCTTCTCCTCCCCGGGATGGTCTCCCTCGAATAGATGCGGAAAATCTAGAAAAAATAACCTTTTTGCAATTCCGGGTAGAGCGGGAAGGACCCGGCAAGGTCCCTCACCGTCGAGGCTACCCGGTCCATCGCCGATCGTTCTTTCCTCTCCGTGAGGGCAAGATCGATGATCTCGGCCACCAAGGCCATCTCCTTCTCCTTCATGCCCCTCGTAGTGAGTGCCGGTGTGCCCAGCCTGATACCGCTGGTCACCATGGGTTTCTCGGGATCAAAGGGTATCATATTTTTGTTGACGGTGATACCCACCTGGCCCAGTATGTCCGTGGCTTCCTTACCGGTAAGGCCCTTGCTGCGGAGATCTAAAAGCAGCATGTGGTTATCGGTGCCGCCCGCGACCAGCCTGTATCCCCTGTCGCCCAGGCCTGCAGCGAGGGCCTTGGCGTTTTTCACGATCTGCGCGGCGTATTCCTTGAACTCCGGCCTCATGGCCATCAGGAAACAGGTGGCCTTACCGGCGATGACATGCATGAAGGGCCCTCCCTGTATACCGGGAAAGACGTTACGGTCCAGGTCGGCGGCATACTTGTCCCTGCAAAGGATAAGGGCGCCCCTTGGTCCCCTCAAGGTCTTGTGGGTCGTCGTGGTGATAAAATCCGAGTGCGGGACGGGGCTGGGGTGAACCCCGCCGGCGACCAAGCCCGCTATATGGGCCATGTCCGACATGAGATAGGCGCCCACTTCCGCTGCGATATCGCCAAAGCGTTTGAAATCGATGAGACGGGGATAAGCGCTGGCGCCGGCTACGATAATTTTAGGCCTGTTCTCGCGGGCCAGCCTGGCCACCTCGTCGTAATCTATGGTCTCCGTCTCCCTGTCGACACCGTAGGGTATTATTTCGAAAAACCTTCCCGAAAAGTTCAGGGGATGCCCGTGGGACAGGTGGCCCCCCTGGGCCAGGTCCATGGCGAGGATCGAGTCGCCGGGCTCCAGGACGGTGAAGTAGACTCCCATGTTGGCTTGGGTGCCCGAGTGGGGCTGGACATTGGCGTGTTCGGCCCCGAAAAGTTCACAGGCCCTTTTCGCCGCCAGTTCCTCGGCTGATTCGACAAACTCGCAACCTCCATAGTACTTTCTATGGGGGTATCCTTCGGCGTACTTGTTGGTCAGCACCGAACCCTGCGCCTGGAGTATATTGAGAGGGACAAAATTCTCGGAGGCGATCAGTTCAAGGCTTTGCCTTTGCCTCTCGAATTCAGACTGTACCAGGGAATCTATCTCCGGGTCCGCGTCTCCCATAACCGACTTCATGATGTCCAAAACTGGCCATCCCCTTTCATAGGACAGGTCGCCCTTTTCCCCTTGCGAACCAATATTATACTTCCTGGTGATGATCCTGGTCAGGCGATGCCTTTCCGTCCCTGGACCGGGTCAAACTGACCCTGGAGAAGGGCCTCAAAGGCCGAAAGATCCATGGTCCCCATGTCCCCCTCGCTTCGGTCCCTGACGGACAGTGTCATGTTTTCTACCTCCCTGGAGCCGATGACTACCATGTAGGGTATCTTCTCCAACTGGGCGTCACGGATTTTCTTGCCCAGCTTCTCGTCCCTGCTGTCCTTTTCCACCCTGTAGCCGAGGCTCTTTAACCTTGATCCCACTTCGACTGCGTAAGGGCCATGCCCCTCCTTCACCGGTACGATCCTGACCTGGATCGGCGAGAGCCAGAAGGGAAAGGCACCCGCGTAGTGCTCTATGAGGATCCCCATGAACCTTTCAAGGCTACCCAGGATCGTCCTGTGCAGCATCACGGGACGGTGTTCGTTCCCGTCGGGACCGATATAGGTCATATCAAACTTCTCGGGCATCTGAAAGTCAAGCTGGATCGTGCCGCACTGCCACGTCCTCCCGATACAGTCCTCGAGGTGGAAGTCGATCTTGGGGCCGTAGAACGCCCCGTCACCCGGGTTCAGCCGGTACGCAACGCCGAACTCCTCCAGGGCCTCCTGCAGGGCTTCCTCGGCCTTCTCCCACATGAGAGGATCTCCCATGGCTTTCTCCGGCCTGGTGGACAATTCCACGCGGTAGGAGAAACCAAACACGTCGCTGTAGATGAACCTGACTAGGTCCATGATACCGATGATCTCCTCTTTGATCTGTTCCGGCGTAACGTAGAGGTGGGCATCATCCTGTGTGAAGGACCTGACCCTCATCAACCCGTGCAGGACGCCGGAACGCTCGTGGCGGTGGACGGTGCCCAACTCGGCAATCCTCAAGGGGAAATCGCGGTAACTCCTTATCCTTGTCTTGTAGACCAGGATCCCACCGGGGCAGTTCATAGGCTTCACGGCGAAGGGGCGACCGTCAATCTCGGTGAAGTACATGTTATCGCGGTAATGGTCCCAGTGGCCCGATCGGACCCACAACTCCCGGTCGAGGATAAGGGGTGTTCTTATCTCGGAATAGCCTCGCCGGGAGTGTTCCGCCCGCCAGAATTCCACGAGCCGGTTTATGATCACGGTGCCCTTTGGATGAAAGAAGGGAAAGCCCGGACCTTCATCCTGGATGCTGAAAAGGTCCAGTTCCCTGCCAAGCTTCCGGTGATCCCGGCGTTTGGCCTCCTCGATCCTGTTGATGTGGTCCTGGAGCGCCTCGGCGGTGTCGAAGGCCGTACCGTATATCCTGGTCAGCATGATGTTCTTTTCGTCGCCTCGCCAGTAAGCCCCCGCCACGGAGAGAAGTTTGAAGTGCCTCAGTTCCGAGGTGGAAACCACGTGGGGGCCTCGGCACAGGTCCGCGAATTCTCCCTGCCTGTAGATCGATATGAACTCGTCGGGGATCTCCGAGACCAGTTCCAGCTTGTAGACGGCGTCCCTTTCCCTGAAGAGGGCCAGGGCCTCCTTCCTGGGCAGGAGGAGCCTTTCCACGGCGATACCCTCGGAGGAAATCTTCTTCATCTCTTCCTCGATCCTGGAAAGATCCTCCTCGGTCAATGTGCCGGCGACTTCCATATCGTAGTAAAAGCCATCCTGTATCGAAGGGCCGATACCAAGCCTTGTTCCTGGGAATATCCTCTGGACGGCCTGGGCCATGAGGTGCGACGTCGAATGCCTCAGGATATCCAGGCCTGCCTGGCTTGAAAAGGCGATGGGCTCGATACTGGAATCATTTTCAATGATGGCGGTGAGGTCGACCGGTTCCCCGTCGCTTTTGGCAGCGATCGAACCCGACTCAAGTTTCCATCGCGACAATATTTCTCCGGCTGTCAAGGCCTCGGGAGAAAAAAGCTCCAATCCTTCTGGTCCCGCGTATTTTGGCAATGTCCAAGCCTCCATCCTTGATAATGACCAACCGCTCCCGTTGAGGCAAAAGGGCCGGCGGGTTGCATTTTACAGCAGCAAGGCTCCGGGGTCATCCCTGGGTGAAATGTATATAATATACACCCCTTGGGGTTTATGCAACGCCTTTTATCTTCCTGGTAAAATCAACCTTGAAATATCACCCTGTTAATAAACTTTTCTTCACTTCCCCATTTCGTTCATCCTTCCTTAAAAAGGGGGGTGTAAAAGAGAGCGAGTCGAAGTTTCGCCATCATGCCTCTTTTGTAATGGCTTTCCCGCTTTGAAAATCCTGGTCAAGGAGGGAGGAAAGCATGGCTGAACAAAAAAATACCGACCAGTGGACTTCCCGCTGGGGCTTGGTGCTGGCCTGCGTTGGGATGGCCGTCGGCACGGGGAACATCTGGCGGTTCCCCCGCGTCGCCGCTTCCCAGGGAGGCGGAGCTTTCGTCATTGCCCTACTGATAGGGCTGTTTCTCTGGGGCATCCCGCTCCTCATGGCCGAGGCCGTCTGGGGCAAAGTCTCCAGGATGGGCGTCATAGGCTCCTTCAAGGTGATGGTGGGCCGAAATTGGACCTGGATGGGAACGACCGTAGCCCTCATCTGCCTGGGAATAACCTTCTACTACTCCGTCGTCGTGGGGTGGTGCATCCGTTACTTGGTGTACGCCCTAACCGGCGTCATAAAACCCGGCCTAGACGCGGAGGCACTGTGGGCGGCTTTCTCCGGCACTCCGGGTGCCATGGTGCCGTGGCACATCTTGACCGTGATCGCCGCTACAGCCGTCATCCTCCGGGGTGTTTCGGAGGGACTCGAGAAAATAAACAAGGTCCTCATTCCAACCCTCTTCGTGTTGCTCCTTTTCCTGGCCATCAGGGCCAACATGCTCCCCGGTGCCTCCGAAGGCCTGAGATTCTTCTTCGAACCCAAGTGGGAGGACCTGCTCAAGGGACGGGTCTGGCTCGAGGCTTTTACCCAAGTGGCCTGGTCCACGGGAGCAGGGTGGGGGCTCATGCTTACCTACTATGTTTATACGAAAAAGCGCGAGGATATAGCCCTCAACGCCACCACCATCTGCTTCGCCGACACCCTGGCGGGCCTTCTTGCCGGTTTGGCTGTCATCCCCACCATTTTCGCCCTATCCCCGGATCCCACGGCAGCCGTAGGCAGTGGTAACACCGGGCTCGCCTTCATCCACCTTACCAGGCTTTTCGCCGTCATGCCCGGCGGGGCGATCTTTGCGGCCCTGTTCTTTCTGTCCCTGGTCTTTGCCGGGTTCACCTCCCTGATCGCCATGTTCGAGATGACCCTGCGCTTCCTGTTGGATGCCGGCTGGGCGCGTAAAAAAGGCGCCCTGGTCGTTGGCTTGGGGGTCCTGGTTTTCGGACTTCCCTCGGCCTGGGATGTTTCCTTCCTGGACAACCAGGACTGGGTTTGGGGCGTTGGCCTCCTTTTCAGCGGCCTCATCTTCTCCATCGCCGCCATTTTTAAAGTAGGCGTCAACAAGGTCTGGGAAGAGTATATAGCACCCGATTCGGACATCAAGGCCGCCTGGATGTTCAAACTGATCTACCTCTTCCCCTTATGGTTCGCGATAATCTTCGTCTGGTGGATCGCACAGGCCGCCAGCTGGTACCCCGACACATATATGAAGTGGCTCCCAATATCGGTGTACACCTTCTCCGTGGGTACCATGGTCTACCAGTGGGCTATCGTGGTCGCCATCGCCCTGGTCACGAACAACTGGCTGGCGAACAAGTCAAGGTTCCCCTTCGAGGCCGCCGAATAGATCAGCCGCCGGCGCCGCTCAAGGGGAACCCTTTGAAGAAGACCACTCGCGGGGAGGAATTCCGATGGGTTGGCAGTTCAACATGATCGTCATAATGGCCCTCGTCTTCGGCGGCACGGGCTGGTGCGTCTACAGGACCATAAAAGCCGAGGAGAAAAAGTAGCGCGTCGATCGACCGATAAGATAAGGGGCCGCTGTGCGCAGAGCGGCCCCCTTATCTTATCGGAAGGTCACTTTCCGGTGCTGCCGAAGCCTCCGCTTCCCCGGTCCGTCCGGCTCAGGGAATCTTTTACCTTCCAATCTATCCTGCTCACGGGGGCGAGGACCATCTGGGCTATCCTGTCCCCCTTTTCGATTTCGAAGGGATTTTCACCCAGGTTGACGAGGATGACCCTCACCTCGCCCCGATAATCGGCATCGATCGTTCCCGGCGCATTCAGGACGGTCACCCCGTGCTTCAGGGCAAGACCGCTGCGGGGACGCACCTGGCACTCGTACCCCGCGGGTATCTCGAGACGGATCCCCGTCCCCACCGAAAGCCTCCCTCCGGGGGGGATGATCGCTTTTTCCATCGACATGAGGTCAACCCCGGAAGAAAAGGGCGTGGCGTAAGCCGGCAGCTCTGCCCCGTCATCATCCCGGAAAATCCCGAGTTTTACCGGGTCCAGCATGGCTACCTATCCCTGCCCCTGTCCCCGAAGTCTTTTCTCCTGGGCCCCCCGTGAGGCCTCCTGTCGCCGCCCGGCCTGCTTCCCGGCCTCGAGGTTCCACCTCTCGGGCCCCTGTCGCGGTCAGTCGAGGGAGGCAGGGCCTTGATCCTCTCCTCCCTGGCGTCCTCCAGGACGAAGGCGTCGGCAAACCTTTCCGCCAGTTCCGGTTCGCCTCTTCTTTCAAGGGCTCGCCTCCTGGAGAGATTGATCCTCCCCATATCGTCGATCTCCTTGACCATCACAAGGACCGAATCCCCAGGGGAGAGAACATCGTCGACCTTGCCGACGTGAGTGGTGCTTATCTCGCTCACGTGCAGAAGACCTTCCTTACCAGGAAGGACCTCCACGAAAGCACCGAAGGTCATGAGCCGGGTGACCTTGCCCGAGAACACCTCTCCGGCCGTGACGTCCCTGACGAGGTCGTTGATCATGTCGAGGGCCTTTTCAGCGGCCTCGGTGGTGGGCGACGCCACGAAAACTCTACCGTCGTCCTCGACGTCGACCTTGACGCCCGTCTGGGCGACGATGTTGCGTATCGTCTTGCCACCGGGCCCGATGATGTCCCTGATCTTGTCCAGGGGCACCGTGAGGGTGTAGATCCTGGGGGCATAGGCGGATATATTCTCGCGTGGCTCAGCCAGGACGCTGTCCATCTTGTCAAGGATAAAAAGCCTTCCCCTGCGCGCTTGGTCGAGGGCCTTCTCCAGGATGGCCCTGGTTATGCCCCCGGCCTTGTTATCCATCTGGAGGGCCGTTATTCCCTCCTTGGTGCCCGTGACTTTGAAATCCATGTCACCGTAATGGTCTTCCAGGCCTTGGATATCGGTTAGGACCACCACCTTGTCGCCTTCCTTTATCAACCCCATGGCGACTCCGGCGACGGTCTTTTTCACGGGGACCCCCGCGTCCATCAGGGAGAGGCTGGCCCCGCAGACCGAAGCCATGGAACTGGAGCCGTTGGATTCCAGTATGTCCGAGACCACCCTGACCGCGTAGGGGAAATCCTCTTCCCCCGGAAGCATTCCTCTTACGGCCCTCTCCGCCAGGGCGCCATGCCCGATCTCCCTCCGCCCGGGACCCCTCATGGGCCGTACCTCGCCGACGGAGAAGGGGGGAAAGTTATAGTGAAGCATGAAGCGCTTGGAGGGTTCGTCCAGTTTGAGGCCATCGACCAATTGGTCGTCCTCGCCGACCATCCCTAGGGTGGTTGTCACCAGCGCCTGGGTCTCGCCCCTGGTGAAAAGGGCCGACCCGTGAACCCTGGGAAGAATCCCCACCTCGCAGGTGACGGGACGAACCTCGTCCATGGCCCTTCCGTCAGCCCTTCGGCCCTCGTCGACGATGAGAGACCTCATGGCTCTCTTCACGGTATCTTCCACGGCGGACTTTATATAGGACTCCGCTTCGGGAAATCCCTCGAGCAGGCTCTCCAGGGCCTTGTCCGTGGCGATACCAATAGCCTCGCCCCTGGGTTTCTTTTCATGGATCTGTACGGCCTGGTAGATCTCCCCGTAGAGTTCCCGCTCGATCCAGGAGTCTATCTCCGGGTAGGTCTCCGCTTCGGTTATCTTGACGGGCGGCTTTCCGGCCCTTTCGGCCATCTCGACCTGGGCCTGGACCAAGGCGTATATCTCCTGTTGAGCCATCTCTAGGGCGTCCACCATCACGTCCTCGGGGATCTCGCCAGCCCCGGCCTCCACCATGGTGATCCCCCCGGAGTGGCCGCTCACGACCAAGTCAAGGGTGCTCTCCTTCATCAGGTCCTCGGTGGGGTTGATGACGAGTCGCCCGTCGATCCTGCCGACCCTGACCGCCCCCACCGGCCCCTTCCAGGGGATACCGGAGAGCATCAGCGCGGCCGAAGCGCCGTTGATGGCCAGGATATTCGGCGGGGTGGACTGATCCACCGACAGCGTTGTGGCCACTATGTGAATATCGTTCCTGGTATGATCATGGAAAAGGGACCGAATGGACCGGTCGATTATCCTCGAAGCGAGAATGGCCGTCTCGGAAGGACGACCCTCCCTCTTGATGAACCCCCCCGGGATCTTACCGGCGGAGTAGAAGCGCTCCTCGTAATCCACCAGGAGGGGGAGAAAATCGATCCCCTCCCTCAGTTTGTCTGAAATGCACGCGGTCAGCAGCAGGGATGTCTCGCCCTGGGTGACGCGGACCGCTCCGTTGGCCTGCTTGGCCAACTTGCCGGTCTCGAAGGTCATGACGCGACCTCCGACTTCAACGTTGAATGTTTCCATCATTATGTTGTTTCCTCCTCTTATTTTCTTCCCTTTTTTTTCCCGTTAAAGAATAGCACAAGCGGACAAAAAAGAACGAGGGCGAGTGACGCCGCCCTCGTTTTGATTACTACCCAAAGTATCCATCGACGATAACGATCAGTGCCTCAGGCCCAACTTTTGGATCAGATCGCTATAACGTCCGAAATCCTTGTTCCTGAGGTACAGGAGAAGCCTTCTTCTGCGCCCTACCATCTTGAGGAGACCTCTCTGGGAGTGGTGGTCCTTCTTATGAACCTTCAGGTGCTCCGTCAGATCCCTTATGCGGGTGGTGAGGATCGCGATCTGGACTTCGGGTGAACCCGTATCCGCGTTATGGGTCTTGTACTCCTCGATGATGCCCTGTTTCTTCTCCTTCCCAAGCACTTGCCTTCACCTCTGGGTGTCTATTCCCGGAACCAAGTAGGGCGAGAAACTCGCGCAACCTAGTAACGGGTGCACAAATTATATCACCATGGGGAGAGCGGGGCAAACGAACCGGAGTGACGAGGGGAAAAATGAATCCCAGGGAAGAGATTTCATAAGATTCTGCTCATTCTGCACTCGACATTTTTTTAATTATGTGCTTTTATTCTTAATACGGACTGTAAAGAATCTGATCGAAAGGAAGGAGAAACACGATGAATATTCTCATTGTCGAGGACAACAGGGACCTAGTCCAGGTCCTGACGGAAGGATTCAATGAACTCGAGTTTTCAGTGGACAGCGCCTTCGATGGAATAGAAGGCCTGAGTAAGATCCGCAACAACAACTATGATTGCATCGTCCTGGACATCATGCTTCCGGAGATGGACGGCTTTGAATTGATCGAAAAGATGAGGGAGGAGGGGAAGGACACCCCGGTTATCATGCTCACCGCCAAGGATTCCATCGAGGACAGGGTGGAAGGCCTCAACCGGGGAGCCGACGACTACCTGGTCAAACCCTTCGATTTCCGCGAGCTGGTGGCAAGAGTAAACGCCGTCACACGCAGGAGAACGGAACCGAAAAGGACCGTCCTCCACTGCGGACCCCTGATGCTGGATCCCATCGCGAGGGAGTGCAAGGCCGAAGGGGAAATGATTCCCCTCAGAAGAAGGGAGTTCGACATACTGGAACTGCTTATGCGGTATGAGAACCAGGTCTTCTCCCGGGAAAAGATCATAGGCCTGGTATGGAAGAAGGAGTACGACGGCACCAGCAACGTGGTCGACGTCCATGTAAAATACCTCAGGGACAAACTCCGCCCTTTCAACCTCGATACAGTCGTCGTGACCGTGAGGGGTGTCGGTTACAAGGTGACCTGTCCGGATTACGAATAAAAACTTTAGCTCTTCACGACCGCAGGCATGGGATGTCGGTGTAAATGGCAAGTACTATCGACGGGCGGCGGCCGTTAAGGCTCCGCTCGTTCCGTTTCAGGCTCGTATTATTTTCCGCCCTGACCATCATGGTGACCATAGCCCTCTTCGGGATGGCCGTATTCACCTTTTTTACCTCTTTCGAGATAGGCAGGATCGACGGCACGTTGGCTATGAGCATGAAGGAAACGATCGCTTTTCACGAAAAGGCCGGCCGCTTCCCTCTCCAGGCCAGGGGGAGCAGGACCCTGGGAGTGGTTTTCCAGGTTTACAACCAGGACAAAGCCCTGATGTTCCACCTCCCTCCCAGCCCTTCGGCACCCTTCGTCCCCCAAGATCTACTGGCTAGGGCCTCCGACAAGGGGAGGCCCCTCACCTTCGACCCATCGAAAAACAGGTTCATGCCGAGATTTTGGTGGATCCTGCCGTGGCATTGCCTTTCGGATCGGGACATCTGGAGGACCCTGGTCGCTGTGACGTTTTTCGAGGATGAAAAGATAATCCTCGTTTCCATGGCACCCTTGGCATGGCTTCTTGAATCCAGGCAATTGCTCTTCTGGATGACGATCCTGGCCGGCGCAGCCGGCATGATCGTGTCTATCGCTGCCGGAAGCCTACTTGCCGCGGGAGCCATGAAACCCCTCAAAGCCATCAACAGGGCCCTGGCGAGAGTTTCCATCAACAACATGTCCATAGACCCCTCCCCCTTCAGCTCGGACCGGGAAATAGGCGAGATCGTAACCCACATTAACCACATGCTCAAAAACCTGGAAAGGAGCATGAAAAACCTCCAGCAGTTCACCTCCGATGCCAGCCATGAACTCAGGACCCCCCTGGCGGTCATGAGGGGGGCGGTGGACATCGCTCTGCTGAAGAAAAGGGATCCCGAATACTACATCAAAAAACTCCAGGAACTTACCTACAACATCGACGACATGCAGAACCTGGTGGGTGCCCTTCTTGAACTGGCCAGGCTCGACGATTTCAGGGGCCTCGACTCTATGGAACCGGTAGACCTCTTCATAATCGCCGAGGATGCCGTGGAAAACATGGAGAGCATCACCCAGAGGAGGGGGCAAAGTGTCGAAAAGGACCTGCACTCCGCCCCGACCCGCGGCCGGGAGGTCATGATTCTGAGGCTCGCCAACAACCTTCTTGAAAACGCAAGCAAGTACTCACCGCCGGGCAGCAGGATAAAAATAACCACCTACATCGACAACGGGAAAAACCATGCGATTTTGGAGGTCCAAGACAAAGGGACGGGGCTGGACCCCGAGGAGATCAACCGTTGCTTCGATCGGTTCTGGAGGGCTGACAGTTCGAGGACCACCCCGGACTACGGCCTCGGTCTTCCCCTGGTCAAGAGGATCGCCCAGATACACAACGCTTTCGTCGAGGTCGAATCCCACAAAGGGGGAGGCTCCCTTTTCAGGGTCCGCTTCCCACTGGACAGGGAATCCCTTAAGGACTACGACCTGGAATAACGGAAAAAAGAAAGGGGGCCCTTAGGCCCCCTGACCTTTACCTGGTGAAGAAATCCTAGAGATTCGCCGACACGTAAAAGGTCCTGCCCTCCCGGAAGACCAGCATGGCAATATTCTTAAGGTCTTTTGAGAGGATCTCTTCGAGCTTGGCCACATCCCTTATGGCTTCCCCGTTGACCTCCAGGACCACATCGCCTTCCAGGAGTCCCATTCTCTGGCCGATCGAGCCCGAGAGGACGCCGGTAATGACGGCTCCACCGTCCTCCTCGATGCTGTACTTCTGCCTCAACTCCGGCGTGACCGGCGAGACCGATATGCCCAGCTTCGAGGAACTTACGGGTTCCTGCTTGGTGGGAGCCTCCGATACGTCGGAGGGCACCGTCGAGAGAGTCACCATCTTCTTCCTCTGGACGCCCTTGCTGAGGACCGTCAACTCGACCTTTTCACCGGCGAGATGCTGGCGGATAGCGACGACAAGGTCGCCCGGGTCCTTGACCTTTCGGCCATCGATTTCGGTGATGACATCACCCCTGGCTACCCCGGCCTTCTGTGCGGGCGACCCCTTGACCACGTCCGCCACAAGGGCTCCCTCTCCTGCCTTTATGCCGTAGGCGCTGGCGAACTCCTTGGTAAGGGGCTGAAGGTACACTCCGAGCCATCCCCTGTTGACCTTCCCGTACTGGATAAGGTCATCCACTATCTGCTTGGCCATGTTCACGGGGATCGCGAAACCTATGCCCTGGGCATAGGGGACGATGGCCGTGTTGATGCCTATGACACGGCCGGAGAGGTCCAGAAGCGGCCCGCCGCTGTTACCCGGGTTGATGGCGGCATCGGTCTGGATGAAACCATCAAAGTTCAGATTCCTGGCCCTGACGGACCGGTTCTTCGCCGACACTACGCCGACGGTGACGCTACTCTCGAAGCCGTAAGGGTTGCCGATGGCTATGACCCATTCCCCCACATCCAGCTTGTCGGAATCACCCATGGGAATGGTGGGAAGATCCTTGGCATCGATCTTTATCACCGCCAGGTCGTAGGAGGGATCCTTGCCCACGATCTTTGCCGGGAAGGACCTTCCATCGGAGAGTGTAACCTCGATGGTCATGTTGTCGGGCCCGTCTACGACGTGGTTGTTGGTGAGGATGTAACCGTCGTGGGTGACGATGAAACCGGAGCCCTTGCCCCTCATGGGCACATCCCGGGTGAAACGGTCGAAGCGATCGCCGAAAAATTCTCTGAAGAAAGGGTCATCCGGGAAGGGCGAGGAGGATCGCTGGACGATCGCTTCAGTGTCGATATTGACCACTGCCGGCGCCGTCTCTTTCACGATCCTGGCTATCGGGTTACCGGTGAAAACATCCTGCGCCGCTACCGGGCCGGGGGAAAGGGACAAAACAACAGCTGCCGAAAGGAGAAGCAAGAGTGTTGCCGTAAAGATCCTGGTTCCTTTATATCTCTTCATTCGAGCCACCTCCTGAATGCTTTGAGACAATTTTCCCCCCTCAGGAGCGCCCCGGTATCGTCAATTCTACGGAAATTGGATCTCCAGGTTTGAATCCAAGCATATCGGAGGCCCTGCCCCTGTTCACAGCAATGGAGACAAATCCCCAGCTGTCCTCCAGGGCCACCATCTCCCCCGAACTCACATCGGAGAAGGTTCGCCCCACGGGGATGCTGAAAAGCCATCCGCTGCTGACCTTTATCTCTGAATCTCCCAGTTTCCCCAGGTGGTCCCAGGGAATATCGGTTCTGATGGTCCCGAAAGCGTCCACGAGTGTTACATGGCCGGATATCTTGCTCGGCGTAGACTGGGGCGAAGGCAACGGGAACCGGTTGAGATCCCCCTGGGGGATTTCCCTACCACATTTATCGGGAGGCTTTCCGCCTACCAGGTCGGCCACCACGGGGGCCATAATATCCCTGGCGTCGAAGGTCGGAGAAACGTGCTCCATTTCACCCGGGATACGCTCAATGGACCAGCACCGGCTGATGCCCCCGGTCCTCTCCGCTGCTGGGACGAGGAGCCCGTTATCGGGTCCGACGAAGAGATCTCCCCTGCCGGATCGAAGGGCCAGTATCCTCCTCTGGGTTCCTACGCCGGGGTCCACGATGGCCAGGTGGATACCGACGGGCATGTAGAGAACCGCCCCCGCGAGCATCCAACCGCCGGAAATGATATCAAAGGGGGGAACTTCGTGGCTGATGTCTATCACCGGCAAGGTGACCCCTCTTCGCAAAAGAAGTCCCTTGCAGCAGGCCACGGTCTCATCGGCCAGCCCAAAGTCAGAAAGAAAGGTGACGCATCTGAATTCCCCGGTCATTTCCGAACACCCCCGTTAAATATACCATCAACAATTCCAGGGCAGACCCCGCAGGAAAAAAGTAGGTCGATCAGGCCATCCCGTGATTGCCTTTATGAATAGGAGATACCACCACTCTCCTCAAGGGCTCGGACCCTATCGAGCAGGTCGAGACGTCATCCCGCTCTTTGAGAGAGATATGGACGATCCTCCTCTCCCAACTGGTCATCGGTTCAAGGCGGATCGGCCGCCCCTTTCTCTTGGCCTCCCTGGCGGCTGCAAGGGCTATCTTTTCAATGCTCTCTTGGCGGCGGGCCTTGTAACCGCCGCTGTCGATCCGAATTCTCCGCCCCCGGTCCTCGTTGCGGAGGACCAGGTTGGTGAGGAACTCGATGGCTCGAAGGGTCTCGCCGGACCTGCCTATGGCTATCGAAGCGTCCTCTCCGTTCAGATCGATACTGCCTGGCCCGGTGACCTCGGGTTCGATTAAAAGGTCCATCCTCTTGATGAGGCCCTCCAGGAAAGGGTATGACTCGGGGGAAGGTCCATCGGGTCTTCTTGGCCTCAGGGTCAGGGCGACGCGGATCTTCTTGCCCAGGATGCCGAAAAGCCTTTTGCCCTCGTCCATGACGCGGATATCTATATCAGAAGGATCCACGGACCAACGGAGGGAACCGATATGGCGGGCCTCTTCCAGGGAGTTTACCTCAACTTCAAAAGTCTCATGCTCTTCCACAGTATTAACCCCTTTCATTCCATCGAGGGACTATGGCCTGCCTTACTTCTTCTGGGGCTTTTCCTTTAGAAGAACGGGCTTGTCGCGCATCTCCTCCTCGGTTTTTTTCTTGATGTGCCACTGCTGCCCCACGCCGATGAGCGAGGATACCCCCCAGTAAAGGAGCACTCCGCCGGGCAGGCTGAGGCAGATAAAGGTAAGGAAAGCCGGCATGAACCAGTTCATGAACTGCATCTGGGGATTGGAGCTCCCGCTGAGTTGCTGCTGGAACCAAGTGACAAAACCCACGCCGAGCAGGAGCAGTAGGTTCGCGGCGTAGACACCCACGTGGGCCAGGCCCGCCGGGTTGGCTGCTACCGCGGACAGGGTCTGCCCGATCCCATGGGTTGTGGCCGTGGAACCTACGGCCTCCCCGAGCGTGGAAAGGACGGAGCCCTCGAGACTGATCCCCAGAAAAGTAGCCCCGCCGAGGTCCAGGTTCATGAGGACCCTGAAAAGTAGTATGAGTATCGGAAGCTGCACCAGGAGAGGCAGGCAACCCGCCGCCGGGTTGACTTTGTTCTCCTTGTAGAGCTTCATGATCTCCTTGTTCAGAGTTTCCTTGTCGTTGGCAAATTTTTCTTGCAGCATCTTGATCCGGGGCTGGAGCTTCTGCATCTGCTGCATGCTCACCAGTTGCTTCTGCGAGAGGGGGTGCAGTAGGATCCTGATCAGGACCGTCAACAGGATAATAGCGATTCCGTAGGAATGGGAGAACTTGTAGAAGCTGTTCAGCACGAACAGCAGGAAATCGCCCGCCGCTTTCCACAGTGCGCTCAAAGGATTCACCTTCCCTTGGGAGAATATTCTCTTTGATGGAGAACCCTGCCAAAAAACGACGGGAATTTATCCGGGACGGGATCGAAACCGCCGTTGTGCCAGGGACCGCATTTCATTATACGTAAAAAACCCAAAACTGTGCCCTTTGCAAGACCGAACTTCTCGATGGCCTGGATCGTGTAACTGGAGCAAGAAGGATAGAACCTGCATCGGTCACCGAGCAGGGGGGAAATGAACCTTTGATAGAAAGAGATAGCCCAAAGGGCAATCTTCGCGGGAAGGCTCTTTATCATTGCCTTCGCCCCCTGTCTATGAACCAGTCCGGGCCGGGCCACTCGGGTTCCAGCAGGCCGGCTCTCTTGAACACCCTGGCCATGTCCAGGTACACCTCTTTCGCGTTCCTCCCCAGGGCGGTACTTTTTATCGTGCAGACTATCCAGAAGCCTTCCCTCACCCAGGGGCGGAGCCGCCTCAGGGATTCCCTCAACAACCTTTTCCCTCGGGAGCGAAGGGGCGATGACCCCTGCTGCTTGCCCACGGCCACGCCGTAACGGGTTTGCCCGTCGGGTGAAACCATAAACAACAACCGCACCAACGCGCCACTCTCCCGGCGGCCGGTGCGGAAAACCTGATCGAACTGCCAACCTTTTTTTAGCCTGTCCTGGGAAGGGAAAATGAAAAAAGCCCGCAACTAGACCGCCAGGCGCTTTCTGCCCTTGTTCCTCCTGTTCTGGAGGATGCGCCTGCCGCTCGGGCTGCTTGAGCGCTGCAGGAAACCGAGCCTTCTCTTCCTTCTTCTATTATGGGGCTGGAAGGTCCGTTTCAATGGATACACCTCCTCTTGCTTTCGCGTGGAAACACCGGGAAAAAACCAGCCCGGATACTATAACACACCGGGGTATACGCAACAAGTAGCCCCACAAAGCGGGGTCAGACCTACACGGTCTGTTGCCCAAATAGTGTTTCTTGAGGTGGAAGTACCTGGATACCCTTAAAATAAGTGTAGGTAGCGCAAGGGGGTGCTCTTCATGATGGGTATTCAGGAACTCGACGGCGGCAAATTCT
>Ga0265293_10003646_pt1 | contig 28359 bp, 26 predicted proteins | sample Munlanlewell138R_FD_192505 | JGI IMG/M metagenome (GOLD analysis project Ga0265293, IMG submission 192505) | Leachate microbial communities from a municipal landfill in Southern Ontario, Canada - Leachate well 138R | ecosystem: Engineered > Solid waste > Landfill > Unclassified | place: Canada... | reverse complement strand
GAGTACCCAGAAAACAGGACTCTGTGTCCCTGTAACTTAGGGATAAATGTGTGCATGAGCCGTATACGAGGCCCGTACGTACGGTTCTGTGAGAGGGATGAGGCGGCGACGCCTCACCCTACTCGATTATGGCTGGAATTTGTTTGTCTGCTTGATTGTGCACGGGCTGAGCTGGTCGGCAGGGCTGTGCCGACACGCTGCAAGTACGTCCCTGTAAGCTCGCGGTCGCCATTCATGGCGACACGACGGTCGGCACAGCCCTGCCGCCCAACTTCATCCAGAAAGATCTGTGCTGCTGGCTGTTTAAAACCCGCAGCCACACCGTTGTTCATTTTTCTGCGTGGGTGGGCTGCCTGACTGCGACCGTTTGATGACAGGGGTGTCATCAACGAGCCTGCATGGACGTATTTACAGCGTGTCGCGGGCAGGCAGCAGCCGGCGCAAAGCCGCTCGGACTCACCGCTTCAAACCTGCTCCCGATACTCCGACCGCCGCATCAGGCTGTCTTTCAGGTAATCAACCAGCTTTCTTACCTTGGGTGAAAGATGCCGTTGTTGTGGATACAGCGCCCATACCGCGGTGTGGGGCGGCTGGTGCTGACTGAGCAGGGCGCGCAGGGCGCCGCTGCGCAGGTGCTCCTGGACGTAGTAATCCGGTAGCTGGCAGAGACCGAAGCCGCGCAGGGCTGCGTCCAGCACGGTGCGGCCGCTGTTACAGCGCCAATTACCTTGTACCCGTACCGGAATTTCCCGGCCGCCTTCGGCAAAATTCCAGGTGTCGCTGCTGCCAATCAGGCAGTTGTGCCTCGGTAACTCGGAGAGACTGTGCGGCGCGCCGTGGCGCTCGAGATAACCAGGTGCTGCACACAGATACATGCGCCGGGGAGCCAGCCGGGTAGCAACCAGCCGTGAATCCTGTAACCGGCCGAGGCGAATGGCCAGGTCGAACTGACCGTGCAGCAGATCCAGGGTCTGGTTGCTCAGCGTCATATCGATACGCAGCTGCGGATGCTGCTGCATGAAATCGTGGACCAGCGGCATGATGAACTCCTCGCCGTAGGCCACCGAGCAGGTCATGCGCAGCAGGCCCTTGGGATCGCTGGACAGGTCGGTCACCGCCTGGATGGCTTCGTCCCGCGCATCCTGCAAATGCTGGCAATGCTGCAGAAAGGTATGACCGGCTTCAGTGAGCGTCACCCGCCGGGTACTGCGGTAGAACAGGCGGGTTTGCAGTCGTTCCTCCAGCCGGGCGATCTGACGGCTTATATGCGACGAGGAGACGCCCAGTTTCTTTGCCGCACCGCTGAAATGCCCCAGCTCGGCGACACAGACGAACTCATCCAGCCCGTTCCAGTTGCTCATTCCGATTATCCCTGCAGTGCAATAATGTTTTGTTTGCTGGGCTATTATCCACGACTGGCTGTTTTACTACACTCATCGCACTCAACATTCATCCTCAGAGGTTCCCCACCATGATCAAGTCCCGTGCCGCAGTAGCCTTCGAAGCCGGCAAGCCGCTGGAAATCGTAGAAGTCGATGTCGCACCACCGAAGGCGGGTGAGGTACTGGTGCGCATCGTCGCTACCGGCGTCTGTCATACCGATGCCTTCACCCTGTCGGGCGATGACCCCGAGGGTGTGTTTCCGGCCATTCTCGGCCATGAAGGTGGCGGTATTGTCGAGGCGGTGGGTGAGGGGGTGACCTCGCTGGCGGTGGGCGATCACGTGATTCCGCTGTATACCGCCGAGTGCCGTGAATGCAAATTCTGCAAATCCGGCAAGACCAACCTGTGCAGCTCGGTCCGCGAGACCCAGGGCAAGGGCCTGATGCCCGATGGCACCACGCGCTTTTCCTACAAGGGCCAGCCGATCTATCACTACATGGGCTGCTCCACCTTTTCTGAATACACCGTGCTGCCGGAAGTGTCGCTGGCGAAGATCCCCAAGGATGCACCGCTGGAAGAGGTCTGTCTGCTGGGTTGTGGCGTGACCACCGGTATCGGTGCGGTACTCAATACCGCCAAGGTGGAAGCCGGCTCCAGCGTGGCGGTTTTCGGTCTGGGCGGTATTGGTCTGGCAGCGATTATCGGGGCGAAAATGGCCGGAGCCAGTCGCATTATCGCTATCGACATCAATCCGTCGAAGTTCGACAAGGCCCGTGAGCTTGGTGCGACCGAGTTCGTCAATCCAAAGGATCATGACCAGCCGATCCAGCAGGTGATCGTCGAGATGACCGACGGTGGTGTGGATTACTCCTTCGAGTGTGTCGGTAACGTTGAGCTGATGCGTGCGGCGCTGGAGTGCTGCCACAAGGGTTGGGGCGAATCGACCATCATCGGTGTGGCTGGGGCCGGACAGGAAATCAGCACACGTCCGTTTCAACTGGTCACTGGTCGCGTCTGGCGTGGCAGTGCCTTTGGTGGCGTAAAAGGTCGTACCGAGTTGCCGGGTTACGTGGACAAGGCACAGAAGGGTGAGATTCCGCTGAAAAGCTTCATCACCCACACCATGGGGCTGGAAGACATCAATAAAGCCTTCGATCTGATGCATGAAGGCAAGAGCATTCGTACCGTCATTCACTTCTGAAGACCGGGGTACGAGGGGGGGCTTGGTCGGCCGAGCCCTTCCGGACGCAATGGAGCAGATGCGCACTCGATCTCCATTCACGTTTTCAGCTGAGGTGTCATCCATGAGTTCTTCAATTGAATTGCTTTCTGCCAACAAGTGTTTTGGCGGATGGAACAAGCGCTACCGGTATCGTTCGACGGTTCTGGCCAGCGATACCGTATTTGGTATTTATCTGCCGCCCCAGGCAGATCAGGGTGAGCCGCTGCCGGTGCTGTACTGGCTGTCCGGGTTGACCTGCAACGATGAGAATTTCATGCACAAGGCTGGCGCGCAAAAGCTGGCCGCCGAGCTGGGCATTGTCATTGTTGCGCCGGATACCAGTCCCCGGGGTGAGGGCGTGGCGGATGATCCCGAGGCAGCCTGGGATTTTGGGTTGGGTGCAGGGTTCTATGTCAATGCTACGCAACAACCCTGGGCACGGCACTACCGCATGTACGACCACGTGGTGGAGGAGCTGCCGGCGCTGATTGAAGCCAATTTCCCGGTGTCGGACAAGCGCTCCCTCAGTGGCCACTCGATGGGCGGCCATGGGGCGCTGATTGTCGCCTTGAAGAATCCGGGGCGCTACCAGTCGGTATCCGCTTTTGCACCCATCACCAACCCGGTCAATTGCCCCTGGGGCCATAAGGCCTTCAGCAATTACCTGGGCGATGATCGGGAGCAGTGGAAGCAGTGGGATGCCTGTGAGCTGATCGCTGCGGCGCAGGAGCGCCTGCCGCTGCTGGTCGATCAGGGCGAGGCGGATAACTTCCTTGCCGAGCAGCTCAAACCCGAGGCGCTGGAGGCGGCTGCAGCGGCTGCGGGCCATCCGCTGACACTGCGCCGTCAGCCGGGGTATGACCACAGCTACTTCTTCATCGCCAGCTTTATCGATGACCATCTGCGGCATCATGCCAAGGCGTTGGGGTTGTCTGTGGATGTTTGAGTGACCGGTATGGGCTGGCCTTGCGGCCAGCGTCGCCGCGAGGGCGTGACCAATGTGCACCCCTACTTCTGCCGGTAACCCGGACGCGGTACTATTCGCTCCTGGTTTTTCATGTACAGCAGGTATCCCATGCGCATTGGTCACGGTTACGACGTTCACCGGTTTGGTGATGGCAATTACATCACTCTGGGCGGCATGCGCATTGCGCATGATCGCGGTCTGGTGGCTCATTCCGACGGGGACGTGGCCTTGCACGCGCTGACCGATGCCATTCTCGGCGCTGCGGCGCTGGGCGATATCGGTCGGCACTTTCCCGATACCGATCCGCAGTTCAAGGGCGCCGACAGCCGGGTGCTGCTGCGCCATGCGCTGGAGCTGGTGCACGCCAAAGGCTGGAAGATCGGCAACGTGGATATCACCATCGCCGCCCAGGCGCCAAAGCTGGCACCGCATATCGAGACCATGCGTGAGCGGGTGGCCAGTGATCTGCAGGTCACGCTGGATCAGGTCAATATCAAGGCGACTACTACCGAGAAGCTCGGCTTTGTCGGTCGCATGGAAGGCATAGAAGTTCACGCCGTTGCCCTGTTGCTGGCGCTATGAGTAGCGCTGAACAAAGCTGGCTGGGCCCGCGGGCCCATGGCGAGCCCTGTGGTCGTGCGGTGCTCAAGGCACAGCCGGAACACTTCCGGGTAACCGAAATACTCGATATTGAACTCAGCGGGCAGGGCGAGCATCTGTGGCTGTTGATCGAAAAACGTGACCTGAACACCGAAGACGTGGCCAGGCAGCTGGCCCGCGCGGCCGGAATCAAGCTGAAAGATGTCAGCTACGCCGGAATCAAGGACAAGCGTGCCATTACCAGCCAGTGGTTCAGTCTGCAACTGCCTGGCCGGGCTGATCCGGATCTTTCGTCCCTGTGGGCCGATCAATTGCGCTGTCTTGCCAGCAACCGGCACAGCCGTAAACTCCAGCGGGGCGCACACAGCGCCAACCATTTTGTCATTCGCCTGACATCGCTACAGGCCGAGCAGCAGGCGCTGGATGAGCGACTGCGGCGTATCGCCGCGCAAGGCGTGCCGAACTACTTTGGGCCGCAGCGTTTTGGTCGGGATGGCGGCAACGTGCTGCAGGCCCGCCAATGGGCAGAGCGGGGCGCTTTGCCGCCGGCGCGTGGTACACGTTCGCGGGTGTTATCCACTGCTCGCAGCCTTTTGTTCAACCAATTGTTGGCGCAACGGGTAGCCGATGGCAGCTGGAATCGCATTCTGCCGGGCGATTGTCTGGCCTTTACTGACAGTCGCAGCCACTTCTCCGCTGATCGGCTTGCGGAGGATGACAAACGCTTCGCTGAGCTGGATATCCATGTCACCGGCCCGCTCTGGGGCAAGGGAACGGCACCGGTAACCGGCGATGTGCTGCAACTGGAGCAACAGCTGGCGGCAACTGAGCCGCAGCTCTGCGAGTGGCTGGAAAACGCCGGGCTCGAGCAACAGCGGCGAGTGCTTCGACTCCCCATTCACGGCCTGACGTGGCATTATCCCGCAGCGGATAGCCTTGAAATTGAATTCACCCTGCCCACCGGCTGCTTTGCTACAGCGGTACTGCACGAAGTGCTGCTGCTGGATGACGAGCCGGGCGGCGGACTGGAAAGCGAAACCTGATGCGTATTCTCATTGCCAATGATGATGGTGTGCTGGCACCGGGCCTGAAGGCTCTGTACGGTGCATTACATGACTATGCCGATTGTGTGGTAGTCGCTCCCCATGAAGACCGCAGCGGTGCGAGTAGCGCGCTGACACTGGATAAGCCCCTTCGACCTTTCTATCTGGAAAACGGCTTTGTCGGCCTCAATGGCACGCCGACCGACTGCGTGCACCTGGGCGTCAACTCACTGTTTCCGGACAGCGTGGATATGGTGGTGTCCGGTATCAACCTGGGCGCCAACCTGGGCGATGACGTGCTCTACTCTGGAACGGTAGCAGCCGCTCTGGAAGGCCGTTTTCTGACCCGTCCGGCAATGGCCTTCTCGTTGGTCAGCCGGCAGGCGGATAACCTGCCAGCCGCTGCTGCCATTGCCCGCAGTCTGGTTGAGGCGCATGACCAGTTGGAACTGCCGCCGCGAACGGTGCTCAATGTGAATATCCCCAATCTGCCGCTGGAGCGGATCAAGGGCATAGTGCTGACCCGGCTGGGGCATCGGCAGCGTGCGGCCAGACCGGTCAAGTGGACGGATCCACGGGGCAAGGAAGGCTACTGGATTTCGGTGGCCGGTGATGCCGAGGACGGCGGTGAGGGTACGGATTTCAATGCCATCATGCAGGGTTATGTATCGGTCACTCCGTTGCGCATTGATAAGACCCATTACGAAGTATTTGACCATCTGAACGGGTGGTTGGGTGATCTGAGGGTGCGGCAAGGTGCGTGATGATCTATTGAAAAGTGGTATCGGTATGACCTCCCAGCGTACCCGCGAGCGGTTGCTGGAACGTTTGTTTGAAGAAGGCATCCGCGACCTGAATGTACTCGAGACCATTCGCCGTACCCCGCGTCATTTGTTTGTCGACGAAGCCCTGGCCCATCGCGCCTATGAAGATACGGCGCTGCCCATCGGGCATAACCAGACGCTGTCTCAGCCCTATATAGTCGCGCGCATGACCGAGCTGTTACTGGGTGGCGGGCCGCTGGACAAGGTGCTGGAAGTGGGTACCGGTTCGGGCTACCAGACAGCAATTCTCGCTCAGGTGGTCGAGCGCGTATTCAGCGTCGAGCGCATCATGCCGCTGCAGGAACGGGCCAAAGCGATACTCAAGGATATTGACATCCGCAATGTGGTGTTCCGCCATGCGGATGGCAATTGGGGTTGGCCACAATATGGGCCCTACGATGCAATACTGGTGACTGCCGCACCGGCAGAGGTTCCCAGGGAGCTGCTTGGCCAGCTGGCAGACGGCGGTCGGATGGTCATTCCGGTTGGAGAACAGGAGCAATTTCTGACCCTTGTAACCCGCGACGGGGATCAATTCATCCGTCAGCAGGTCGAACCGGTACGCTTTGTCCCTCTCTTGCCTGGAGCAATACATTCTTGAATCGCCGCTTCCTCGGTTATCTGCTGGTCTATCTGAAAGGGATGGCGATGGGCGCCGCTGATGTGGTGCCCGGGGTATCGGGCGGCACCATAGCGCTTATCGTTGGCGTGTATGAGCGGTTACTCAGGGCGCTTGGCTCCTGTACGCCAGACAAGCTTCTGTGGCTGCTCCGGGGCCGCGTGCGCGAGACCTGGCAGGCTATTGACGGTACCTTTCTGCTGGTGCTGATCGCCGGCATCCTCACCAGTATCGCCGCGTTTGCCAATCTGTTGGGCTACCTGCTGGAAGAGCACGCCGAACTGACCTGGTCATTCTTCTTCGGTCTGATCATGGTATCGGTGTACATCGTCGCCCGCGAAGTGCACCGGTGGCGTATCTGGACGGTATTGCTGGTCGCCCTGGGCGCGGGCTTTGCCTACACCATTACCGTCGCGGCACCGATGCAGTGGTCGTCGGCGCCCTTGTTCATCTTCCTGGCGGGCGCCATTGCCATCTGCGCGATGATTCTGCCCGGTATTTCCGGTAGCTTCATTCTTGTCTTGCTTGGCTTGTACACCACCATTCTGGGCGCTGTGCGCACACTGGATCTGGTCACCCTGGTCATTTTTGCGGTGGGCTGTGCGGTAGGCATGTTGAGTTTCGCACGACTGATATCCTGGTTGCTGGAGCATGCTCGTAATGCCACCATGGCAGTAGCGACCGGCCTGCTGATAGGCTCGCTGAACAAGGTCTGGCCATGGAAGCAGACCATCAGCTGGCGCGAGAACAGCAAGGGCGTGCTGGAGCCAATGCATCAGAACAACGTATTGCCCGCCACATATGAATCGCTCACCGGCGAACCGTCCTGGTGGGTTGCCGGCGTGGTGTTGATGGCAGCAGCTATCCTGTTGGTGATAACACTGGAGTGGATTGGCCAGCGGGTTGGCCGCAACTGAAGTTGGGCAGAGTAAGTTCGAATCCATTTGGCAGGGGGATGATTGTGAGGCGACGGAGCATCAACAGTGCCGGCTTACCCGGAATCATGCTTCTGGTATTGCTGTTGACCGCGTGCGCTGGCCCCTCCGGCACAGCGCCCGTGGATGACCGTAGTCGTGGCGGCAATCGTGCTCAACAGGTTACCAGCGGTAGTCATGTAGTGCAGCGCGGCGACACACTGTATTCCATTGCCTTTCGTTACGGCTGGGATTGGAAGGCGCTGGCCGCCAACAATGGCCTGCGCGAACCCTTCATCATTTATCCAGGGCAGCGTCTCAGCCTGGCAACGCGAACGGCACCGGCTACGGCTCGACGCCCTGCGGCTACTGCCAGGGTAACTACCAGCCCGGCAGCCACATCGACCCGAGCCCCGTCTGGGCCAACAGTTACCGCAAGACCAGCACCAGCCGCAAAACCCACCCCTGCGTCAACGACCCGCCCGGCACCGACGCCGAGTTCTACCGCTAAGCCAGCTGCGTTTCCTGCATCGGTATCAGGGTGGCAATGGCCTGCCCAGGGCCCGCTTATAGCTCGTTTTCAATCGAACGCCAGTTTGAATAAAGGGATTGATATTGCCGGTCAATTGGGTCAGCCTGTGAAAGCTGCGGCCAATGGTGTTGTGGTTTACGCGGGCCGTGGGTTATTGGGTTATGGGGACATGATCATCATCAAACACGATGAGAACTACCTCAGCGCATATGCCCATAACAGCCGCTTGCTGGTGAAAGAAGGTGAACAGGTGAAGGTCGGACAGGCAGTTGCCGAGATGGGAAGTACTGGAACAGACCGGGTCAAATTACATTTCGAGATACGTCGTCGGGGTCAGCCTGTTGATCCGCTTGGTTATTTACCAAAACTGTGAAGTTGTTCAAAACAAAGCTGTATCAGTATTGTCATAGTTTCCAGGCACACTGCAGGAGGCACCGGGAGAAAGGGGCAGGTTGGCGTTCCCGGCGATAGTCAGCGGAGACTGACGCGCACCGAATTGTAAAGGCAATTCGACCAGTGTTTCGACTGAAGATGGGGCATGCACATGACAAATAATAATAATGTAGCTGACCAGTACAGCGGCGAAGAAACAGAGCTTCTGCACCAGGTCAGACCTGAGGCTGGCGAGGGGCCCGATGAGCCAGGCAGAGCCCGGGTAGTAACGCCGCGCAATCATCAGCGGGAAGACTCTTTCGAGTTTACTCGGCAGCTTGATCCTACCCAGATGTATCTCAATGAAATCGGCTTTTCTCCTCTGCTTACGCCGGAAGAGGAAGTATATTTTGCCCGATTGGCCCAGAAAGGTGATTCTGCTGGCCGCAAACGCATGATCGAAAGTAATCTGCGCTTGGTGGTCAAGATAGCCCGGCGCTATGTGAATCGCGGTCTGGCGCTGCTGGATCTGATCGAGGAAGGTAACTTGGGTCTGATTCGCGCGGTGGAGAAGTTTGATCCCGAGCGGGGATTCCGTTTCTCAACCTACGCCACCTGGTGGATACGTCAGACCATCGAACGGGCGATCATGAATCAGACGCGTACCATTCGCTTGCCGATTCATGTGGTAAAGGAATTGAATATCTATCTGCGCGCGGCCCGCGAGCTGGCCCAGAAGCTTGATCATGAGCCCTCCCCCGAAGAAATAGCACAACTGCTCGACCGTCCGGTTGAGGATGTTAAACGCATGCTTGGCCTGAACGAGCGGGTAGCGTCGGTTGATATGCCGCTGGGCGCCGACTCGGACAAGACCCTGCTGGATACCCTGCCAGATGATATGGCGGGGGATCCCAGTGAGCTGCTTCAGGAAGAAGATATCAACATCAGTATCGATAATTGGTTGTCGGAACTGAGTGAGAAGCAGCGTGAGGTGGTTACCCGCCGCTTCGGTTTGCGCGGCCATGAAAGCAGTACGCTGGAAGAGGTGGGGCGCGAAATTGGCCTGACCCGTGAACGGGTCAGGCAGATACAGGTGGAAGCACTGAAGCGCCTGCGCGATATTTTCGAGCAACATGGACTGAGTGGCGAGTCCCTGTTTCGTTGACTGGCATGGAATAGCCCACCGCGCAGCGATGGGCAATGCATGATTTCATGCTGCGCTTGTGAGCATCACACCCGCGCTTTATCCCGACTGCTGAGCGCGACGTAAACCGCCGGCAGCACGAACAGGGTGAACAGGGTTCCCACGGTCAGACCGCTGGTGATCACCATCCCGATATCAAACCGACTGACTGCACCGGCACCCTGTGCGATCAGTAATGGCACCATGGCAAACACCATGGCCGCCGTGGTCATCAATACCGGGCGCAGGCGGATGGCCGCAGCCTGCTCCACCGCTTCGCGTATATCCAGTCCCTGTTGGCGGCGCAACTGGTTGGCGAATTCGACAATCAGAATACCGTGTTTGCTTATCACCCCGATCAGCGTGACCAGACCTACCTGAGTATAGATATTCATGCTGGATACGCCGAGGAACAGGGGAATCAAGGCGCCGCAAATGGATAGCGGCACGGTCACCAGAATCACCAGCGGATCACGGAAGCTCTCGAACTGCGCTGCCAGCACCAGATAAATCATTGCCAGAGCCAGGAAGAAGGTGACGTACAGTTCGCTACCTTCCTGCTTGAACTGACGGGATGCTCCGGCGTAATCCACGCTGAAGCCCTGCGGCAGTTCTTCTCTGGCGATTTCTTCCAGGGTTGAGAGTGCCTCGCCCATGCTGACGATAGGCACACCTTGAATACGCGCTGCATTGAGCTGCTGGAACTGGTTGAGCTGGCGTGGACGAGTCTGCTCACTGGTGTTGATCAGCGAGCCAAGCGGGATCATCTCTCCATCCCGGTTACGCACATGGTACTGGGCCAGCCAGTTGGCGTTGTCGCGGTATTCCCGTTCGACCTGAGCAATCACCTTGTAGCTGCGGCCCTCGATGCTGAAGCGATTGATTTCGCCTTCGCCCAGCAGGGAGGCGAGGGTGATACCGATATCCTCCATCGATACGTTCATCTGGGCAGCTTTTTCCCGGGATATCTCTACCGCCAACTCGGGTTTATCGAAGGCCAGATCCACGTTCAGCACGGCGAACTTACCGCTTTCCCGCGCCCGATCCGCTACCCGTTGGGCAACCTGTTGCAACGTTTCGTAGTCGCCGGGGCTGCCGATCACGAATTGCAGCGGCAGGCCTTCGCTGGCGCCGGGCAAGGCCGGCACGCTGACCGCAAAGATCTGCAGGCCAGCCACTTCATTCAGGGTCTTCTGCACCAGCGGTTGAACTTGCTGTTGGCTGCGCTCGCGCTGATCCCAGGGCTTCAGGATCAGGCCGCCCATACCGCTATGCACACCATCGACCCCGTTGATATGGAAGTGCGCTTCGTACTCATCCAGCGCCTGTAAACGCCGGTTCACCTCATCGGTGTAATGGGTCAGGTATTCGAGGTTGGCAGTCTGTGGTGCGTTGGTGAGCATGAAGATGAAGCTTTGATCTTCCTCGGGTGCCAGCTCGCTGCGGGTGAACATCAACAGCGCCGGAATCAGCAGCAGGATCAGTACGCCGAAGGTAATCGTGACGCCGCGGGTATCCATGCTGTTGTGCAATGCCCGCTGGTAACGCAGCTGCAAACCTTGAAATACCTTGTCCAGCCGTTCCGCCAGTCCGCCCGAGGTGCTCTTGGGCCGCAGCAGGCGGGAGCACATCATCGGGGATAGCGTCAGTGCGACGATACCGGAGATGATCACTGCGCCGGCCAGGGTAAAGGCGAACTCCTTGAATAGCGCGCCCGTAACCCCCTGAAGAAAGCCGATAGGTGCGTACACCGCAGCCAGGGTAATGGTCATCGCGACCACCGGCATGGCGATTTCCCGCGCGCCAAGCAGGGCGGCTTCGTAGGGCGATTTGCCTTCTTCGATATGTCGGTGAATATTCTCCACCACGACGATGGCGTCATCCACTACCAACCCGATCGCCAGCACCAAAGCCAGCAGTGTCAACAGGTTGATCGAATAGCCCATCAGCTGCATGAAGAACAGTACGCCGATCATCGAGAGCGGAATGGTAATCGCCGGGATGATGACTGAACGCAGCGAGCCGAGGAACAGGAATACCACCACAATCACGATGACCACGGCTTCCACCAGGGTCTTGATGACCTCGTCGATTGACGCCTGGATGAATCGGGTGGCGTCGTACGCCACAGACAGCTTCAGTTCGGGAGGCAGTTGCGCTTCGATATCCGGCATCGCCTTGCGCACTTCGGCGATCACTTCCAGTGGGTTGGAGGTGGTAGTGCCTTCAATGCCGACGTATACCGCCCGGATGCCATTGAAAAAGCTGATTGCATCCTGCGATTCGGCGCCCATCTCAACCCGAGCAATATCGCTGATCAACACCCGGGCGTCGCCGTCGGTGCGTACCGGAATGGCGGCAAACTGGGCGGGATCCTGCAGGTCGGTATAGGCGTTGACGCTGGTTACCACATACTCGCCTTTGGTTTCCCCGGCGGCGGCAAGGAAGTTGTAGCGCCGTACTGCCTCGTTTACATCGCTGGCCGTCACGCCCAGCGCGGCCATACGCACGGGATCCAGCCATAGGCGCATGGCAAAGTTCTGTCTTCCGAGGATGGCGGCGTCGGCAATGCCGGGCAGGGTGGCCAGCCGTGGCTGAACGATGCGCGACAGATAGTCAGTAATCTGCGGGTTGCTCAGGTCTTCACTGTAAAAACTGATGTACATCAGCGCCGTTGCGTCGGCTGCCTTGCGGCTGATAACAGGATCCATGGCTTCGACCGGCAGCTGGTTACGGACTTCCGCTGCTTTCGACATCACGTCGGTGAACAGCCGGTCTGTGTCCACACCCAAACGCGCATGGACCTGGATGACCGAGAAATTCTGCCGGCTGACCGAGCTGATGTAGTCCACACCCTCGGCGCTGGCCAGGCTCTGTTGAATGGGTTGGGTAATGTAACCCTGAATCACCTCGGCGTTGGCGCCGGGATACGCGGTGGTAACCGTGATCAGCGCGTTTTCCATTGCGGGGTATTGGCGAATGGTGAGGCTGTTGAAGGCTTGCATGCCAAGTAAAATGATCAGCAGGCTGACGACGGTTGCCAGCACCGGGCGGCGGATAAAGATGTCGGTAAATGCCATATCCGGCGCCTTACAGCGGGTTGCTGTTGTTGATGACCACTGTTGCGCCATCGTTGAGCTTCAGCTGTCCGGCGCTGACTACCTGTTCACCTTCCTCCAACCCCTGCAGGACGACGACCTGACCAGCGCGGCGCTCGCCGGTGGTGACAAAGCGGCGCTTGACCTGCAGGGCCTGCTCACCCTCGGCTGGTTGTTGGTTTTCTACCGGTTCGACGACATACACAGAGTGGCCGTACAGGCTGAAGGTAATGGCTGTTTCCGGCACGATCACGCGTTGCTGCACATCGGGCATCAGTACGTCCAGTTCAGCGAACATGCCTGGCAGCAACTGTTCCTCGGGGTTGCTGACTCTGGCGCGAACCAGCAGGGTGCGTGTGCTGGCTTCAACCCGTGGGTTGATGGCGGTGATTTCGCCGGTGAAATGCTGGTCGGGAAAGGCGGCAACGGTCAGCTCCACTTGCTGGCCGGTGCTCAATTGCGGGTAATGCTGTTCGGCCAGGCTGAAGTCTACGTACAGACTGGATAAATCCTGCAGGGTGGCAATCAGGGATCCAGGCGAGAGATAGTCGCCTGGGTCCACTTGGATAATTCCCAGTCGGCCGGCGAAGGGCGCAGTAATGGTTTTCTTCTGCAGGATGGCGCGGGACTCGCTGGCGCGTGCCTGAGCCTGACGCAAGGTGGAGCTGGCCTGGTCAAACTGGGCCTGGGAGATACTCTGGCGTTGCAGCAGGTTCTGCTGCCGGGTGAAGTCCAGGCGGGCCAGCTCGACCTGCGCCTCTGCGGTGGCCAGACTGGCGCGCTCCACCTGGTCGTTCATCACCAGCAACTGCTGGCCGGCCTCTACGTGTTGGCCTGATTCAAACAGCACCTTGTCCACTGTGCCGGCGATCTCTGCGGTCAGCTCCACGCCCTGGCGGGCCGTCAGGCTGCCGATGGCCGGCAGGCGGCTTTGCCACTCGTGTGTTTCAGCCACGCTGGCGCTGATCTGGATCGGCGGCTTGGGCGCGGTAAAGATGGCAATCTGTTGTTTAATCGACCAGAATTTCCACGCGCCAAGGGCTGCCACGGCGAGGATGAAAATGAGCAACATGAGGACGAGTTTACGCAGCATGAACGGCAATCCCGGGCACTGTGTCGGTAGAGGCGTTCAGCCACCGACAGGTATTGTAATTATGTGCGAAGATTACCGGGTCATGGGGCGGAAACAAAGAACTGTTATGCAGCCTTTTTATCTCAAGCGATGGCGCCATGACGGCGGAAACCATTGAGGAGCGCAGGGAATGGATTGGAGCAAGGTGGTGTTGATGGTTATCGGTGCCGGCCTGGTTGTACTGCTGGTGTATGCGGTGACGCTGTATAACCAATTGGTGGCGGCCAAACATGCTGTTACCCAGGCCTGGTCGAATATTGATGTGCTGCTGCGCCAGCGCCATGAGGAGCTGCCCAAGCTGGTGGAAGCCTGCCGCCAATATATGCAGTACGAGCAGGCCACACTGGAACGCGTTATCAGCGCCCGCAATGCGGTGAGTCAGGCCCGTGATCGTTCCGATGTCAAACAGTTGGGCCAGGCAGAAACAGCCCTGCGCAGTGGTCTCGGGCAGCTGTTTGCGTTGGCAGAAAACTACCCTCAGTTACAGGCCAACACCTCGTTCCAGCATCTGCAGCAACGTATATCGGGTCTGGAGAATGGCATTGCTGATCGGCGTGAACTGTATAACGCTGCGGTCAATATCAACAACGTACGTATCGAGCAGTTCCCTGATGTGTTGATTGCCCGGATGTTCACCTTTCAGCCAGCAGAACTGTTGCGTTTTTCCGAAGAGGAAAAGGCTGATGTGAGTCTTCGCCAGTTATTTACATGATCCAGGTGCCTGGCGGGCTGGTTTTCTCCAGCCATATCTATTTTATTGCGCTGGGGCTGAGTTCGTTAGCCTGTTACTGGTTTCTCTATCGCACCTTCAGCCGGCTACGCCGTGCGCGTTGGGTGGAAGACACGCCTACGTCGCGTATTCGCTCGGCGGCGCAGGGGCTGGTGGAGCTGTGCGGTCGGGCCGATGGCCAGGGGCACGACCCGCTGATTTCCCCATTGGCCGGGCAACCCTGTCTGTGGTATCGCTTCCGAGTGGAAGAATATCAGGGTGGCGAGCGTAATCAGCGCTGGCACACAGTGGAGAAGGGCGAGTCGGATCGACCTTTTGTGCTACGCGATGATACGGGCGAATGTTGGATCATGCCCAAGGGAGCCGAGGTTCATCCGCGCCTTCGCAAGCGCTGGGAAGGTAACCGCCGTTGGCCATTATCCCATACTACCCAGACCTCGATACTGGGCTCATTACTTGGGCGGCGCTATCGTTATACCGAAGAGTATCTGCAGCAGGAGGACCTGCTGTACGCGCTGGGCTGGTTCGAAAGCCGAGGCGGCGGTGGGCAAATCATGGATAGTCAGCGAGTAGCACGGAAAATCATCAGTAACTGGAAGGCGGACTATCCAAATCTGCTGGCGCGTTTCGACCGCAATGGGGATGGTCAACTGGATCAACAGGAATGGCAGCAGGTACAAGCGGCAGCGGCCAGCGAGGCGCAACGCCAGACCGATAATGCGGCCGTACAACCTCCTGTCAACACCCTGAGCAAACCGGCCTACAAGGGGTTGCCCTTTCTGCTATCGGATCATCATGAAGAGCATTTGAGCCGACGGCTGCGCCGACAATCCATCGGGAGCATGCTGGGGATGCTGATCAGCGGTGGGATAGCCGGTTGGCTGTGGTTGGGGTTTTCAGGTTTTTGAAGTGACTTCCTGCTGGTAATTACTCATCCATACGTAAAACGCCGAGGCGGTCAGGGGGCGACTATAGAAATACCCTTGGCCGATATGACAGCCTTCGGCGCGCAAATAGCTTTCCTGCTCTTCACATTCCACGCCCTCGGCGATGACCTGCATATTGAGGTTATGCCCCAGTTGGATAATAACGCGCACGATATTACGGTCGTCATCATCCACCAGCAGGTCGCCGATAAAGCTCTTGTCGATCTTGATCTTGTCCAGCGGCAAGCCGCGCAGGTAACTCAGCGAGGAGTAGCCTGTGCCGAAGTCATCCAGCGCGATCCGCACGCCAGTGGCTTTAAGCTCTTTCAGGTGCCGGGCAGCGGCCTCGATATCTTCCATCAGGCCGGTTTCAGTCACCTCCAGATCCAATGTATGTCGTGCCAATCCGTAGCGATCCAGGGTGCGGGTGACCATTTCACAGAGATCCGGGTGGTGCAGTTGAACGGTGGACAGGTTGACCGACATGCGTAGCGCCGGCATGCCGCCCTGTTGCCATTCGCGTAACTGGCGACAGGCCTGATCCAATACCCACTCGCCAATGGCGATGATGGCGCCGCTTTGTTCGGCCAGCGGGATGAACAGATCCGGCGGCACCATGCCGCGTTCAGGATGATGCCAGCGCAGCAAGGCCTCCACGCCGATCAATTGCTGATTATCCAAGTCAATCTGGGGCTGATAAACCAGATGGAACTCATTCTGCAACAATGCATTGCGTAAGCCGGAGGCCAGTTCACGGCGCATCCGCATTTCGCTGTCGACACTGGCGATATAGAACTGGAAACGATTACGCGACCGGGTCTTGGCCAGCATCATGGTTTGCTCGGCTTTCTGCAGGAGCTTGCCTGCATCCATGCCATCATCCGGGAATAACGTAATACCTATGGTGGCGTGCACCACCACGTTACTGCTGTTCAACATTAACGGCTGGCTCAGATCGGTCAGCACATGTTGGGCCAGCTCAGCCACCTCGTAGGGTTCTTCCACGTCGGCGACTATCAGTGCGAAGTGATCACCGCCCAGGCGGGCCACGCTGGTCAGTCGTCCGCTATGGGCCTGCAGGCGTTCGGCCACAGTGATCAGCAGTTTGTCGCCGGTCTGGTAGCTGAATTTCTCGTTTATTTCCTTGAAGTCATCCAGCCCACAACAGAGCACCGCTACGTTACGTTGGCGGCGCTGCGCATCATCGAGAACGCGAGTGAGTTGCTCCAGCAGCAACCCACGGTTTGGCAGGCCGGTCAGTTGATCGTGGCGGGACAGGTGCAGCAGGCTGGCCTCGGCCTCGTGCCGCCTGCTACGGTTGCGTTCGATGACATCCAGCAGCTGATTGATCTTGTTGATCAGCAAGCCCAGTTCGTTCTTCTCCTGACCGGGCAGCATGGGCACCATCATCTTCCCGGGATGGTCGGGATTGATGAAGCCGATATGTTCGATGATTCGCGCCAGTGGTCGGGTCAATAATATGTGGTAGAGCAGGTAGACCGCACCGGCCATGGCCAGAGCGCGTAACAGACCGGTCAACAGAATGATCATTGCGTTGCGCAGGAACTGGTTGCTATAGGGCGCAGTGTCGAGTGACAGTTGCAGGTCGCCGTAATGGTTATCGTAAGGGGCGCGCCCATACAGCGGAATGCTGAAATGCTGTTCCGCACCAAACAGCGGATCAGTGAGGTAACGATAATAGACCGTCATGAGCGGACGCTCACGGCTGGCTAGTGGGGCTTCTGCAGGATGACCAATGGTTGCCTGTCGTACCGCCGGATTGGCGAACAGGCCCTCTATGACCTGGCTGGCCATATCCCGGTCGAGGCTGAAGATGGCCTGGCTGGCGGGGTCATGGAACATCGCCAGAATCTCTGACGCATCCTTGGTAATGGAGATCCGTACGGAGCGAAAATCGAAGAGTATCTGTGCAAGACTCAACAGCATTCCCGCAAGCAGTGCCCACAGTAGCACCAACCGCAGAAGCTTGACTGAAAGACTGTGCCTTGTATCGACCTTCACTGCGGGCTGTCCTTTTCTCCGTTTCATGCATCATGCATTCGGATCTAATACTGCGCAACCGCCCTGAGCATCTTGAATGCTATGGGCGGAAAAGAAACACCCCGCCAAGCGGGGTGTTTCAACTACAGCAAATGGGTTCAGGCAGCGAGGTTTTTCGCTACGAAATCCCAGTTGACCAGGTTCCAGAACGCTTCAACGTATTTCGGGCGAGCGTTGCGGTAGTCGATGTAGTAGGCATGTTCCCACACGTCACAGGTCAGCAGCGGGGTGTCGCCGGAGGTCAGCGGGTTGCCGGCACCAATGGTGCTGGCCAGCGCCAGTGAGCCGTCAGCTTTCTTCACCAGCCAGCCCCAACCGGAACCGAAAGTGCCGATGGAAACCTTGCTGAACTCTTCCTTGAACGCGTCGAAGGAGCCGAATGCCTTGTTGATGGCTTCAGCCAGGTCACCGGTGGGCTCGCCGCCGCCATTAGGGCTCAGGCAGTTCCAGTAGAAGGTGTGGTTCCAGACCTGGGCAGCGTTGTTGAACAGACCACCGCTGGAGGTCTTGATGATCTCTTCCAGGCTTTTACCTTCGTTCTCGGTGCCGGCGATCAGGTTGTTCAGGTTGACCACGTAGGTGTTGTGGTGCTTGCCGTAGTGATACTCCAGAGTCTCGGCGGAGATGTGCGGCTGCAGAGCATCCTGGGCGTAAGGAAGCGCGGGTAGTTCGAAAGGCATGGTCTCTCTCCATTTTCAGGTTGTGGGCGTTTGCGACAGACGAGCGTAATGACCCTGCATGACAGATCAGGTACTGACGCCGCCCTTGTTCATAGCTGCAAGAGCATAGCATTGTACGCTGCAGCTAGCCATGTTGAGCGGCTGCGCCGCGATTGTCAGGTGCTGAAAAAAACCGGAGCTGCCAGTGTCCATGCCACCTTCAGCATCATGGCCGCGACCAGTAGATCAATCAGCCGCCAGGTGCTGGGGCGGCTGAGCACCGGTGCCAGTTTCGCCGCTCCCAGGGCAAGGCTGAAGAACCATAGAACAGACGCGCTGGCAGCACCGGCAACAAACCAGGCAGGCCAGCTCTGCTGTGCGCCGACTGAACCGATCAATACCATGGTGTCCAGATAGACATGCGGGTTCAGCAGCGTGATTGCCAGCGTGGCCAATAGTACCGCTCGGCGTGTCCGCATGGGTCGCTCGGCGCTGCCGGTGACCAGGCTCTGATCGGCAAAGGCGCGCCGTATAGCCAATAGAGCATAGCCAACCAGAAACAGCACGCCACACCAGCGCGTCACTTCCATTGCCAGTGGATACTGTTGCAGCAGTGCCGCCAGACCGAATACCCCAGCGGTGATGAGCACGGCATCACAGCTCATGCAGACCATGGCAACGCTGAGGTGATGCTCCAGGCGCAAGCTCTGGGCCAGTACAAACGCATTCTGCGCGCCTATCGCCATGATCAGGCCCAGGGCGACCAGCAGGCCATTCAGATAACTGGAGTAGTAACTCACGGGATGGTTTCCAGGATGACAGGGGGCTGGCAGTGTGGGGGACGTGCGAGTATAAGAGAAACAGATAATGCTAATGGGATATAAAATAATCTGATGATGGATTACAAGTTGCTGCAGGCTCTGGCATGCGTGGTGGAGCAGGGCGGCTTTGAGCGGGCGGCGCGGCTGATGGGCCTGTCTCAATCTGCCGTATCGCAACGGATCAAGTTGCTGGAAGCGCGGGTAGGTGCGCCGGTACTGCTCAGGATGTCGCCTCCGGCGCCGACCGAGACCGGGCAGCGTTTGCTCAATCATGTGCAGCAGGTCAGGTTGCTGGAGCGGGATCTGCAGCGGGATGTGCCCATGGGTGAGGATGCTGCGCCGGCCCGCCTGCGTGTGGCATTGAATGCCGACAGTCTGGCGACCTGGTGGGCGCCAGCGGTAGCGCAGCTGTGTCATCAGCAGTCATTATTGCTGGATCTGTTGGTGGATGATCAGGATGTCGGGTTGCGCCGCATGCGGGCCGGAGAAGTGGTCGGCTGTCTCTGCGCTACCGAGCGCCCGGTAGCCGGAGCGCGCGCGGTGCCGTTGGGCGCCATGCGCTATCTGGCGGTGGCCAGCCCGGCATTTATTCACCAGTACTTTGCTGACGGGGTTACGCCACAGGCCCTGCGTAACGCGCCTGGCGTGGTTTTCGGTCCGGATGATCAACTGCAACATCGCTTTCTCTCCAGTTGCGGTTTTGCCATCGAGTTTCCCCATCATTTATGCCCCTCATCGGAAGGTTTTGTACGTCTGCTCGGTACGGGTATGGGTTGGGGAATGGTGCCGGCTCTGCAAGTGCAACAGGAACTGGCTGCCGGGCAGCTGTCTGAGTTACTGTCCGGCAGATATATCGATGTACCCTTGTACTGGCATTACTGGCGCAATGGAGGGCAACTGCTGGAGCAATTGACGCAGCAACTGAGGCAGCAAGCGCCACGCTGGTTGTTGATTGAGGGTGTTCAGCCCAGGGTTCTGCGAGCAGAATGACCTATTGCAGGAAAGTTGGCGTTGGGAGTATTCATGCGTGATGATTTCGATGTAGATCTGCCGAATATCCGGGCGACAGATGAGGATCGTGTCGGCACCCAGTCGGTTGAACAGCATAGTCTGACTCAGGAGCCGCCGCTGGTGCGGGCAGTGCGTGAACCAGCGCCCCGGCGCCAACGCAATGGCGCCTTATGGGCAGTGTGTCTGAGTTTGTTGATCGCGCTGGTCGGACTCGGTTACTGGAGCCATGAACAACAGAGCCGACTGCAGCGGCAACTGGTGGCGACTCAGGAAAGTTTCGCCGCAATCAGCGAGGAGGCCGCTGGCCGACTGCAGGATATCAGTGGCAAGGTGATTGCTACCGAATCTACCCTCACCCAGGGCGAGCAGGCCCGCGTGCAGCAGCTCAGCCAACTGGAAAAGGCCGTAGCGGAACTGACAGAATCTCATAAAGCGCAACAGCAGGCGCTGCAGCAGCAACAGCTGGTGCAAGCCGGACATCAGGGCCTGCAACAGTTACAGCAGGCCAATGAGGCCGATGCGCAGCGCTTTGCTGCGCTCGAACAGCAGGCCAGGACGCTTGGTGAAGCGCAACAAAACCAGCAGCCACTGCTTGCCGAGTTGCGCCAACAAGGGGATGCGATCCGTGAAGCCCAGGAGGCTCTGCGGGCTGACATGACCGAGGTGAGCGAGCGATTGCAGGTGCTGGCAAAGCTGGAACAGCAACTCGCGGAGCAGGGCAGTCAGTTGGCCCGTCAGCGCGGCGAGGTGCAAGCGCTATTGCAGGCATCCGCCGGGCGTAGCCTGGAACAGGAAATGCTGCTGGTGCGCAGCGAACTCGATATACGTCTGGCCTCGATGGAAGAAGCCTTGCAGGCAATTGACAGCTTTCGTCTGCAGACCAACCGCAGCCTCTCCACCTTGCAGAGCCAGCTGAACAATCTGCAACAACAGACGGGCCAACGCTGATGAACTATCTCGCACATCTTCGGCTGGGGCCAAACGAGCCGCAACAGGCGCTTGGTGGGCTATTGGGAGACTTTGTAAAAGGGCCGATGGCGGGTATTGCGCTGCCGGAATCGGTGCGTCAGGGTATCTGGTTGCACCGCAGTATTCACGCCTTTACGGATCGGCATCCGTTGGTAGCACAAAGCAAAGCGCGGGTTACCCGCGAGCGCCGGCGCTACGCGGGGATCATGGTCGATATGTTTTATGATCATCTGCTGGCGTGTCATTGGGGGCAGTTTGCGGATCAACCTCTGGCTGACTTCACCGCCCAGATGTACCAGGCGGTATTGGCTCAGCAAGCCTTGATGCCTGATCGAGCGAGAACAGTACTGGTGCGCATGGCTCACGAGGATTGGCTGGGAAGCTATGTGCAGCTGCAGAATCTGCATCTGGCATTGAATAATATGGCTCGGCGTTTACGTCCGGGTAACCTGCTACCGGGTGCGGTTGACGAGCTGGAGCGGGATTACTCGGGGTTCGAGGCGGACTTTCTGGCGTTCATGCCCGAGGTGATTGAGTTTGCTGATGCTCAGGCGGCGAGTTTCGCGTCGGTGGATTGGCAGGGGTCGCTTTGTCCCAAGGCCTGAATAACCGCATGGCGAGCGCTGCGCGCCAACGGGTTGCGTTCAACGCCGCAGCTATCAATCAGCGGCAGGAAATACAGCTCCACCTCGATAGGTGAAGAGCCCAGCAGTCGCCATAGATGATTGAAAAACGCATCATCTTGGATAAATGCAGCGACCCGCGCCAACTCTCCCTGATGGTGATAGCGCAGAGCGACAGGCTGCAGCGGCACCTTCTGCTCCACCGCGCAACTGAGTAGCCGACCATGGAAGGTGCGCACCCGGTCACCCAGCGTGGTGGTGCCCTCGGCAAAGATCGCCAGACTGTGCCGCTGCGCCAATAGCGTTTCCATGTGTTGCTTGAAACTGTCGGCGTTGGCCCGGCCGCGTTGGATGAACAGGGTGCCGGCGCTGTGTGCCAGCCAGCCCAGCAAGGGCCACTGACGCACATCGGATTTGGCAATAAAGCGTACTGGGCCGGCGGCGCCCAATAGGATGATATCCAGCCAGGAAATATGATTGCCGACCCACACCGCCTGTTGCTCGGTTGGCTTGCCATGACGGTGAATGCGTAGCGGCAGCAGGTGCAGCAATCCACGCATCCAGCCGATGGTGACCTGCTGGCGTAACGTGTCACGCCAGCGTACCGGACAGATATATAACAGGCTCGCCAGCAGCAGACCCAGCAGCACCCAACTGGCAACCAGAGGCGCCCGCCAAAGACGGCGTAGTCCGGCTTTCAGATCCATATTTTCAACTGGCTGCATTGAAGTGCCGAGCGTAGCGCGGACACAGTTGCTGCCGATGCAGCAGGATAAACACGTCGGCGACGTTGAATTCCGGATCCCAGCAGGGCTCGCCACAGATGGTGGCCCCGAGACGCATGTAGGCCTTCAGCAGCGGAGGGATTTGCGCGGTGATGTTTTCCGGCAGGGGCATGTCGACCAAGGGCCGGCGCGGTACGGCATTCAACCATTCGCGGCTGAGATAGCGCTGACGTAGCCGCTGCATCACCGCATGGGCCTGAATGCCACCATCACCCATGCCGATGCTCGCGCAACCCATGAGGAAGTTGTAGTTACGCTCGCGCATCACCTGTGCCAGACCTGACCATAACGTGGAAATGGTTGCGCCGTTGCGGTAATCGGGGTGTACACAGGTGCGTCCGATTTCCAGGATCGGGCCGGGGAGCTGAGCCAGACCCACCAATTGAAACTCCCCCTCGCTGTAGAAGCCTCCGGCGCGAAGGGCGCCTTGGCTATCCAGCAGTCGGGTGGTCGCCACTACCTCACCGGTCTGACTATCGCGCACCAGCAAATGCTCGCAGTGCATATCGAACCTATCACTATCCAGACCCTCAGCCAGGCTATCGGGCTTGGCTCCACATTCTTCAACAAAAACCCGATAGCGCAGCGCCTGGGCTTCCTGAAGAGCCGTAGGTGAGGTGGTGATTTCAACCAATAATGAGGGAGTGCTGTGTAAAACCTGAGCCATCTGTATCATCGATTTACCTCCAGCGCAGCGTCCGTGAGCACTCGTCATGTTGAGCACGGGCTATTGCAGATGGATGAACATTTGATGGTGTTTGGATTATAGTGATGTCAAGTTGACTCAGGTCAGTGCTAGCCCCCCTCGACTCGCCTATAAGACCGCCTCGTTTTTATATTCAAGGAGATAGGGATGGCGAGTAGTCCCCGGGTGTTGTTCGATAACGGCCCACATAAAGTGCTGTGTTTTGACCAGTTGGTAACGGGTGACGGTGTTCAATCCAACCAGTTCCTGATCATTGATGGTAACGAACACGCCTTGCTTGATCCGGGTGGAGACCTGACCTATATGCCGCTATCGCTGGCATTGAGTCAGCACATTACTCTGCGCAACCTGACGTACGTCTTTGCGTCGCACCAGGATCCGGACATCATTGCCTCATTGGATAAGTGGTTCCTGCATACCAACTGCAAGGTCGTGTGCTCCAAACTATGGGCGCGCTTCTTGCCGCACCTGTCGGCTGCGTTTCTGACCAAGGCTTCAGGGATCAGCACCACTGAACGGATGATCGCCGTACCGGATCGTGGTCAGGATATTCCGCTGGGGGACTGCGTCATCAAGGCGGTACCCGCGCACTTCCTGCACTCGGTGGGCAACCTGCAATTCTATGATCCGATCAGCGGCATCCTGTTCTCCGGGGATATGGGCGCGTCGATGGTGGATGACGCTGAGCCGGTTACCAACTTCGCCAGCCATGTGGCAAGCATGGCCGGTTTCCACCGACGCTATATGGCTGGTAACAAGGCCTGTCGCTTGTGGGCGAACATGGTGCGCAAGCTCAATCCGAAGATGATCGTGCCGCAACATGGCCGGCCTTTTGTCGGCCCTGCTATGATCAGTGAGTTCCTCGACTGGATCAGCCAGCTACAATGTGGCATGGATCTGATGGAGCAGGACGACTACCAAATTCCCTGAGGTATGCATGGCGGCCCCGACCTATCCCTGGCGTGAAGATAATAATTTTCTGCTGATGATGGATGGGGGCTGTTTCTTCCCGCACCTGCTGGAGGCGATGGAGCAGGCGCAGCAGAGCATTGATATTGAGCTCTACCTGGTGGAATCAGGGCACAGTGCCGACCGGGTGACGGAGATCCTGATCGGCGCAGTAGCGCGGGGTGTCAGGGTACGTTGCCTTTTCGATGGCGTTGGCAGTCGGGGATTGCAGGATGCAGACAGGGAGCGACTGCGTCAGGGTGGTGTCGATCTGCGCTTTTACAACCCCCTGAATCTCTGGGGCGGACGCGCCAACCTGCACCGCGACCACCGTAAGCTGATCGTCATTCATGATCAGGCCGCCTACATCGGCGGCGCCGGCTTCACTGATGACTTCTGTATTCCCGATGAGGACGGGCATTGCCTCTGGCATGAACAGATGCTGCAGGTGACCGGGCCGGTCGTAGCGGATTGGGTGTTGGCCTTTGAGCAACAATGGCGTGCCACTGAACGTCCACGCGGTCGTGCACAAAAGGCGCCGCGCCGGGTGCGCTTGCCACCTCGGCCGGAGGGAAACGATGGCCTGGCGCGTGTTTCTCTTACCGATGGGCGCAACCACCGAGAGCTGGTTCATGCGCTGCTGGCCAATATTGCCCGTGCTGAACGGCAGGTCTGGTTGGCGACACCCTATTTTGTACCCGGCTGGCGTATTCGACGCGCCCTGATGCGTGCCGCGCGGCGGGGTGTGGATGTGCGTTTGCTGTTATGCGGCGAGGTGACCGATCACCCCTCGGTGCGTTACGCTGGTCAACGTTATTACCGACGGTTGCTGGCGGCAGGCGTGCGTATTTACGAGTATCAGCCGCGCTTTCTGCATTTGAAAACCGTGTTGGTGGACGACTGGGTCAGCCTTGGCTCTTCCAATTTTGATCGTTGGACGCTGCATTGGAATCTGGAAGCCAATCAGAATATTGTCGATACTCGCATGGCCGGTACCGTGGAGCAGAGCTTTGCGACCGACTTTGCCGAATCACGGGAATGGACATTGAGCGACTGGCTGGCCTTGCCCTGGCGCCACCGCCTGAAGATTCGCCTGTGGGGCAATATCAGTCGCGCCGCCATGTTCTGGTTGGATATTCGCTGATCGCGTATTGCTCAAGCGTAAGCTTCATCATGGGCGCGGGTGCAGTTACGTCCTTCGGCCTTGGCCTGGTAAAGCGCTTCGTCCGCCTGGCTGATGCGCCATTCCAGATCATCCTCCGGATGGATCAGGCAGATGCCGGCTGAGAGTGTGCAGCGCACATCCTCCGGCAATATGCTGAACGGATGATTGGCCAGCCCCTGACGGATGCGCTCCACGCAATGGTGCAGCGTGGCCAGATCGCAGTTATCCAGCAGCAGTACAAATTCCTCACCGCCAAAACGGGCCACCATGTCATTGCCACGCAGATTGGCGCGGGCAATACGGGCAAATTCCTGCAGCACCTGGTCGCCGGCCGAGTGGCCGTAGAGGTCATTGATACGTTTGAAGTGGTCCAGATCGATCAACGCCAGTCCCATGGTCTGTCCCGGCGCGAGCAGGGTATTTCGCCGCCGCGCCTCTTCAATGAAATAGCGCCGGTTGGGCAGGCTGGTCAGCGCATCGGTAGACGCCAGATTCTGCAGTTGATCCATCATGCTGCGCAGCGTCTGTTGATGCTGCTGCAAGGTGGTGTGACGCTGTTGCAAGCGTTCTCGCAATTCCCGGATGTAACTACCGAGGATGGCCAGCCATAACAGGAAACAGGCCAGTACAAACCATTCCAGCAGAGCGACGGTCAGGCTCTGAGGGTAAATCTCCAGGCGTTGGTTCAGGGCTATCAGGCCGGCATAGCAGGCCAGGGCGAAGGCGGCATGTACCAGATATCCGGTTCGGGACATCTGGAACACACCAAACAAAAGGATCAGGCAGTAGGCTACCAGTACCGTGCCGCGAATTTCACCAACCAGGGCCAGCAGGTAGGTCTGTAATAACAGCGCTACTATGATCTGAGCGCTGGTCAGGCTTGGATCCTTGAAGCGGAGGTTCAACCCGGTCTTGAATAGGATGAAGAAGCTGATTTGCGTGAGAAAGCCCAGCGCGTAATGACTCAACGCCATAACGTTGCTGCCCAGATATTGGCCGGTGGCCCATGTCACCGCGATCACCACATAGGCGATTAAATAAGTCGATTGAGCCAGATAGAAGCGTTGCAGGCGCAGGGCCTGGAAGCGGGCTTGCCGGTCGCGCTCCAGTTCTGTCACGGTAACATCCTTGATATTGTGGCTCTTTGATATCACTTTAGCTTTACCCTGCTGATTTGCACAATCATTTTATTGCAATAGTGCCTGGCTAGTGGTCGAACGGCTGACCCCGAATACGCAGCTCGGGTATAATCTATGGCCTGCTTTTTTTGCTGGGGCTTCTGCAACCCCGCCCAAGCATTCCGTGAACCTGGCCGCCTTGCCTGTTGCATTGACAACCCTGCGGTCAGTCAGTCTATTAGAGGAGCCTGTCCGAGAATGGCCGTAATCAAGCAAGATGATTTGATCCAGAGCGTTGCCGATGCGTTGCAATATATCTCCTACTATCACCCGGTTGATTTCATTCAGGCTGTACATCAGGCTTACCTGCGCGAAGAATCTCCAGCTGCGCGGGATGCGATGGCGCAAATTCTGATCAACTCTCGTATGTGTGCCACCGGCCACCGGCCTATCTGTCAAGACACCGGTATCGTCACGGTGTTCGTTAAAGTTGGCATGAATGTCCGTTGGGATGGCGCCACCATGGGGCTGGACGACATGATCAACGAAGGTGTACGCCGCGCCTATCAACTGCCTGATAACGTGCTGCGCGCATCCATTCTGGCCGATCCGGCGGGCAAGCGTACCAACACCAAGGACAATACGCCGGCGGTTATTCACTATCAGATGGTTCCCGGCGACACCGTCGAGTTCCATGTGGCTGCCAAGGGTGGCGGGTCTGAGAATAAGGCCAAAATGGTCATGCTTAACCCGTCCGACTCCATTGTCGATTGGGTAGTGAAGACGGTGCCGACCATGGGTGCTGGCTGGTGCCCACCCGGCATGCTGGGTATTGGTATTGGTGGTACCGCTGAGAAAGCAGCGGTATTGGCCAAGGAATCGCTGATGGATCCGATTGATATCCACGAGCTGCGCCAGCGCGGCCCGCAGAACCGCGTTGAGGAACTGCGTCTGGAAATCATGGACAAGGTCAACGCGCTGGGTATTGGTGCTCAGGGTCTGGGTGGTCTGACTACTGTCCTGGACATCAAGATCATGGATTACCCGACCCACGCAGCCAGTCTGCCGGTATGCATGATTCCCAACTGTGCCGCCACGCGACACGCACATTTTGTGCTGGATGGCAGTGGCCCAGTCGAGTTGGCACCGCCGGCGATGGATGCCTATCCGGATATCACCTGGGAAATTGGCAGCAGCGTACGTCGGGTGAACCTGGATACCCTGAAGCCTGAAGATGTGCTGAGCTGGAAAACCGGCGAAACCGTACTGCTGTCGGGCAAAATGCTGACCGGTCGTGATGCTGCGCACAAGCGCATGGTCGACATGCTGAACAAGGGTGAACAACTACCGGTGGATCTGAAAGGCCGCTTCATCTATTACGTCGGCCCGGTTGACCCTGTACGTGACGAAGCAGTAGGTCCGGCTGGCCCGACTACCGCTACGCGTATGGACAAGTTCACCCGCCAGATCCTTGAGCAGACAGGTCTGTTGGGCATGATCGGTAAATCCGAGCGTGGCCCCATCGCTATCGAAGCAATCAAGGATAATAAGGCGGTGTATCTGATGGCGGTAGGTGGTGCAGCGTACCTGGTGTCTCAGGCGGTGAAGAAAGCCAAGGTGCTGGCCTTCCCGGAACTGGGTATGGAAGCCATCTATGAGTTTGATGTAGAGGACATGCCGGTCACCGTGGCGGTGGACAGCAGCGGTGAGTCGGTGCATATCACCGGTCCGCAGATCTGGCAGAAGAAGATCGCTGACAGTCTGGCGGTGGAAGTGCAGTAAGCTTTCTCTATGCGTAAACAAAAAACCCGGCCTGGTGCCGGGTTTTTTGTTTGCCCGGCGAAGCCGGCAAACCCGTCCACCTGAAAGAAGGTGGAGTCACCCCGACCGAGGGGAAGACAATCTGAATGGCAAGGGCGTCACTGGCCAACGGTGGGGTCTGAAGGAA
>Ga0265293_10003645_pt1 | contig 28360 bp, 18 predicted proteins | sample Munlanlewell138R_FD_192505 | JGI IMG/M metagenome (GOLD analysis project Ga0265293, IMG submission 192505) | Leachate microbial communities from a municipal landfill in Southern Ontario, Canada - Leachate well 138R | ecosystem: Engineered > Solid waste > Landfill > Unclassified | place: Canada... | reverse complement strand
TTGATGTAAAGCGAAACGGCGATTGTTGGAATGTATATATAAACGGCGGTAAAACTAATACAAGCGCAGACGCAATAAAATGGATTGTTGAGGCGAAAGCTTTGGGGGCGGGAGAGGTTTTACTCACCAGCATGGATACCGACGGGGTTAGGGATGGGTATGACAACGAGCTATACGCCGCCGCAACATCCGCTGTTGATATTCCGGTAATTGCATCGGGCGGTGCAGGGTGTATGCAGCATTTTTACGATGTAATTAAAGAGGGCAAGGTCAGCGGGGCGCTTGCCGCCTCGGTTTTTCATTACGGGCAGGTAAAGATTGCTGACTTAAAAGAATTTTTGCACAAGAAAGGCGTTGCCGTCAGGGAGGTAGAAAACAGATGTTAAAATTTGACGAAAATGGTTTAATTCCGGTAATTGTTCAGGATTTTAGAACAAATGCCGTATTGATGCAGGCATATATGAACGAACAAAGCCTTCAACGCACAATTGAAACAAAAAAGGCGGTATATTACAGCAGAAGCAGGCAAAAACTATGGGTAAAAGGCGAAGAAAGCGGGCATTTTCAATATGTAAAAGAAATTTTTGCCGATTGCGACGGCGACTGTGTTTTGTTAAAGGTTGAGCAGGTTGGCGCCGCATGTCACACAAATAATTTTTCTTGTTTTTATCGTGGAATTGACGGGAAAGAAAAAAAGACCGAGCTGCCCGATTCAAGCGTTTTATATGAAGTGTATGATGTTATAAGCGACAGGCTTGTAAACCCGAAAGAAGGCAGCTATACAAATTATCTTTTTGACAAAGGGATTGACAAGATTTGCAAAAAGGTGGGCGAAGAGGCGGCAGAGGTAATAATTGCCGCAAAAAATCGCTCTAATGAGGAGCTTTGTTATGAGGCGGCGGATTTGATTTTTCATTTATTGGTGCTGTTAAAAGAAGGCGAAATTAAACCCGAGGAGATATTTTCGGAACTACAAAAAAGAAGATAAGCCCGATTTTTGTTGCCGAAATAAAAAACTTGAATTTTACGAAATTATTTCTTGCTATAAACTTTTGTTTTTTGCAGATATTATTAATGCATCAAGCAGGAGGTGAATGAAGATGGCAAGAAGCAATAATCGTGCATTGGTGGTTGAGGCAAGAGAAGCGCTTGACAAATTCAAATTCGAGGTTGCCAACGAGGTGGGTGTAACATTAAAGCCCGGCTACAACGGCGATATATCCACCCGTGATGCAGGCCGTATCGGCGGAAACATGGTAAGAAAAATGGTTCATGCTTATGAACAAGGTCTTACAGGAAAATAACGCCGATTCTTTTATAACGACCGCTGATTGCAGCCGTCGCAGATAAATTTGTTTGTTGCGTTTTTAAAAAAATAAAATCCCCGAGCAGTTTTAAAAATTGTTTGGGGATTTTCATTTTAAAAGTAAAAAAACTTTTGCGCTTTACTATGAACGCTTTATTTGATATAATGCTGGGGATATATAAAGGGAGGGGTTACTTGGCAATGCAAAGCGGTATTTCAAAAAAACAAAAAACTTTTATTTTTGTTGCGTGCTTTTACGCTTTTTTTATGAACGGCATTGTTGGCGTTAGTTTGGGTTCTCTTTTGCCCATGATTAAAACAACATATAATTTGGACTATAAGGTTAGCGGTATGCTGCTTTCCGCACATTCAATCGGGAACTTGGTTGCAGGGTACATAGCGGGGCTTATTCCTTTTTATTTAGGAAGAAAAACATCTATATTATTTTTAAGCGGCTCCACCGTGCTGGGCTTTTTAGGCATGGTGCTGACGGGAAATCCAATATTTTTATTTATTGCGTTTTTGTTGACCGGCATTGGGAGGGGCAGTGTGAGCAACTTTGACAATGCAATAGTGAACGAAACATCCGGCGGCGACCCAAAGGCGCTAAACTTACTGCATTCCTTCTTTGCAATAGGGGCGTTTTTGGTTCCGTTTATAATATTGGGCTTTACCAAAAGCCATTTACCTCGGTGGAAATATTCTGTTGTTCTTTTTTCTCTAATGTCGTTGCTTGTTGTGGTTTTGTTTTCATTTATGAGCATTGAAAACAAAAAAAAGGATAAAGGAAAGGCTGTTGAAGTTTCATACGCCTTTTTACGGGATTTGCATTTTTGGACAAGCACCGGGATATTGTTTTTTTATTTATGCGCCGAGGCGGCAATAAACGGTTGGCTGGTCACCTATTTTAAGGACACCGGCATAATAAGCACAAACATTGCGCAGATGTTGTCATCGCTTTTGTGGCTTGTAATTTTGATTGGGCGGCTTACATGTGCGTATTTGTCAAAAATCATATCAAAACGAAAGATTTTGCTATTGACAAGCATTGGAACGGTGCTGTTTTTTATATCGCTGCTGAGCACAAGGAATATTGTCATGATAATTATCAGCATAATCGGTTTGGGGTTTTGTATGTCGGGCATTTATCCGACAACGGTTGCAAACCTTGGCGACATGATAAAAACAACCCCAATGGCGATGGGGATGTTGCTTTCAATTGCAGGGCTTGGTGCGATTGCAATGCCCGCAATTACAGGCAGGATTGCGCAAATGGCGGGTATATTCGGCGGTATGGCGGCAATAACAGTTGCGGTTATACTGAATTTTGCGTTTTCGGTTATTAATTATATACGGCAAAAATAAAGTGAAAAATGTGTCAAGGAACACCATGGTTACAGTTTTTACCTGCACATTTTCCTTGACACAGCCGATAAATCCTGCTAAAATAATTAAATGCTCAAGAAAAAAATTGGATTGGTGGATAAATGAAAAACGATTTGACAACGGGTAGCGTTGCAAGAACACTTATTAAGTTTACTATACCTTTGCTTTTGGCAAACCTTTTACAGGCATTTTATGCGGTTGCGGATATGATTATTGTCGGCATATTTTCTGGACATAATTCTATAAGCGCAGTATCAACAAGCGGGCAGTTCACGCAGGTTGTAGCTATGCTGCTTATGGGGCTTGCAATGGGCGCAACTGTGCTGGTGGCTCAGTATGAGGGAGCAAAACAAAGCGAGGAACAAGGGAAAACGGTAGGGTCGGCTATTATTTTGTTTGTGATTGTGTCTGTTGTTATTACGATAGCGGCTCTTTTATCAGGGCACTTTATTTTGAAAACATTGAACACGCCTGCCGAGGCTTATGACGAATCGTATCGGTATTTTATGATATGTATGTCGGGAACGATTTTTATAATGGGGTATAACGCCATCAGCAGTATTTTGCGCGGGAAGGGCGATTCTAAAACACCCCTCGTTATGGTGACAATTGCCGCATTTGCCAATGTTGTTTTGGATTTAATTTTGGTTGGATATTTTAAAATGGGAGCCGCCGGGGCTGCTTATGCAACGGTTGCGGCGCAGGCGCTTAGCATGGTAATGTCGCTTTTTATAATGATAAAAAACAATACATTTCCGCATTTTAAGCCTTCATACATGCGGTGGGATAAGAAGATTATAGGCAAGCTTTTGTCAATCGGCGTGCCAATGTCGATACAACAGACGATTGTGTCGCTTTCCTTTTTGTTTTTAACCTCAATTACAAATTCGTTTGGCGTTATAGCATCCGCCGCCGCGGGGATTGCAGGTAAAATAAATGGGTTTGCCATATTGCCTGCCGGCGCTATGATGATGGCAATATCTGCAATGAGCGGTCAAAACATCGGGGCAAATGAGGTTAAAAGGGCAAAACAAACCATGCTTACGGGCATTAAGCTTATCATGCCGTTTATTGCAATAATGTTTGTGTTTATTTTTGTTTTTGCAGGCGGGCTTATTCGAATTTTTACGCCTGAAGCTGAAGTTATAAACATCGGAATAACATTTCTTCGCATTTGCAGCGGGGAATATTTGCTTTTATCTATTGTATTTTCACAAAACGGTTTATTGGTTGGAGCGGGGCGCACAAGGCTCACGCTTGTTAGCTCGGTTGCAAGCTCAATTATACTAAGAATTCCGCTTGCTATGTTTTTATCTCGGCTTATGGGATTTAACGGCATCGCGGTTGCTATTGCGGTTTCGCCCTTTGCATCATTGCTTTTGGGAGGGATATTTATCCACTCGGGGCATTGGGAAAAGCCGTTAAAGGTGATTGCCGAAAATTAATTAATTTCTTCTCCCTAAAAGTTCAAGCAGTTTAAATTTAATTTTAACGGGGTAATCCCCCGTTTCTGCGTTGACGATTATTTTATATTCGTCCTCCGACAGCACATTTTTTAATTTTTGTTTATCTTGTTCCGCTAATTTACCTTTGCCGGAAGAAACAAAACAGAGCTGCGGGTACAGCACGCACCACCAGTTTTCTCCCGCCCCGCTGCCCAATGTTATGCGAAGAGCATTATAGTTGCCGGCAGGGAAAGCAAACCCTTCATATTGCTTTGTGGGAAAATAAAAATTGCCTAACCGCGCCGTTACCGAATACCCATAGCCTTCCGCTTGCACCGTTTTGCAGGCGGCATCGGCAATATTTTGCAACTCGCATTTTACAACCTCGTTTACCGTATCCAAGCTATTGCAGCCGTTTAGCTTATCGTTTAGATATTGCGCTATGTCATCTCTCACCTTCATTTTAAGCTGCTGGTCTTTTTTACTGTTGCTGTTTGCCACAACATGAAAACGAAGCACACTTTTTTCGATATCCGCTTTAACTGTTGTGAGATAATACATGGCGGCGCCGGTTACGGTAAACCCAATTAAAACAGAAAGCAGAATCTTTTGTTTCAAACACAAAATAAAACCCCTCCTTTTGTTATAACTTCGTTTGCCTTATAATAAAGCTTTGACAAAAAGAGGGGATATTATTCAATATTCAAATGCTTGCCGCAGTTATTAGTTTTCTTCCATTGACAAAAGGCGTTCCCATTTTTCATCTACATCTTTTTGGAACTGCTCAATGGTCCATTCATTGCCTTTTTTGAACATGTGCCTGAACCTGCCCTGCGCCTTTAGAAAATCCTCAACCGGCAGCTTTTTCCTCGGTTTGTAATTTACCGTCAGTTTGCCGTCTTCAACTTCATATAACGGCCAAATGCAAGTGTCAACCGCCAGCTTGATAATATCCATCAACAGCGGTGTTTCATATCGCCAACCGCGCGGACATGGCGCAAACGCATTTATAAATGCGGCGCCCGGAGTGTATAGCGCTTTTTCCGCCTTGGCGTATATATCCTTAAAGTTACCCATTGGCGCTGTCTGCGCAACATACGGTATATTATGGTTAGCCATGATGAGCGTTAAGTCTTTTCGCGGCTGCATTTTGCCGGGAATAACATTGCCAGCGGGTGATGTTGTGGTGTCGGCAAAAGAAGGCGTTGCGGATGAACGCTGTATGCCTGTGTTCATATATGCGCCGTTGTCATAGCATATATACACCATATCGTGACCGCGCTCCATTGCGCCGGAAAGGGATTGCAATCCTATGTCGTATGTTCCGCCGTCACCTCCGAAGGTGATAAACTTAGTGTCGCCTGTTATTTTACCTTTTCGCTTTAGCGCATTATAAGCAGCCTCTGCCCCCGAAACGGTGGCGGCGGCATTTTCAAAAGCCGAGTGAATAAAGCTGTCTTTCCATGAAGTGTATGGGTAAAGACAAGTTGAAACTTCCAAACAACCTGTTGCGCTGCCGATAACGGCATGGTCATCTTCTTTTAGCGCCCTTAAAATTGCCCTAACTACAACAGGGGCGCCGCAGCCAGCGCACATTCTGTGCCCGCCTGCCAATCTTTCAGGCTTTTTTACCGATTCTTTTAAGTTATAAGCCATTTTATATCCCCCTATTCCCTAACGCCGAGGTAGTTATAAACCTCGCCGATATTGCCTGTATTGACTATATCCAAAAGGCGGTCATACACCGTTGCGATATCTTGAACGCTTACATCTCTGCCGCCAAGACCGTAAATATAGTTTATTGCTTTAATGCCATCCGCCCTGCCGTAAAGCGCACTTGTTACCTCGTTAAAAAGCGGACCGCCTGCGGCGTTAAATCCGTCGCATTTATCCATTATGGCAACTGCTTTCACCTTTGAAAGCGCCTTTGCAATTTCCTCAACCGGGAAAGGACGGAAAACGCGGATTTTTATAAGCCCCGCCTTTATACCTTTTGCACGCAGCCCTTTTATTGTTTCCTTTGCGGTGCCGGCGGTTGAATTTATTATTACTATTGCAACTTCCGCATCGTCCATCATATATTCTTCAAACAGACCATATTTTCTGCCGGTTAATTTTTCAAATTCCTCAGCTACATCCAAAATAACCTGCTTGGCGTTTTTCATCGCTTCTGCCTGTATTCTTTTATGTTCAAAATAATGCGTTACGGTATCAAGCGGACCAACCGAAATTGGATTTTTGCGGTTTAAAAGGCTTTCGCCAGGGTTATATTCCCCAACGAATTTTTTGACAGCATCATCATCTAAAAGTTCAATATTTTCAACCGCATGAGAGGTAATAAAACCATCATAGCAATCCATCACCGGCAGCATAACATCAGGATGTTCGCCTATGCGCACCGCTTGAATAAAGTTGTCGTATGCCTCTTGGTTGTTTTCCCCGTAAATTTGTATCCAGCCGGAGTCGCGCGCGCCCATTGTGTCGGAATGGTCATTATTGATGTTTATCGGACCGGAAAGCGCCCTGTTTACCGCTGCCAATGTTATTGGCAGCTTTGATGACGCCGCAATGTAAAGCATCTCCCACATCAATGCAAGCCCGTTTGCGGAAGTAGCCGTCATTGTTCGCGCTCCTGCAGCTTGAGCGCCTATACATGCGCTCATTGCGGAATGCTCCGATTCGACCGGAACAAACTCTGTATCTACCATACCGTTGGCAACAAAAGAGGCAAAATATTGCGGCACCTCTGTTGACGGTGTTATGGGAAACGCAGCAACAACATCTGGGTTTATCTGGCGCATTGCAACCGAAACCGCCTCGTTGCCGCTGAGTCTATCTCGTTTGGACATTGTTTTTCCTCCTTAAAAATAAAACCTTGTTAGTTATCCTTCATTTCTATTGCGGAAAATGGGCAAACTTCAGCGCAAATCCCGCAGCCCTTGCAATGGTCAAAATCAAAATCAAGCCTTTTGCCGTTTTCGTCAATCGGGATTGATGAATCGGGGCAAACCGGGAAGCATAGCATGCACTGCTTGCAGTTTTCTTTAATCCACACCGGTTTGACAGAACGCCAATCGCCCGTTTTGAATTTATCGGAATTGCCCGGCTCGTTAATAACGCCGCCCGGTGAAATTTCCTTCCAATTAACATCGTTGCCTAAATTAAGCTTGTCCTTTTTATTCATATTTCGTGCACCTCCGTTACACTTCTTTTAAGTGCTCTTATGTTTCCTTCAACAACATGAGGTTTTGAGGCAAATTTGTGTTTGTATGATTCCGCCATATCGCTTATAAAATCATCAATAGGCATCAGCTTACTAACCACAACCACCGCTGCGAGCATGGGGGTGTTTGGGAAATATCTGCCCAAGCATTCGGTTGATATTTTACGCGCATCAATGGTGTAGACCTTGCCGGCATAGCCCTTTAGCAGCGGCTTTATTTCTTCTGCCTTTTTTGTTGTGTTTATTATTATTGCGCCGTCTTCGGAAAGCCCGTTCGTAACATCAACAGCCGTTAAAAGAGAGTCGTCAACCACAACCACAAATTGAGGGTTGTATATGTTGCTGTGGACTGTTATTTTCTCGTCTGAAATTCTGTTATATGCGGTAATGGGCGCGCCCATTCGCTCCGGGCCATATTCGGGAAACCCCTGAACATATTTACCGGTGTTGAAAGCGGCATCCGCAAGCAGAAGAGATGCAGTTTTAGCACCTTGACCGCCCCGTCCATGCCACCTGATTTCCATAACATTAGACATTGTTTTGAATACCTCCTCGTATTAAGGGGTGCTGTATAGATTGAATGGCGCAAGCCTGTGTTATGTAGTTATTTAACACGACCGCCAATGTACATAATAAAATAAAGTGCTTATAAAAAGTTGCTTTATTTTTACACACCCAAACTATTATAACAATTTGACATAAATATGTCAAGAACAACTATGCACAAATTATCTCACTTAAATTGTAATATAAAATACTGTATTGTAAAAAGTTTTGTTAATATGTTATTTTCCAATTGATTTTTTAAGGGCTTTACAAGCTAAAATCGTGTCGGAATATTGCATTTACTTGTCACTTATAGTATAATATTGTCAATTGGTTGTAATCCCGTTAATAACAATGTGTTAATAAAGGTGGGATGAAAGTGAAAATCGCAAGGTTTTGCAAGGATACCAATACCACCCAAACTGTAAAGGAGCACTTAACAAATGTGGGAAACCTTTGCAAGCAAACCGGCTTGAAAATTCAACTACCCAACACAGCTTACATCATAGGTGTTTTACACGACATGGGGAAGCTTAGCGATGACTTTCAAAATTATATTCAAAACCGAATAAAAGAGATACAGCCAAAGCCGGGTGTGGTCAAGGTTGACCATGGGGCGTATGGTGCAAAGCACATATATGATATGTACAAAGACGGAACTCCTATGCAAAAGCTCACATCACAAATAATAGCATTTGTTATTTGCTACCACCATGGCGGCTTATCCGATTGTATAGAAAAAAATGAAATACCTTTGCTGAAGCGTATGGACAAGTTAAGCAAATCAAATTTGGAAAAAGCAGTTGATGAGTTCGACGAAATCTTCCCCGAACCTGGTTTCATAGATACTTTATTTTCAAAAGCCTGCGATGAAATAAAAGCGTTTTCCCGCATTATTAGGCAAAACGATGCCGAGCCTGATAACATCTTTTTTGAAACGCATCTTCTTGTTAAAATACTTTATAGTGTTTTAATAGACTCTGACTGGCTTGACAGTTTTATATTTGAAGCTAAGAAACCATATGACAAGCTCAAACCTTTAAGCGAGGATTTAGACGGATATATATTCAACCTTAAAAAAAGAACGAATGAATTTAAACTTTCTAAACCTATCGGCGCAATGCAAAAGATTGTGTTTGAAAAAAGAAGCGAAATAGCAGATGATTGTTTAAAATTTTCAAAAAATGAACCGGGTATATACACTCTTACCGTCCCCACGGGAGGGGGAAAGACGCTTTCAAGTTTTATTTTTGCGCTAAACCACGCAAAAGCATGGAACAAAGAGCGCATATTTTATGTGGCGCCTTATACAAGCATTATTGAACAAAATGCGAACGAAATAAGGCAAACTCTTAAATGCGGCGAAAATCTTCTTGAATTTCACTCTAATGTTATAACCGAAGAAAGCGAATGTGCAAAAATCTTTGGTGAAAGATGGGACTGCCACTTTGTTTTTACAACCATCGTGCAGTTTCTAAACACAATTTATGCCCCGCCATCACATAATATCCGCAGGTTTCAAAGCCTTGCAAATTCCATTGTTATTTTTGATGAAGTTCAATCTGTGCCCCTTCATTGCATCTCTTTGTTTAATAGCGCTGTCAATTTTTTAAACAAGGCTTTAAACTGCACAATTGTTTTGTGCACCGCAACGCAACCCATTTTAAACGAGGTGCCAAAACCGGTCAACCTTTCTCCAAACAGCGAAATTGTCAATAATGTTAAGGACGCTTTTGATAAACTTAAAAGGGTTAATGTGGTGGACAAAACTATTGATGAAGGCTATACATATGGCGCTGCAATTGACTTTTTGCATGAAACGAATAAAGCTTACCAAAGCATTTTGCTTGTTGTAAACACAGTTGCCGCAGCAGAAAACATTTTTAATTTGGCAAAAACGAGCAATTTTGAAGGCGAGCTTTTTTATTTAAGCTCAAACCTCTGCCCGAGCCATAGAACACAAGTGATTCGCAGAATAAAAAAAGCGCTCAAAAATAACGAAGCTGTGATTTGTATAAGCACCCAAGTTATAGAATGCGGTGTTGATATCAGCTTTGGCACGGTAATCAGAAGTGTTGCCGGAATAGACTCTATTGCACAAGCAGTGGGAAGATGTAATCGGCATGGCGAAAGGAAGGTATCTGATGCTTATATAATTAACCTTGCCGAGGGCTTTGAAAACACACAAAAGCTTCTTTCAATTGACATTGGAAAAAAGAAAACCGCCGGTGTTCTTTATTTATATAAGCAAGACCCTCGGCAATACGATAACAGCCTTGTTTCGACCAAAACCGTTTATGATTATTTTATGCGATTTATAAGCGAAGAAAAAGTTACCGAACAATTTGACTATCCTTTGACAAGAAAAGGAGCCTCTATGTATGAACTCTTATCTATACAATATTCTTTGATTAATGCCTACAACGCAAATGCAAGGCAAAAATATGCCTTGTGTTTTTGTTTTCAATTTAAAACCGCAAGAGAGAATTTTGCTGTTATTGAAAACAGCGCTAAAACTATTATAGTGCCTTTTAAGAAAGGAAAGGATATTATTGCAGACCTGATATCAAATTTAAAGCTTGAACAGAAAGTTCCGTTGCTCAAAAAAGCTCAGCATTACTCGGTTAATGTTTTTGAAAACAAATTTAAAGCGTTGCAAAAAGCGGGCGCTGTAATCACTTGTGATATTGAGGGGGTGTATTTGTTGAAAGAAGGATTTTATGACAACGATATAGGGCTTGTTACGGAAAGTAAACTGGATGCTATGCTTTTATAAAAACACGCTGTTTATGCGCCTTATCCGGCTCACGATAAGTGCGCAAGCGCAAATTTTAATATACTTTTGTGGGCCGGAAAGGCGCTTCATATGAGAAATGGTATAACATTTAAAGTGTCAGGAAAGTATGCCTTGTTCACAGACCCAATTACAAAAATCGGCGGCGAAAAGTCAACCCTAACCTTGCCCACCTATCAAGCCTTAAAGGGCATTTGCGAATCAATATATTGGAAGCCCTCTATTATATGGTTTGTAGACAAGGTTAAGGTTATCAGCAAAATTCAAACAGAATCAAAAGGAATAAGACCCATAAAGTACGGCGGAGGAAATGACCTGTCAAGATATTTGTATCTTAAAGATGTGGAGTATGTTGTTTGTTGTCATTTTGAATTTAACTGCGGCAGACCCGAATTGAAAAAGGACCATAACGAAAATAAGCACTATTTTATTACAAAGCGCTCCCTTGAAAAGGGTGGGAGGCGTGATATATTTCTTGGCGCAAGGGAATGTCAGGCGTATGTTGAACCTGTAAATTTTGATGCGGAGAAAAGCTATTATCACGATATGGGTGAAATGGAGTTCGGTATGCAATATCACTCGTTAAGCTATCCTGACGAAAATGGGAAAAATCAGCTTATAACAAAATTTTGGTACCCCAAAATGATAAATGGGGTAGTGGAATTTTGCAAGCCGGAAGATTGTCCTAAGGAAGTGGTTGTGCGGAGGATGTTGCCTAAAATCTTTGACGAAAGTAATTATGCAGGCTTTGACGAATTTCAACTGTTGGACGAATATAATGAGGAGGTGACGGAAATTGAGTTGGATAACAACCCTTTATGAAACTTATGAAAACATAATAAAGCAAGACAGCGAAGGTTTGTTACCTATTGCACACTCAACTCAAAATGCTCATATTGAAGTTATTTTAAATTCAAACAGCGAAATGATTGCCGCTTCATTTGTGGATAAAGAAAATGCCTCGACACTAATTCCCGTGACCGAAGCCTCTGCAAGCAGGTCAAGCGGAATAGCCCCCCACCCGCTATGCGATAAGCTTCAATACCTTTCAGGAGATTATGAAAAATATACGGGGCAAAAAAAGAGGGATTATTATGACAGTTATATCGAACAACTGAAAGGATGGAGTAAATCCAAATTTTCAAGCGGCAAGGTAAACATTATCTATAACTATTTGGCAAAGGGACAGCTGATTTTTGATTTAATTCGCTTTGGTGTAATGTCGATTGGCGAAAACAGCAAGTTGACAGATAAATTTCAAGCCGAAGATATCAAGCTTGCAGCAGGCGGGCAGGCAGATGCCTTTGTACGGTTTAGGGTTGTAACCAAAGAAAGTGAACAAGACGCGGTGTGGCAGGATGACAAAACAATTAACAATTACATAGATTACTACCTTTCCAAGCAGGAGAACAAAAGCTTTTGTTATGCAAAAGGAGAAGTAACCGCCTGCTCGAACAATCATCCTTCAAAAATACGCCATACGGGAGATAAGGCAAAACTAATTTCCGCTAATGATATTTCAAACTTTACATTTAAAGGACGGTTCCATACTGCGGAAGAAGCTGCAACTTTGGGCTATGAGGTTTCGCAAAAGGCGCACAACGCTTTAAAATGGTTAATTAGCAATCAAGGGCAAAGAGCGGGAGATAAAGTTTTTGTATTATGGGGAACAAAGGTTCAAAAAACACCTGCGCTTTTAAGCGATACCGCGGATTTTGCAGAAATGCTTTCATCGCACATTGCTTTTGGCGATGATAAAGATATTACAAGGAAAGGTCTGTCAAAAGAGTTTAACAACGCTATAAAAGGTTACAAAGCCGAAATAACCCCCGATGCAAAGCTTGCATTAATAGGGCTCGATGCGGCTACCACAGGCAGAATGTCAATTATATTTTATCGTGAATACAGCGGGCTTGAGGGGCATGAACTTATCGACAACATCAAAAACTGGCATAAAACAACATCGTGGCATCATCATTATAAATTTAAGGATAAAAAGATTGCACCTTTTGACGGCGCACCATCCCCCCACACTATTGCAACAGCAGCATACGGGACGGAGCAGAATAAAATTATAAAGTCGGATGATAAAATTGCTTCAAATGCAGTAGAGCGGATTTTGCCTTGCGTAATAGATGGGCGAAAGATTCCAAAGGATATTGCGATAAAGCTTGTTGGAAAAGCCAAGCAGCCGCAAAACTATCAAGAAACACATAACTGGTACAAAGTTTTAACGGTATGCTGTGCGGTTTACAGAAAATATCTTTATGATTATAAAAAGGAGGAATACACAATGGAGGTTAAGCAAACGGACAATTTAGCATACAATTGCGGCAGACTCTTAGCGGTTGCCGATGCAATCGAAAGCCGGGCTCTTAAAAGCAAGGGCGGCGGGGGTGATGTAAGATCAACTAACGCCATTCGATATTTTACACGGTTTTCCACCTCGCCCGCAACAACATGGGCGGTCATAAACAACAAGCTTATTCCCTATAAACAAACCCTTGGGGTAAAAGGCTCATGGCTGTATCGGCTTTTGGGTGAAATATCCGGTCGGATTGAGCCTGAGGAATTTGCAGCTGCTTCGAATTTAGACGGCTGCATGGTTTTGGGTTTTGATACCCAACGGCAGGCTTTGTTTAACAAATCAAAAGAAAATGAAATTACGGAGGAGGAATAAAAATGGGCGCATTGCAAAATAAAATTGATTTTAAGGCAATTATTACAGTTACTAACGCAAATCCAAACGGCGACCCGCTAAACAATAATATGCCCCGAACTACAATTGACGGGTTTGGTGAAATTTCTGATGTTTGTTTAAAGCGTAAAATCAGAAACCGCCTAATGGATATGGGGGAAAATGTGTTTGTTCAATCTGATGACAAAAACAACGACGGACACAGCAGCCTTAGGGAAAGAGCAGACAGCAATCAGGTGTTAAAAGATGAGTTGAAAAAAGGGAAAAATGCAAGCAGGGATGTTTATTCAGAAATAGCTTGTGAAGAATGGATGGATGTTAGAAGTTTCGGGCAAGTTTTCGCTTTTAAAGGTTCCGACCTTTCTGTTGGTGTAAGGGGGCCTGTTTCAATACATCCCGCATTTAGCGTGGATACGGTTGAGGTGTCAAGCATACAAATAACAAAAAGCGTAAACAGCGAATCGGGAGCGAGCGGAAAAGCCTCCGATACAATGGGCATGAAACATAGGGTTGATTTTGGCGTTTACATACTAAAGGGCAGCATAAATGTTCAACTGGCGGAAAAAACAAACTTCAGCCAACAAGATGCCGAAAAAATAAAAGAATCAATAAAAACACTTTTTATAAACGATACTTCCGCTGCAAGACCTGATGGCAGCATGAATATTCATAAGCTTTATTGGTGGAGCCACAACAATAAGATAGGTCAATATTCCACGAAGAAAGTCCATGACAGCGTATCTATAACAAAAAGGTTTGGGGTATCGGCTCCAAAAAGTATAGATGATTATGAAATTACCGAAGGTCCGCTTGAGGGCTTAAAGCTTGATATTTATGAAGGAGTATAAGCAAGAAGAATATTTAATGCTATCGGGCATACAGCATTTTGCCTTTTGTAAACGACAATGGGCGCTAATTCATATAGAAAACCTATGGCAAGAGAACTATCACACCGCTATCGGCAATGTGTTCCATGAAAAGGTTCATGATGGTGCCATAACCGAAAAACGAGGCAACATTATTACTTCGCGGGCAATGCCTGTTCATTCTTCCGCCCTTGGAATAAGTGGGGAATGCGATGTAGTTGAATTTCATTTAGACAAAAGCGGTGTAAAAATTAAAGGGCGCCAAGGACGGTATACCCCTTATCCAGTTGAGTATAAAAAGGGCGTTCCTAAAAAGACAGAGGTTGATACCCTTCAACTTGCTGCTCAGGCAATGTGTTTGGAAGAAATGCTGTGTTGCGATGTAAACAGCGGTTATTTATTTTACGGTCAGACAAGGCATAGGGAAAAGATTGAAATAACCCACGAACTAAAGGAAAAGGTGACGGATATATTCCAACAGATGCATATGCTTTTTGAAAGGGGGCACACACCAAGGGTTAAGCCTTCAAAAAGTTGCAACTCATGCTCTCTTAATGACCTTTGCTTGCCTGTGCTTTGCAAAAGCAAGTCAGCGAAAGGGTATATTCAAAAAATGTTGAACGAGGTATAACACTATGAAAAAGCTACTTAACACCCTTTATGTAACCACCCCGGATAGGTATCTTTCCCTTGATGGTAAAAATGTAGTTGTTACACAGGATAATAATGTTGTAGCAAGAGTTCCGTTGCATAATATTGGAGAAATAGTAACTTTCGGTTACTCGGGGGCAAGCCCTGCGCTAATGGGTGCGTGTGCCGAAAGGAATATTTCCATTTGTTTTTTAAGCAAAAACGGTCGATTTCTTGCCCGGGTGTCGGGGGAAACAAGAGGTAATGTTTTGCTTAGAAAACAACAATATAGAATTTCAGACTGCACATTTCAAAGTAACAGCATTGCCAAAAACTTTTTAATCGGGAAAATATACAACTCAAAATGGGTGATTGAGAGGGCAATAAGGGATTATCCTTTGATAACTGATACCAATAAGCATAAGGAAAAGTCAACATTTTTATCCAACTCATTAAAACAGCTTAAAAACATTGAAACCCTTGAAGAACTAAGGGGAACGGAGGGAGAGGCGGCATCGGTATATTTTTCTGCTTTTGATGATCTAATTCTTCAACAAAAAGATGAATTTTACTTTAAAGGAAGAAATAGGCGCCCTCCAACGGATAATGTGAATGCCATGCTGTCATTTGCATATGCGCTTCTTGCCAATATGTGTTGTTCTGCATTGGAAACGGTAGGATTAGACCCCTATGTTGGTTTTTTGCACAGGGATAGACCGGGCAGGGCATCCCTTGCTTTGGATTTAATGGAGGAGTTTAGGAGTGTATTTGCGGATAGGTTTGTTCTCACTCTCATAAACAAAAAAATGATAAAAGGCAAAGATTTCTTTGCAAAAGAAAACGGAGCCGCTATTATGGAAGATGAGGGAAGAAAAACCTTTTTATCGGCTTGGCAGACAAAAAAGCAAGAGAAAATAACACATCCATTTTTAGAAGAAAAAATTGAGTGGGGCATGTTGCCTTTTGCGCAAGCTTTGTTATTAGCTCGATTTATCCGCGGAGATTCTGACGAATACCCGCCTTTTATGTGGAAGTAGGTGAGAGCATTTTAGTTATAATTACATATGATGTAAACACGGAAACCTTGGCCGGCAGAAAACGGCTTAGAAAGGTTGCAAAGCAATGCGTTAATTATGGACAAAGGGTTCAAAATTCAGTTTTTGAATGTATTCTTGATAACGCAAAGGCCGTTGAGGTTAAAAACATACTTTGTAAAATTATAGACAAAAATACTGACAGCCTTAGGTTTTACTATTTGGGAAACAATTATAAAAACAAAGTGGAACATGTTGGGGCGAAACCATCCATAGATTTGGAATCTCCCCTTGTTATCTGAGTGCGAATACTATGCAAACATAAAACGCTAAGGGCATCCGCACCAATTTAGTTTAGTGAGATTATTGTTTTACAGTTAGTTTTGTAATAGGCATTGTAACTTTCAGTAAGATTTGTGCAGTTTGTATGTAGTTTATTGGTAGGGCAATATATTTATGTACAAATTTGCGGTCGCACCCCTCGTGGGTGCGTGGATTGAAATAAATCAGTTAGCATAAAATCACCTGCCTAAAATGTCGCACCCCTCGTGGGTGCGTGGATTGAAATAAACTTGTTGCCTAATTTATAAACATACATTTCGGTCGCACCCCTCGTGGGTGCGTGGATTGAAATTAACGAGGATATAACCATATTGCAGGTAACGCCGTCGCACCCCTCGTGGGTGCGTGGATTGAAATGCTACACCTGTGCCCTTTGCCGTTATTGCACTTTTGTCGCACCCCTCGTGGGTGCGTGGATTGAAATACCATATAAACCTACCCATTCCTCAACCGCCATTAGTCGCACCCCTCGTGGGTGCGTGGATTGAAATCGTCTGCCTGTTGCAGCGTGCCTTTAGTGGTTTTGTCGCACCCCTCGTGGGTGCGTGGATTGAAATCTACAAGGCAATGCTTTTATTGAAAGTTTAAGCATGTCGCACCCCTCGTGGGTGCGTGGATTGAAATAAGCTGTGCGGCGGTGCTTACGCCTTGCAGTATGGTCGCACCCCTCGTGGGTGCGTGGATTGAAATATATCGGCACCGCAATAGGGGCAGAAATATAATTGTCGCACCCCTCGTGGGTGCGTGGATTGAAATTGCAAAAGTGATAATTCATATCAGCGTGATTTATGTCGCACCCCTCGTGGGTGCGTGGATTGAAATACTATTAGGATAACGGGGAAACATTAACGCTTGGGTCGCACCCCTCGTGGGTGCGTGGATTGAAATAATGTAAGCATCGCCGCTTAAATAGGTTGCTGCGTCGCACCCCTCGTGGGTGCGTGGATTGAAATTCCCAACACCCAACTGCCAACGGGTTTTAGAAAGTCGCACCCCTCGTGGGTGCGTGGATTGAAATACCTGTTACCCCACTATATAAAGCCATTATTTAACCCGTCGCACCCCTCGTGGGTGCGTGGATTGAAATAACCGCCGTTGCAGCTGTTGCAGCCGCCGCGAAGTCGCACCCCTCGTGGGTGCGTGGATTGAAATCTGCTACTGGGTCAATGACAACATCACCAACATCTGTCGCACCCCTCGTGGGTGCGTGGATTGAAATCACTTGGGAGCGGTGTTTTCCCACCATCGTTAGGCGTCGCACCCCTCGTGGGTGCGTGGATTGAAATAAATCCGAAAGGCGATAAAATCCACCCAACCCAAAAGTCGCACCCCTCGTGGGTGCGTGGATTGAAATTCTGGTGGTTGACCGGGCTACCATATCAGCATAGTCGCACCCCTCGTGGGTGCGTGGATTGAAATAATCCACGGTACTATGATGTGGCGGCAGTTAGGGTGGTCGCACCCCTCGTGGGTGCGTGGATTGAAATCGCTTGGATTGGCAGTATATACCGACTGCGGCGGTCGCACCCCTCGTGGGTGCGTGGATTGAAATAAATGCTCCAGCGATACGGGCAGGCACAAACGGACGGTCGCACCCCTCGTGGGTGCGTGGATTGAAATAAATCCCTTGAAACCCTTACTTGCTTGCTTGCCCCGTCGCACCCCTCGTGGGTGCGTGGATTGAAATAGAAAGGCTTATAAGCACGAAGCCGAGGTTAAGACGTCGCACCCCTCGTGGGTGCGTGGATTGAAATATATCGGCACCGCAATAGGGGCAGAAATATAATTGTCGCACCCCTCGTGGGTGCGTGGATTGAAATTTTTGATACGGTTAAACGTGGCTTAGACTTTGGCGTCGCACCCCTCGTGGGTGCGTGGATTGAAATAAACTATGCCTGATGATTATTGCAGGGCAGTATCGGTCGCACCCCTCGTGGGTGCGTGGATTGAAATAATCCGGATATATTGTTGTGGGTAGAAACCGAATTGTCGCACCCCTCGTGGGTGCGTGGATTGAAATTTGTAAAGCCGGTGGCGTTGATTATCATGCCGTCGTCGCACCCCTCGTGGGTGCGTGGATTGAAATGTAAGTACGAGAAAGTCAACACATTATGTCGTATTGTCGCACCCCTCGTGGGTGCGTGGATTGAAATCGCTGTTTGGTTTAAGTATTTACTTAGCATACCGGTCGCACCCCTCGTGGGTGCGTGGATTGAAATTTTGATTAAGCGTGTTTCAAGGGCATAATCAAGCTGTCGCACCCCTCGTGGGTGCGTGGATTGAAATAAATGTTAAAACATACCTCATTGTTTGCTCTTTGGTCGCACCCCTCGTGGGTGCGTGGATTGAAATATACACATTATACTGCGCCTTCGCCGCTTCGGTTGTCGCACCCCTCGTGGGTGCGTGGATTGAAATAAACTATGATATTCCTCAGCTTGACAAATATGTGTCGCACCCCTCGTGGGTGCGTGGATTGAAATTGAAGAGTGGCTTAAGCTAAACAAAGAAAAAAAGGTCGCACCCCTCGTGGGTGCGTGGATTGAAATTTGTTACGCCTGCAAACGCCTGTTCGTAATCGAGTCGCACCCCTCGTGGGTGCGTGGATTGAAATTATAAAGATGAAAAGTATATACATACCTTATTTAAGTCGCACCCCTCGTGGGTGCGTGGATTGAAATTTTTTTGCTCATATCTTTTAGCAAGGAACTTTATGTCGCACCCCTCGTGGGTGCGTGGATTGAAATATTGCAAGCTGTTTTAAACCTTTATAACCTAAAATGTCGCACCCCTCGTGGGTGCGTGGATTGAAATGCCTTTTGTTTCTGCTGTTAAATTCGGCTCGGAGTCGCACCCCTCGTGGGTGCGTGGATTGAAATCAAATACCTGTAACATCACGCTGTATTGCGCCTTCGTCGCACCCCTCGTGGGTGCGTGGATTGAAATCAAATACCTGTAACATCACGCTGTATTGCGCCTTCGGTCGCACCCCTCGTGGGTGCGTGGATTGAAATAAATGCTCCAGCGATACGGGCAGGCACAAACGGACGGTCGCACCCCTCGTGGGTGCGTGGATTGAAATCGAGAAAACTCGCAAAGAATAGCGTGGAAAGCCGTCGCACCCCTCGTGGGTGCGTGGATTGAAATAACCTCGCTATTTCCTCGGGTGTGTCCGTTTCTATTGTCGCACCCCTCATGGGTGCGTGGATTGAAATTCCGTATTCCAAAGCGTTAACATCAATGTTGAGGGGTCGCACCCCTCGTGGGTGCGTGGATTGAAATATTATGCGCACCTCCCTTCGCGGGAATTGTACTGTCGCACCCCTCGTGGGTGCGTGGATTGAAATTTTGAATGATTCTTCTTTAAGTAAGTTTTCAATTAAGTCGCACCCCTCGCGGGTGCGTGGATTGAAATTATTGTTACCTGTTACTTTACTAATGATGGCGAAAGTCGCACCCCTCGTGGGTGCGTGGATTGAAATAGGGCATATTTCAAAGCCATCTGCGTGTCGCATTTGTCGCGTCATTTGTGGATACTTGAATTACAACTACTGAAAACTGGCAACTGAAAACTGACAACTCTGTTGTCGCACCCCTCGTGGGTGCGTGGATTGAAATAGGGCATATTTCAAAGCCATCTGCGTGTCGCATTTGTCGCGTCATTTGTGGATACTTGAATTACAACTACTGAAAACTGGCAACTGAAAACTGGCAACTCTGTTGTCGCACCCCTCGTGGGTGCGTGGATTGAAATAGGGCATATTTTAAAGTCATCTGCGTGTCACATTTGCCGCACCCTTTGTTGATACTTAAATACAGCTACTGAAAACTGGCAACTGAAAACTGGCAACTCTATTGTCGCACCCCTCGTGGGTGCATGGATTATTGTAGCACTTTTTGAAAATATAGTATTCCACGAGAATATTGTTTAAGTTTATTCCAAATGCGCAGTCGAACAACAAAAACCGCCTAACACTCACAGTTAAGCGGTTTTATTGTGGTACGCCATCGGGGACTCGAACCCCGGACTTACTGATTAAGAGTCAGTTGCTCTACCATCTGAGCTAATGGCGCATTTAATTAACAAAAAATATTATACATTACCAGTTTTGCTTTGTCAATGCTTTTTTACTACTGTTTTTAATATTATTATGAAGAAACTTATGGTAGAATTAAGACGAAACTGAATTTAAATTAGTTATGCAGGATTAGTTGTAATCAAAAGATTGGTAATTTTCTTTGAAATCGTTGATTTTCTTGGAAACTGTTGATTGCAGTAGCGCTTTTTCGGTGCTATAATGACAAGTAAAGGGGGCGAAAAAATGTCAAAAAGATTCAAAGCTACAACTTCTATTATGCTTGCTTGCGCTATGATGTGCATTGCGATGTCAAGCGTGCCGGTATTTGCCGCAGGCGGCGCAACGGATGGGGGAACAGACATGAACGCTATTGAAACTGCTTTTTCGGCATACAAAATAGGAGAAACAAAACAAATTTCGGACGATGGTTATATAGGTGTTCCTGTGGAGCTATCAGTATTTTATGATACTGCAAAGGGCGCTGTGGCTACCGGATATAATAGCACAAAGGTGGCCCTTTATGTAGTAGACACCGCTATGGAACGCATAGGCACAGCAACGGATGAAGAAATTATAACAGATTTTCTTGAACGCGGCTTTATAGTGGCGGCGCTTGGTTATAAGGGCAACGCAAAGGCTGTGTCTCCGGGGCTTGATTATTCGTTGCAGAATTTCTATTCGCCAATGCAGACGAAGAACAGCTGTATTGTTGGCATCGATAACACGATTATTCCGGCGGGCGAATACTGGAACAGCTATGTTATTCCGGCGGGCTATAATGTTAAAGAAGAACAGATTTTTTGGGAAATCGATAAGCACGGCACTGATGGAACGATGGAGAAAATCGTTGAGATATGGAACAATGATTTTAGAGGAACCAAAGGCACAAGGCTTGTAAAATGGGTGTATGCTGACGGAACACGCAAAGCTACGCAAAACGGCATTGACGGAAGCGCGCCGCAGTGGCTCAATCAAAACGGGGCAGCCGACGCAAATGGTGAGTACATACTGGTAAAGCACACGCTTGCGAAAAAAATCACAGACTGCGTAAATCCCGATGGGAGCCCGTTGAATCTTGATTTAACAATGTCTATAATATATCCGGTAAATCCGGAAACGCCTGTTCCGGTTATTGCGCTGTCAAATTCAGCCGGCACACTTACATCCAACCTTAAAGACGCCAAATATGGTCAATATAATGGATTTATTTTCAACGGGTTTGTGTTGGCTTGCTTTGACTATGGCTTTGTGCCGATGGCGCGCGATGATTCTTACGGATATTTTGATGGCGGCGCCGCAAGCGGTCATGTGACGGGCGACCATATGAATTATGCTATACATACATATAACAACAACAAAATAAATACTGCGGTAGTGCGATATCTCCGTTCCTTCGGTGAGAGGGCGGAAACCTCACTAAACGGAAAAATCGGTATTATTGGTAACTCTAAAGGTGGATGGACACAGTTTTTAGGTCGCAAGGAGCTTAGGGAAGCAACGCCGCAGGGCGGGTTTTCCACATTGAGCGAGGCTATTGACGCAAGACTAAGGGGCATTTCAGACTCTCGCCAGTTTGCAATGTATAATGGAAACACAAGATACGGAAACGGCAAAACAGAGGGTTATTCCTATGATGTTTATACCGGTATGAATGCCATAGAAGGCGGAGAAATGCAGCCATGGCTTACATATAGCGACGGCAGCGAAATTCTGTCGTATGCGGATGCTATAATTCCGTCTTGCGCAAGCCTTCAACAGGATATAGCAGAAGGGCATTCGCCGCTGTTTTTCACAAGTAACTTTCAAGACGAATGGAAGGCGCAATGGGGTACTTCAAACGAGATGTACAATCTCACACGCACGCTTGACATTCCGTCTGTATTTTTTGAGGTAGATACGGGGCACAGAATTACTGTGGGAAATGATGTAAACTATGATGTTGACACATATAACGCAATATTTGACTTTTATGGCTATTACTTAAAGGGTAATGCTGTGAATGTGATATATACCAAGCCGTCCTCGGGAGAGCCGGGGCTTTTGACCACGGAGCCTGTGGTTATAAAGTTTATCGGACCTGTTTTATCGGAACAAATAGAAACTATTAAAATAACCGACACAAACGGGAACGAGGCAGAGGGAGTATGGGCTGCCGCTTTCGGAAATACGGAATGGACATTTACTCCAACTCCCGTATGGAAAGGAAACACGGAATATACCCTAACCATCCCTGCGGACTTCTGTGGAGATAATGGTGTGCAAATGGGTGCTGCTTACACAATGAGCTTTAGCACCGAGCAATCATCGTCGGTAGCTTATCCTGCGGATGAAAGCGGTTATTTTGAGGTTGACTGCCCCGCCCTTTCAAGTGAAAGTAACCACGGCGGCATACGGTTTTATGTGTCAAATGATGCGGCGAATGCGGCAAACCTGTATGCTGTAAGCGGTGCTGACGATACATCGGGCACACTTTTAGGAAGTATTTACTTAAAGGGTGCGGGTTACTATGAATTTGATATTACGGAATATATACAGAACAAGACTGTGGGGGAGAAACTAAAATTCCGTATATCCCCTAAAAAGGATATAGCCACAAACAGCGTCAATGCTTTGAACAACTATTCAAAAGGCAGCCTTGCCAATGTGAAAAAGATTGAGAGCGGCGATTTTAATAACAGCTATGAAGTAAGCATAAACACAAACGGAAACGCTCACCCGAACGCTTGCACACAGGGCGGGGACGACATTGTCAGAAATTCCAGTGAGTACTATTATTTGTCCCAAGCCATGTCGAACAATACGGTGATAGGTAATAACGGGACGATTACAGCGGAGGACTATGGAAGAAAATACACCGTAACCCTTGAAATCTATGATACGGTTTCCCGAACAATAAGGCTTAATATGAATGGAGTTACAGGCCAGGCAACAGGTCTTATGGATTATGACAGAAGTATATATAACTTTGTTACAAAAGCAGGGGAATGGAATGAATATAAGTTAGAATACGCAGTATATGAGCCCGACTATGGAACAAGCGGGCTTGGCGCAAGAAAGGTAGTTTCGTTTCACGCAGCTCCTGTTTGTGCGGAAACAGACGGGAACGGAAACCGTATAGAAGCGCCGCTTTATGTAAAAACTTTTTCGGTGGTTGAGGAGATAACTGGCATAGAGATATCCGAGGTTTCATTGGCTGTAAGCAGCGACGGAAGCGGAAGATATACTGCGCCGCAATCTCAAATGGCTTGGGCAGTTTATAATTCGGAAAATACCCTTGTGGGCGAGTATCCCTCTCTTGCCGGGGCAATACAAAACTATACAAGCGGTCAAACCATTATGATGCGGAAAAATGTAACCTTGGATGGGGGAATCCCGTCGCTTGCAGGGTTTAACAAGGTTGTCATAGACCTTGGCAATCATAAACTGAATGCGGCAAATGTATCGGGAGGCGTGATTACGGCAGACGGTTTTTCAAATTTGACCATGAAAAACGGCACTGTTGCGCTTGGCGCGGCTCCGCTTGTGGATTACGGAAACTCGGAAGGAAAATTTAATATTTCGTTTGAGGATTTATATATTACGCTAAGCAATAATTCCACGCTAAGAAATGTGATAAGCAATAACACTTCAACAAAGGCGATTACTTCAAACATCAGCCTTAATGGGTGCACGCTTGATATTTCGGATAAGAACCTGCCTGCAAATTCAATTGTTATATTTCCGGCAGGGGGAGGGAACCTTGACCTTTCGTACACCGTGACAGGGGGAAGCATAAAGCTTAACTCATACAGATGGATAAGCATATACGAAAACTTTAAAAACACTTTATACAAACCGGACGGAAACGGTGATTATACCTTGCTTGTCCTTCCGGCAACGGTGGCGGTATCGTCTACGGATTCTTTCAGGCTTGCAAGCGGAAACATGGCGGTGTTCGGCAACGCGGAGGCAAACGGGAACGGATATAATACTTACACGCTGGAAAACAGCGATTCGACAACTATATACGGAAAAATTCCGGAGGAATATCTGAATGCGGAGGAATATCCTTTTGTAGCATTTGACGAGAATGGATACTTTTTAGGCGCAAGCGCGGAGTTTTACGGTAAACAGGTTGCTACCGCCGCAATCAATGTAGCAAAAGGTTATTTGCTTGCTAATACCTGGGACGGAAGCAGTTACGGAGACAACCCGAAGGAAGCATTCGTTTTGATGCGAAGGGATTATACATACCCGGCAACCGAATATAATGATAATCTTGCACAAGTTCAAGGGACGCTGGTTTTGGATTTGGGAGGACACACGCTTTCAAACGGTACAGTCAGCGAACATATTTTCAGGGCGGGTTCTAAGGCTATGGTTACCACGGGGGATCAGCCAATATTCCCTACCCACATTGAGGTTAAAAACGGCACCATGCTTGTAGGGAAAAAACCTGTTATGCGGCTGAATGTTGCAAACACAGCAGTTGCTTACCCAAATGCAGATAAGGATTTTACTATGGAATTCAGCGATGTTAATTTTGGGTTTGCGCAAGGTGCAACTACTGCTAATCTGCTTACAGAGTGTATTGCAAGCGGAAATACTGTGGACAGAAGCGCGCCTTTCTATACTATATATAATAATTGCACATTTGACCTAAAGACATCGGCTCCGCAAACGGTAAATCCGATATTTAACACCAATACGGCAGGATATTATGTTCATCTTGAAATAACGGTAAACGGCGGGCATATTACTGCCGAAAATATAGATGCTTTGGCTGTTTCAGCGCCAAGCCCCGCTTGTTATGACTCGTTTGTAACATTTGAAAAGGGAGCAAATGCGAAGTTTTTATCGCTTGCGGTTCCTGCCGATTTAGAGGTTCAAACCGGCGGTTACCCGTCGTCTGAAGGAACACTTCGCTTTGAAGAAGAAGAAAAGGATGACACAACAGCAATTTACAGGCTTGAGATTGATGATACAGCCATTGACAAGACGGAACTTGCGGCTGTAATATCAGAAGCGAATAAATACAATGCCGAGGCGTACACCACCACCTCCTTTGAAATATTCACAACAGCGCTTACAAGGGCTGAAGGGGTGTACAATTCTGAAGATTCGTCACAAGTGCAGATTAATGATGCAAAGAATGCGCTTGAGGATGCAATAGCCGGGCTTGTGACTTACGAGTCGCTCAACACGCCTTACGGAACAATCCCGGAAGCATATGCAGACAAGGAAACCTATCCGTTTGTAGTGTTTGGCGAAAATGAAAATTTTGTAACGGCAGGTATACAGTTTTACGGTGAAAATGTAGGTACAGAGACTATCGGCATAACAAAAAATTATTTGGCGGAGAATATATGGGACGGAACATCATACGGTAACAATCCGAAGGAAGCGCATATCCTGCTGAGAAGGGATTATAGTTTTAACAGCGGTGAATATTATAATAATTTAGCACAGGTTCAAGGTGTGCTTAATATAGATTTGGGAGGCTTTACACTATCGCAAAACGGCGGGCGGGGTGCGATTTTCGATTCAACTTCCAAATCGTGGTCAAATGACGGGAGCACCGCCGAACTTTCAGTATTTCCTACAACGATTACCGTTAAAAACGGAACAATTCTCACAAAGACCAAAGCAATTGTAATCATGAATAATGCCGACAGCTCAGGCGACGGAAGAATAAACAATAAGAAGTTCAGTTATGAATTTACAAATGTTACTTTCGGGCTTTCTGAAGGAGCGACAACAGCTAACCTTTTGACGGTGTACAACAACGCAAATGGAACAAGCAGCATAGCGCCATACTTTATCACTTACAACGATTGTGTCTTTGATATAAGTACGGTTAAACCGGCCTCTCCTGTAAGAGAACTGTTTAACGCCGATACATCAGGGAAATACATGCGCATGGAGATGAAAATAAACGGCGGAGAAATAATTGCTGACGAATTGGGTTATTTAAAGGTTTCGTATTTAGGCGAGGCAGCTTATAATTCATCTATTGAATTTGGAAAGGGCGCAGACGATGAATATATGTCATTGACTATGCCAATAAGCGTCAATGCTCCAACTTATGAATATTTGTCTCATGATGAAGTGTTACGCTTTGTGCGTGAATCAGAAGATGAATTTAAGGCAACTTACAAACTTACAGTTGTTCCGGAAAACGGACCATGCACAACAACTACGGTGGTTAAAGGAACGGGCAGGGAAACAACATTCAACATTGTTTCAAGGCTTACAACATTAACAGGATATAAGGTTATTTTAGCTTTGTACAAGGATGATATGTTGACAGAAATTAAAGAAACAGAATATGACGGCACCGATATAACATTCATAACAAATGCTGAGTACGACGCCTACAAGGTTATGGTGTGGAGCGACTTTGACGAAATTACGCCGTTGCGAGCTGCGGAAACGCCAAATTAACATGCGGCACATAAAAAATGCGCAATTAAACAATAAAACCTTTGATTGTGTCACGCCCTGTTTATATCGATAACCAAAGGACCATACCACCCATTTCCAAGCCGTGGAAAAAGTGCGGAAGATTTTTGACTTATTTTATGGTATAATGATAGTGGGTAAAAAATTAAATATTGCACAAACAAAAGCACTCCTTTTCAAGAGGGGTGCTTTTGTTATGCAAAAAAAAGGAGGTTTTATAGTGGCAAAAATAAATTTTAAAGGGGTTGACTACAACAAGCTGAATTTTTGGGGTGGGACAGATAAACAAAAGCTTCAAGGGATACTGCCAATTATACCTGCATTGACCAATAATTTTATGTTTAATCAACCAACAGACATAGAGCGGCTGACAGGTGCAAGCAGCCGCCCTAAATTACCGCCGCCCGTAGATGCGGTGTTAGAACCAAGGAGGGATGTAAATTTAAAGCATCCTGTGATGACTAAATATGGCATACACCCGACAGAATTCGATAACAAGGCTTATATGCGATGGCTAAGGGATAACAAATGGCGAGGTATTCGCCCAAGCACAGCTTTTGAGTATGGGAAAGAAGCTGAAAAACTTGAATTTTTGGCATGGCAAAATGAGGCTCGGAAAAAGACCGGCGCAGCATCGACTGCAGTATCAACATTTTTTGATAACGCAACTTTGGGGCTTGCTAAAAAAGCTGCCGATTGGTCTACTAAAATGCAGCTTAAACATTCCGACATCGGCGATTATGTGGGCAAGCTTGACACAATTTTGCCATCAAAGCAACTGGCTAAAGCGAAAGCCGAACACCCAATAGCAGCACTTGGCGGCAGCGTTGTGGGCGGTGCGGCAAGCCTTGTGTTGGCGCAGGGTCTTGTTAACAGCGCTCTTTTGAAAATGCCTAAATTTGTAACATTGCCTTTCCAAACGCAAAGGGCGATTTCAACTGCCGTTACATTTGGGGGAATAAGTGGAGCAAAAACTGCATTATCGGAAGATTGGAGCAAAAATATTGGCAAAAAAACAACCGATACAATAGTGAATACGGTTGTTGGCGGCATGGCAGGGTATTTAGGCGGCAATGCAAGTGTGGCGATAGGCAATGCGGTTTTGAACAGGCTTGCAGCAACAGGGCTTTCGGCAAGCGCCGTAAAGGGGATTGCAGAAGCTCCCGGGACTTTAGCTTTCGGCGTGACCTCGACAGCTTTGCACGAAAGCAAAAACATTGCGTTAGCTTTGGCAAGGGGTGAACAATACAAGCCCAATACTAATGCAATAGCGATAAATGTGTCTGCAACCTCTGTTTGGGCAAGGCTTAACCAATATTTGGGCAACTTTAACCAAACAGCGTCATACAAGTTTTATCAAAACATAGAAAACTATAAGCACTTTAACAAGGACGACTTTAAAAACATTAACACATTAAGGGTCAAGCGCAATGAGCTGGTTTTCAAGTACCACACAGACCAAGCAGAGGGCAGCCATAGGACGATGGCGGAAATAAACCAAGAGTATATGGCGGCGAAGGCTATTGTTGCAAATAATGTAATGGCTAAATTGCAGATTGAGATTGCAGGG
>Ga0265293_10003642_pt1 | contig 28371 bp, 26 predicted proteins | sample Munlanlewell138R_FD_192505 | JGI IMG/M metagenome (GOLD analysis project Ga0265293, IMG submission 192505) | Leachate microbial communities from a municipal landfill in Southern Ontario, Canada - Leachate well 138R | ecosystem: Engineered > Solid waste > Landfill > Unclassified | place: Canada... | reverse complement strand
GCACAAGTGCCGGACATCTTATTAAACTTAAGTTTCTCCTTGGCAATATTAAAACGATAGCTGTGCTATTCGTTAGAAATTGACTTGGAAGCCCTTACACCACTATAAAACTCACGTTTTACAGATTGTAGAACTTACAATAACTTCTCTCTTTCCTTCGCTTATCAATGTCATAAATCAGGTGAGGAATCCCAAGCTTTTTGGGCCCTCGGTTTGGCTCTAGGCCTAGCATCGCATCTTTGCGTGCTCAACTACGATACACGATGCGCTAGGCAGTGTCAAGGTGAAATCCTCATTTACTGAGGTAGCAACCTTGAAACATGAACCGAAGAGGATAGTACCCATTTTATAACTTCTCGTCTAGTAGTTTTTATAAAAAGTGTAAAAATTTTCTAAAATTATTTTTAGGGGCGACAAAGATTCCCTTTTTTGATACATTCGCCCTAGAGAGTTACAAAAGAGGGATGTGATGAACTTAGTTTTCTTGGGGCCTCCTGGATCGGGAAAAGGAACAGTAGCACAGTTAGCTAAAGAGCGAATGAATGTCGTTCATATATCTACTGGTCGTCTTTTCAGGACGATTGCTGAAGAACCAACTACTCAAGGTCGATTAATGAAAGATTTGTTAGCTCATGGTGATTTAGTACCTGATGAACTAACAATTGAGGTAGTAAAACAAACATTACAACAACCAGAGATGGCACAAGGGTATATCCTTGATGGATTTCCACGCACCCTCGCTCAAGCTCAAGCTCTTGCTACATTAGCAGACATTGATCATGTCATTTATCTCAATATTGGAGAGGATGAGGTTCTTAAGCGTCTGAGTGGACGCCGTACAGCCCCTTCTAGTGGTCGAGTGTACCACATCATCTACAACCCTCCACGTGTTGATGGAATTGATGATGAAACTGGTGAACCTTTAGTTCAAAGAGATGATGATACCCACGATGCCATATTACATCGTCTTGAAATCTACGAAAAACAGACTGAGCCGTTAATCGACTTCTATAAAGAGTTAGGATTATTAAGAACTATTGATGGTCATGGAACCCCAGATGAAGTCTATGAGCGTCTAATTAAGACTGTCGGCTAATAACAACCACTTTTTCCCATCACCTTTTTCACTGAGTTGCTCTAGTGATGCCAAAGTTTTTAAAGAAGAAGCACTGTATTGTTGTAGTTCAACTTTTTCATACGCTAATTCATATGCTTGTTCATACAGTTCTTTTTCAGTGTAATAATCGATTAAGAGCTGACGAGATGTATCATCTAAAGGATCAACTTCAAGTAGTGTATGCCAAGAGGCGACGGCAAGTTCATTTTTTTCAGACTCTACAGCTAAGGAGCCGATAGCTTTTAATACTCGTATGTGACGGTGGTCAAAATATTCATCCATTGCTTGTAAAATCTCTAAAGAGTCGTCTATCTGCCCACTTTCTGCTAATAATAGTGCATAGTTATATCCTATCTTCTCTTCAAAGGGATAGGTGGCATAGAGCCCACTGTAATAGGTAACAGCTTCACTAAGGGCTAACGACTCTCCAGCAGCTAACAGAGAGTTTATTTTCCCCTCTGATAAAGTGGTGGTGGCACAACTAATAGTACATACGAGTATAAGAGTAGTTAGTATATAGAGTGTCTTGTTTGGTTTGATTATGACTCTCCAAAGAAATTGTTATTCTCTCCCAACACTCGTTGTTCAATAGCTTTGACTTGGGAGCGATATAAGTTTGTGATATTTGAACCGTAATCAGCCATTAATTGAATCATGTTTCTTGGATTTTGATCACTATCGGTACCATTAAGACGATCACCTGCATCTCCAAGACCGGGAAGAATATAGGCTTTATCGTTTAACACTGGGTCCATCCACAGTGTATAGACTTCTGCTTTCTCCAATGCCCTAACAACTCGTAAGGCCCCTTTAAGGGCACTGATGACTGTAATAAATCGAATAGAGCGAACTTCAATACCTTGCTCCAATAGATAATTCACAATGGTGACTAGTGATCCTCCAGTAGCATTCATGGGGTCTGCAAAAATCAGGTCTTTGCCATGAAGTTCAGAAAGATCGAAAAAAGAGCGATCTAAATCGAGAATGTAATCCATGTTTTTCTCATTTTTACTATCGTCTCGTTTAATTCTAAAGAGGGCAAACGGGGTAACAAACCCATCTGAACTATACTCTTGAATCTCTTTACTCATAATCATAGATGGAAGGAGTGCCCCTCGAAGCATGACGCACATCACACTATTTTCTATGAGGTTATCAACATTTGGTATTTTATGAACTGCGTAGTTACGAACAGGAAATGTAACTGGTGTTTGTGTCACAATACTTCTTTTATGGGGAAGGACTGTATCGGTATAGACATGGGCAAATAACAATTCGTATGCCCTTTGCACATAGTAAAGAAACTCAGCATTACTTGTGTGTGGATTACGTAACTTAGAGACCAAGCGACTAGCAGCTCCATGTTGCTCTTTTGGTGTCTCAAAGGAGTAGACGTGAATACGCTCCTCTTTTGCAACGACTTTCTTTAAAAAACGACCCACGTTTTCAAAAACGGGGGTTAGTTCTTCTTGTGCTAAAAGGGCCTCTTGTTCACTCCCCTCTTCTATACGATGAAACAGCGTATCTGCTTCTGAATACATCTCATTGACTTGCTCTAATATCTTTTGATCTTGCTCGGTGAGATATCCATCTAAATCGGCTGCGTGTAATACTACTTTATTCACAAGTACTCTCCATCTACGTAACTTTCATGAGTGTATCGTAACTGTGAGTTTTCTACAATAAAGGATATTCTAATTAACAGGTTACTTTCACAAGTAGAAGTAATCTACTATTCGAGCAACATTATTTTCAAGGATGGGTTTTAATATTGTTGATGTTATACGGAGAGGAGTCTTACTCCCCTCCGTATAACATCGATGATTATATCAAAAATGCTTTATGTGTAGCTTATTTAATATAATCGTTATAAATCATCACTTTAGTACGACCGACAGAACTTCCTTTGAAGAATTCAAATCCTTTTTCAAACTCGCTCAAGGGGAATCGATGACTGATTAGTGGGCTGAAATCGACAATCTTTTTATCTAACATATCAATGATAGTTCCAAAACTACGCATATCAGGGAATACCCCTACAACTTTAATACTATCAATATAAATATCGTAGGGACTGATATTTATTTTTGCTTGTGTGGGAGCTACACCAAAGAAAATAACCGTTCCTTCTCGATCTACAACAGTAAAGCCACGTTCAATCACCGAAGGGACACCAGTACAGTCAACTACAACGTCATATTTCTTTTTGATGACATCATAATAGGAGTCTTTCGCATCCTTAGTATTAAATACTGAATCTGCGCCTAAGGATTGTGCAAACGCAAGTTTGTCATCATCCACATCAATCATATCAAGAACGAGTGGATTACGAGAGCGCAGAAGCGTTAACCATAAAAGTCCAATTGAGCCCGCACCCATGATGAGTACACGCTTATCAAAGTATTCTGGGACTTGTCTAATACCACAGTATACACATGCTGCTGGTTCTAATAAAGCTCCAACATCGTATGATATTGATTCAGGTAAGTGGTGAAGACAATCTTTTCTCACTTTGATGTATTCAGCAAAGGCTCCATCTACACTCGTTCCAATAGAATCCCAATCAAGACAAATTCTATTTGACCCCTTTCGACAATTTTCACAGGAGTGACAATAAATCTCTGGGCTCACTGTGACTCTGTCTCCAATTTTGAAGTTCTTTACTTTACTACCCAGTTCAACAATATCACCTGAGAATTCATGTCCTAGAATTAATGGAAGATATTGTGGCATGAAATCACCTTCATAAGCATGAATATCTGTTCCACATAATCCGCATGATTGTACTCTAACCAATGCTTCATCTTCAGCAATTTTTGGAATAGGTACATCTTTTAACGATAAATCTTTTGTGCCTGATAGCACAGCTGCTTTCATACTCACAGCGAGCCTCCTTCTACATTTATTTACTTAATTCCACCCATCGACATTCCTCTTACTAGGAATTTACGGGCAAATAAAGTGAATACTAAAATAGGTAAAATTGCGATGATACCTGCAGCACACATTTGTCCCCAAAACATTCCATGGGGAGTTAAAAATTGAGCTACGGCAACACTTACTAACCTTGTCTTTGAGCTTGTCAGCACCAAAGCATACATAAAGTCGTTCCATGACAAAATAAAAGAGAAAATCACTGTCGAAACTAAACCAGATCGTGCCATTGGTAATGTAATGAGAAGAAATGTCTGAGTGTTCGAACAGCCATCAATCAATGCACTCTCTTCAATTTCTGCTGGAATTTCTTCGAAAAAGCCTCTCATCAACCAAACGGTAAATGCAAGGATAAAGGTTATGTGTGTAATAATAATTGTCGTGTATCGATCAAGCATTCCAAGGCGAGCAAAGACAACATAAAGAGGAATACTTAATACAATAGGTGGCAGGATATATGCCACAAATACTCCAACAAAAATAATTGAGTTTATTTTTAATTTTGAACGTGCTAAGGCATATGCCATTGGAACCCCTAATAACAGAGCTATTCCGGTAGCAGAAAAACACGTAATAAGGCTGTTGCCAATAAAACCAATAAACCCTTTATCAAAAAGTACAATTAAATAGTTTTTTATTGATGGAGAGAAAATATATTTGGGTGGGAGCCTCCACGCATCTAAGTCAGTTTTAATCGATGTGAGAAACGTCCAAATAATAGGGAAAATGAACAACAGAACAATTATGACGAGGAGGATATTTTCTGAGTTTTTCTTAATAAAAGTTTTCAATAGATGTCCTCCTTAACGCTGAGTGTCCTTAACACAACAATGCTCAAAAGAATTATGAAAATAAGAATTATAAAGACAAGGGCAGAACCTCTCCCCATCTGAAAGTATCTAAAGTTAATTCGATATGAGAGGTAATTCAGAGTTTCAGAGGCTGTCCCTGGTCCTCCCTCTGTCATTACGAACAGTTTATCAAACTCTTTCACCGCATCAGCGATTCGTAACATCAAAGAGACCCTAATCACTGGTTTTAGCAGAGGAAGCATTATGTGTATCAGTGTATCTAATTGCGAAGCGCCATCGACTTTGGCAGCTTCAAATGGTTCTTGTGGAAGAGTAATCATACCTGAAAGAAGCATTAAAGCCAAAAAGGGCGTCCATTGCCAAATATCTGCGGCAATAACTGACCCTAAAGCCGTTTTTACATTACCTAACAGTGCAATATTTTTAAATAAACCTACCTTATTCAACAGGTAAGTGAAATACCCAAATTCAGTATTAAGCATATATCTGAAAATAAGCCCTACTACTACTGGTGAAATAACAGATGGTAAAATAAAGAGCGACATCAAAGGACTATTTTCTTTTGATATCCTATAAAACAAGAGAGCAATTAAAAGACCCAAGAAAAATTCGGATGCCACGGCAACTACTGTATAGACAACAGTATGCCAAATTGATTCCCAAAAGAGTGAATCAGTGAAGATATCTGCATAGTTTTTAAGACCAATCCACGATTTAGCACTTGGTCTAGTAAAATTGTAACTTTGTAAGCTCATAACAAAAGTTGAAATGATAGGGGCTAGGATCACTATAATAAGGAAAATAGTTCCCGGTATCATTAACTTTATGTAATAGCTGTTTTTTTTCAAGACTGACATACATACCTACTTACTCTAAAATGGGCTTGCCTTTATTGCTAAAGGCAAGCTCTCATTCTGTGTTATACGAAAATAATGCTAATGAGCATCTCTCATGATTTTCACCCACTCTGCTTGGGCTTTATCTAAAGCTGCTTTAGCACTCTTCTCACCCGAAATAGCGGCTGAAAGCTCAATTGAAAGAGCATCATTCAGTTCGAAGAACTCAGGTATCTTCATTGGTGTAATCGTGATGTCATAGGTATCTTTGAGAGCATCAAAATACCTGTATTCATTTGTTGCAAACTCTGGTGCATCAAGAACGGATAATCTTGTTGGAGTAGCACCTACAACTGCTAAACGTGCTTGCATTTCAGCACTGGTTGCCCAGTTGATAAATTGGAATGCAGCTCTCTTTTCAGCATCACTCACATCAGCGTTAATACCGAGGTTGATAGTTCCTGCAGGAGACCCCTGTCCACCAGGGCCAGCTGGAACAGCGGTAAAGTTCCACAATCCTGCAACAGTGCTACTATCGGAATCTTTGAGAGTTGGAAGCCAGTCGGTAAAGAGTAAACCTGCTCCTGCATTTCCTTGCAAGAATTCTGTTGCTGCTTCTTCCCAGCCAAAACTTGAAACACCACGAGGTGCATTTTTCGAAAGTTCAATCATATACTCAAGAGCCTTAACGGCTTCAGGTGTATTGACAGTTGGATTCATATTTGAGTCAAAGAAAGAGGCTCCATAACCATACATGTAAGGCATATATTCGTAGAATACAGGTTGCCCTCTTTTACCCATCATGGTAACTCCATAGACTCCAGGCTCTTTCAAATTAAGCATTCTTGCATTATCTAGGTGCTCTTGAAGTGATTTTGGTTCAGATAGACCATATTTTTGGTATAGATCTTCTCTGTAAGCAATCACCAATAGACATCCCTCAAATGGCAATCCAAGAGTTTTTCCATTAATTCTTACTGTTTCATCTAAAAATGGTTTTGAGAAATCATCTAAATTAAATCCTTTACCAAGAACTGGGTCATTGATGTATTTAGAAATATCTTCAAACTCATCCTCAAAGCGGCCTAACCACGTAGGTTCCATCCAGAAAGCAGCATACTGTTTTGTGTTTGTTGTTGTATCAATTGTCACTTTCTGAACAAGACTATCGTAGGGCATGAGATCCGCTACAACCTTGATTCCAGTTTCTGCCTCGAACTCTGGAATTAATGAAACGAGGTAGTCCATTGTTGGAGTCGACTGAGTAGCAAAGTTAATTGTAATTTGCTTTTCAGAAGATCCCTTTGCAACCACTAGTGATAGAGCACATAGTGCAACCATCAAAATTACTAGTAATCTTTTCATCCTTTTCCTCCTCCTAAAATGTAGGAAACTAACTTATATAATGCTGGATTAGTTTTCCAAGCATCCAAACAAACTGTTATCAATGTCCACTAACCTCCTTATCCGATGTATCTAGTAAAGAACGATTAGCAACAGAATCCCTTTCAACAATCGTTGTGCAAATAAGCATCTTGTGGTAGTGAATGGGTTCGTTATTAATCAGTTGTACTAGTCGTTGTACAGCAACCAAACCCAAAGACTCTCGATCAACATGGACTGTTGTCAGAGAGGGCACCATATCTTTTGAAAGATCGACGTCATCGAAGCCAATAAAGCTAATATCTTCAGGAATATCGAGTCCAAAATCTTTTGCGGCGCGCATTGCTCCTATTGTTACGACATCATTAGCACCAATAAATGCTGAAGGAACTTCACTATGTTCTTTAAGGAATTTCATCATTGCTTGATACGAGCTCAACATGTTCAAGTTGCAACTTAAAACAGTCTCTTCACATAAGGGAACTTCAAATAATTCCAATCCACGCTTAAAGCCTGTAAGTCGGTCAGCACAATCAATATCTTGAAGATCTCCTTCTAGATATCCAATTTGCTTATGGCCATGTTCTACAAGGAACTTCACTGCATTCATAATTCCATTACTATTGTCAGGTAGCACCGCATTTGTATTTTCCAAGGGCAAATATGAGTCGACTAAGACAATCGGGATATTATTTTCGTTAAATATTGGAATAAGGGTCTCAATATAAGAACTGGTCATCAAAATACCAGCTATATCCTTTAAATCAACTTTGCTAAACAAGTTTTTAGCATCTGCAATTGTAGTGAAATGAAATTCAAATCCTTTTTTAATCACTTCCTCTTCAATAACTTGGATAAGCGGGTTATAGAAGTTAGAGGTGAATAGAAAATACTTTTTATCTATTATGTAGTAGATCTTTTTCTTAAGAGATCTGTTTTTCACATAATTTTTCTCTCGGACAAACTCAAATACTCTTGTTCTTGTTTCGATAGAGATATGTGGATCATTCTTCAAGGCTCTGGAGACAGTAGAAACACTGATACCTAATTCAGCCGCTATATCTTTCATTCTTAAAGCCATGGAAGAGTATCCCCCTTTTCCGTATTAAAGAGATGTGTGTAGAGCTTATTGAAAGCATCAAACTTCTTCTCATAGTAAGGTTGATGCTGAGGCTTATAGGTGTGCGATCGCTCTACACTCATCTTAATTGCTTGTTCTACACTTGTGTACCAATGTGTTGCTACAGCCCCCATCATTGCAGCTCCTAGAGTTGTTGATTCTGGGTTTTTAAAAGTAACAACTGGTTTATCGATGATATCGGCAAGTAGTTGACAGAAGAATGGAGAATTAGCAGCTCCGCCAATAGCTAAAATTTCTGTTATTTCGGAAGTTTGTCTTTCGAGGTGGTTAATACTTTTCCGGATGAGAAAACAATTTGACTCCATGATGGATCTAGCAAATTGAACAGGTCCATCAGTGACATCAAAACCAAAAAAAACCCCTTTCGCAAGTGCGTTATATTCGGGCGGGTTTAGACCTAAGATATATGGAAGAAAGATAATATCATTCTCATTTCCTAATTGTGACTCAACTGCTAAATCTAAATCTGGTAATTCAATATGAGGGGTGAAGTTGTCATGGAACCATTGGATTCCTACCCCTCCACTATCAATCACAAATAATTGGATAATCGAGTGAGGAAAAGCACCTGAATGACATTCGATTTGTGCATTTTCCTTCTCAAAAGAAGAGATGTTAATAGCCATAGCATTGACAGTGCCAAGGCTCATGGTAACCTTACCTTTTTGAATATTTCCTGTTCCGATCATCCCAGCAACATGATCAAGAGCACCTATACACACCATTGTTTGAGAGGAAAAGGAGAGCTCCTTAGAGACGTCAGGTAACAAGGGACCAACAATAGCACCTGCTTCTGCGAATTCAGGGAACACCGATTTATCAAGCCCAATAAAATCTAGCATCTCGTCCCACAAAGTTCGTTTAGTGAGATTCATCATTCCTGAAAAACTAAAAACACTGTATTCTGTGACAAACGCTTCAGTTAAGTGATACGTTACATAATCTTTAAGCATGAACACTTTACGGATTCTCTTAAATAATTCAGGTTTATGTTCTCTTATCCATAATAATTTTGTAACGGGCCAAGTGGTAGAAACTTCGGGCAGACCGGTAGTTTTATACCAGACATCTTGAAAAACCTTTGAAATTGAAGAGACTTGCTTCTCACTTCTATTATCCTTCCATGATATTCCTGGGCTTAAAACTGTCCCTTGGTCATCGGTAATTACAAAAGATTCTGCTTGTCCGGTAAGCGCAATGAGAGAAACGTGTAAAGGGTCAATATTGGAATCCGATAAAACCTGACTCATCCCTTTTTTACAGTCTTCCACATACACATGAGGATCGAATTCAACAAACTTATCACTTTCAAGGTAAGTTACTGGCATACGATGTTGAGCAATTTGCTTCATAGATTGGTTGAATAGTGCGAATTTAAAATTGGTAGTGCCTAAATCAACAGCTAATATATACTTGTCCATTACTTCTCCAACCAATTAGCCCATATAAACGCCACCAGTAACATTGATGGCATTTCCTGTAATAAAGTCAGCTCCAGAAGAACTGAGAAAAAGAACCACTTTAGAGACATCTTCAGGTGTTTCAAGTCTCCCCAATGGTGTCATGTTCACATAATTATCAATGACAGCTTGTGGTTCCCAACCACGCAATTTTGCTTCCCACTGAACCTCACGAGCTTGCATATCTGTTTTTACAAAAGCAGGACAGACACAGTTAACATTTATTTTATGAGGAGCCAGCTCCAAAGCAAATCCTTGAGTAAATCCTACTACTGCAAATTTAGAAGCGTTGTAATGCGCTTGCCACATCGCACCAACTTTACCAGCCAATGAGGCAATACTTACAATTTTCCCCTGTTTATTGTGTTTAATCATTTGCTGAGCGACAAATTTACTACAAATGAATACTCCCTTTGCATTGACATCCATAACAAAGTCCCAATCAGATTCAGTCAAATCAACGGTATAAATCATTTGGGAAACACCAGCACAATTAATGAGTAGATCTAAACAGCCATACTCTTTTTCAATGGAGGAAACTGATGTCTCCACATCATCCCAGCGTGTCACATCCATGAGCATTGGGATAAATTTACCATTTGTATTTCGATTCCATTTTTCAGATAGTTCATTCAAAACATCTTTGTTTACATCAGTACCAAATACGGTTGAACCATTGGCTAGAAAGTCTTCAACAATTCTTGACCCAATGCCTCCACACACGCCAGTAATCATCACCAATTTCCCTGAAAACTCTTCATACTTCATGGTAACCTCCTACCATTTTTATCTGACTAATTAAAATTCTAACCCACCAAATACCATCTGTCAACAAATTTAAATTAAATATGCAAATATTTAAATTTACCAGCTTTTTATTTTAATTTATTTTAAATTTATTTTTGATTTTCTAGAAATAAGTTGCTATATACTCTTTTTACATAAAGAGTTAAGATGATTTTATTTTATGCAAATTGAAGTTAAATAGTTAATAATCCATTATAATGAGCAACCATTTTTATTTAGAATTTATTGCTTAAATATAAAAAAACACCTATTCATTATTGAATTGTGAGAATAGGTGTTGCCTGAGTAAGGTGATACTTACATCTTCTAATCTACTTTAGGCAATAGCCTTAAAGAGTTTTTTAATAGTGTTAGTTTGATGACTGTATGTTCCTCAAATAATCCGTGCTCTCTATAACGATAATCTATCATCTTGATGCGCTCATTTGAGACTTCCAATTCATATTCGATAACTTGGCCTAAATATGTATAAGAGATAACTGTAGCAGTTAAGTCTCCCTCTTTTTTGTCAATAGACGTTGCCTCTGGACGAAGCATACATACAAACTCTGAGACTCCTTCAGACAACCGAGGAACTGGAAGATCTAATTCTTCTCCTAGTACTTTTGCTTTCCATGTCGTTTTACCCTTTTTGATAATCTCAGCGGTAACAAAGTTTGCACTTCCCATAAAATCTGCAACAAAAGCATTGTCAGGGTCATTATATATTGTTGTAGCAGTTCCAGTTTGTTCGATCTTTCCTTCGTTCATAATCACTACATGGTCGCTAATGGCCATTGCCTCAACTTGGTCGTGAGTGACATAAAGACTAGTAATCCCTACTCTTTGTTGGATATTTCTCAGTTCATCTCTCATGTATTCTCTTAATTTAGCGTCAAGGTTTGATAAAGGTTCATCAAACAGTAAAATTAAAGGCTCAGTGACTACAGCTCTAGCCAAAGCAACACGTTGCTGCTGGCCTCCAGATAACTGGTTTGGCATTCTACGGCCAAATTCTTGAATCTGCATTAAGGACATAACTGAAGAGACGCGATCTTTAATCTCCTCTTCAGGAAGCTTCTTTAAACGTAGCCCATACGCAATGTTCTCATGTACGGACATATGAGGGAAAAGTGCATAACTTTGAAACATCATCCCCACATTCCTTTTATTGGGAGGTATATGTGAGACCTCTTTATCTCCAATATAAATATTTCCTGCAGTTGGAATTTCAAAACCAGCCAACATCCTTAAGATAGTAGTTTTACCACAACCTGAAGGTCCCAATAAAGTCACCATCGCTCCGGCTGGCACTTCTAAATTAATGTGGTCTACAGCAAAAAATTCTTCGTTCTTCCCATATACTGGAAATGCTTTTGCCAAATTCTCTAATCGGACTCCAATAGCTTTATCTTTATTCATCAATATGTCCTCTCCCAAAACTACGTTTATCTATTCTATTCATAAGCAAATCAAGAACTTGGAAAGCGATTAACACAATGACCATAAGAATGACACAAAAGGCACACGCTCTACCAAAACTGCTTTGTTCAACTTCTGACAATATGGAGACTGTGAGTAACTTCCATCGCACCGAGATTAAGAAAATGATTGCACTAATTGATGTCATTGCTCGAACAAAAGCATTGAGAAGTCCTGAAAAAAGGGCACTTTTCATCAATGGCAAAGAAATTTTTGTGAAAGTTTTATAGTTATTAGCGCCTAATATAGTGGAAGCTTCCTCTATTGCCGGATCTATCTGCCTAAGACTATTAGTGCCAGTTTCAACACCTATAGGTAAGTTTCTAAACATAAGAGCAACTACGATAATGAACCCAGTTCCAGTCAGCACAATGGGACCTGTATTAAAGGCAAAAATATATCCAATTCCAAGAACGATTCCTGGAACAGCAAATGGAATAAGGGTTGCAAATTCCATTAATTTTTTTCCAAAGAATTCTTTTCTAACAAGAAGGTAAGCAATTATTAATCCAAAGATTGCTGTGATTGGTGCACAAATGAGAGAGAGAATAAGAGTATCTTGAATAGGCTTTTTCCCTCGTTGAAAAGCATATATATAGTTTGTTAGAGAGAATTGCATATTAACTCCCCATGTTTTAACAAAAGATATCCACACTACTGTTCCATAAAACATGAGAATTATGAGAGTCACAAATGTACACAATGCAAATAGTGGTCGTGTTATGTGTTTTTCCTCAATAAGGATGTATCCACCTACTGGCTTTCCAGTAACTGTTACAAAAGACCTTCTCGCTACCCAGTATTTCTGTATAAAGAAGGCGAGCATTGCTGGTACTAAAATCGACAGTGCCATGAATGCTCCAGTGTTAAGGTTATAAAGGCCGGTGATTTGCAAATACGCTTGTGTTGCTAACACATTATAATCGCCCCCAAGAACTTGAGGTGTTCCAAAGTCACTAATCGATTTGGCAAAAACGATGAGAAAGGAACTTAATATTCCTGGAATAGTTAACGGAAATGTGACACTTTTGAACACTTGCCATCTTGATGCTCCCAAAGAACGAGATGCATTTTCAACAGATCCATCAATCGCTTCTAACAACCCACGAAGGTTTAAATATGCTAAAGGGAACAAAGCCAACGTCTGATCCACAACCATACTTGTTAGACCATAGACGTTATTATTTTCAATTCCTAAAATTTGCCTCGTTATTACCCCAGAGCGACCAAATAAAATAATAATTGCTAAAGCGATTACAAAGGGTGGCGATAAAATGGGGAGTAATGCAATAGTATGGAAAAACTTTTTAAACTTGATGTTAGTTCGCGTAATAGTAAAGGCGAACAAAAACCCAACCATTGTTGCAGTAACAGCAACAATACACCCCATCACAATACTATTTATAAGTGAGGACATGAAATGGAGGCTGGTAACCGCTGATCGTGCTGTATCCATGGAAAAGTTTCCATTTTGATCAACCATTGTTGTCATAAGAACTTTGTAAATTGGATAGAGGCAAAAATATATGAGAATGAACAAGGTACCAATTATTGTAAGAAAAAGACCTGGCTGACTTATCAACATCCGCAGCTCCGCTCTTTTCTGATGAATTTTTCCTTGAAAAGCACCTACACTTACAGCCAAAATAATACCTCCATCGATAAGCATGGCCGCTTCAGTTACACTGTTGCGGCCACATATTATTTATTTCCACATGGCCCTGTTAAAGAACATTTTCTTTACTTCTTACTTGCCTCTCAAAGCGATCGATAAGCATTACTTTATTGGCAGAAGACCAATCGTTATCAAGATCAACAAGTTTAATATCAGCAAAAGGTGTATAACTAGCTGGAATACTAATATCGTTATTCAATGGTGTGCGATAGAGAGTCTCGGCCCATAGTCTTTGGGATTTCTCACCTAAGATCCAGTCTAAGAACTCTTGAGCAGTCTCTAACTCACGAGCAGGTCCACCTTTAATAAGTGCTGCACATGAAATTTCATATCCTGTACCTTCTGAAGGATAGGTAATTTGAAGAGGATACCCACTTGCTTGAATGGTTTTTGCATCATCATCATATCCAATAGCAATTCCACTTTCACCTAAACCTGCCATTCTAATTGGAGCAGCTCCACTTTTGGTATACTGAACAATATTTCTATCTAACTGCTGAAGATAATTAAATGCAGGCTCAACACCCATCATTTGAGCTAAAGTTGAAAGAACAGTATATGCAGCACCAGAAGTAGCTGGGTGAGCAATTGTAACGTTATCTCTAAACTCTGGCTTTGTTAGTTCTGCCCATGATCGAGGTGCAGAAAGACCATTTTTCTTGAGCCATTCGGTATTACTAATAATACAAGAAGCTACAGCAGAAAATGGTGTATACATGTTATCACTTGGCAAATGCTCTTTTGCAGTGATACTATCAGCGTTTTTTGAGCGATAAGGAAGTAAAATTCCAGAAGCAGCTAGATCTTTATGCTGGTCAACAGCTCCTCCTACAAATAAGGAAACTTGAGGATTATCTTTTTCTGCTTTTAATCGAGTAACAACTTCTCCGACACTCAATCTCACATAGTTGACTTTGATTCCAGTATCTTTTGTGAACTCATCAAAAAAGATAATAGCCTCTTCATCAGTTAATGCAGTGTAGACCGAAAGCGTAGTGGCTTTCTGTTCTCCTTTACCTTGAGCAAAAAGCATTGTGCTACTTACAATAAGCACCAAAGCAACAATTGACACTTTTTTCCACATTTTCATTTTCACTCTCCTTATGGTTATTTGTGATATTAAAACCATATAGTCTGAAAGCCCACAAGTCAAGAAAAAACTATGTAAACAGACTTTCGAAAACTTTCGATTATTTCAAACCATGCTTTTTCACACTTTGTATAAAAATTTTCTCTGATTAAAAATCAATGAATTTCACAGTTTCTTCAAATATTTATTCAAATAAAGAGATTACAAGATATAAGATTTATGTATACCTAATTAAACTATTTCTGAAGAACCTCTACCCCAGCACTTCTTATCTCTTTTAGAAGTTGTGCATCAGATTTTTTATCGGTGATGAAATAATCGATATGCTCAAGAGAACCAAGTCTACTGTAACTTTCTCGCCCAACTTTTGAGTGATCTGCAATGACTATCTTTGTACTTGATCGCTCAAGCATCAGTTTTACAAGACCAGATTCCTCAGCATGATAGGTACTCAAACCAGAATCAACATTAACTCCATCAACAGATAAAAATAATTTATCTGCGCGATATCCTCTTAGTTGTTCTACTGCATCATCCCCATAGGTAAAAAGATATTGTGAGTTAAAAGATCCGCCTAAAAGAACAATTTTAAAGGTTGGATTGTATCCTAATTCTGTTGCTACACTAACCGAGTTAGTAAGGATCTTTAAATTTGTAAGCTTTTTCAATTCCAATGCTAAATAGTAAGTAGTCGTTCCTGCAGAGATTAATAACGTTTCCCCATCTTTAACTAACGATGTGGCGACTTCTGCTATTCTCTTTTTTTCATCGATATTTTGAGCTTTTCGTTGGTGGTAATCCATTGTGTAATAATTCTTCAAGGTTTGCAAAGCACCCCCTGGAATCCTCTCTAACACGCCTATTTGCTCTAATTCCATTAAATCACTACGAATTGTGACTTCAGATGTTCCAAAATATTGGCTTAGTTGAGCTACTCTTACAACGTTTTCCCTACCGAGAATTTCTACTATTTCTCTACGACGAGCATTCAGTTTAGATTTCATATTCCTTAGCCTCACAGGAGAGTTATTATTTATTCAATAGATCTCCTACGGCTCCTCCTGGATGTATTTTAGCAAACTGCTCCAACTTATAGCCAGTAACTTCCATGAGTGCTACGAGCAAAGCATCAAACAGAGCAATTGTAACAATAAAGCTAGTAGTTGCCATAACATTAAATTTATCAGATTCTTTCTCAATTTGTAACGGCAGAACTATGTCTGACTGTTGTGCTAGTGTAGAAGAGAGGTTTTCTGTAACCCCTATTAAAATGACTTCTTTTTCTTTACATGCTTTTATGATTGGCAATAACTCAACTGTTTTGCCACCTCGTGATACCATAACAACAACGTCATCTTTTTTTAAATAACCAAGCCCTCCATGAACTGCTTCAGAGGGGGCCATAAACTTAGCTGGCAATTCAATACAATTAAGAGAGTGTGAAAATTTCATTGCAGCAAATCCACTAGATCCACTTGCACAAGTAGCGATTCTTTCGGCTTTTGCTAAGGCATGAACAGCTTCCATAAATGGCTTTTCATCAAGATATGATTTTAGCTGATTAATTCCATCACTTTCGATTTCAAGTGATTTCATAGCAGACATAATTGCTTCTTTTTCTTTCATTTTGTTGACTCCTATTACTATTTTCGGTCCTTTTACTTTCGTTTTCTTAAATTTTTATAAGTATAACACAACTTAAATCTTTTCTTAACATAAAGTATAGCACTCTTTTACTTAAATTTGTTGATTAATTCATAAGTTTTGATATAATAAAATTATATTCAATCTGGAGAATTATATGTATGAACAATTTGGGCTTAAAGCCCCATTTTTTGAGATTGGGCCAAAAAACTATGTTTATGGAGATGATGTGTTAGAAATGGCTCTTGTGGCTGATGATATTTCTAAACGCTATAATGTTGACATTATTTTCACTACTCCTTTTACTGAAATAAGGCGTATAGCTGAACAAACTAAAAACCTTTATATCATTGCCCCCCACATTGACCCTATCCCTGTCGGAAGAGGTTTGGCAGATATTCTAGCAGAAGGGGTTAAGGCAGCTGGTGCTCATGGGGTAATGTTGAACCATGCCGAGAAACCAATTTCTTATGACTCAATCAAAAAATGTATTGATCGAGCAAATGAAGTTGGCTTAGGTACTATTGTATGTGCAAACACTGTGATTGAATCTCAGGCAATCGCTCTGTTAGAACCAAATGTAATAGTAGCAGAACCTACAGAACTTATAGGAACCGGCCAAACAAGTGATATGGCCTATGTAAAGACTTCTATTGAAGCTATAAAGTCTGTTAATAAAAATATCTTTGTTTTACAGGGTGCTGGAATTTCTAATGGTAATGACGTTTATAACGTTATCTATCATGGAGCTGAGGCAACTGGCTCTTCTAGTGGTATTATGAAAGCTAAAGATCCTTTTGCAATGATTGAGGAAATGGTCCAAGCAGTTAGGAAAGCTTGGGACGATAGAACATAAAATTATCTTATTGAGGAGTACGAAATGAAAGTCTTTAGAGAAACTATTGAGCTACAATCAGCGGGTACTAATCCCACATTTCATGATGTCACAACACAAGTGAAGTCTATCTTAGAGAAATCAAAAATCAAAAATGGAATTTGTGTGGTCTATTCACATCACACAACATGTTCCGTCATGACTCAAGAAGGATCACATGATCAAACTTATTTTGGGTTAGAATTTCTCCAACAAGATTTATGTAATGTAATGGAGAAAATAATTCCCTCATGCCGCTATGAAGGACAGTACTTACATCCTGGTCCCGAGCATATAAAGTTTGCTATGGATTATGGTGAAGAAGGTGAATGGACAAGTCTTAATACTGATGCTCATTTACGCTCTGTCATTTTTGGTCGTTCAGAGACAGTAGTGGTCGTCGATGGGAGCCTCGATTTGGGAGAATTTGGATACATCTACTTTGTCGACTGGGATCAAATCAGGGCAAGAAAAAGGGTCGCTCAAGTTCAGATAATAGGAGAATGATTAAAAGAACTATTATGTTATCAAAACTAGATTTTTTAAAAGAGAAAGAAATAGCTCAAGTAGCTTTTGTAGTTAAAGACCTTGATGAAGCGGTAAGTCATTATTATGAGGTTTTTGGGATTGGACCATGGAGCTTCTACACGTACCAAAAACCATTTGTGAAAGAGATGAGTTATCGTGGAAAGCCTGCAAACTACAGTATGCGTATCGCATTGTCAAATATTGGACCAATGCGTATCGAGTTGATTCAAAACCTTTCTGGGGAATCTGTATATAAAGAATTTATTGAAAATCATGGATATGGAATTCACCACTTGGGAGTAGTTGTAGACGATATTGAAAAAGAAATTCTTAAGGCAAAATCCATCGGTATTGAAATGATTATGGATGGTAAAGGATTTGGTCTTGATGGAGATGGTCATTATGCCTATTTGGATACTGAAGACCTTATTGGAACTACAATTGAACTTATTAGTCGCCCTAAACGGAGACATGAACCTGAATTAGTCTATCCTTTAACGTAGACATTACTAATTTTTGCTATATGTAAAAAACAGTCCTTAGTTAAAAAGCTAAGGACTGTTTTATTGATATGAGATAATTTTCTTATACCCCTTTTGCAGAGAGCCGGTAAAACTCATTATCTGTTTTATCTTTTACAGAGGTGTAGTTAGGTAATGGAAGTACTTGTTCGTGTATGGAGTCGAGAATTGATTCGACTTGTGGGAAAAAGTACTCTTCCATCTCGGCAGGAGGAGTAATCCAGTTTTGTGATCCAATGACAGTTAACGGTGCATCTAAGAAAGAGAAAGCTAAGCGAGAAAGATTTGAAGCAACAGTGTGTAAGAAACTTCCACGCTCTGAGCTATCTGTTACTAACACTCCTTTTCCTGTCTTTTTAATTGATTCTACAAGCAGTTCATACTTCAGAGGGTTAATCCATCTTAAGTCAATGATTTCAGCATCTACACCATATTGTTGAAGTTGAGTAGCTGCTTCAACAGCTGGATAGAGAGTTGGCCCTAACGTCATGATGGTAAGATCTTTCCCCTCTTTACGGATCACAGGTTCACCCTCTTCGATCTCATAATAGCCAGTGGGTACACCCTCTTTTACAAACCGCTCCCCTATGCCATATAACTTTTGACTCTCAAAGAACACGACTGGGTCAGTTCCTCTTAAAGCATAGTTAAGCATCCCTTTCACATCATAGGGGGTTGCGGGATACATAGCTTTTAAGCCAGGGACACTACCAACCATAGCAGTCCACTCTTGAGAGTGTTGTGCTCCATATTTATTACCAACCGACACTCTCAGCACTAGTGGCATCTTTAATGCCCCTGCTGACATCGATTGCCATTTAGGCATTTGGTTGAAGACCTCATCACCTGCACATCCTAAGAAATCACAATACATTAACTCCACAACGGCTCTTCCACCACTAAGGGCATATCCAACACCGCTACCAACAATGGCAGCTTCACTGATGGGTGAGTTAAAGAATCGGTGGTATGGCAGTAGTTCTGTTAATCCTCGATAGCAAGCGAATGCTCCACCCCAATCTCGATGATCTTCACCGTATGCAATCATTGTCGGGTCGATACTAAAACGGTGGGTCATCGCCTCAAATACTGCATCACGATATTGGTATTGTCTGTTTGCTGGGTACTCTTTTCCTTCGGCATCAAAGGCATACCGATTTCTGCGCGCAATTTGTTGAACTCTTGGGTTCTCTTCTAGAGTCTGAGACAGTTCGACTTCTCGGTCATCCCACTTTTCAACACTACCGTTACTGAACATCACATGTTCAATATCTTTAGGTGTAATAAGAGGACTCACTGTTGTATCAATAGCAAGTTCTAATGTTTTTTTCATCTTCTTTAAGATACGAGTGTGCATGTTTTGTAAGTCATCTTCAGTTACAAGGTTGTTTTCCACAATATATCGACCGTAGGCAAATACAGGATCTTGCTCTCTGAAGGCATCTAACTCCTCTTTACTACGGTAAGTCATTGCATCTGAGGGGCTATGACCACTGAAGCGGTAGGTGATGGTATCAAGGAGAACTGGTCCTTTCCCTTCTAACAGTAACTCTTTTTTTCTACTTGTGGCTTCAGCAACAGCAAGTGGATTAAAACCATCTACCCGTTCAGCGTGCATAGAATAGGGGTTCACTCCACTACCAATTCGGGCAGCTACTCGTTGTCCTCCAGTCTCTCCAATGGGCTGTCCTCCCATTCCATAGAGGTTGTTAAACACATTAATCATGTAAGGAGGAGCACCTTTCATCTCTTTCCATAATGTGTGGTATTGATCCATCGCTGCCATATTCATCGCTTCCCACACAGGACCTCGAGCTAAAGAGCCATCACCAATATTGGCAATAACAATACCTTTTTTACGGTTCACCTTTTTATATAAGGCTGAACCAAAGGCAATAGTTCCCGATCCTCCAACAATGGCGTTATTGGGCATACTTCCAAATGGGGCGAAAAAGGCGTGCATTGAACCACCAAGGCCTTGTAAGAACCCGGTTGATTTTGCATAGATTTCAGCTAACGTTCCATACAGAACATAGTTCTCAGCTAAATCTTTGATACTGCTGTTCTCATAATGTTTATCTACAACGTTGTAGGTCACCCCTCCGCCATAACTTTCTAAAGCCTGTACGATTTCTTGATCATCCATTTTAGCAATAGCAGAAAAACACTTTGCTAAGATCTCTCCATGACTTCGGTGACTGCCAAAGATAAAATCTTCGGGCTCTAACACCATCGCTTGACCTACAGCCGCCGATTCTTGACCGATTGAGAGGTGGGCAGGTCCAAGGTGGTTGTATGTAATGTCTTGGTAACTCCCCTCTCTTTTAATTGAATCGAGCATCGTTTCAAACTCTCTGATGACCAACATATCGTAAAAGACAGCAATGAGGCGCTCTTTGCCATAGAGGTCTAACTCTTTTTTAAAGTTCGCTTCATATTGGTTCAAAGGGATTGGTTGCATAGCAAGCGTTTCACTTTTTCGTAACGTTTTTGGGTCAAATGGTAATTGCCTACTCATAATATATTCTCCTTTTCCTCTTAGAGGTGTGGGTCAAGAGCAAATAGTGCATCTTTAATAACTTCTGAAACCGATGGGTGGGGAAACACAATCTCTTTAATATCTTCCACTCTCAGTTCCGCTTCAATCATAGTCGCAGCTCCAAAAATAATTTCACTGCTGTAAGGGCCAATGAGATGAACTCCTAACAAAGCTCCAGTGTGTTCATCAACCACTACTTTACATAATCCAACTTCTCGCTTCCCTAATTCAGCTAAGAATCGACCGTTAGAGCGCATCTGAATCGAGGCAGTTTTCACACTTCTTCCTAAAGCGAGGGCTTGGTTTTCAGTTAAGCCACAACCAGAAGCTTCACTAAGTGTGTAGATTGCCCACGGAATCGCCTCATAACGCATCTGCTGTTTCACCTTTCCAAACAAATTGGATATGACCACATCGGCCATTCGTGAAGCACTGTGCGCTAAGAGCGACTTTCCATTGATATCTCCAATAGCGTAGATATGTGGAATTGAGGTTTGTAGGTGTTCATTGACGTGTATAAAAGCTCCATCTTGAGTTAACGAAAGTTGTTCAAGTCCTGCAGTATTGGCTTTTCGTCCAACACTCACTAAGACCATCTCACTAGCAATCGTACTCTCTTCTTTTTTAGCGTTAGTGAAGTAGACCTGCTTTTGATCAATTTTTGTCACCGTGGATCCAAGGTGAAAGTTCACCTTTTTCATTGTTCGACGTAGTAAAGGTGCAATTTCATGATCCATCATTGGGGCAATCTCTTTTTCCATCTCAATAAGAGTGACGTTCACTCCTACAGTCGAAAAGTAGGAGGCAAATTCTAAACCAATAACTCCACCTCCGATAATAGTGAGAGTCTCAGGAAGTGTTTCTAAAGATAGAATTTCACTACTGGTAAGTACGTGATCTAATTCAATACCTTCAATCGGAGGGAGAATTGGAGATGAGCCAGTAGCTAAAATGATATATGGTGCTTTGTAAAGTTGTTCATCGACTTGTACTGTGTGTGAATCGACACACGTAGCAAAGCCTTTAACAACTGTCACTTTAGCACTTCTCATTAAAAACTCAATGCCACTACGAAGAGTGTTTATAGTCTCATTTTTAGCTTCCATCGCTTGAGGAAGGTTGTAGGAGGCCTCTTTTACACTCAGACCTTTTGATTCAGACTCTAAAGCGTTTTTATACAACTTGGCCGAGTTAAGAAGGCTTTTAGTGGGAATACACCCTTCGTTAGTACATACTCCACCTAATTCTCCTTTTTCGATTAATAGAACTTCTTTTCCCAACTGTCCTGCCCTTTGAGCTGCAATATATCCTCCAGGACCGGAACCGATAATAATAAGATCAAATTCTTTCATACAGCTCCTCCTTTATATTGCCAATAGCAGATCGACTTGAGCGATCATGTGAGACAGATGTTGTAAGAATCGGGCAGCTGGAGCACCATCAACTGCTTGGTGGTTAATAGTGAGAGAAAGAGCGATATGTGGGATAAACTCAATCTCGTTTTCAACTTGTACTGCCTTTGGAGCTATCGCTCCCACTCCTAGGATGGCAACTTCAGGAATATTTAATACTGGTGTAAAACTTTCTATTCCTAATGAACCTAGGTTTGTCACAGTAAAGGTAGATCCTGTAAGATCATCCGGTAGAGACTTCCCTTCAATTGCTTGATTGGCAAGATCTTTAAACTCTTCACTGATTTGTTTTAATGATTTACTCTCACTACTTTTGATAACTGGAACTAATAATCCTTTGGGGGTATCTACTGCAGATCCAAGGTGGACTGAAGAGAAACGTTCAATGGTCTCACCATAGTAGTGGGCATTAAGTGCAGGAAAGTCCTTCAGTGAACGAGAGACCACATACAATATAAGGTCGTTAATGGTAATCGTACGTAAATTAAGATGTTCATCTGATTCTTTAAATCTTTTACGTAGTGAAAGGAGCATTCGAGCATCAGCAAATGAGTTTAAGGTAAATTGAGCTGTGGTTGATAAAGATTCAAACATTCTTTGAGCAATGACTTTACGAATACCTGTAACAGAAGTGGTTGTTGACTCTTTTTGTTCTTGTTTCAATGTTAAGTCACCAGAGAGGACTCTTTGTCCCATACCACTTCCTGTTTGTGGAATAGTGTAATTGCCACTTTGAGCTTTCTCTTTTGCCACTGGAGTTAAGATGGGAGCACTTTGAGAGTGTGCTAACACATCTTTTTCAACAATAAGACCTTTAGCTCCACTTCCTCTAAGAAGTGAGAGATTAATATCTAACTGCTTTGCTGCCACTTTGGCTCGTGGAGAGGCCCCTACTTCTGCTGTGGGGCTTTGTGTGTGTGTCACAAGATTACTGTTTTTATCTGTAGAAGAGTCATTTTGTCTTTCGGTAGCTTGAGGTTGTTCTAACTCTCCCTCTTTTTTCGGTGGAGTGTAACTCTCCCCTTTTTCACCAACTGCTAAAATGGGGGTCATCACAGGGACATCATCACCTTCTTGATACAATAAAGCTAAAACACTCCCTTCAGCAGTCGATTCGACTTCTATAGTCGATTTATCTGTTTCGGCTTCACAGACGATGGTCCCAATTGAGATCATATCACCAACGGCTACTTTCCATTCAATGATGGTACATGATTCAACGGTATTTCCTTGTTTAGGCATAAGAACTTCTGTTGCCATGTGTTACTCCTTATATCGTAGTTATTTTAAGCTAAAATAACGTGTACACCCATTTCACGAATTACTTGCACTGCATCGGATGGGAAATCACTATCGGTGACAAGCACATCAATTTCATCTAATGGGAGAATTTTTACAAATCCAATTTTTCCATACTTAGAAGAGTCGGCTACCAAGACTCTCTTTGAGGCTTGGTGCCACATCTGTCGAGCAATCTCTGCATTTTCAGGAAGGTGGGTTGTCAGTCCATGTTCTACTGTAAGTCCATCAGTCCCAGCAAAAGCAACACTGACGTGATACTTTTGAAGTTGCTCAAGAGCAATTTGCCCTACAACTGCTTCAGCAGAGCCTCTGAAGTCCCCACCAACCATGGTCAAAAAGATATTGGGATTGACTCGTACATAAGGAAAAAGAAGTGTTGAGTTAGAGACAATGTGAATATTTCTCTTTCCAAGTAAATAACGACCAATTAGGGCACATGTGGTGCCGTTATTAATCATAATGTGATCACCGCTATCTACTAATTGTGCTGCAGCTTTAGCAATGGACTCTTTTTTCTCTACATTACTTGATTGCTTTTCTAAAAAGGTTGGGTGGTAGGCACTGGTGGCTACCCCTCTTCCTCGAAGGATTATCCCTTTAGATTCTAGAGCTTTAAGATCACTACGAATAGTAACTGAAGAGACTTTTAAGGTATCACTGAGATCACTTACTGAGACCTCACCCCCCTCTTGAAGCAGCTCTACTATCTGTACTTCTCGATCGGTTAAACCTACCATCTTTTCTTTCTCCTTCTATCTACTTTCAATAGTATTACTATTTTCTTTCTTTTTCAAGCTTTTTACTTACTTTTATTGAGAATAGATGCTTTTTAGTCAAATAATGGGTATAAAGAATCAAAGAAAAACGATATTAGTTCTTTTTTCTTTGATTTTTCTTCTTTGTTTGGGTTTGTTTCTTTCTGTGGTGATGTTTATCTCTTAATTGATTGAGAAGGCGTCTTTTTTCTTCATCTTTGCTTGTGATTGTAGGAAAGCGAGAAAGGATAGATTTGCCTGAATTAAAAAGCTTCTCACGTAATTCTTCGATATCAGTTTTTACTTTTTTACGTAACTCAACCCGCTTTTGTGATGGGCTAAGATGAAAGGTGAGATGTAATCTTTTTTCGAGTTCTTTAATCCGTTCTTTGAATTGAACAAGTTCTTGTTGAAACGCATGGAAGGTGAATGTGGAGTATGTAGTATCTACACTGATAATAATAAGGATAATTGAAGAGCCGTATCGTAATGTCTGTTCAGGCATATATAGGAGGTATCGAGTAATAAATGGGTGAATTCCATACACCACCACTACACTTAAGAGTCCAAATAGGAGTGAGTTAGTTGGGTAAATTCTTCCGTCGATATTGAATTTTCTTTGGCGGTAGTTCCACAGTTGTACATGAAGTACCAGCTCTAAGAGATAACTACCGAGGTACTCTACTAATGATGTAGCGAGGGTCGAAAAGATAAACAATGCAATTGGGGAATTCGCCCATGGGACCAAAAAGAGTATTACTACAAGAGAGCCAAAACCATATATCGGAAGGTACGGCCCTTGTAAGAATCCTCTATTCACTACCCTTTTTTCAATTACTGAGCAATAGAGGACTTCAGCGATGTACCCTACAATTGAGTAGAGAAAGAACCACCAGATAATGAGCTCTAGTTTCATACATGTAAGATAATACATGAGAAATCAACATCCAATGAAAATATGAATAAAGTAGCATTATTTTCGTTATTTCACTCATTATGGGCTGAAATAGAAAAGCCCCCTTTAAAAAAGGGGACTTATACATCTCCAGGGGGAATTGAACCCCCGCTGTCGGGATGAAAACCCGATGTCCTAACCACTAGACGATGGAGACTTGCAAAACGCATAATCTTTTACCATGTGTGACTAAAAGGGTCAAGGGGTATGAGTAATTTAATCCCCTTTTCACCTCCAGCTGTGCTCTTCACTCTACTGGAATGTTAGCCAGGTGGTAAATCTCTACAATCATTTCAGTTGTAAGAGCAATAAGTGAATCAAGAGGTTTCATATTGTTAGCCGTTGTCATATTCGCAAGTGGTGTATACATATGTTGAGGTACTTTAAGATCATCCATGGTCGTAGGCATCCCTAAACTTTTGAAAAAGCGGCGCATCTTTACAATTCCCTCTTTAGCGATGTGTTTCTCATCACTTTCTTCGTTGTATTCGACGTTCCACACTCGATGAGCCAATTGAGCAAATCGTGAAGGATCGTGTTCTACCATAAACAGTGCCCAAGCAGGAAAGAGGACACTTAAGCCAGCTCCATGAGCTATATGATCGTACACTCCACTTAGATCATGTTCAATTTTATGAGCAGCAAAGTAGATGCCACCTCGCCCTAACCCTGTAAGTCCGTTATGGGATAAAGAGGAGGCCCACATGAGGGTGGATCGCCCCTCATAATCGTGTGGGTCTTTCATCACAACTTCTCCAGCTTCAATTACTGAAAGTAATATCCCTTCTGCAAGACGGTCTGTTAAAGGGGTAATGCCCTCACTAGAACAGTAGCGTTCAAGAGTATGCATCATCGTATCGACGATACCACACCCTGTTTGGTACGCCCCTACACTAAAGGTAAGTTCTGGGTTCATAAATGCATATTCGGGTTGAAGCATGTTTACATTTAACGATCGTTTAAGGTTGTTGTCTGTGTTTGTAAGTACCATGGAAATACTTGTCTCACTTCCAGCAGAAGCTAAGGTGAGGACACTTCCTATGGCAACTCTTTGAGTAGGAGTAATTTGTTTTTCAATCATCTCCCACACATCGATATCACTTTTGACTCCAACAGCGATGGCTTTAGCAGCATCGATGACGCTCCCTCCTCCCACAGCACAGATAAAGTCGATGTTCTCTTCTTTAACAAATGGGATAGCTTCTCGGACAAATTGAACTTTCGGATTAGCTTCTACTCCTCCGTAGGTTGTATGCCATAGTCCTGCCTCTGTTAGAGAGTCGCCAAGACGATCAAGAAGGCCACTACGAATGGCACTTTGTTGTCCATATAAAAGAAGTACTCTTTTATAACCACCATCGGCTAACGTTTTACCGATCTTACTTTCAGCACCTTTCCCAAATATGATTTGGGTTGGAGATCTAAATCTAAAGTTTCTCACTTCATCTCCTTTATGAGTTGGTCAGTTATTTCGACAGCCACTTCGACACACCCACCGCAAGTATATAATTCTACCCCAGTTTCTTCTCCTAGGATATCTTTACACGTAGTACTACCAATTTTTTGATGAAAACGCTCTTTTAATATACTTACTAATTCGTAGGTCTTCTCTTTCGTAAGATGAGATGGATCTCTTCCACTACGTAATAAAGAGAGAGCCATCACTGCTCCACTGACAGCACCACAGATTCCTTGTTTATCTCCAATGCCTCCACCAAAGCCTTCACTGATAGCAAATAGTTCTGATTCAGGGATATCTATAAGATGGCTAAAAGCACCTAAAGCTGCTTGAGCACAGTTATGTCCATTCTCTTTGAGTTGTTGTGATTTACGTACGACATCGACTTGGTTCATTATTCCTCACTTTGAGTTCTCACCCCAGAGTCCTTTACCCCAAGATCGAGCCTCTTTCTCATATTCTGTAAATTCGTCCATAAATTGAAATGGGTAGGTTGTATATGCATGTCCATATCCATGTTGAATGATGAGTGCATTGAGATTCAACCCGTTTGGAAGATATACATAGGCTAATAGCCTTTGATAGACATCTCTCATATCCCAATCAAAGGCAAGATAGACCTGTTGTTGCTCGACTGTAGTTTTAGTAAAGCGTGATGCCTCTTTACCAAAGTATTCAACTGCTCTAAACGGGTGGACCGTCTCTGGGGTATCTACCCCAATGAGACGAATTGTCTCTTGTGGATGTAGCCCCTCTTGTGGATTTTCTATTCTCACTCGGATGGTATCACCATCGACCACTCTCTCCACAAAAGCTGGTACCATACGTGAGGTATCTGCTAAAAAAGAGTGAGAGATATCACGCTCATTCACTTTATAAAGATAGTTACTCACTGGGAGAGTCATCACCGGAGGCTTACACACTCCACACGGTTGATAAGAAAGACGAGTTGCCTCTTCTAAGGTCATTACTTGTGCAGATGGGCCAATGTGGTGGCAGGTTCTGAGGTGGTACTTATTTCCAGAAGGAGTCGTATACACAAGAATGTGTTGTGCAAAAAGTGGAATAGTGAGTGTGATAAGTACTATTATGAATAGTATTTTTTTATAAGTACGGTTCAACATCTTCTCCTAAAGTTCATCGGCAATACTAAATTGATACACGGTTTTCTCTTTATAAGTTTTTCCTGGCTCAAGTAATATAGAGGGGAAATGTGGAACATTCAGAGCATCAATATATCGTTGGGTTTCTAAACAGAATCCTCCTGTTTCTACCCCTGGCGCTATTTCAACGTTATCGTTGGTAAAAAACTGGAGTGCTTCCATTGTGGTATATACCCTCATACTCCGCTTTGTAGAGGGTTCAACTACATATGCACACTCAATGAAAGAGGAGTCTTGTCTCTCTTTAATAATGTAACAATTATCATATATTGTTTGTTCGATACGACGAGGCGTGGTGAAATCGAGATGTGAATGTTCAACTTTTTCAACTGTCCCTAATGGAATCCCCTCTTTGTCAACAGGAAGATAGCTCTTACTTGGAAGGTGGATTACATGATCAGTCACAGTACGGGTATTCCCAAGATTAAAGTAGGAGTGATTTGTGAGATTCAATGGGGTTGTTTGATCAGTAGTTGCACTATAAGAAATTTCTAACTCACCTT
>Ga0265293_10003640_pt1 | contig 28385 bp, 31 predicted proteins | sample Munlanlewell138R_FD_192505 | JGI IMG/M metagenome (GOLD analysis project Ga0265293, IMG submission 192505) | Leachate microbial communities from a municipal landfill in Southern Ontario, Canada - Leachate well 138R | ecosystem: Engineered > Solid waste > Landfill > Unclassified | place: Canada... | reverse complement strand
TTGCGTTGTTTTTTATAGGCTTTGGTCTTATATGGAAGCTTATACCCGGTTTTCTAAAAGTAATAGCGATTATCGCTCTCGCCGTTATACTTGCCGGCACGGCATACGGTCTTTGGGAAAGCCCTTGGGCGGATAAGCTTAACAAAGGCGCGGAAGAGATAAGAGACAAAATATTGCCGGCCGTTACTGAAAACCTGACCGAATAATTTTTTTACAACCCCCGTATGATAACTCGTTTAACGTAACCTTCGGCGGTCTTTGCCGCTTCTTTTATAGCACCGGCCGTGTGCGGGTCCGGCTGCAACGCGACGCTTTTTGGTTTGCGGTATTGCTGCAGCACATATTTTTCCGCGCCCTGCAAACGCCGCGCTATGGCGGATATGTCGTCAACGCCAAGTAAAGGTATAAAGGTTGTGCGAAATTCGTGTTCGACGGCGCCCGAGAGCAGCAAATCAGCCGTCCGCCATATCGGGGAATCGTCCAAATCAAAAGACACCACCCGGGATAATTGCCCCGGCGGCGCCTTTATGTCAAGCGCTATATAATCTGTAAGCATAAGCGCTTTTTCAACAACCTGCGGCAGCAGACCGTTGGTATCAAGCTTTATAAGGTAACCGAGATCTTTCACTTTTTTTATAAACGGTATGAGATTGGCCTGCAAAGTCGGCTCGCCGCCCGATATTACCACGCCGTCTATAAAGCCCGCCCGCTTTTTTAAAAAGCCCAAAACCTCGCTTGTGTCAAGAAGCTTAGCCGCGTCCCAAAGAGATTTGTTATGGCAATACCAGCAGTCCATATTGCAGCCGGGCACAAAAACAACGGCGGCGATAAGGCCGGGATAATCCACAAATGAATTTTTTACAAAGCCGGCAATCTGCATTTTACATAGCCGCGGGTACGACGAACTTAACCCTTTCCTTGTACTCTTCCTTTTTGCCCTCGTTATAGTTCTGAACAGGCCGCAGATAACCCACCACGCGGCTCCACACTTCGGTGGGCGCTCCGCATTGAGGACATGTAAACTGTTCTCCGGCAATATAGCCGTGCTCGTCGCAAACGCTGAAAGTGGGCGTAAGCGATATGTAAGGCATTCTGTAATTAGTGAACACTTTTTTAATTATTTGCTTTGCTGTCTGCAAATCTTCTATGCGCTCGCCAAGGTAAAGATGCTGCACCGTACCGCCCGTATACAAAGACTGCAGCTCGTCCTGCAGCTCAATCATCTCTATTATGTCGTCCGTAAACCCGACCGGAAGCTGTGATGAATTCGTATAGTAAGGCACTTTGGTGCCGGACGTGATTATATCAAGATACCGCTCTTTATCAAGCTTCGCTAAGCGATAGCTTGTTCCCTCGGCGGGCGTCGCCTCAAGGTTATACGAGTGTCCGGTCTCTTTTTGGAAATCCTGCATAAGCCCGCGAAGATAATTCATAATACGTATCGCGAAAGCGTTACCCTCGGGAGTTTGTACGCCTTTGCCAAAAAAGTTAAGCAGCGATTCGTGCATGCCTATTATTCCTATGGTATTAAAGTGATTGTACCAGTACGAGCCGAAACGTTTTTTTACGTCTTTAAGATATACGGCCGAATACGGATATAATCCTTTTTCGGTTTGCTGCTCTATTATTTTGCGCTTTATCTCAAGCGACGTTTTGCCTATGTGGGCTATTGCTTTAAGGCGGGATAAGAACTCGTCTTCGGTGCGGGACATATATCCTATACGCGGCAGGTTTATTGTAAACACGCCTATGGAGCCGGTAAGCGGGTTAGAGCCGAACAGACCGCCGCCGCGCTTTCTTAATTCGGTAACGTCGAGACGAAGGCGGCAGCACATGGAAACGGCGTCCTCCGGAGACAAATCGGAGTTAATGTAGTTTGCGAAATACGGTATACCGTATTTGCACGTGATTTTCATGAATTCGTCAACCACGGGGCTGTCCCAATCGAAATCCTTTGTAATATTAAGAGTGGGTATAGGGAATGTAAACACGCGCCCTTTAGCGTCGCCCTCAAGCATTACCTCGCAAAACGCGAGGTTGAACATATCCATTTCCGCCTGATAATCGCCGTAGGCTGCGTTTTGGTTTACGCCGCCTACTATGGCGGGATGTTCTTTGAGCGTTTTTGGAACCTTAATATCGAACGTAAGGTTGGAAAAAGGACATTGGAAGCCAACGCGGGTAGGCACGTTTATATTAAATATAAACTCCTGCAGGCACTGTTTTATTTGAGCGAACGTCATATTATCGTGACGGATAAACGGCGCGCAATAGGTATCAAAACTAGACCACGCCTGCGCGCCGGCGGTTTCTCCCTGCGTTGTAAATGTGGAATTGACAATCTGGCCTAAAAACGAGCGCAGATGTTTTGCGGGCTTGCTCTCAACCTTGCCCGGAATGCCGCCGAACCCCTGCATTAAAAGCTGGCGCAAATCCCAGCCCGCGCAGTACGGTCCGAAAAACCCAAGGTCGTGTATGTGGCAGTCGCCGGACAAATGCGCGTCGCGCACTTCCTGGGGATATATCTCGTGCAGCCAATACTTTTTGGTAAAAGCCTCGCGAATGTAGTTATTAAGCCCGTTGACGCTTCTTTGCGTATTGGCGTTTTCCCTTATGTTCCAGTCTTTATCGGAAAGGTAGTTAGAAAACATGTCGATAGTCGCGCCTATAAGCGCGTTAGCCTCACGCGCGCCCTTGCGCTTTTCGCGGTACAGTATATACGCCTTGGCGGTTTTCGCGTGGCCGTTTTTAATAAGAACGCGCTCGACTATATCCTGTATGTCTTCTACCCCGGGAATCCTATCCCCGTAAGTGATGCGCGCTATGTCAACGACCTGTTCCGTCAATAGCTCCGCCGTGCCGTAATCGTCTCCGCCGACCGCCTTGGCGGCCTTGAAAATGGCGTCGGAAATCTTCCTTGGCTGAAACGCTTCCTTTTGACCGCTCCGCTTGAGAATAACATTAAACATAAGTGCCCCCCCGTCTGCCCATAAAAAGTTTATAGTTTTTGTTTTATAAAAAGTGTCTCCTGCCAAGGAAAACTTTAAAATTCGATAATAAAATTTTGCCGACAGCAATTTATTGTACGAGATTATTATAAGTTATACAACATATAGTGTCAAGCGGGAGCGGTGACAAAATTCAGTTAAATTTTAAAAATCACGAAATGTATTTGCGGACGCGAAAACGCGCGCCCGTCCGCCGCGCAATTTCTCTGCATTTTTCGACTTCTTCTTCACCTATTATATCAACAACCGACATTACGGTGTCAATACCGTGGGCAACGCAGCTTTTCGCGAATTCTAGCATATGGGAATACGCTAAATCTCCAAAGGCGCTTTGGCACATGCGCTGATACTCTTTGGCGGAAGAAGCGTTAAGGCTTATTGATATAACGTCAATAAGCCCCGCAAGCTTCGGGACAATATCCTCTCCGGCGCAGGCGCTGCCTTGTCCGTTGGTATTAAGACGTATGTGAGCGCCGCGGGATTTTAAATACTTCGCCGCCGCAATAAGCGCGTTTATACGCATTGTAGGCTCGCCAAGCCCGCAGAACACCGCTTTTTCAACATTGGGCAGTTTTTCAAGCGCGCTTATAATATCGTTTGCCTCGGGTTCTTTTGTAAGCCGCAGGTTATATCCGCCAACGCCGTCGTGTTCGTTTCGCACACAAAAAATACAGTCGTTGGTACACCTGTTAGTCAAGTTTATATATACCGCTTCTCCAAGCATATAAATATAAGTATCACTCATTTTATATTAAATAATCCTTTGGCGTTTTTTATGTTAATCTCGCACATTTCCTCAAAAGATATGCCTTTTATACAGGCAAGCTTTTGCAGCACATAGCGTACGTTGGAAGGGTCGTTGCGGCGCCCGCGCAAAGGCTCGGGAGAAAGATAAGGGCAGTCAGTTTCACCCATCAGCCTGTTAAGCGGCGTCACGCTTGCCGCTTCCGCTGTTTTTTTGGCATTTTTAAAGGTGACCGCGCCGGTAAAGGAAATGAAAAAGCCCATATCAATAAGCCGCAGCGCGGTTTGCGCGCTGCCGGAGTAGCAATGCATAACGCCAAAAGCGCCTTTATGCTCGCGCAATATGGACAGCGTATCACTGGTGGCTTCGCGCATATGGATTACGGCCGGTAGGTTAAGCGAAACGCTTAAATCAAGCTGTTCTGAAAAAACCTTCCGCTGCAGTTCGCGCGGAGAAAAATCGTAATGATAATCAAGCCCGATCTCGCCTATCGCAACCACCTTTTCGCGTTGAGCTATAATTTTCAGATCCTCTGTGTAACCGTCGGAAACGTTTTTTGCTTCGTGGGGATGCACCCCTGCCGCAGCGTACATATAAGGCACGCGCAACGCAAGCGCCGCCGCCTCTTTGCTGTCCAAAACTGTTGTGCCTATTTCGATAAATCCTTTTATGCCAAGCGCCGGAAGGCCTGCAAGCAGTTCTTCGCGGTCATTATCGAATCGCTTATCCAGTATATGCGAATGGGTGTCAAAAAGCTCCGTCATGAGATTTTCGCGCCCGCGGGAAGGCTGCCTTCTATTGTGACAAGCTTAAGCTCTCCGCCGTATTCCGCGGCGAGCAGCATTCCAAAGGATTCCGTGCCGAAAAGCTTTGCCGGCTTTAGGTTTGTCACAACAACAACGGTTTTGTCAATCATCTGTTGGGGGCTATACCACTTTCTTATGCCCGAAACAATCTGGCGAATTTCGCCGCCCGTATCAACCTGCAATTTTATAAGCTTATCGCTGCCTTCAATAAGCTCGGCGTGTTTCACGATACCGATTTTAAGCTCCAGCTTTTTAAAACAGTCGTAAGTTATAAGGCCGGCGGGGGGCTCCTCGCTTTTTGCCGGTTCGTTTTTCGGCGCTATTGATTCAAGCTCCTCAAGCTCTTTTTTTATGTCGAGCCGCGGAAACAGCGGCGCGGACTGTTTAACGGCAAGCGAGCAGACGCTTGTTCCGAAAGAAGCTATGCTTTCCCATGATATGAGCGATGAATCCCCGATACCGAGAACCTGCTGAATTTTGCTTGCCGTATCCGGCAGAAAGGAAGTCAAAAGCACCGAAACAATGCGCAGACCCTCCGCCAGATGCGCCATTACGCCGGCAAGCCTGCCTTTGTTAGCCGTATCCTTGGCAAGCGTCCACGGAGCGGTCAAATCAATGTATTTATTAAGAAGGCCTATATAGTCCCAGATTTCCGCCAGAGCGTCGGGCAGCCTGAGCGCGTCCATATGCCGCTCAACCTTTTTATGCAGCGCCGCGCCCCGCGTTTCTATATCGGCGTCGAACTCGGTCGGTCTCGTATCGCGCGGCACAGTGCCGTCGAAGTATTTTATTATCATGGCGATTGTGCGGGAGACAAGGTTTCCAAGGTCGTTAGCCAAATCGCTGTTTGTGCGGTATAAAAGCGCTTCGCCGGTATAAACGCCGTCCGCCCCGAAAGGAACCTCGCGCAGAAGAAAATATCTTAGCGCGTCAACACCGTAGCGTTCCGCAAGCCTCACGGGGTCTACCACGTTGCCCTTTGATTTGCTCATCTTGCCGCCCTCAAGCAGAAGCCATCCGTGCCCGAATACGCGCGAAGGCAAGGGCAGGTTTAGCGCCATAAGCATAATAGGCCAGATTATCGCATGGAAACGCACTATCTCTTTGGCCATAAGGTGTACATCCGCAGGCCAGTATTTTTTAAAGCCCGAATCATCGCCGGAAAGATATCCGAGAGCTGAGATGTAGTTTGAAAGCGCGTCTATCCAAACGTACACAACGTGATCTTTGTCAAAATCTACCGGTATGCCCCATTTGAAAGATGTTCGCGACACGCACAAATCCTCAAGGCCGGGCAGCAGGAAATTGTTAAGCATTTCGTTTTTGCGGCTCTCCGGCTGTATAAACCCGGGATGCTTTTCTATATGCTCTATAAGCCTTTGGGCATATTTGCTTTGTTCAAAAAAATACGCTTCCTCTTTGGCCAGCTCAACCGGCCGGCCGCAGTCGGGGCATTTGCCGTCGCTCAGCTGGCGTTCAAGCCAATACGCTTCGCAGGGGGTGCAATACCATCCCTCGTAGCAGCCTTTATATATATCGCCCTTATCATAAAGCTTTTTGAAAATCTGCTGAACGGTTTTAACATGGCGCGCGTCTGTCGTTCTTATAAAATCGTCATTGGAGATGTTCATAAGCTTCCACAGTTTTTTGATGCCCTCAACTATATCATCAACGTATTCCTTAGGCTTCTTGCCCGCCGCCGCCGCCGCGCGTTCTATTTTTTGCCCGTGCTCGTCCGTGCCGGTCAAAAACATAACGTCATAACCCGTTTGGCGTTTGAAGCGGGCAAGCGCGTCCGCCGCGACCGTCGTGTAAGTATGGCCTATATGCAGCTTATCGCTCGGGTAGTAAATAGGGGTTGTAATATAGTACTTTTCCATGTCGTCTCCTGCGGTTTTATAAGAAAGCGCGACAAAACAGCGCAAAGGCGTTTTACCTTGAATACTAGAATAGTTTTCCGTTTCTGTTTTGTCAAGTGGGGGAGGGCTGCATTTTAACGCGCCGGCGAATTTTCCGACGCGTCGCAAATAAGCCAAAGTTTATGATTATAATAAAAAAATCACTTCTTTTTAAAGCGGCTTTGGCTTATTTAGTGTGAAACGAAAAACACCAACCGTAAAGCCGCGCCGCTTATAAAGAAGTTTTCGCTTAGTCCGCCTTGTTGCCATACGGCGCCTTTTTATTCGTCTGCCCGAGAAGGTAATCCACGCTGACGCCGTGTATGCGCGCAATCTGTATGAGCATTTCGGGCGACATTGAACGAACGCCCGTCTCATAGCTCGAATAAGTACGCCTGTTAATAAATAAAAGGTCAGCTATCTGCTGTTGTGTCATATCCGCGTCTTCCCTTAAACTGCGGATTCTCTCATAAGCCATTATCATCACCGGTATAATTATATATGCCACATTATGTGCCATTGACAATTGGCACATAATGTGGCATTAATTAAAAAAAGAATACCGCGAAGGGCAGCGGAACATTGTTAACGGAGACGGAGGTATAGATGAAAGATATACAAAAAATTAAGCCCGAACGGGACAAGCTTGATTTACTTGTTGAGGAAGCGTTAAATAACGGCACGCCCATATGCAAAGCGCCTAATATTATGATGCAGTGCCAAAAGGTACACGATATGCTGCTGAAGATGGAAGAGAGCGACACGGAAGCGTAAAAACAAATGAATACGTTTTAGCGGTAAACCGCGGGTTTCCAATACCCCCTCGGGGGCAGCGCCCCCCCTTTGTTTAAGCCATTCAAAAAGCAACCTTTTCCGAAATATACGCGCTGACCTTATCTATGTCTATACGTATCTGCAGCATGGTGTCACGGTCCCGGACAGTTACTTTACCGTCATTTAGCGTGTCAAAATCTATTGTTACGCAGTATGGCGTGCCAATCTCGTCCTGGCGGCGGTAACGCTTGCCTATGCTTCCGGTAACGTCGAAATCGACCATATGAGAGCGAAGAAGCGTATCGTACACTTGCTGCGCTTTGTCAATAAGCTGTTTTTGCATGGGCAGTACCGCGGCTTTATACGGAGCCAGCGCGGGGGACAGCCGCAGAACGGTTCGGGTGTTGCCGCCTTCAAGCTCTTCCTCGTCATACGCGTCGCAAAGCAGCGCCAAGGCGACGCGGTCCGCCCCAAGCGAGGGCTCAACGCAATAGGGCAGATATTTTTCATTGGTTACGGGGTCGGTATATTCCATATTTACGCCCGAATGCTCCATGTGCTGCTTTAGGTCAAAGTCTGTTCTGTCCGCGATGCCCCAAAGCTCTCCCCATCCGAATGGAAACAAATATTCAATATCCGTGGTGGCGTTGGAATAATGGGAGAGTTCTTCCGCGTCATGGTCGCGAAGCCGGATACTCTCCTTATCCAATCCAAGCGAGAGCAGCCAGTTATAGCAAAAATCCTTCCAGTAGTTAAACCATTTTATATTTTCGGCGGGCGCGCAGAAAAATTCCAGTTCCATTTGTTCAAACTCGCGTATGCGGAACGTAAAATTGCCGGGTGTAATTTCGTTTCGAAACGATTTGCCTATTTGTCCTATGCCAAACGGAATACGTTTTCTGGTTGTACGCTGTATGTTTTTAAAATTAACGAAAATGCCTTGCGCGGTTTCCGGTCTTAGGAATATCTCGCTCGACGAATCCTCGGTAACGCCCTGGAAAGTCTTGAACATAAGATTAAATTTGCGTATGCCGGTAAAATTGTGTTTGCCGCATACGGGGCAGTTAATCTGCTTTTCTGCGATAAACGCCTCCATATCGGCGTTTTGCATTGCGGCGACGGAAAGCGCCAGCCCTTTCTTTGCGGAATAGTTTTCTATAAGCGTATCGGCTCTAAATCGGGCTTTGCATTCTTTACAGTCCATAAGAGGGTCGGAAAAACCGCCAACGTGGCCGGACGCTACCCACACGGAAGGGTTCATCAGTATGGCGGAATCGAGACCGACGTTATACGGGCATTCTTTTATAAATTTTTGCCACCACGCTTGTTTTACGTTATTTTTAAACTCAACGCCCAAAGGGCCGTAGTCCCATGTGTTGGCCAGCCCGCCGTAAATCTCGGAGCCCGGGAATACATAACCCCTGTTTTTGCACAGCGCGACAATACGCTCCATTGTTTTGTTCTTCATATATGCCTCCGTATAATAATAAAGTCACTTTGTCCTTATAAATAAGGGACGAAAATGACATCTTTCCGCGGTTCCACCCTTGTTGATGTTTTTTAGGCATCCGCTCTTTATCCCGGCGTTACAGGAGCGCCCATGTCCTTTATTTCCGCCGCGGGCTTGCACCGTCCCCGCCTCTCTTAACGGGCAGAACGCCATAAAGGCATGTTCTCCAACCGAAACAGTATTTTTTATTAATATAACAAAACTAAGCGGACTGTGCAAGCGGTAAAGGGCTGTTTTATACAATAACCTGGCGCTTGACTTATAAGTGCGGCTGATATAGTATTTTTTTGTTACGGAAATATGTATTAAGGAGCTTTTGGTTAATGGTTTTGTTCTCAGTCGCAAAAGAACACGAAAATATGGAGCTTTATGATGTTTTAACTGATACATATCCGGATTTTTCTGATAAGTCGCTACGGTATGCTTTTAAAAATGGTATTATCACTATAAACGATGAAGACGCGTATCCGGATGATATAGCGCATGAATCGGACATTGTGTGTATTTTCGCCCCGGGAGACGTGGTGGGCGTTGATTTAACCCCAAAAATCATATATCAGGATGAAAATATATTTATTATGGATAAGCCTGCCGGACTTCCGTCGGTTTCACAGACCGGCGGGCAAAGCGCTGTCGGCATAGCCGAAGATTATATGAAACAGAACGGCGAATACAGCATCGAAGCGCTTATGGTGCCTTATTTGATTTATCCGCTCGATACATATGTCAGCGGCGTTTTGCTTGTCGCAAAGCACGAAGGCGCTTACATGTTTTTTCTTGAGGCTCTCGGGCAGCGCCGTATTTCGCGGTATTATATATGCCCCGTAAAAGGGTCTGCGGGCGAGCAGGAGGAACTGCTGGGTTATCATAAACGCGACAAAGCAGGCCGTCGCGCGCAAATATCAGGAGATTTTAAAAAAGATTCTAAACCCGTAGTGACAAGATATATAAAGATATCGCAGGGCGATGAGATGTCGCTGCTGCGTGTTAGGCCTGTAACTAACGGTTTGCATCAGGTGCGCGCGCATCTGTCGTTTTGCGGAATTCCCATTCTCGGCGACGGTGTTTACGGGGACAAGCGGTTTAACTCCCGTTTTGGCGCCGAATACATTTGCATGTGGCTGGAATTGCTGATATTTGAGGTTGGCAGCGGTCATGGTTACGACTATCTGAACGGAAAGCGTTTTCGCTCAATGTCCGAAAGCTTCCCAATCAGCGTATTTGACCAGGGTCTCATGGATTTTCCGGACTAGCGTACACCAATATGAGCTAAAGCACCCCCATTTTTGTCAACTTTTTATTTATATACAGCTAATACAAAAGATTTTTTAACTATTTTTGTCGAAACACTATACAACTGCTTTAATATGTGTGATATTATAAAGCTGTAGTGTATTACATAAACATAACAAGATAATGACATCACAGTGGTACTATACTGCAACCGAATGGCTTTTCGCGAAAGTTATATCGGAAAGCGTAAAATACTGCAGAAGCTTCCCGACAGTGTGAGGGGGGAAGCTTATAAGCAGATGAAGCGTAAGTTGGTTTATTCTGTATTATTAGGTAAGCGTGTTGGGGGTATTAATATGGAAAATCCAAATCGGCGAAAGGCCGTTAGTTTACACCGTGAGGTTTACAACTGTAAAAAGAATATTCTCTGCAAGCAGCTTAAGACGGAACAAAAAATACTTGAGGATATGATTGCCGAGAGTTTCGCCGGCGGTAAAACCGCCAATCTTGGTACGGATATCAAAATACTTAAACAAAGCTCAATTACAGACAGAATTATAGTTGATAGAATGAAGCTTGATGAAATGTACGCGCGGCATAAGCCTGTTTTATATGCCGAATAACGTACTTTATTTTTTGCCGCCGTAAAAAGCAACCGGCGGCTAAAGCTAAAAAATTATATTTATCATTTATTTGTTGTGGGGTAATTGATATGCAGGATAGCGTTGAGTTTTGCTCAAACGTCTTTTCCGTTGCGGTGCTTGATGAGATACCCGATATGGTGCGCGTGCTTGATGAGAAAGGCAACATATTATTTTCCAACGCCGCTTTACGAGAGAGGTTTAGCTCAGGCAAGGGGACAAGATGCGAGAAGCTGCCCGGGGCTTCCAGGCATTGCGGCGAGTGCATTGCAGAAAAATGCATACGCGATAATCGAAGGTATAATACCATCGCTCAGGTGCGGGGCAGAATTTATTCGGTCAGCGCGGGGCCGGTAGAATTTGAAGGCCGGTATTACGCACTTGAGATATACAGCGATATTACAAAAGAACAGAATTTAAAAGAAAAGCTGATGGCCAACAACTCGCGAATGATGAAGGATCTTGAAATAGCGCGAAGCCTTCAGCTTTCTATTTTGCGTCATAACCTGCCGCAGATTAAAGGGTATCACTTTGCGGCGGAATTTCTGCCTTGCGAGGCTTTGGGCGGAGATATGTACGATTGCTTTCAAACCCGGGATGGGCGCGTTATTATGTATATTGCCGATGTTTCGGGGCACGGCGTTATGCCGGCAATGCTTACCGTTTATCTAAGGCAGGAGATGTTTGCGCAATGCAAGGCGGCCGGGGTATCACCCGCGCAGGTGCTGCATAACATTCAGGATTCGTTTGAAGAACTAAACACCGAAGAAAGCATCTACATAACTATTTTTATTGTCGCGCTAAATCCAAAAACGGGCGCGTTTGTTTGCGCCAACGCGGGGCACAGCGTTCCGCCGCTTATTGCCGGCAACGGGCGCTTAAGCGAAATACTGCTGCCCGGCACTCCTATATGCCGCTGGGTTGACAACTCAAGGCGCAGCGAGATAAGCGGAATACTTAGGAGGGGAGAGCGTCTGTTCCTCTATACCGACGGTCTTGACGGTATACATACCGAGCAGGCCTCAAGCCAGGATTTGAACGATATACTGCAAAACGACGCGATTCATGGTAAACAGCTTTTGGGCGAAATAAAAAAGAAATTTACTCAAACCCGCGCGGACGATGTTACGATGCTGCTGTGCGAGAGGGACGCGGAGTAGAAAGCTTAGGCTGTTATATACACGGCTTTTTCTTATAATTTGTTCTCCGTTCCGCCCAGTCCACAATTACCTCGACAGAAAGCCCGACGTTTCCAAGCTGACAATGATTTTGGGCCGTTTCGTATTTGGTGAATAACCGTGCCGTAAGCGAGCGGACCTTGGTTAGCCCACGTTGTTGCTCGTAAAACTGGCGAAGAGGAATATAGTGATCTTCTTGCCCGCACATTAGCAGGACATCCTGTGTTACGAGCGATGATACATCCAAAGTGCTGAACAACGTGCATTTCCGTAAGAATTCATACGGAGTATTCGTACCCATAACGTGCATTCCCTGAGCCACGCCCCATTCGAGCATGAGGCTTTTTTTGCATAGTTTACGGATGAAGCTGTTGATAACGGCGGCGTGAAGCGCGTTTTTGCGCTTGACGAGAAATGCAACAAGTTTACGGCTTTTCGCGGGGAACTGCCGCAGGAGCGTTTCAAAGAAGTCGGTGCAAACGTCATCCGCGACCACGCGCTTTACCCGCTTGTCATACGCCGCAGCTCGCATGACAAGACATCCGCCGAGCGAAACGCCAATTAGCGTCACGTTGTCAAGGTGAAAATAATCAAGTATAGATTTCACCGGTTTTTCCCATTCATGCGTCATCGGTATATGGCTGTCCTCAAGCGTTGCGCCCTGACCGGGTCCGTCGAAGAACACCACGTCAAAGCCTGCCGATTTCATAGCCAGTATGGTTTTAAACATCTCCTCAGCATAGCTGTCGAATCCACCAAACATGACAAACGTGCCTTTGGGGTTTTCAGGCGTAAAGCGGTATGCTGACATCACGCCGCTTTCATACGGTACAAGGTGGCGGAGGTCATCACTTATGTTGTAATGCTCCCGCATTAAGAAGATGAATTGTTTACGGTACTCATCTTTTTTCGGGTTGTCGGGCGTCATATAGAATTCCGCCATTCGCAAATAATGGGCGGCACGAAGTATGCGGCCGCTTTCAAGCGATCTCCGATAAAGGTTTTCAAACTCGGTAATGAACTCTCCGCAGCCGTGAATGCGCGGGCTGACTTTACGCATTTCGGCGAGCATTTCGTCGTCGTTGGAGAAGTTGTAGCAGCGGTTCATCTGAAAATTCATGCCGAAGTCGTGGTGAATATCATTATAGAACGCCACAGGGAAAAGGTCTGCGAAACGGGATGTATTTGGCATAGGGATGTCCTCCTGTTTACTTCCTCTGGCACATTGCTTTCGGTTAATCATTCCTCTTTGGCGTATTATCCCGCCAGGGCAGCGGCTTTTCACGGTGATATTTTGCTTATAATCAATGGGTTAGCAGTTATATCCAATTATAATCAATGCGATTTCTTTTGTCAAATATGGCTGATTGCGTGATTTCGCCAATCCGCGGATAGTAATGATTGCGCCGCGGCTGCGGGTGTTACGGAATTATCAGCTTGATAATAAGCAGCAGTATAATTCCCGGTAAACCAAAATATCCGGTAATAAACGCGCTTAAAGGATTAATTGCAATTGTGACGGAAAAGAACCCGCCAAAAATATTTATCAGCAACAGAACCGCCGCCCCCAGCAGACTGCTGCAAACCGCTTTAAAAAGCAATTTAAACGGAACCAGCAAAAGCCAGCCTATAACATATAAAGTTATAAGACCCAATGCAAAAATAAGCACTTCAAGCATATTGACGCCAAGACCCATGCACGCGCCTCCGGCTTATGTATTTACCCAAAGCTTGTATACGCCCTGTGTTTATTTAATACTATGCGAGGTGCTGATTTATAATGTTGTTGTTAATATTGCGCACTATAAAAAGGCATGAAAAATCCGGCGCGCGAATCCTCGGCGCCGGATATGAAAGTTTTGTTCCTTAAGCCTTGCCCGCGCAGCCAAGCACCGCCTCAATTTTGTGCTTAACAAGCTCTTTTATTGCGGCGCGCGCCGGTTTTAAATACTGACGCGGGTCGAAATGAGAAGGATTCTGCGCAAAATGCTGCCTTATCATCGCGGTCATCGCAAGCCGCAAATCAGAGTCTATATTGATTTTGCATACGGCGCTTCTTGCGGCCTGGCGGAGCATTTCTTCGGGCACGCCCCTTGCCCCGGGCATATCGCCGCCGTTTTTATTTATTATGTCCACAAGTTCGGGAATTACCGAAGACGCGCCGTGCAGCACTATAGGAAATCCGGGAATCTTCTTTTCTATTTTTTCAAGTATGTCAAACCGCAGTTTGGGTTCCCCCTTAAACTTGAAAGCGCCGTGGCTTGTCCCTATAGCGATTGCGAGCGAATCTACGCCCGTTCTGCCGACGAACTCTTCAACCTCTTCCGGACGGGTGTAAGAAGCGTCTTCGGCGGAAACCTTTATTTCGTCTTCGACGCCCTCTAAACGCCCAAGCTCGGCCTCAACGACAACACCATTATCGTGCGCGTATTCGACGACTTTTTTCGTAAGCGCGATGTTTTCCTCAAAAGAATGATGAGACCCGTCTATCATTACGGATGTAAAGCCGGAATCTATGCAATCTTTGCATATTTCAAATGTATCGCCGTGGTCAAGATGAAGGCAGATAGGCAGACCGGTGTCTTCAAGCGCCGCCTCAACCAGTTTTCTTAAATAAATAGGGTTAGCATAAGATCTTGCGCCTTTGGATACCTGAAGAATAAGCGGGGCATTTAGCTCCTTGGCCGCCTCGGTTATTCCCTGAACTATTTCCATGTTGTTTACATTAAACGCGCCTATTGCGTAACCGCCTTCATACGCGTCTTTAAACATTTTTGTACTCGTTACCAGTGGCATGTTATTTCCTCCTTAAATTAATGAAAACTTGTCCTACGGTATTATATCTCAAATCTTTTGTTTATTAAAGCAAAACATTTTTTACTCCGAATTAGTGAATACATAGTAAGCGAAACTGTCGTTTATTGCCATGGCGCTTTGTATGCGGTATAATGCCAAACAGAAAGGGATTTACATGCTCAATATAGTAGTACTGGATGCCCAAGGCGGAGGCCTTGGCGCCGCCATTGTAAAAAAACTTGCCGAGAAATGCGGCGCGCGCGCGCGCGTAACGGCGCTCGGCACCAACAAAAGGGCTACCGGCGCTATGAAAAAAAGCGGTGCGGATGCTTTCGCGACCGGTGAAAACGCCATCTGCGGTAAAGTGTCTTCGGCTGATGTAATAATAGGCGGTATAGGCATAATAGCGGCATATAGTATGCTTGGTGAGATAACGCCAAGGATTGCGAAAGCGGTTTCGCAAAGCAATGCGAAAAAGATACTTATACCTATATCAAAGTGCAACTATTATATACCTGGGGCCGAGGGTATTGGCATAACAGGGCTTATTGAGGCTGCGGCGGACTATGTATGTTCATTGTTTGAAAATGACATAACAAACTGCCCGACTGACGGCGGCAACGCCCATACGGAGGCAGCGCCTTGAGAGAAAACAAAAAGAAACGAGTAGTTTGCGGAATGTCCGGCGGTGTTGATTCCGCCGTCGCCGCTTATATTTTACAACAGCAGGGATACGACGTAATAGGCGTATTCATGAAAAACTGGCAGGATGACGGCAAAGGCTGCAGCGCGGCGCGGGACTTTGAGGACGTTCAAAAAATCTGCTCGCAATTAAAAATAACGTACCATACCGTGAATTTTGAAAAAGAGTATTCTGACCGCGTTTTTTCATACTTTCTTGACGAATACCGCCGCGGCCGCACGCCGAATCCCGATGTGCTGTGCAATTCTCAAATCAAGTTCGCCGTATTTCTTGATTATTCGCGCGCTATTGGAGCGGAACGCCTTGCCACTGGGCATTACGCCAAAACACTTGGCGGGCGCCTTTACAAAGCGGCCGATACAAAAAAGGACCAGACATATTTTCTGTGTATGCTAAAAAAAACGCAGCTTATCGACGCGCTTTTTCCTATAGGCGATATGCGGAAAAACAATGTGCGCGAATTAGCCGGGCGGCTTGGACTGCCCGTCGCCGACAAAAAAGATTCCACGGGCATATGCTTTATAGGCGAGAGAAAATTCCGCGAATTTCTGTCCGGCTTTCTGCCGGCGCAACCGGGAGATATAAAAACGACGGGCGGAGTTGTTATAGGGCGGCATAATGGCGTTATGTATTATACTTTAGGCCAAAGACGCGGGCTTGGGGTAGGCGGACGCAAAGGCTTTGCGGACGAACGTTGGTTTGTTGTTGATAAAGACGTGGCTTCGAACACCCTTATTGTCGGACAGGGAGACACAAAGGCGCTTTATTCGAAAGCCTTAAGGACGGCGGGCATAAGCTTCATATCCGGAGCGCCACCCGCGGCGGAATTTGAATGCGCGGCAAAATTCCGTTACCGCCAGGCAGACCAGCAGGTGAATGTAAAAATGGACGGAAACGACGCGCTTATAGAATTTAGGGTTCTCCAGCGGGCGGTTACGCCCGGCCAGTACGCTTCGCTTTATATTGGCGACGAATGCATAGGCGGCGGGGTTATAGATAAAGTGTTTTTTTAGGAGACGTTTATGGATTACATACCGTCATGCGCGAAAGAGCGGCAGTTTTTAAATGATTTTGACGCTTCCAAATACCAAAACCCTGCCGTTGCGGCGGATATAGCGCTGTTCGCCTTGGACGGCAACGCGCTTAAAATACTGCTTATACGCAGAGCCAATTATCCGTTCAAAAACCGCTGGGCTTTGCCCGGGGGGTTTGTGGGAATAAACGAGGATATACAGGACTGCGCGCATCGCGAGCTTTTTGAGGAAACCGGAATATTGGGTGTTTATCTGGAGCAGGCGTTCACCTTCGGTAGGCCGGGGCGCGACCCGAGGCAGCGGGTGATATCGGTGAACTATACCGGGATTGCGGATATATCGGCTCTTTGCGCTAAAGCCGGCGACGACGCGGCGGAAACGGAATGGTTCACGTTCTCGGACTATACAATTAAAGACGATAACGACTGTGTAACGGCAGTATATACTTTGAGCGGGCATGAAACGCTCCGTCCTGTTGTATCGTACCCCAAAGGGCGTATACAGCAAATAACGGGCGTCGGCAGCGCGGGCCTCGCGGCGGACCATGCAGAACTTATAGCGTACTCTTATGAATATATTAAGATGCGCGTACAAAACGGTTTGCTTGATTTAGCGTTTGCCGACGAAAGCTTAAAAAAGAGCGCCAAGACGCTTTTTGTTTAAAGTCCGTATCAGTTATCGCGGCGTCTTAGTATAAACGGCAGAGAATTATAAACAACTGCGGATATCCCAAGCCCCGCAATGCAAAGCGGAACGCCGTGTATTTCCGTTGACGAGAGCCATCGCGCGGGCAGCATATGCGCAATTATATCGAGCGCGCCGGATGAAGGCGGCGGCATAAGCAGCCCTCCAAGCATTACATTGGCAATTGTCAGAAGCGATATAAGAAGAAGCTGCGATGTCTGTTCGCGCAGTTTCGCGGTCAGCGCCGCAATACCTCCCAACGATACAAGATAAAGCGCAAAGAGCAAAAACATGGGCGCAACAAGCCGACCTTCTCCCGAAACCGCAAAAGCGGCAAGCGGTACCGCGGCGCACGGCAGCATATAAACGGCGTCGGAAACAGCGGTTGAGAATCTGAATCTTTCTATACTGCAGCCTCTTGTTTTAAGCCTTAAATAAAAATCCTTTTCCCTGCGCGGCATAATAAGCCCCGTAAGCATAAAAAATCCGGCTACCGCGGCTAACAGCCTAAGCGACATTTTTGCGGCGTCCAGAAGCGGCTCCGCTTTATGCATCTGTCCCGCCGCGTTTATTCTTTCAATCTTTAACACGGGCGTTTGCGTGCCAAGCTCAACATGTTCGAAAACCTGATTATAAAGCTTCTCGCCGCCAAGCTTGCCGCCCTCTTTAGCGGCTGCGCATGTTACCCAAAGGTTCATCGCCTCGCCGCCTACGCTTTCGGAAATAACTCCCGCCGCCGTGCTGAAAGGCGAACGAAGCATTATTAAAGCGCCTTCATATTGTCCGCTTTTCATTGAGTCCTCAAAGCCTTCTTTTACTATAAACACCGCCTCAAGGCGACCTGTCTGCAAATTGGCGGTAAGAGTGTCCTCGTCTCCATGCATAACCCAAACTACTTCAAGAGCGTTGACGTTATTAAGCAGGCGTTTTGAATATTGTGTTCCGTCCCTGTCTATCCAGCCTATAGGTATAAGCGCGTCGGGTATAATAAGACCCGCAAAAGGAGACGCGGCAATAATAAGCGCAAGCGCCATACATGCCAAACCATACGCTCCTGTCAAAAGCATTTTCAGCCTGTATTTAATTGTGCGCGACATAATGCTCACCGCGCCCTCCTTTGAAACCATCTAAACCCCATGGGCGCGAGTACGGCCGTGCTTGCGCCTAAAACGGCGGTGTACAGCAAAAGCCCCTGCGCGTTTTTATCAAACATTCCGGCAATGCATAGCTTAAGCGCCGCCGAAAAAGGCGAGTAGTATGAAATATCGCGCACTATCGACGGCATATAAGCGGAAGGCAGCAAAAGCCCGCCTAAAAGTGCAAGAGCGAGCGAAAGCAGAAAAACAGACCTTACGGCTAACGCGGGTGTTTTGCACAAAAGCCCTATGTTTATCGCGGCAAGGCTTAAAAATAAGCAGAGCAGCAAACCCGTGAACATAAGCAGCGGTATGCTGCCCTGCCGCGTTGTTCCCGCGATAAAGCCAAGCGCCGCGGCAAGCACCGCATACTGTATAAACAAAAATATGCCTCCGGCAAGCCAGCGCGATATGAAACAGCCCAAAGGAGAGCGCCCCGAGAGAAGCTGCCTGTGCAGCAGCCCCGCCGCTCCGTCGCCCGCGGTAATACGCGCCACGGGCAGGCTGCCGAGCGCGGCGAAAAGCACAAGCAGGCTTGCCGCAAAATATTCAAGAGGAAGCGCGCCTCCTAACGGCGAAGCCTCCGCCGTGCGTTCGTACAACGCAGACCGCCCGAATAAAATGTTAGAGAAGAAAGTATCAATCATAGCGGATTTGGCTTTTGCCGCTGTGCTTGGTTCCGTTTCGTGCTCAAGCGCCAAATTGTAAAAAATCTGTCCCGCGTTGGTTGCGTAGCCCACCATTTCCATTCCCGAGCTTAGCGTTTCAAAAAGCAGAGCATCCTCAAGCGGCATTTTGGGGTTTCCGTAATACGTGACTGTAATTTGTTCGGTAAAAAGCCGTTCCTGCATTTTTTCGGGAATATGAATGTACGCCGCCGCGCCCCGCAGTACGGCGTCTTTTCCCTCGTCGTCGCTGTAAACATATTTGGTTACTATAAGCCCGCCGAGGGATTTGCTTTCGACAAGCTCTTTCAGTATCATTTCGGTAAGAGGATGATTATCCTCGTTATATACAGCGACGGTAAAGCTTTGCGCGCGAACATTGGAATAAAAGTTGGGGGATACCATAACGGCAATTAATATAACAAGCGCTATAGGCGCCGCAATGGCGAATATAAGCGAAGTTCTTCCGTAAAAAAGCCTTTTTAAATCAAGCTTCATGGGTTGCGTGACGCGCTAAGAGGGTATGTATAACGCATCTCCTTCCGTGCCGTTTTATAATTTCGCTTCAGCCTGTACTATTTTTATCTCATAAAAAATGCCCCGCATACCGCTAAGGCCATAAACCTCTTACGCCGTGTACCTGCTTATCGCCTCGGCCAGGCTCCCAATCCCTTCAGCGAAATCAAGGCTGCCGTGATAGGATACCGCGCCGTCGCGCAAAACCAGCAATTCGTCCGCAAGCGATTTAATTTCCTCAAGGTCGTGGCTGACGAATACGATGGAGACCCCGTTTTTCTTTATATCATTGAGCCCCGAAACAATACGCCTGCGGTTAGAAGCGTCAACGCCTGCCAGCGGTTCGTCAAGTATAAGCAGCGGCGCGCGCAGAACAAGAGCCGCGCCAAGATTAAGCCTTCTTTGCATACCGCCCGAGAGCTTCGAAACTCTCTTTTTTTCAACGTCCTTAAGGCCTATAAGGTCCAGCACCGCGCTATAAATAAACCCGTCTTTTTTTTTCATCCAATAATAAAGGTTGTCCTTAACGGACAATTCCTGCATAAGCGCAACGCTTTGCGGTACGTAGCCTATAAGCTCTCGCGCTTCCGCGGCGGCTTCCAACGCGTTAACGCCGTTTATAAAAAGACTGCCTTCGTCCGGCGAGGCAGCCGTAGCCAGTATTTTAAGAAGAGTAGTTTTGCCCGCGCCGTTTCCGCCCGCTACCGCAAGCGCTCGTCCGCGCCGCAGCTTGAGGCTTACGCTGTTCAAATACGTTTTTTTACCATAGATTTTTGAAAGCCCTTTAGCGTCAATCATAAGCGGTTCCGCCTGCCATTTATTATTAATTGAGTATAGCATGTCATTTTCCAAAAATCAAACAAGTGCATTTGGCTTTTTCCCGCGTATGAATTATAATGATATAAAACTGTTATCAATATTTCGGAGAAAAATGAAAGAACGGATTAAACGAAAAAAACTGTCTTTTGCGATGGGAATAGCGGTGGTTCTGGCGCTCTTCGCCGGAGTTGTTTTTGTGGCCGCGGCGGCGTACGTAGCGTCCCGGGCGTTGTACTCGCACGGTATAACCGTTCCTTACGCCCAATACGCGCAATACCTTTTTTATATAATACTGGGCGTTTATATTGTGCGCAACTATATTACCGAATACGAATATACGGTTACGGACAATCAATTTATTGTTGACCGGATTTTGGGAAGTAGACAGAAAAATATACTTCGGATTCATATTAATGATATTGTCTCTATAAATAAAACCGCGCCGCGGAAACGTCCTGTACAGCGCCTTACATTCCGGTCAAAAAAAAGCGGCGGCGTTTATATGGCTTATATTGAATCCGGAAAAGAAAAATATATTTACTTAAGCCTTAGCGCCGATATGCTCGCATTTACCGCAAAGCGGGCAAGTTCAGACAATAAGCGCTAAAAGCAAAGTAACGGCAAACACAACGCCCGAAATAAGACCGAATTTTTTTAAATAACGTATATCGCTTTCTTCAAAATAGAAGCTTTTTCGTATACCGCCCCATGAAAGAGTATATTTTTTCAGCAGATTCCATTTGGTAAAATCTATTCGGAGCAGAACAAGCTCGCTTAACGCGTACAGTGCGGACATGCAAAAAAGAACGGCAGGAAGCGCGCCTATGCCCATTATAGGCAAAGCAAGCGATTTGCTTGTATACCCGGCCATGCTCATCTGCCCGCTTATTATAAGGTACAGCATAAGAGCATAAAGCCCGAAAGGTATAAGAAGCGCCGCGCCCGTAATAACGGCCGAGACCGTACCGGTTGCGACGGCGGTTAGCAAATCTTGCTTGTAGTTTATTATATCGCGCATTTCCTCATACGAATAATATCTGTCTTTAGCTTTAGGCTCGTCGACGTTGCGCAGCACCGCCGACGTTTTTTTATCCATGAACTTAAAATCACGGGTTTGAAGCAGTTTTGAAAAATCGTCTTCCTGAAGATTAAATGTTTCATTGGGTTCAAATGAATGTATGTGTACGTTAACGTACGTTAATTTGTAAACGCGTCCTATCTCAAATTTATTGAACGAAAAAGGGGTTTTAACCAAAAGCCGGAAAACCCGCGGCGTCTCGTCTCTAAGTGACGATATGGACGTAAAATACAGCCTGTATCTGTAAAGTCCCGCAAAACGCTCTTTTGAGAAAAGCAACATATTTTCACGTTCAGTCTTATTCATAACCCGCTCCTTTTTTGATTCAGCTTATTATCGCATATCAAACCAAAATTGAAAAGGGTTGTATAAATAAGCAAGTGCGATTAAACTTAGAAAAGAGGTGAACGATTTGGACAGGCAGACACCGATTATGGACGCGATAGCACAGGTTTGCGGCAACTCAAAGGCACGCTTTTGTATGCCCGGCCATAAGGGAGACTCTGGATTTTTCGGCGGGGATATGCTCTCTTGCGATATTACCGAACTGCCCGGAACGGATAACCTGCATAACGCCAAGGGGGCGATATTAAAGTCGCAAACGCTTCATGCCGAATACATAGGCGCGGAAGCTGTTTATTACACAACAGGCGGCTCTACCGCCTGCGTATTGGCCATGCTTTCTTTATTTGGTGGCAGAAAAGTAATATTCCCCCGGGGAGTTCATTTAAGCGCCGCCAACGCGATAAACATGTACGGATTAAATCCGGTATTCCTCGATTCCCCTCCCTGCGATTATCCGGCAACGGTGCAGGTTGACGCAATTAAAAAAGCTCTGCGGGAGAATAAAGACGCGGCGGCGGTGTTTATAACCTATCCTAATTATTTCGGTCTTTGCTGCGATATAGAGAGCATAGCTAACATAGCGCACAAAGCGGGATTGCCTCTTGTTGTGGACGCGGCGCACGCGGCGCATTTTGCCTATTCCGGACTGCTGCCCGCGGCGCCCTCGTATACGGGCGCCGATATCTGGACGGAAAGCGCCCATAAAACGCTGCCGGCAATGAACCAGTGCGCCTGCCTTTGCGTAGGCAGGAATTCGTTTATAGACAAAAACAAAGTCCTGCGCGCGCTTCTTAACATACAAACTACCAGCCCTTCTTACGTGCTGCTCGCTTCGCTAGATTACGCCCACGCGTATATGCGTGATACGGGAGAAAACGAGCTTTATCGAATAATAAGCGTAACCGGCCGTTTTGAGAATATGGTAAACGCGCTTTCGGGTTTTACGTGTCCGGAAATTGTCCAGCCCGGCGTTATAGGCAAAGACCCATTAAAGCTTGTTATAGACGTCGGCGGCACCGGTTACACGGGGTTGGCGGTTAAAAAAAGATTTGCCGAACAGGGTATATATGTTGAGGCCGCGGACTTTAAGAATATATTGCTTATGTTGTCGGTAGGCAATACGGCGTCGCAGCTTGAGCGATTGTACGAGTCGCTTCGCCGCGTTCCCAAAGTTCGGGGGAAAAACATATATTTTTCACCGTACAGTATGCCCCCCGCAACAAAATATTCGCAAAACTTTGTGAATTGCGGTAATATCGAGAAGGTAAGGATAGAGCGCTCTCCCGGGCGTATCGCCGCGCGCGGCGCCGGAGTGTATCCTCCTGCCGAAGCGGTTGTTATCAGGGGGCAGCTTATATCGGTTGAAATAGCCGGCTATTTGATTGAGGCGCGGCGCCAGGGTTTTGATTTGTTCGGTACGCAAGACGATAATATTTTTGTATTTAAGGAAAAATAATGATAAAAAGCTTAACCGGCAAACAGTACGGCAACTATAAAACGATTTTCTTTGATCTTGACGGTACATTGCTCAAATCGGGGGAAGGCATTATAAACGCCGTCAATTATATGTTCGAACGCATAGGAATAAAAGAAAATGACGAAAAACGCCTGCGCGCTTTTATAGGACCGCCGGTAAAGCACCACCTAAAAGATACGTATGGCATGGATGAACAACAATCGACCAAAGCGTACGGCTTATTCTGCGAATATTACCATGAAAAAGGCGTATATGAGAGCTGTCTTTATGACGGCGTTGAAGATATGATAAAGACCCTGCATAAGTTAGGCATAAAGCTTCATATTGCCACGGGCAAAAGGGAAACTATGATATCGCCTATACTTTCGCGCCACGGTTTGCTTGATTATTTTTCCGGTTTGTTCGGCGCGTGGATTGATAAAGGCATATATAACAAAACGCAGATTCTGCGGAACGCAATATCACGGCTTGGCGCTCTTCCCGACGATTCGATAATTATTGGCGATCGCAATCATGACATAATAGGCGGCAGGGCTGTCGGGCTTGATACCGCGGGGGTTCTTTACGGTTACGGTGATTATCAAGAACTCGCTAGCGCGGGCTGCGATTATATTGTTAAAAAGGTCGTCGATATACCAAAGCTTGCCGGAGGGGTTTAAAATGAGAGGACTGTTTATTACTTTTGAGGGAGCGGACGGCTGCGGAAAATCTACACAGCTCAAATTTCTAGCGCAATTTCTTGAACAAAATAATGTATCCGTTGTATGCACGCGCGAACCGGGCGGCAGCCCCATTGCCGAGAAGATACGCGGTATACTGCTCGATAAAGAAAACTTGGAAATGAACGCCGTCACGGAAACGCTTCTTTATGCCGCGGCGCGCGCGGAGCATGTACGCAAAGTGGTTCGTCCCGCGCTGGATGCCGGAAAAGTGGTGCTGTGCGACCGTTTTATCCATTCGTCATATGCATATCAAGGTTTTGGCCGCGGTCTTGGAGTAAAACTGGTGCGCCGGCTCAATAAGAGGGCTTTGGATAACTGTATGCCCGATATTACTATATTTATTAACATTTCGCCCGAGCGCGCTTTTGAGCGGATGAACGAGTTAAAACAGCGTGACCGGCTTGAGAGCGAAAGCCTTGAGTTTCACAGGCGGGTTTTTAATGGCTTTATTAAGATTTCCAAGAGCAAAGGAGTTATATCAATTGACGCCAAAGGCTCAAAACGTCAGACGCACGAGCTTATAATACAAAAGCTTATGCCCGTAATTAGAAAAGCAGGCCTTATATGAGCGGGCGGACGGCTTCGGAGCGCTTTATATACGCCGCTAAAAGCGGTAAAGCGCTGAGCGCATACCTTATAACGTGCAGCCGTATAAATGTCGCGCTGCGCCTGGCGGACGAATTTTTACTGCATTTGTTTTGCAGAAAAGGCAGATGCGGTAAATGTTCCGATTGCCTTAAGGTTATGCACGGCCATGTGGATATATTAAGGCTTTGCGCTCCTAAAGTTGAAGAAATCCGAGACGCGATTTCTTTCGTGGCGGAAAAGGCTTACGAGGCGGATTATAAAGCCGTTATAATAGATAATGCCGATTCAATGACGCCTCAGGCGGCAAACTGCCTGTTAAAAACACTCGAAGAGCCTCCGGCCGGCACGATATTCGTGTTAACGGCGCATTCCGTCAGCGGTGTTCTTCCAACCATAGCTTCGCGGTGTACGCCGGTATCAATAACGCCGTCTATAAGCGAGCCGGAAAAATTAGCCCGCACATTAGGGTGCGATGCCAGTACGGCGGCCATAATATCCGATCTGGCGGGGGGGTACGAGGACGAAGCGCGCCGTATAATAAAGGATAAGCAATTTCTTACCCGGCGTGAGGAGACGCTGTCCATGCTGCACGGCCTGCTTACGCAGAACAATATGGCGATAAATGCGTTTGCCGATTTTCTTGAAATGTATAAAGAAAGCGTTTGTGATTTGCTTGGCATAATGCTGTCATATCTTCGCGATATAAGGGTATATAAAAGAATAGGGAACAATCATATTGTAATAAACCGCGACAGGCTGGACGAAATAAGGCAAGTCTCGTATATCTTTACAAGCGGCGCAATCCGTAATATGATAAATGTCATACTGGAGACGGGAAAAAGGTTCTTAGTTCCGGTAAATTTTCGTTTAACTGTGGAAAAGATGCTTTTTAGTATACTGGAGGATAAAAGCGGATGCACAAAGTAATTGGAGTTCGTTTCAAACGGGTTGGCAAAGTATATTACTTTTTACCCGGAGAAATAAATTTTTGCGAAGGAGACCATGCCATTGTTGAAACGGCCAGAGGGTTAGAATACGGCGAGGTTGTTATTGCCAATAAGGAGGTTTCCGACAGAGAGCTTGTCGCTCCGCTTAAAACCGTGGTGCGTAAGGCTACCGCCGAAGACGAAAAAAAACTTGATGATAATAAGCAAAAAGAAACCGGCGCGCTTGAAACATGCCAGAAAAAGATTGTAAAGCACGGTCTTGAAATGAAGCTTGTCGATGTGGAGTATACGTTTGACAACTCAAAAATAATATTTTATTTTACCGCGGACGGCCGTGTTGATTTCAGAGACCTTGTAAAAGACCTTGCTGGAGTTTTTAAAACCCGTATTGAACTTCGCCAGATAGGCGTTAGGGACGAAGTAAAAATGCTCGGCGGGCTTGGGCCTTGCGGAAGGGCTTGCTGCTGCTCTTGCTTTCTTGGAGACTTTTCTCCGGTTTCAATTAAAATGGCGAAGGAGCAGAACCTTTCGCTTTCGCCGACAAAAATAAGCGGGCTTTGCGGAAGGCTTATGTGCTGCCTGAATTACGAACAGGAGCATTATTGCCAGACGCGCCGTAGAATGCCGCGTGTCGGCAGCACTGTGTTATCGCCCGAGGGTGAAGGCGTGGTGCTTGATAACAACGCCATAACCGAAACAGTGCGTATTAAAATCGCTTTGCCCGACGAGACAATGGATATAAAAACGTTTAAGCTTGAGCAGATACAATTTGTCGCCCCCGCGGACGAAAAAGACAACGATAACGGCGATGTTGTTCTTGATGAGGAAATAAAATCGCTGCTGGATGAGTAAACCCGCGTAAAAAATATATCAACGCAAAATTGCGTCGTAATGGGCTTGCTTTTTTGATTGTATATGATTAGAATAAGTGAGTGTATTCAAACAATGGGAGGTAGCGACTTATGGCTTATAAAATTACTGACGAGTGTATTTCGTGCGGGTCCTGCGAAAGCGAATGCCCTGTTGATGCGATATCCGAGGGCGACGGCATATATGTGATAAACGCGGAGCTTTGCACCGACTGCGGCGCTTGCGCCGATGTATGCCCTTGCGACGCGATCGTAAGCGAATAGCGAAAAAAGAAAAAGGCCTTTTTTTAAGGTCTTTTTTTAATTCCGTTATATCAAGAGGCTGCACTATTGCGCGGCAAGCGCTTGAAGGCGCTTTGCCATATCGTCTATTCTTTCGCGTACCTGGCGCAGCGAATTATAATCTTTGTGCCACGACGCGTACCATAATTCAAGGTGCAGACGGTTAAGTTCTTTTCTTATTACGTTAATATCCGTCCGCAGCGCGTCGTACGCCGCTTTTTTTGCGCGCGGAACAGGCTGCCTTCTCTCAAATTGCATATCTTTCGTCATATCCGCTATTTTATTTTTTATTTCCATACTAAAACTCCAGTATGTCTCCCGTGCGCATCCGCTTAACGCGGGCGTGCAGCGACAGTTTTTCAAACGCCTTATCGCCGGTGCAATGGCCGGTATATACCTTTCTTATATTACGTTCCGTTAAAAACTTGGCGATGGCGGTCACCTCCGCATTCGGTTCCTTTCTTGCTTTTCCGGCCGACCCCGAGTATCCCCCAAGATGGAAGCCTCCGGCCGCGCCGCAAATATGCCCGTAGTTTGCTTCCGCTGTCATCAGTATGTTAAGTATGCCGCAGTGCGCGCATCCGGTGAGCACGATAATACCGTCCTTATCTTCTACAACGATAAAAAGTTCATGCTCCAAGGGGTCGGCGATAAGCCTGCCCTCTTTTTTTACAAGCATGTTTGCCGAGTAATCAGGCAGCCTGCGAAACTTTTCGGCGCTTGCCGCGTAAACTCCGTTTGCAATTTTAATATCGCCTTTAAAAAAGCGCAGCCTTTCCGTATGTTTTTCAAAAAACTGCGGGTCTATGCCCGAGCGTACATTTTTGTTTCCATGCCTGGTATAATATTCTTCTTTGGCCGCTTCCTTGACGTACACTTTTGCGCGCCGGTTGATATCTAAAAAAAAGTTAAGGCCGCCCGTATGGTCTTTATGAATATGAGAAATAACACATATGTCGACTTTAATTAAATCTATACCTAAAAGCGTCGCGTTATAAATAAAAGCGTCGGAGGCGCCGGTATCAAACAACACGCGCTGCCCGTTATGCTCAAAATAAAGGCTTAAACCGTGCTCGCTTATAAAACCGGAATTTGCATGTTTAGTGTTTTCAATAAGCGTATAAATTCTCATTTTACCCTGCCGTTTATACTGTTTATTTTACGTCTTTTATTTACTGCCGCGGCTTTTTGTTTGATATATTGGCGATAAAAATAAATATCACTTTCCGCCTCGCCAAAGTGTTCTTTAGAATTTAACGGGACAGCTCTAACGCCTTTGTATTCGCAAGCCTCTCTTTGCTCGAACAGCTTTCTTTTCGCTTTTGGCTCGTCATATGAAAGAAGCTTAAAAATGTTTATACCAAGCCCTTTGCATACAGATGAAAGCGTGTTGAATTGCGGCACTTTTTTGCCTCTTTCAATATAAGAAAGAGTGGACTGCGCAATACCGGATTTTTTCGCAAGCCGGCTTTGGGACATATTGCCTTCGATGCGCAGCTTTCTGATTTTTTTGCCAATATCTCTGCCCATGCAAACGCCCTTTCAAATTTATATACATTTTAACACTAATTATATTGCAAAACAAATAATTTGCGGCATATATCCGTTAAACCTTAAAAAACGATACATTCTGGCAGATAAAGCAGAACGCTTTGGACAGTACAAGTATGGTTTTTGTTTGGAGCGGGTGATGGGAATCGCTCCGCCGCGCTGCGCTTGCTATCACGCCGCCTCGACCGCCTTCATCCGCCACCGGCGGCGGCGGTCTCGTGTTCGATTCCTCCATTTCATTTCAAAAAAAATCCCCGAAAGAACCGGGGATTTCTTTTGGAGCGGGTGATGGGAATCGCTCCGCCGCGCTGCGCTTGCTATCACGCCGCCTTAACCGCCTTAAATCCGCCACCGGCGGCGGCGGTCTCGTGTTCGATTTC
>Ga0265293_10003639_pt1 | contig 28389 bp, 24 predicted proteins | sample Munlanlewell138R_FD_192505 | JGI IMG/M metagenome (GOLD analysis project Ga0265293, IMG submission 192505) | Leachate microbial communities from a municipal landfill in Southern Ontario, Canada - Leachate well 138R | ecosystem: Engineered > Solid waste > Landfill > Unclassified | place: Canada... | reverse complement strand
GCGCCCACCCTGGCGGCGATCTCGGCCGGCGCGGTGTTCATGGGTGCCAACACCTACATCGGCAACGCGCCGAACCTGATGGTCAAGGCCATTGCCGAGGACCGCGGCGTGAAGATGCCCAGCTTCTTCGGCTACATGGCCTGGTCGATCGGCATCCTGGTGCCGCTGTTCGTGCTGCTGACCTGGCTGTTCTTCTGACCTGGTGGCCAGCCCCTCCCGCCGGCAGGCCGGCGGAGGGAATGTCTGGAGCACATGGCCCGGCTTGGCCACCCTTCGTGACACGACCAACAAGACCCACTACCCGGAGACACCGACATGCCAGCCCGCCCTTCCATCCTGATCGCTCGCACCGTCTTTCCCGAGGTGGTGGACAAGCTGCGCCAGCACTTTGACGTGGAGACCACGCCGGCCGGCACCGTCTGGTCGGCACAGCAACTGGTACAGCGCCTGCAGGGCAAGGAAGGCGTACTGACCACGGGCAGCGAACGCATCGACGCGACGCTGCTGGCGGCCTGCCCGCAACTGAAGATCGCCGCCAACCTGGCGGTCGGTTTCAACAACTTTGATCTGGACGCCATGACAGCCGCTGGCGTGCTGGGCACCAACGCACCCGACGTGCTGACGGAGACCACGGCCGACTTCGGCTTCGCGCTGCTCATGGCCACGGCGCGACGCATCACCGAAAGCGAGCATTACCTGCGTGCCGGACACTGGAAGGAGTGGTCGCTGGACCTGTTCGCCGGTGCCGAGGTGCATGGCAGCACGCTGGGCATCCTGGGCATGGGGCGCATCGGCCAGGCCATCGCGCGGCGCGGCGCGCTGGGCTTCGGCATGAAGGTGATCTACCACAACCGCTCGCGCCTGCCCGAGGACAAGGAGGCGGCCATCGGCGCCCGCTACGTGGACCGCGATACGCTGTTCGCCGAGGCCGATCACGTGGTGCTGGTGCTGCCCTACACGCCAGCCGTGCACCACACGGTGGGGGCGGCCGAGATCGCGCGCATGAAACCCACCGCCACGCTGGTCAACATCGCGCGCGGCGGCATCGTCGACGAGGAGGCGCTGGTCGCCGCGCTGCGCGAGCGGCGCATTGCCGCTGCCGGCCTGGACGTGTTCGAGGGCGAGCCCCGCATCAACCCGGCCCTGCTGACGGTGCCCAACGTGGTGTTGACGCCGCACATCGCCAGCGCGACCCTCCCCACGCGGATGGCCATGGCCATGCTGGCGGCCGACAACCTGATCGCCTACCTGACGGAAGGTCGGGCGCTGACGCCGCTCAATCCGGAGGTCGTCGGTCGCGCCTGACCGGGCACGCTGCGAGGCGGACATGCGTGGCCTGGATTTCAGTTCCATCCCGTCGCTGGCGACGACGCTGTTCGGCCTGGTGCTGTTCTCTCTGGTGGCGGTGGGGGTCCGGCTGCTGTTCATGCAAACGGTACAGCGGCGACGCGAGCGGGAAAACCGGCAGATCAATGAGCGTCTGCGCACGCTGATGGCGGCGTACAAGACGCTGGGCAGTTCGTTCACGGGCGAGCTCACGGTCGATCCGGTCCATCGGCGGGAACAGCGGCGCAGCGCGGGGGACCAGGAGGCGGTGGTGTCGCCGGTTCCGGAAGAGGTGGCCGAGCGACGGCGGCGCGTGCGCGATGCGGTGGAAGCCGCGTTGTCGGATGTCATCCTGCTGGGTACCGAGGAACAGGTCCGGCTCGCTGCGCGCGCGGCGCAAGACATGGTGGCCGGGCGCGTGGTGCATACCGCCGAGTTGGTGGCTTCGTTGCGGCACTATGTGCGCGAGGCGCTGGACCTGGAGCCCATTCCGTCCGAGGTGAGTATCCCGGACCAGGGGCCGCTGCGTGTGCCGGGTGGCCAGGCTGGGCGGGGCCGGGGGTCGGAAGCGGGCGGTGGGCGCGGAGGCGCTGGCGGCGCCGCAGGAGGCGGCGCGGGCATGGCGGCTGGTGCCGGCATCGCCGGGCGGGCCGAAGAGAACGTGGCACACGAACCTGGTGTGGACGCGGGATCCCGCTGAATGCCGGGGTGAAATGCCCGAGTGATGCAGGCGCCATCGGTGCAGGGCAGATAATCCCGCTCCATGATCGATGCATGGATCCTTTGGGGTGCGCTGGCGCTGTTGCTGCTGAACATGGTGCTGCTGATCGCGCTGCTGTTACGCCGTCCGCCGGTCGACAACGAGGATGTTGACCGCCTGCGGTCGATCATGCAGATGGTGCAGGGTCAGACGCAGCAGACCATGCAACGCATCGAGCATGTCGAGGGCGAGCTGCGGCGCGACATCGGCGAGAACGCCCGCAGTGGCCGGCAGGAGATGCAGCAGACGCTGACCACGTTCCAGGAAACGATTTCACGGCAGGGTGCGGAAACCACCCGTACGCAAAATGCGCAGCTTGACGCCCTTGCGCAGCAGCTTTTGCAGTTGCGTGGCACGCTGGGCGACACGCTGACCCAGCAGTTGCAGGCGATCAGCCTGGGGATGAGTCAGCAAGCGGCCGAGGCCACACGCACGCAGAATGCGCAGATTGACGCGTTTGCCCAGCAACTGGCGCACCTGCGCGCAAGCCTGTCCGAAACCCTGACGCAACAGTTGGCACAGCTGAGCGAGGTCAACGCCCGTCGCGTGGCTGAAATGCGCGCCACGCTGGAGCAGCAACTGACGCAACTGCAACAGGGCAACGCCGCCAAGCTCGACGAAATGCGCGCCACGGTGGACGAGAAGCTGCACGCGACGCTGGAGCAGCGTCTGGGTGAGAGTTTCAAGCAGGTGGCCGAACGCCTGGAGCAGGTGCACAAGGGCCTGGGCGAGATGCAGACCTTGGCGCAGGGCGTGGGCGATCTCAAGCACCTGCTGAGCAACGTCAAGACGCGCGGCATGTTCGGTGAGGCGCAACTGGGTGCGTTGCTGGAGCAGGTGTTCGCGCCCGACCAGTACGCCGCACAGGTGGCCACGCGCCCGGGCAGCCGGAACGTGGTGGATTTCGCGATCCGTCTGCCGGGGCGCGGCAACGAGGGCGCCCCGTGCTGGCTGCCCATCGACGCCAAGTTTCCCAACGAGGATTACGAGCGCCTGCTCGATGCCCAGCAGCGTGCCGATGCCGAAGGCGCCGAGCTGGCGGCGCGGGCGCTGGAGCAGCGCATCCGACTGGAAGCCCGCTCGATTGCCGAGAAGTACCTGGAGCCGCCTCACACGACGGACTTCGCGATCCTGTTCCTGCCCAGCGAAGGTCTGTATGCCGAGGTGCTGCGCCGTCCGGGCCTGATGGAGTCCCTGCAGCGCGAACACCGTGTCACGCTGGCCGGTCCGACGACGCTGATGGCCATGCTCAATTCCTTGCAGATGGGTTTCCGCACGCTGGCGCTGGAAAAGCGCAGCAGCGAGGTCTGGCAGGTGCTGGGTGCGGTCAAGACCGAGTTCGGCAAGTTCGGTGACGTGCTGGCCCGCGTGAAGAACCAGACACAGACCGTGCTCAACACGCTGGATGCGGCCGAGGTGCGCAGCCGGGCCATGGGCAGGGTACTCAAGACCGTCGAAGCATTGCCCCAGGAGCAGGCCCAGGCCCTGCTGCCTGCCGATCCCCTGGACACCACGGGCGCATCTTGAACTCGCCGCTGTTTGTATCGTTGCTGCGCCTGATCGGCGCCCAGGTCTGCGTGCACGCGTGCATGACGGGCATCCGCATGGCCGCGCCGCTCATGGCTCTGCGCGAAGGCTATGGTGCGGTCGCCGTCGGCGTGCTGCTGGCGCTGTTTGCGCTGTCGCAGGTGTTCCTGGCGCTGCCGGCGGGACGTTATGCCGAGCGGCACGGCCTACACCGGCCGATGCGGCTGGCGGCGGCGGTGGCCACGCCCGGTGCACTGCTGGCCGTGGTCTGGCCGGTGTTCGGCGTGCTGTGCGTGACGGCGCTGACTTGTGGCGCTGCCGCTTGCGTGGCGATGATCGCCCTGCAGCGGCATGTGGGCCTGATGGCCAACGGGCCGTCCGAGTTGCGGCAGGTGTTCAGCTGGCTGGCGCTGGGGCCGTCGGTGTCCAGCTTTCTGGGGCCGCTGCTGGCGGGCATGCTCATCGACGCCTCGGGCTTTCGTGCGGCCTACCTGCTGATGGCCCTGCTGCCGCCGCTGGCCCTGTGGTGGATGCGGCCGGTGGCGGAGCTGCCCGGGCATGGGCAACCGGCGGGTGACCGCCGGCGCTCATCCTGGGACCTCTTGCGCGGCAAGAGCTTCCGGGACCTGATGCTGCTCAACTGGATGATGGCGTCCTGCTGGGACGTGCACACCTTCCTGGTGCCGGTGATCGGCCACGAGCGCAGCCTGTCGGCGACGGTGATTGGCACCATCCTGGGAGCCTTCGCGCTGGCCGCCACGGCGATCCGCCTGCTGATGCCCTGGGTCGCGGCGCGCCTGCGCGAAGCGACGGTGATCGGTGCCGCCATGCTGGCCACGGCCATCCTGTTCGGGCTGTATCCGCTGGCCAGCGGCCCCTGGCTCATGGGTCTGCTGTCGGTGTTGCTGGGTTTCGCGCTGGGCTCGGTGCAGCCCATGATCATGAGCACCCTGCACCAGATCACGCCCAGGGAGCGTCATGGCGAGGCGCTGGGGATGCGCTCGATGGCGATCAACGGCTCCAGCGTGGTGATGCCGCTGCTGTTCGGATCGGTGGGGGCGGTGGTCGGTGTGGGGGCCGTGTTCTGGTGTGTCGGCGCCGTCGTGGGGCTGGGTTCGCGGCTGGCCTGGAGGCTGCCGCACGCGACCACCGAGCCGTCACCGGTCACGGCACCACCGCAGAACGGCGGCGGTGACGCCTGACGGGTGCGGGGGGCGTTTCGGGCGGCAGGTCGTCCAGCGCCGGCATGGGCGGCGGCGGTGGCACCGGCGAGGGCAGCGAGGGGCGGGGCTGCAGTCTGAAGCCCAGGCCCAGCAGGTAGGTGTCCATGGCGTCCAGACCGGCGACGACCAGGTCGAAGTCGCCCGGCTCGAGCAGCCAGTTCTGGATCAGGCCGTCGATCATCACGTGCAGGCCCAGCGCGGCCGTCCGGGGCGCGACCGGCAGGCGGTGGCCCGGCTGACGCTGCGAGGCGACCTCCAGGGCCCGTTCCGTGAGGCGGATGCATTCGTTGCGCACCCGCAGGTGGCGCTCGCGCACGGCCGACATCTCATTGTTGTATTCGACCTGGTGTGTGGCCACTTCGAAGACGCGGCGGGTCTGCTCGTCGGTGGCGACGCGGTGCAGCGCGATCAGCGTGTTCTGCCGCATGTCCTGCAGGGGGTCGCGCGCAGGTTCCTGCTCGGACTGCGAGCTGATGCGCGCCAGCATTTCTTCCAGCGGCAGGGTCACGCGGTCCATCATCGCGTTGAACAGGTCGGCCTTGTCCTTGAAATGCCAGTAGATGGCGCCGCGCGTGGTGCCGGCCGCGACGGCGATGTCGTTGAGCGACGTGTTGGAAACACCCTTGAGCTGGAACAGGGTTTCCGCAGCGTCCAGAAGCTTGTGCCGGGTTGCTTCGGCATCGGCTTTGGTGCGTCGTACCACGGGGTGAACCTCCTGTGCTCGTCATGGTGGAACCGAAGTCATACTATACATACATTCTTGTATGTATGTATAATTCGCCCCCTTACCGCAGTCGATTGATGGGATATCCCGGACAGCCTCGGGGCTGGCCGCTAGTGTCCTGTGTCCGTTTTTACCGTCTCCCTCGCCAACGCATTCGAAGGACCGCCATGCCCAGCGCCCAACGCCAGAGAATCCACCACCATGCCCGCCCGGCCGGTCGAGGCCCATCGTTTGCCAGAGGGTGGCGCCCCCTGGTGCTGCTGCCCATCGTCGCCGCGCTGGTGGCCTGTGGCCAGTCCGATGTGCCACCGCCGCCGGTCGCCCCGGGTGGCGGGATGCCGGCACCCCAGGTCGGTGTGGTGGTGGCCAAGCCGGGCGAAGTCGGTCTGCGGACCGAGCTGCCGGGTCGTCTGGAGGCCTCGCGCGTGGCGCAGGTGCGGGCGCGTGCGGCGGGCATCCTCGTGCAGCGGCAGTTCCGGGAAGGCAGTGATGTCAAGGCCGGCCAACTGCTGTTCCGCATCGATCCGGGTCCCTACGAGGCGGCCCTGCAGTCGGCGCGCGCGAACCTCGCCCGGGCAGAGGCCAGCCTGGTCCAGGCCAAGTCGCTGGCCGATCGCTACCAGCCGCTGGTGGCCGAAAATGCGGTGAGCCAGCAGGACTACGCCAACGCCGTGTCGGCACAGAAGATGGCCGAGGCCGAGGTGGCCGCGGCCAAGGCGACCGTGCAGACCGCCACCATCAACCTGGGCTATGCCAACGTGACGGCGCCGATCTCGGGCCGCATCGGCCGTGCCCTGGTGACCGAGGGCGCGCTGGTGGGACAGGGCGAGGCCACTCCGCTGGCCGTGATCCAGCAGATCGATCCGCTGTACGTGAACTTCACCCAGCCGGCTTCCGAGGCCCTGCGCCTGCGCCGGGCCATGGAGGCTGGCCAGCTCAAGGCGGCGGGCAGCGGTGCGGCCGAGGTGAGTGTGCTGCTGGAGGATGGCACCGAATACCCGCACAAGGGCAAGCTGCTGTTCGCCGATCTGACGGTGGACACCAGCACCGGCCAGGTGACCCTGCGCGCCGAGGTGCCGAACCCGCAAGGGGAGCTGCTGCCCGGCCTGTACGTGCGGGTGCAGATGGAGCAGGCGATGGTGAACAACGCCATCACCGTGCCGCAGCAGGCCGTCACGCGCACGGATGCGGGTGACACGCTGACCGTGGTCGATGCCGAAGGCAAGCTGAGCACGCGCAACGTGAAGGTCGTGGCCGGCAAGGACAACCAGTGGATCGTCACCGAAGGCCTGCAAGAGGGCGAGCAGGTCATGGTCGATGGCTTCCAGAAGCTGCAGATGCTGCCGCCGGGCACGCCCGTGAAGGCCGTGCCCTGGACGCCGCCGAACAGTGCCGCACCCGCCGCCGCGGCCCCGGCTGAAGGCCAGCCGGCCGACGCCGGGCGTCAGCAATAAGCCCACAGAACACGAACAAGAGCAGATATGGCCAAGTTCTTCATCGAACGCCCGATCTTCGCCTGGGTGATCGCGCTGTTCATTGCCGTGTTGGGCCTGACGTCCATCACGCAGCTACCCATCGCACAGTACCCACCGGTGGCGCCGCCCGCCGTGGTCATCAGCGCCGCCTATCCCGGCGCGTCCGCGCAGACGCTGGAAGACAGCGTGCTGTCGGTCATCGAACGCGAGATGAACGGCTCGCCGGGTCTCGCTTACATGGAATCGGTGGCCCAGGCCGACGGCTCGGGCTCCATCACCGTCACCTTCGAGCCGGGCACCGACATCGACCTGGCGCAGGTGGACGTGCAGAACCGCCTCTCTCGCGCCACGCCGCGCCTGCCGGCGGCGGTGACGCAGCAGGGCGTGCGGGTGGACAAGTCGCGCAGCAACTTCCTGCTGTTCGCGATGCTGTCCTCCGACAACCCCGATTTCGACATCGTCCAGCTCGGTGACTACGTCGCCCGCAACGTCCAGCCGGAACTGCAGCGCGTCAAGGGCATCGGCCAGGTGCAGCTGTTCGGCAGCGAGACTTCGATGCGCGTCTGGGTCGATCCGGCCAAGCTCGAGGGCTACCGCCTCTCGTCCGCCGACGTGGTGGCGGCCATCCGTGCGCAGAACGCGCAGGTGGCCTCGGGCGTGATCGGTGATCTGCCCAACATCCCGGGCCAGAGCATCGCGGCTACGGTGACGGTCAAGGGCCAGCTCTCAAGCGTGGACCAGTTCGCCAACATCGTGCTCCGTTCCAACGAGGACGGCTCCACCGTCCGCCTCAGGGACGTGGCACGGGTCGAGCTGGGCGGCCAGAGCTACGCCACGTCGGCGCGCCTGAACGGCGTTCCCGCGGTCGGCATGGGCGTGCAGCTGTCCTCCACCGGCAACGCCATGGAATCGGCCAAACTCATCCGCGAAAAGATGGACGAGCTGGCGCGCTACTTCCCCCAGGGCGTGAAGTGGAACATCCCCTACGACAGCTCGCGTTTCGTCGACATCTCCATCACGCAGGTGACGCAGACGCTGTTCGAGGCGGTGCTGCTGGTGTTCCTGGTGATGTTCCTGTTCCTGCAGAACTGGCGCTACACCATCATCCCGACCCTGGTGGTGCCGATCGCGCTGCTGGGCACTTTTGCCACGCTGATGGCGCTGGGCTTCTCGATCAACGTGCTGACGATGTTCGGCATGGTGCTGGTGATCGGCATTGTGGTGGACGACGCCATCGTGGTGGTGGAGAATGTTGAGCGCATCATGAGTGAGGAGGGGCTGCCACCCCTCGAGGCCACACGCAAGGCCATGGGTCAGATCTCGGGTGCCATCGTGGGCGTGACCGTGGTGCTGGTTTCGGTGTTCGTGCCGCTGGCCTTCTTCGCGGGCTCGACCGGGAACATCTACCGCCAGTTCTCGGCGGTGATGGTGGCCTCGATCGCCTTCTCGGCCTTCATGGCGCTGTCGCTCACACCGGCCCTGTGCGCCACGCTGCTCAAGCCCGTGGAGAAGGGCCATCACATCGAGAAGAAGGGTTTTTTTGGCTGGTTCAACCGCTCCTTCAAGCGCACGGCCAAGGGCTATGAGAGCATCGTCGCACGCGTGCTCAGGCGAGCTGCCCGCTATCTGATCATCTACGCGGCCATCATCGGCGCCGTGGCGCTGCTGTACCAGCGCCTGCCGACCTCGTTCCTGCCGCAGGAGGATCAGGGCACGGTGCTCGTCAACGTGCAACTGCCCCCGGGCGCCACGCAGGAGCGCACACTCAGCGTGATGAAGCAGGTCGAGCAGTACATGCTGGGCCAGCCCGAGGTCTCGAGCATGGTCAGCGTGCTGGGCTTCAGCTTCTCGGGCCAGGGCCAGAACGCCGGTATCGGCTTCGTGACGCTCAAGGACTGGCCTGAACGCACGGCGCCGGGCTCGGACGCCACGGCGGTGGCTGGCAAGGCCTTCGGTGCCCTCTCCGGCATCCGCGACGCGTTCATCTACCCGCTGAACCCGCCGCCGATCCCCGAGCTGGGCGCCTCGATGGGTTTCCAGTTCCGCCTGCAGGACCGTGGTGGCCGTGGCCACGAGGCGCTGGTGGCTGCGCGCAACCAGATGCTGGGCATGGCGATGCAAAGCTCCGTGCTGGCGCAGGTGCGCCCGAATGGCCTGGAAGATGCGCCACAGTTGCAGATCGACATCGACCGCGACAAGGCGCAGGCCCTGGGTGTCGGTTTCGACGCGATCAACAGCAGCCTGTCCACTGCGCTGGGTTCGTCCTACGTGAACGACTTCCCGAACCGCGGCCGCCTGCAGCGTGTGGTGGTGCAGGCCGATGCACCCGCGCGCATGCAGCCGGAAGACCTGCTGCGCCTGACGGCACCCAACAAACAGGGTCAGCCGGTGCCGCTGTCCGCCTTCGCGACCACGCGCTGGGTCAAGGGGGCGCAGCAGACCGTGCGCTACAACGGCTATCCGTCCATGCGCATCGAAGGTGCCCCGGCGCCGGGTTACAGCACGGGCGACGCCATGGCCGAGATGGAGCGCCTGGCGGCGCAACTGCCCGAGGGCTTCGGCTTCGAGTGGACGGGTCAGTCGCGCGAGGAAAAGCAGGCCGGCTCGCAGGCGCTCATCGTGTATGCGTTTGCCATCCTGGCGGTGTTCCTGTGCCTGGCGGCGCTGTACGAGAGCTGGTCGATTCCGCTGGCGGTGATCCTGGTCGTGCCCTGCGGTGTGCTCGGCGTGCTGCTGGCGACCCTGCTGCGGCAGTACTCGAACGACGTGTACTTCCAGGTCGGCCTGATCACGATCATCGGCCTGTCGGCGAAGAACGCCATCCTGATCATCGAGTTCGCCAAGGACCTGCAGGCCCAGGGCAAGAGCGTGATCGAGGCAGCACTGGGCGCGGCGCACATGCGTTTCCGGCCGATCGTCATGACCTCCATGGCGTTCACGCTGGGCGTGCTGCCGCTGGCGATTGCGTCGGGCGCCGGCTCGGCCAGCCAGCGGGCCATCGGCACCGGCGTGATCGGCGGCATGATCAGCGGCACGATCCTGGCCGTCGTGTTCGTGCCGGTCTTCTTTGTCGTGGTGCGCTCGATTTTCAAGGGCAGCAAGCGGCAGCAGCAGTTCGCTGCCGAACATTCCCATATCGGAGCCAAGATCGATGAGTGAGCAAGCCATCAAGAACATGACGCGGACGTCCGCCCCGCGCGGCCGGCTGGCCGCCAGCGTGCTGTCGCTGGCGGTGCTGACGGCGTGCTCGCTGACACCCGACTACCAGCGCCCCGCCGCGCCTGTGCCCATGGCCTTTCCCAGCGGGGCAGCCGATGCCCAGGCCGGCCAGGCGTTGCCGGCGTGGTCGGACTTCGTGGCCGACGAGCGCCTGCGCAAGCTGGTGCAACTGGCGCTGGAGAACAACCGCGACCTGCGCGTGGCGATGGCCAACGTGGAGCAGGTGCGCGCGCAGTACCGCATCGCCCGCGCCAACCAGGCGCCGACGGTCGCGGCCGGGGTGACCGGCGAGCGCAAGGGCACCGAAGGCGGGGACATCAGCAGCGTCTACACGGCCGGTCTGATGGTCAGCGCCTGGGAGATCGACTTCTTCGGCCGCCTGGGCAGTCTCAAGGAGGCCGCGCTCGCGCAATACCTGGCGACCGAGGAGGCCGCCAGGGCCGCGCAGACCAGTATCGTGGCGGCCGTGGTCAGCACCTGGCTGACGGTGCAGGCCGACGAGGAGATGCTGGACCTCACGCGCAGGGCTCAGGCCACGCGCGAGGATTCGCTGCGCCTGACCAGGCTGCGCTTTGACAATGGGGCCGCGTCGGCGCTGGACCTGCGCCAGGCCGAATCGCTGGCCGCCACGGCACGCGCCACGCGTGCCCAGCAGGAGCGCCAGCGGGCGCAGGACCTGAACGCGCTGGCCCTGCTGGCGGGGCAGCCCGTGCCGGCGGATCTGCTGCCGGTGGCGGGCGTCCAGCCGCCGGTGCAGATGGCCGACGTGCCCGAAGGCCTGCCTTCGGATCTGCTGACGCGCCGCCCGGACATCCGCGCGGCCGAGCAGCAACTGATGGCGAGCAACGCCAACATCGGCGCGGCGCGTGCGGCCTTCTTCCCCCGGATCTCGCTGACCGCTTCGCTGGGGTCGGCCAGTACCGAGCTCTCGGGTCTGTTCAAGGACGGTAGCTGGGGCTTCACGCTGGCGCCGCAGGCGCTGCTGCCGATCTTCGACCTGGGCCGCAACCGGGCGGCGCTGGCAGCAGCCGAAGCCTCCAGGGTGGCTGCCGTGGCGACCTACGAGAAGACCATCCAGACCGCGTTCCGCGAAGTGGCCGATGCCCTGGCCGGCCGCGCCACCTATGGCGAGCAACTGGCCGCCCAGGAGCAACTGGTGCAGGCCGAGGCGGAGCGTGTGCGCCTGGCCGACCTGCGCTACCGCAATGGTGTCGCCAGTTTCCTGGATCTGCTGGATGCTCAGCGCTCGCTGTTCAGCGCCCAGCAGGGCCTGACGCAGACGCGCCTGGCGCGCCAGCTCAACCAGGTGGGCCTGTACAAGGCCCTGGGCGGTGGCTGGACGGCCGACGCCAGCTAAACCGGCTGGCGATGATCCGGCATGACGTGCCGGCACCGGAAGGGCCCGTTTCGCGGGCCCTTTTCTTTGCCCGGGCAGCGCGCTCAGTCGCAGCGCGACTCGACGTGTGGCAGGTTGTAGAAGTCGAGGATGTAATCCCAGGCGGCCTGCGGGTCGTCCTGGTAGGTGAACAGGTTCAGGTCTTCCGGTGAGATCGTGCCTTCCTCGACCAGCACCTCCAGGTTGAGCAGGCGCTTCCAGTACTCGCTGCCAAACAGCACGATGGGCACCGGTTTGGCTTTCTTGCACTGCACGAGCGTGATGACCTCGAACAGTTCATCCAGCGTGCCGAAGCCGCCCGGGAACACCGCCAGCGCCTTGGCACGCATCATGAAGTGCATCTTGCGCAGCGCGAAGTAGTGGAACTTGAAGCTCAGTTCGGGTGTGATGTAGCGGTTGCCCGACTGTTCATGCGGCAGGGTGATGTTCAGCCCGACGTTGAGACAGCCTTCGTCGTGTGCACCACGGTTGGCCGCTTCCATGATGCCGGGGCCACCGCCGGTGCAGATGAAAAGCTGGTCTTCGCGTGCGCAGTGCTTGCTGTAGCGGGCCGCGATGCGGGCAAATTCACGCGCCTTGTCGTAGTAGTGCGCGTTGCGCAGCAAGGTCTTGGCGCGAGCGATCGCACGGGCGTCGCCGCTGGCCTGTGCCTCGGCCAGGTGCTCGCGCGCCAGCGCCGGCTCGCGCAGGCGTGCGCTGCCATACACCACGACCGTGTTGTCGATCCCCTGCTCGCTCTGGGCCAGATCGGGCTTGAGCAGCTCCAGCTGGAAGCGGATGCCGCGCGTCTCGCGGCGCAGCAGGAACTCGGGGTCGGCGAAGGCCAGGCGGTAGGCGTCGGCCTGCAGGGCATTGCCGTTGCTGGAATGTGCCTGCAATTCGGCCCACGCGTCGGCCAGCCGCTGTTCGCTCAGTTGCTGGGTGGTTTCCATGAACGTGTGTCCTTTCTTTGCCTGTCGTGTGGTGAGTTCATCGCCGGGGTCCTGATGCCGGCCGGCTGGGCGAGCGATTTCAGGCCTCCCAAAACAAAGAGGCTCCTGTAGGAGCCTCTTGCTGTGTGGGGACGGATCAGACCCGCTTGCGGTACTCGCCGGTGCGCGTGTCGATTTCGATCCGGTCGCCTTGCGACACGAACAGCGGCACTGCCACTTCGAAACCGGTGGCGATCTTGGCGGGCTTGAGCACCTTGCCCGAAGTATCCCCCTTGACGGCGGGTTCGGTCCAGGTGATTTCACGTTCGACCGACGTGGGCAGCTCGACCGAGATGGCCTTGCCTTCGTAGAACACCACTTCCACGGCCATGCCGTCTTCCAGGTAGTGCAGGGCGTCGCCCATGTTTTCGGCCTCGACCTCGTACTGGTTGTATTCCGCGTCCATGAAGACATACATGGGATCGGCGAAATAGGAGTAGGTGCACTCCTTGTGGTCGAGGACGATGTTGTCGATCTTGTCGTCGGCCTTGAAGACGACTTCGGTGCCGATGTTGCCCAGCAGGCCCTTGAGCTTCATGCGGACGGTGGCGGCGCCGCGGCCGCCGCGGGCGTATTCGGTCTTCAGGACGATCATCGGGTCCTTGCCGTGCATGATCACGTTGCCGGCGCGGATTTCTTGAGCGATTTTCATGGGTCTTCCAACGGTTGGGCCGCGTGTGCGCAGATGGAGGGCGTTGCCCCGGGAAGGGAGCAGCGTGGCGCAGTGTGGGCGATCTGTGCGGCGAGGCAGACGACACACGCTTGCGGCCGGCATCGACGGGCGTCAGGCCCGACAACCGATGCGGATATACGCAAAACCTTGGATTTTAGCGCCTTTCCCTCACGAATTCCAGCAACTGTCTCACCAGGTCGGGCTGAGCCAGAAGACGCGCGCGTGCCGCCTGCGCGCAGGCCCGCCAGGTGGCCACCACGTCCCAGCCAGGCCAGCCCGGGTGCCCGGTGGCGATGTCGTTCCACCAGTGGTGGAAGGCGCGCAGCGAGGGCGGGGCGTCCAGCCAGTCGAGGAAGGCGTCGAGCTTGGCGTGGTGCGCGTTGTCGTGCTGTGGGTAGATGTGCCAGACGAAGGGCTTGCCGGCCCACAGCGCGCGCACCAGCGAGTCCTCGCCGCGCACGAAGTTGAGGTCGCAGGACCACAGCAGGTGATCGAAATCAAACTGGGTCAGGTGCGGCAGGGTGTGCAGCCGGGCATGGGGCGGCCGGGGTGCATCGGCGGGCCAGACCGTGGCGACGGCATCGGCGGTGCGCCCGGCCGCGACCAGCCAGTCCACCGGGTGGCTGGCCGTGCCGGCGCCGGCGAGCAAGTCACGTAGCGGGCGTGGCTCATAGCAGAACAGGCTGATGCGGTGGCGTCCGGCATCGCCGGCCGGCAGACGGCGTGATGAGAGCCAGCGGCCGGCGTCGAAGGCTGCCTGGCGCGCCGGCAATCCGGGCTCGCGCAGCAGGCCGCCGGTGGCCGGCGTGAAGCCGGGGTAGAAGAACCACTTGGTCAGACCCTTCAGGGGGCCCGACATCACCGGCGAAGGCAGGCGGTGGCAGCGCTCCACATAGGCCTCGGCGCTCATGTATTCGAGGTTGAGCCAGACCGGTGGCGTCGCGCCGGCCGCCAGGCGCCGGGCCAGCGTTTCGATGCACTCGGGTGCCGGATCGCAGCCGAAGGCCTCGATCCAGACGTCGGCCGGGGGCAGGGCGTCCACCAGCCCCGCGGGCAGCGGGTCGGTCCACCGGATGACCTGAACACCCGGCCAGCGGCCCTGCAGCGCGCCGGGTGCCATCCAGTCCAGATCGTCGGGCAGGTCGATCCACAGGCGCACGTCTTCGCCGCGCGCGGCCAGGTCGGCGCACAGGCGCCAGCAGACGCCGGTGTCGCCCAGGTTGTCGATGACGCGGCAAAAGATGTCCCATCGCATGGGGCGATTGTCCACGCCGCGCCAGAGGCAGCGCAGCCATCGGCGAAGCGCCACAATACGGACCCATGGCCGAGGTCCATTCCGAACAGTTGCTCAGCGAGGTCGCGGCCCTGCCCGCGTTGCCCGGGGTCTATCGCTACTTCGACGCCCAGGGGCAGTTGCTGTACGTGGGCAAGGCGCGCAACCTGAAAAAGCGTGTCAGCAGCTATTTCCAGAAGAGCCACGACGGCACGCGCATCGGCCAGATGGTCAGCCGCATCGCGCGCATGGAAACGACGGTGGTCCGGTCCGAGGCCGAGGCGCTGCTGCTCGAGAACAACCTCATCAAGACCCTGCAGCCGCGCTACAACATCCTGTTCCGCGACGACAAGAGCTACCCGTACCTCAAGATCACGGGCACGCGCGAGACCTGGCGCACCGCGGGGCCTGGGGCGGCGCCCGCGATCCTGTTTCCGCGCATGGCCTACTACCGGGGCGTGGTGGACCGGCGGCACAGTTACTACGGCCCCTACCCGAGCGCCTGGGCGGTCAAGGAGGCGATCACGCTGCTGCAGAAGGTGTTCCGCCTGCGCACCTGCGAGGACACGGTGTTTGCCAACCGCACGCGGCCCTGCTTGCTGTACCAGATCAAGCGCTGCAGCGGCCCCTGTGTGGATCTCATCAGCGTCGAGGACTACGGGCGTGACGTGGCCGCGGCCGAGCAGTTCCTGCGCGGCGAGACGCAGGCCGTGCTGGACGAGCTGCAGGCGCGCATGATGGCGCACGCCGAGAAGCTCGAATTCGAGCAGGCGGCCGAGATCCGCAACCAGATGTCGGCGCTCTCGCGCGTGCTGCACCAGCAGGCGATGGACACCGCCAGCGACCGCGACGTCGACATCCTGGCGGTGCGCGTGCAGGGCGGCCGTGCCTGCGTCAATCTGGCCATGGTGCGCGGCGGGCGCCACCTGGGCGACCGGCCGTACTTCCCGTCCCACGTGGACGACGCGACCCAGATCGCCGCCGACCTGGAGGCCGGGAGCCCGTCCGCGCAGGCGCCCGATCCGCTCGAGCAGGTGCACGTGCGCGTGCTCGAGGCCTTCATCGCGCAGCACTACCTGGGTGCGGCGCTGCCGCACACGCTGGTGACGAGCCACCCGGTTGGCAAGGACCTGATCGAGGCACTGAGCGCGCAGGCCGGCGTGCGGGTGCACGCCGTGCACCAGCCGCGCGAGCACCGGCGTGCCTGGCTGGAGATGGCCGAGAAGAACGCCGAGATCGCGCTGGCGCGCCTGCTGGCCGAGGAGGGCTCGCAGCAGGCCCGCACGCGGGCACTGGCCGAGGCGCTGGGCCTGCCCGACGACAACCTTGACGAGCTGCGCATCGAGTGCTTCGACATCTCGCACACCGCGGGCGAATCCACCCAGGCCTCGTGCGTGGTGTTCGAGAACCACAAGATGCAGAACAGCCAGTACCGGCGCTACAACATCGTGGGCATCACCCCTGGCGACGACTATGCCGCCATGCGCCAGGTGCTGTTGCGCCGCTACGGGCGCATCGCCGAGGCGCTGCGGGCCGAGCAGGGCGGCGAAGCCCCGCCCGCATCCGGTGCCGGCGACGACACCCCCGTGGAGGTGCAGGCCGACGGCGCCGGCGCGCAGCCGCCGCGCGGACCGCGCATGCCCGACCTGGTGCTGATCGATGGCGGCAAGGGCCAGGTGGGCGTGGCGCGCGAGGTGTTCCAGCAGTTGGGGTTGGATCTGTCGCTGATCGTTGGCGTGGAAAAGGGCGAGGGCCGCAAGGTCGGCCTGGAAGAACTGGTGTTTGCCGACGGCCGGCCCAAAGTCTGGCTCGGACACGACTCGGCCGCGCTGATGCTGGTGGCGCAGATCCGCGACGAGGCCCACCGCTTTGCCATCACCGGCATGCGCGCGCAACGTGCGCGGGTGCGCACCGGTGGCAGCAAGCTGGAAGACATCCCGGGCGTCGGCCCCAAGAAGCGGGCGCGCCTGCTGCAGCGCTTTGGTGGCGTTCGCGGTGTGGCAGCCGCCAGCGTCGAAGACCTGAGTTCGGTGGATGGCATCTCGCCGGAGCTGGCCGACACCATCTACCGGGCGCTGCGCTAGCGCCTGTCCTCCTCCATAATCGCGCCATGTTCTTCAACCTTCCCACCCTGCTGACCTGGGCGCGCATCGCCGCCATCCCCCTGATCGTCGGGGTGTTCTATTGGGAAGGTGTGCCCGCCGCGCAACAGAATCTCGTGGCCACGGTGCTGTTCATCGTGTTCGCGGCCACCGACTGGGCCGACGGTTACCTCGCCCGCCGGCTGGGGCAGACGTCCGCCTTCGGGGCCTTTCTCGATCCGGTGGCCGACAAGTTCCTCGTTTGCGCCAGCCTCCTGGTGCTCGTGCATCTGGACCGCGCCAACGTGTTTGTGGCGCTCATCATCATCGGCCGCGAGATCGCCATCTCGGCATTGCGCGAGTGGATGGCCATGATCGGTGCCAACAAGAGCGTGGCGGTGCACATGGTGGGCAAGCTCAAGACCGCGGTGCAGATGACGGCCATTCCCTTCCTGCTCTACCACGGCATGCTGTTCGGCGTGATCGACACGCATCTGTGGGGCACCTGGCTGATCTGGGCCTCGGCGGTGCTGACCATCTGGTCGATGGCGTACTATCTGCGCAAGGCCCTGCCTGAAATCCGTGCGAGCGCGCGCTGAGCCCTGACACCGGAGCATGAGCCGCGCCGACACACGCGCCGATGGCGCCAGCCCCTGGATCCGGGCCATGCCCTGGGTGTTCGTGCTGATCTGGAGCACCGGCTTCATCGTGGCGCGCTACGGCATGCCGCACTCGCCGCCGATGACGTTCCTGGCGGTGCGCTACGCGCTGTCGATCCTGTGCTTTCTGCCCTGGATCGCGCTGGCGGGTGTGCGCTGGCCGGCAAGCCGGCGGCAGGTGCTGCATCTGGCGGTGACGGGTGCGCTGATGCACGCGGGCTACCTGGGGGGCGTGTGGGCCGCGGTCAAGGCCGGCATGGGTTCGGGCCTGTCCGCGCTGATCGTGGGCATCCAGCCGGTGCTCACCGCGATCTGGCTGTCCGGCGTCAGTGGCCATCACGTCTCGCGCAAGCAATGGCTGGGCCTGCTACTGGGGTTCGCCGGCCTCGTGCTGGTGGTGTCCAACAAATTCGGCGCCGGCGGGCCGGGCGACCAGGCCAACTGGCTCAACCTGTCCTATGCGCTGGTCGCGCTGCTGTCGATCACGGCCGGCACGCTCTACCAGAAGCGCTTCGTGCAGCCCTGTGACGTGCGCACCGCCAACACGGTGCAATTGCTGGCCGCACTGGTCGTGACGCTGCCGCTGGCCCTGCTGGAGACCGAGGCCATGCGCTGGAACGGCGAACTGGCCGGTGCCATGGCCTGGTCGGTCCTGGGGCTGACGCTGGGCGGCAGCTCGCTGCTGTACCTGCTGATCCAGCGCGGCGCGGCCGCCTCGGTCAGCAGCCTCATGTACCTGGTGCCGCCCTGCACGGCGCTGGTCGCCTGGGTGCTGTTCGGCGAGCCCGTCACACTGGCCACCATCGCAGGTATCGCGCTCACGGCCTTTGGCGTCAGCCTCGTGGTACGGGTCCCGCGGCCCACCTGACGCCAGCACCGCCATTCTTTTTTTCCCCACACTCCAACAAGCACAAGGAACACCGATGAGCTCCACCCATCGCATAGCCGTCATCGCTGGCGACGGCATTGGCAAGGAAGTCATGCCCGAAGGCCTGCGCGTGCTCGAAGCCGCTGCATCGCGTTTCGGCATCAACCTGCAGTTCGACCACTTCGATTTCTCCAGTTGGGACTACTACGAGAAGCACGGCAAGATGCTGCCGGACAACTGGAAGGAGCAGATCGGTGGCCACGACGCGATCTACTTCGGTGCCGTGGGCTGGCCGGAAAAGATTCCCGACCATGTGTCGCTCTGGGGTTCGCTGCTGCTGTTCCGCCGCGAGTTCGACCAGTACATCAACCTGCGGCCCGCACGCCTGATGCCCGGTGTGATCGCGCCGGTGGTGCGGCGCGACGGCAGCCCGCGCCAGCCCGGCGAAATCGACATGCTGATCGTGCGCGAGAATACCGAGGGCGAATATTCGAGCGTCGGCGGGCGCATGTTCGAAGGCACGCCGCGCGAGATCGTCTTGCAGGAGACCGTGATGTCGCGTCACGGCGTCGACCGCGTGCTGAAATTCGCGTTCGAGCTGGCGCAGACACGGCCGAAAAAGCACCTGACCAGTGCCACGAAGAGCAACGGCATCGCCATCACCATGCCCTACTGGGACGAGCGCGTGGCCGAGATGGCGAAGGCCTATCCGGAGATCAAGGTGGACAAGTTCCACATCGACATCCTGACCGCGCACTTCGTGCAGCGTCCGGACCATTTCGACGTGGTGGTCGCGTCCAACCTGTTCGGCGACATCCTCTCCGACCTCGGCCCCGCCTGCACGGGCACGATCGGCATCGCGCCCAGCGCCAATCTCAACCCCACGCGCGAGCACCCCTCGCTGTTCGAGCCGGTGCACGGCTCGGCGCCCGACATTGCGGGGCAGGGCATTGCCAACCCGATCGGGCAGATCTGGTGCGGCGCCATGATGCTCGACTACCTGGGCTACCGTGCGGCGCACGATGCGATCCTGGGCGCCATCGAAGCCGTGCTCGACCCGGCCAGCGGCGCACCCCGCACGCGCGACCTGGGTGGCATGGCCACGACCTCGGACCTCGGCCGTGCCGTGGCCGCCGTGGTCGCGCGAGCCTGACGACGTGCTGACATGACGCGAAGCTGACGGCCAGGCGTTGCGTTTGTGGGAAGCGGGCGCGGGAAAGCGACTAGAATCTCGCCTCCCGTTCCAGATTGGGCGCCGTATCGGGCAGGCGAGTATTGACAGTCTTGCAAGGGCGTGGGTCTAATCAAAAGGCGCCCGGCGTTTACTTGGATGGTATGCCGGGCGAGTCATGTGATCGACGGTCAAGCCAAGGTGGGCATGCGTTTGTGTGTCTGTGGATCGACCATGATCCTGCCGGTATTCAACACTTCAAGAGGGGCTTTTTGTGAACAAAACAGAACTCGTCGAACACATTGCCAAACAAGCCGATATCTCCAAAGCGGCCGCCACCCGCGCGCTGGATTCGACCATCACCGCCATCCGTACCACGCTCAAGAAAGGCGGCACCGTGTCGCTGGTTGGCTTCGGGTCCTTCTCGGTGACCAAGCGCCCGGCACGCAAAGGTCGCAACCCGCGCACGGGTGCTGAAATCAAGATCAAATCTGCCAAGGTGCCCAAGTTCCGCCCGGGCAAGGCACTCAAGGACGCGCTGAACTGATCGCGGCGAAGCATGTGGGGTGCTTAGCTCAGTTGGTAGAGCGGCGCCCTTACAAGGCGTAGGTCACAGGTTCGACCCCTGTAGCACCCACCACCCACACGGTCGCCAAAGTACAGGGGCCTGGAGAAATCCAGGCCCCTTGTGTTTTTTTGCAGGCTTGAGTGGCCGCTGCCCTGGTCCTGCGCGCAGAGGGCCGTTTACGGCCCCAGATCCTCCGACGCCGGCGGCACGAGCACCGCGCCGGCCTCGTTGTCGAGCACCATCAGCAGGTCGAGGTAGCGGATGTGGACCGGCCCGCCCGTGCGCGCCTCGGCCTGGGCGATCCACTGGGCGTCGTGGCCGGCCTGGGCGGCCGCCACCGATGGCCACAGGTAGATGCCCATGCCTTCGCGGCGGTCGGGGCTGCAGGCGTAGTGCTTGCGGACCAGGTCGGGGTTGGCCTGCCAGCGCGCCAGCGTGCCGCGCGCGCCGTCGAGCAGCTCTTCGCGTGTTGCCCCTTCCGGGTGCTGGAAACTGACGATTTCGATGATCATGCGGATCAGTTGCCCTTGAGGCCGCGTTCCTCGATCAGCTTGCCGAAGCGCCCGCTGTCGATGGTCGCGCGCTGGCCGAACTCCGCCGGGGTCATCGGCGCCGCATCGCCGCCCAGCTCGAGGATGCGCGACTTGGTTTCCGCCGAGGCCAGGATCTTGTTGACTTCGCGGTTGACGCGCTCGACCACCTCGGCCGGCGTGCCCGCCGGCGCGTAGAAGCCGAAGTACGAATCCGCGTCGAAGCCCTTGTAGCCGGCCTCGTCCAGCGTCGGCACGCCGGGGAACAGCGGCGAGCGCTTGGGGCTGCCCACGGCCAGCAGCTTCAGGCGGCCGCTGCGCACGTGCTGCAGGCCGACGCCGGGGTCGAACCAGTAGTCGAACTGCCCGCCCAGCAGATCCTGCAGGGCCGGGCCGCCGCCGCGGTAGGGCACGTGCAGCGAGAAGGTGCCGGTCATGGACTTGAGCATTTCACCGGCCAGGTGGGGCGAGCTGCCATTGCCCGGGGAGCCGAACGATGTCTTGCCCGGGTTCTGCCGCAGATAGGCCACGAACTCCTGGACGTTCTTCACGGGCATGTCGGGCCTGGTGACGAGGTAGACGGCCACGCGCGCGATGGACGCCACCGGGACGATGTCCTTGGTGGGGTCGAACGGCATCCTGGCGTAGATGTGCGGGTTGATCGAAACCATGCCGCCCGAGCTCATGAGCAGCGTGTAGCCATCGGGCGGGGACTTGGCCACGGCATCGCCGCCGATGTTGCCGCCGGCGCCGCCGCGGTTCTCGATTACCACGGGCTGGCCCAGCGCTTCGGCCAGCGGCTGCCCGACCAGTCGGGCGAGCTGGTCGGCGGCGCCGCCGGCCGGGAAGTTGACGATCACGCGCACCGGCTTGCTCGGCCAGGCCTGGGCGTGCAGGGCGGGCGCCGCCAGGCCGAGCGACATGGCAGTGGTCGCGGCCAGCAGCGCCCGGCGGGTGAAGGTGGTGGGGTTTTTCATGCTTGTCTCCTCTGGTGGTCAATCAAACTCAAACGGGATCACGGCGCGGCGCCGCCACGCGCCATGCCTTTCGGGGAACGCACCCAGCGGATCGGCTGGGCCTGGACGGGGCGCGGTGGCGCGCCGTGGGCGGCGAGGGTGGCGTCGAGCGCGCGCCCGGCATCGTCGGCCAGGGCCGCATCGCGGGCCGAGGCGATGGCCCGGGCAGCGGCCGCCGGATCGGGCAGGCCGGCCAGGTGGTCGAGCACGTGCAGCAGGTTGTGCTTGCCGCGCTCGTTGGTGCTGCCGTAGCCCTTGATGAGGCGGCCGCACAGCGCCAGCTCATGGCCCAGGGCCCAGCTGCGCTGCGTGCCCTGCACGACGCCAGCCAGCCAGCGTTCGATCAGGCGCTGTTCTTCGTGGTAGCGGCTGCCGCGCACGCGCAGCCACTTGAGGCTGGCGAGTGTGCGCAGGGCCAGCATGCCGAACACGGTGTGCGTGCCCACCTTGATCGGCATGGCCCAGGGCTCGCGCCCTGAGGCGCGGCGGCGGGCGTCCCAGGCCAGCACGCGACGCGCCAGGCCTACCGGCAGCAGGCCGGCGAACTCGGGCACGCCCGGCTTGAAGTGGTCGTAGACCTTGAGCAGATCGTCCTGTCCCGCCTTGACTTCCTGGTTCACGCGCTGCCACCGGCCGGCGCGGCTCTTGAGATCGGCCACGCGCACGATGTCGTCGAAGGCCATCCACAGTGCGAGCCAGCGCGCCATCTCGTGGGTGATGGCGAAGCCGTGTCCTTCGGCGTCGCCGGATGCCGCGCGTTCGGCCTGCAGCACCTGTTCGAGCCGCCGGGCGTATTGCTGCGCATAGGCGGGGTTCTGGTACTCGCACAGGCGGGCGTGGCCCAGGGCCAGCATGGGGTGCACCGGCGCGGGAAAACGCGAGGCCAGGTCGGCGGGCAGGGCGGGTGCCGATGGTTCGGGCTGCTTTTTTGGCGCCAGCAGATCGGACAGGAAGCGGGCCTGCGCCCGCGACTGGCTCACGTGCTCGAAGGCGCGGGCGAAGCCGCGCAGGCTGGCCTCGACGCCCTTGCCACCGGCGCGGATGACCGCCTCGTAGTCCTCGCGGGCGAAGGGAAACAGGCCGCTGCCCGCCACCGCGCCCAGCATCACGGCGCTGACCACCGTGGCGCTTTCGCGCGCCATGGTGCCCATGTCGAACACATGGTGCTCGCGGCTGAAGCCCTGCACCAGCTTGAGCAGGGCGGCGCTGTCGGCACGGCCGTCGCCCAGCGGCATGCGTTCTGCCGTGGTCAGCGTGCGGCCCGACGAGGTCAGCACCAGGGTCCGCTCTGGCGACGCCATGCCGGCGCCGATCTGGCGGGACGTTTCCAGCAGCTCCGAGGACACGATCGCGTCCAGCGCGCCGGGTACCGGGTTCAGGCTGAACACCGGACGGCGCCCGCCCAGCTCGGCGATGCGCTGGGGAAAGACCTCGATGTAGTAGGTGGTCGCGCCGGTGCGCTGCGCGACACCGGGGATGGAGGTGCTCTGGGCCGGATAGCCGGCGTGGCGCGCGGTGTCGACCAGCCATTCGGTCAGGACGCCGCCGCCTTCGCCGCCGAGGGCGCAGACGAGCAGGGATGTGGGGCGAAAGAGCTGGTTCATGCGTGGATCTCCGACGGCCGCAGGGCGTTGACCAGGGCGGCGCGCAGGCCGGCCAGCAGCCGTTCGTGCCACTTGGGGTTCTGCACCACCTCGGCGCGGTAGAAGCTGGGGCACAGGGTGGCGGCGTGGGCATTGGCGCCGCACAGGCCGCAGCCGACGCAGCCGTCGATCACCACGGCCACGGGATCGACCTTCAACGGGTCCGGGTTGTCCTTCAGCGTGAGCGTCGGGCAGCCCGAGAGGCGGATGCAGGCGTGGTCGCCGTTGCACACGTCCTCGTCCACACCATACTTCACGCGCACCACGCGCTCTCCTTTCCTGAGCAGGCTGGCGATCCAGGGCTTGACGCGGCGCTGGCGCTCCAGTTGGCATTCGCCTTCGGCGATGATGACCTTCAGGCCCGCGAAGTCGGTGGTGAAGGCTTCCTTGACGGTGCGGCGCATGGTCTCCACCTCGTAGGTGTGGACGGTGCGCAGCCATTGCACCCCCAGGCCTCGCAGCGTGGACTCGATGGTGTCGTTCTTGTGCACCAGGCTTTGCTGCTTGTCCTCGGCGCGTTCCTTGACCTCGTCGTCGGGTGTCGAGATGATGTCCTGCGTGCCGGTGGCCGAGGTGTAGCCGTTCTTGAAGATCATCAGCACGGCGTCGTCGCCGTTGAACAGCGCGCTCTGCACACCCGTGAGCAGGCCGTTGTGCCAGAAGCCGCCATCGCCCATGATGGACAGGGTGCGCTGCGCCATCATGGGCGAGACGCCCGCGCGGCTGGCCAGGCTCATGCCGTAGCCGAGGATGGAGTGACCCTGCGAGAAGGGCTCGAAGGTGCCGAAGGCGTGGCAGCCGATGTCGGCGGCCACGTGGACCTGGCCGATCTCCTGCTGCACCAGCTTGAGCGCCGAGAAGACGGGCCGTTCGGGACAGCCGATGCAAAAGCTCGGCGGGCGCGCCGGCAGCGGCGCCGGCAGCTGCCGCGTGGCCGCTTCACGCCGCTCGCGGTTGCCAGCCAGCCAGGCCTGGGTGGCCGTGACGCCCTCTTGCGTGCCGGCATCGGGCAGGTACCGGGCGGCGAACGCGGCCAGGCCGCCGGCCAGCACCTCGACGCTGTACTCGCCCGCCATCGCCAGCATGTCCTTGCCATGCAGGGGCGTGGCGATGCCCAGGCGCCGCAGGTGGGTGGCGATTTCCTGCTCGATGTACTCGGGCTGGCCTTCCTCGACCACCAGCACGCCGCGCTTGCCCTGGCAAAAGCCGGCGATCTGCTCGGGCACCACGGGCCAGGCGACGTTGAGCACCAGCAGCGGGAGATCGCTCTCGCCGAAGGCGTTGGCCAGGCCGAGCTGCTGCAAGGCGCGGATCAGCGCGTTGTACAGACCGCCTTGCACGATGATGCCCGTGTCGTCGAAGCGGCCTGGCATCAGTTCGTTGAGCTGGTTTTCCACGATGAAGCGCCGCGCGGCCGGGATGCGTTCCTCGCCCTTGAGCTTCTCGTGGCGGAAGGTGACCGGCGGGTGGGCCAGCTTCATGTAGTCGAAGCCCGCCGGCTGCGCCATCAGCGCGCGCGTGGAGATCGGCGGCGCCACGTTGTCCTTGGCCTCGAAACTGCCGCGCACGTGGCAGGCGCGGATGCGCAGCTCCAGGATGCAGGGCATGTTCGAAGCTTCCGACAGGCGGAAGCCCTGTTCCACCATGTGCACCATCACCGGCAGGTCCGGGCGCGGGTCGAGCAGGCACATGCCCGACTTGAGCGCGTAGGCGTGCGTGCGCTCCTGGATCACCGAGGCGCCTTCGCCGTAGTCCTCGCCGACCACGATCAGCGCGCCGCCCTTGACGCCGGGCGATGACAGGTTGGACAGCGCATCCGCGGCGACGTTGGTGCCGACGATCGATTTCCAGGTGACCGCGCCGCGCAGCGGGTAGTGGATCGAGGCGCCCAGCATGGCCGCGGCCGAGGCCTCGTTGGAGCAGGCCTCGACGTGCACGCCCAGCTCGTTCATGTAGGGCTCGGCCTGCACCATCACGTCCAGCAGGTGCGACACCGGCGCGCCCTGGTAGCCGCCGACGTAGGCCACGCCCGATTGCAGCAGGGCCTTGGTGATGGCCAGGATGCCTTCGCCGTGGAAGGTCTGGCCCTGGCCCAGGCGCAGCGACTCGATCTCTTGGCTGAATGAAACTTCCATGAGTCCTCAGGGAAAGAAAGGGGATGGATTCAATCGTTGGCGTTGAAGCCCGTCGCCTTGACCAGCCGCGCCCACTGCGCGCTTTCGGCGGCGATGGCGGCGGCGAAGGCGCTGCCCGATTCGCTGGGCACGTCGAAGTTCTGCGCTTCCAGCCGGGCGCGCAGCGCCGGGTCGGCCTGGGCCTTGACCGCCGCGGCCGTGATGGCCTGCACCAGCGGCGCTGGCGTGGCGGACGGTGCCAGCAGGCCGAACCAGATGGAGGTCGTCAGCTCCGGCTGGCCCAGCTCGGTGAAGGTCGGCACCTCGGGCAGGAAGCGCGAGCGCGCGGCGCTGGTGACCGCGATCGCATGGAGCTTGCCGGCCTGGATGTGCGGCACCGCCGTCTGCAGTTGCGTGAAGCCCAGCAGCACCTGGCCGCCCACCAGGTCGTTGACCTGCGGCGCCGAGCCCTTGTAGGGCACGTGCACCATGTCCAGCTTCAGTTTTTCGTTGAGCTGGAAGCCCAGGAAATGCGAGGGCGTGCCCGGGCTGAACGACGCATACGATGCCTTGCCGGGGTTGGCGGCCACCCATTGGGCGAGTTCGGGCAACGTCCTGGCGGGTACCGAAGGGTGGGTCACCAGCACCAGCGGCGCTGCCACGCCCTTGACGATGGGGTGGAAGTCCGACGGCTTCCACGGCAGGCGCGCCTAGGCCGACGGGTTGATCGTGACCATGGACTGCGTGCCCACCCACAGCGTGTGGCCGTCCGCCGGCGCCTTCAGCACCGAGGTGGCCGACAGGTTGCCGTTGGCACCCGGCTGGTTCTGTACGAGGAAGGTGCCGCCGGTCTGGCGGCCGAGCTGGTCGGCCACCGCGCGCGCATACGCGTCGACCGCGCCGCCCGCAGGCGTACCCACCACCAAAGTGACGGGCCTGGAAGGCCAGGTGGGCGACTGCGCGTGCGCCGCCGGAGCGGCCAGGACATAGGCGAATGCGAAAGCCGCGGCGGCCAGCGGCCGGGAGGTAGAGGCAAACATCGGGGGCGTCTCCAAGGAAAGGGCAAGGCCGAGGGTGGTCTGCGCCACCATGCAGGCGAGTGTCCGGCTTTGCTGGGAATGCATCAATAAAATGAGATGTCTAAGCTATATTAGACTCATGCATATCAACGACATCGACCTGAACCTGCTGCGGCTGTTCGACGCGGTCTACCGGGCGCGCAACGTCAGCCGTGCCGCAGAGATGCTGGGCCTGACGCAGCCTGCCGCCAGCCAGGGGCTGCGCCGGCTGAGGGCGCTGCTGGCCGATCCGCTGTTCATGCGGACAGGCACCGGGGTGCAGCCCACGCCGCGCGCCGAGCGGCTGGCCGACGGCGTGCGCACGGCATTGGGGGTGCTGGAGGCCGCGCTCAACGAGGGCGAGACCTTCGACCCGGCCGCGTCCAACCGCATCTTCCGCCTGCACATGAGCGACATCGGCGAGGGGCGCTTCCTGCCCGAGCTCATGGCCCACCTGCACCTACAGGCGCCGCACGTGCGCGTGCAGACCCTGCCGCTGCCGCGCGATGCCATCACCGAGGCCCTGGACCACGGGCGCATCGATTTCGCGCTGGGCTTCCTGCCCATGGTCAAGGACACGCGGAGCACCCAGCTCCTGCACGACCGCTACATCGTGCTGCTGCGCAAGGGGCACCCGTTCCTGCGCCGGCGCCGCAGCGGCAAGGCGCTGCTGGCGGCCCTGTCCGAGCTGGAGTTCGTCGGCACCCGCTCGCACGCGGACACCCTGCGCATCCTGCAACTGACGGATCTGCAGGACAGGCTGCGTCTGGTGACCGAGCACTTCATGGTGCTGCCGGCCATCGTGCGGGCCACCGACCTGGCCGCGGTGATGCCGCGCAATATCGCCAGGAATTTCAGCCAGACCTGCGCCGTGGTCGAGCCCGAGTTTCCGCTGAGCGACTTCACGGTCTCGCTGTACTGGAGCCGGCGCTTCGAGCCGGACCCCGGGCTGGCCTGGCTGCGGCGGGAGATCGAAACCCTGTTCCGCGAATAGCACGGCTACCCCTGCGGCAGTGAATCGCACTATGATTTTTCCATCGGCACGGCAATCCCGCCAGCGCTGTACTGCCTGGAGCGATGAATTGATGGACGGATCCCGCTGCGTCGCCTCGCCGGAGAAAAGCCGCGCCGCCGGTCGCACCGAGGGAGTGTGAGATGGCTGCCCACTTCACGCACGGCGCCTTCACTTTCGAGCGCGGCGAGGCCCTGGGTTCGGCGCAGCGCCGCTGGAGCATGCGCTATGGCGGCGAAGCACTCGAGGAACGCAGGCTCCCTGAAGCCGCTTCGTGCATCGAGATCATCGACGCATTCGCCGACGCCCGCGCCGCTTTCGTGCAGCGCGCCCGCGAACGGAACCCGCAGGAACGCGTCGACCTCGTCGACCAGGCGAGCAGCGAAACGGTCGCAGGTTTCCTCACGCACGACCGCATACCGGAGATGACGCCGGGGCCGATCGACGATCGCAGCCGGTACTGGCTGCGCAGCGCCGATCGGCTGCGCTCGCGTCCCGTCGATCTCTCGCAGTTCGGCATGCTCGTGGCCGCGCACGCCGCGCACGCCGCGACGCCCACGCAGTGGATTGCGTCGCTGCTGCCCGACGATGTGCTGACGCCGGCCGCCGACGCCTGGCGCGCGCCCACGTCATGGGAGATCCGGCACGTGGTCGGCGAGAACAGCTTCACCGGCATCAGCGGCGCCAGGGCCGCCGCGCTGGTGGGTGTCACGCCGCAGAATTTCCGGAAGTACACCACCGCCGACGGTGCGGCGACCCGGCAGACGATGAGCTACGCGATGTGGCACCTGCTGATGCACAGGCTGGGGGTGCAGCGCGCGGATTGATCGGCCGCGGCGCTAAACGACAAAGCCCGGCTTTTGGCCGGGCTAAGTGCTTGATTTATCTGGGGTGGCTGATGGGGCTCGAACCCACGACAACAGGAATCACAATCCTGGACTCTACCAACTGAGCTACAGCCACCGTGAGCCTTTGATTATAGCCTGAACTTCAGGCCATGGCATCAAGGTTGTGGTGCTTTGACCAAAATCCTGACCTTGTAGCGGTCCTTGAGCCACTCGTAGTAGGCCTGCGCCTCGGCGGCGGCCCATCCCTGGTTGTA
>Ga0265293_10003638_pt1 | contig 28408 bp, 19 predicted proteins | sample Munlanlewell138R_FD_192505 | JGI IMG/M metagenome (GOLD analysis project Ga0265293, IMG submission 192505) | Leachate microbial communities from a municipal landfill in Southern Ontario, Canada - Leachate well 138R | ecosystem: Engineered > Solid waste > Landfill > Unclassified | place: Canada... | reverse complement strand
CTAAGTGTTTTACGAGTTGATGGCCCAATGAGACTAGATTTGCGCAATCGAACGCAAGCCTGCGTGAGTGCAGCGCAAATCGTAGTCGGAATTGAGGAACTGAGCCCTTAGAACCCTTTTTTTGCGTACTGCCTTGATTTGATTGACCTTATTTTAAACGTTCGCCTGATTTTCCTTACTTTGCTCTAGTGACTTTTTGGCTATTTTTGTATTGAGCAAAGCATCTCATTAAGGGCGTTGTCTTTCTTGTGTTTACAGCGCTGTGATACTAAAACTCGCTTACACCAAGGATTTCACCCACTTTTCGCCGTCGATGTGGGAGAAGTTGATTTTTTTGAGGTAGTTGGCGTGGGCGCTATTGTTGGTATAGGTCACAAAGCTGAGTACGCCGTTTTTTCTAAAGAAGGCGTTTTTATGGCTAAAGAAATATCGTCCAACCTTACAATCCCTAAAAGCAGGGGTAACGAAGTCGAGTAAAATCTTGGCTTCGCCGTTTTCGCCTTTGTTCCAGGCAAGTAAGCCAGCAACTTCGTTGTTGCGGACGTAGTAGTAGAGCATTTCCGCTCTGAGGTAATCAATACTTTCGTTAAATTTTTCGATTTCTTTGTAATTCTTGTTGTAGAACCATTTAAAGTAGTCACTCTCAGGGTTTGCCTTTACCAGTTCAAAACTTTCTCGTACATTTTTGATTCTGTATAAGTAATATATATCGATGATGAAAGCTCCCATGTTCATCAAAGCATTGGGGTATGAATTTGTTAAAATCGAGAAAACAACGATAATCACCGCGCCAATGGCATTAATTACGCGCAACTTTACAATGCTCGTCATCATTAATGACGTGATAATGACTACAGAACCAATGTAACCAATGACTTCAAGTACAGTCGACATACTCCAGCATCCTCCTGAAAACGAATATGATTGAACGCGTGTAGGTTATGAACCTGCACACGGCCGCTTTTCGAGCGGAAAACTAATGTATTCACTAATTTCTCATTTTCAAGTTTTTTCTTTAAGAATGCTCTGATTTATGGGGGCTAGCGCTTTTGTGTGTTGTTTTCAAGCGCACGAAAAAAAAGTGGCCACTAGCCATTGTACTAGCAGCCACTTTTTAGCCATTTTTAGGCATTTTGAATTTTATTTTCCTACTAATCTAGCAGCTCTGCTTTGGCGGCATTTATCAATGCTTAGGTCAGCTTTGTCGCCGTCATCGTAGACGATGCGGACTTTGTCTCCATTTCGTTTTACCAAAACGCCAGGATAGTTCTTGTTATCTCCAGGCCAACGGCACTCAACTTTGTCGCCAGCTTCCCAATCGAGGCTGTTTACACGCTCCGGATCGAATGTTGCCTTGTCGCCATCATCGAAGGCTAGGGTTAGGATCTTGCCATCGATCTTAACGACAGTTGCGGGATACCAATAAGCATCTTCCCAAAGTCCCAAAACGCGATCGCCTTTATCAAAAGCGAAAGCAGTACTGGAAATGGCAAGAGTGAGAAAGGCGCCAGCAATGATTAGGGCTAAGTTCTTCTTCATATCTCCTCCTTACAAAGTGGTGTTGCCTGCTCGACAGACAATATCATTATTATAACGTATTACCCCCCCAAAATCATTCATTTTTATTTTCTTTACCATTTTGCGCGTCTTCGTCGTCAACTGCGTCGTTCAGCTCAGTCACGACCTTTTTTCTTTACCATTTTGCGCGTCTTCGTCGTCAACTGCGTCATTCGGCGCAGTCACGACCCTTAGGTCGCTCCTTTGCCTCATTCCTTGTTTCCTAGAATCCGCATCAAAATGGTAAAGAAAAGAGATTTTTGTTTTCTTATTTTTTCTTTTCTTCTTCTTTTGTTCTTATTTTCTTTCTTTTGTTCTTATTTTCTTCTTATTTTCTTTGTTTTCTTCTTATTTTTTTTGTTTTCTTCTTTTTTTAGTTTTAGGCTGAAAAGTATTTTTTATTTTCTTCGCTATTTTGGCCTATTTCGTCGGCGTCGCTTGACGCGGTCACGCTCAGATGAAGTTTTTGAGAGAACTACAGTTTTTTGGGGGGGTAGCGCAAGATCACCCGAAGAATCGCTGCCTGAGCGCATTTTATGCATTGGATGCGCGGTTTGAGCGCATACAATGCATAAAATGCTGCGCGAAGCCAGCGATCCTGAGGGAAGCTTGCGCGTAGGGGCGCGGCGCCCCCCTTACAAGGGGTTTTGAAGAAGAAGCAGAGATTTTGATGCAGAATAAAATTCTAGTAAACTACTATTCTTCAGAATATCCGTTGTAGATTTTGGTATTTAATCCTGACATTCGGAATGATTTTAGGCTAGGAACGCCTTGTGATAATGAGGTGTGTTGCCAATGATTGGGATGGTAGAGGACGCCTGTGTTGAGTAGATTTTGTTTGTCGGAGTAGATGACGGTGCTATCTTTTTTGTTACCGCTTGGGCAGGTCATGGTTTTGGTGCTGAAGGAGGCGTATCGGTAGTCGAATCCGCCTGAGGCGCCGGAGCCTTGGGATGAGTAGTATTTGAAGCCGACGATGTCGCTGTTGTGTTGAGCGTATTCGTTGCATTCGGCGTCGAGGAATGAGAGGAAAACGACGGCGTGTCCGGTGCCGCCAGTGCGGTTAAGGTTTAGGAAGGAGCCTGGGCTAAGTTCCTCGAAGGGGACGGTCATGCCCATGCCAAAGACGCTAAGGGCGTCGCCTGTGCCGCCGGCGTTGATTTTGGGGTTGACCCAGATGTGTCCTTTAATGGTCGTGGCGGATTGGGATGCCCAGGAGCGGTACGGCAAGTGGTTCCAGACGTTTTGGTCGTCGGTTTCGTGTGCGTAGATTTTCATGGCTGTTAGGATGGTTTCGGCGACAGCAGCGACGCACATGGTGTAGGGGGCGAGTGGGCCTTTGGCGATGATTTCGGAACCGTAGGGGAGGTCGTGGGTGTAGGCGGATGAGCCGTAGCCTTTGAGTCGCCAGTTGGCGTCGATTTCTTCGACGGCTTTGAGTATGTAGTCGTTAAACATGTGTTCGCCTGTGACGGGGATGGGGCGAAGTTGCATGTCGAGGATGTATGAGCCCTTCATGCCTTTGTAGGAGTCGGCGACGAGGTAGTAGGTGCCAGGCGAGAGCTTTTGCCAAATGCGCGCGTCGTTGCGTTGGATGAGTGTGGGTTTGAGATCGCTAAGGAGGTGAAGGTCGATGTCGACGCCGCTGGGTTCGGGTTTACGGAGATTGGCGTGGAAGCGTGCTTCTTGGTCGATGGTGAATTGGTAAATGATTTCGGGTCCCGATTCGTCGACAGTGCTAGGAGGGTAGTTATCGAAGTGGCTGTTTGCATTAGCGGTGCTGCGTTGGTCGCTATAGACGTAGGGTATGGGTAGGGGTTCGTTATTGTTGATTTTGATGGGGTCGCCGGCGCTGCCACCTTGAAGGGAGCGTAGTTTTACGTTGAGTGTGTAGGGGCCAGGGCGCGGGTTTTGGTCCTTAACGAAGGTATCTGCGACGATCCAGTATGTGCCAGCGTCAAGTTCGATGCTGATGCTTTTGTCGTCGCGTTTAATGAGGGATATGGGATCGATGCTGTGGAGCAGGTGAAGGTCGATGTCGACGCCGCTGGGTTCGGGATCTAGGTAAATCTCAGCTTGAACTTTTTCTTTCGTTGTAAATATGTAATAATATTCGGGTCCAGATTCATCTTTGAGGTTTTCCGGTGGGTAAACGTCGATTTTTGAGGTTTTTGAGTTTTTAGTATCTTCGCTACTTTTGTAGACCGTGAGTCCAGTGCTAACGGGTATGACGAATGGGTCTTGGTCGGTGCCTGTAGCGCAAGCGTCTCCTCTGCCGTCTTTATTGAAGTCGGCTTGGTCGGGGTTTGGGGTATTTTTGCAGTTGTCGATTTGGTCTGGAATGGTATCGCCATCGCTGTCTTGTGTATTTTTATCGTCGCATGCATCGCCCCATCCGTCGTTATCGGTGTCGGTTTGGTCTTGGTTTTTGACGTTTGGGCAATTATCGCACACATCCCCAATGCCGTCGCCGTCGCTGTCTAGCTGGTCTGGGTTTGGTATGTGTTTGCAGTTATCGATTTCGTCTGGGACGGTGTCAGCGTCGGTGTCGATTATTGGTGTATCAAGGTCGTTATCGCAAGCATCGCCCTTGCCGTCGCCGTCGCTGTCTAGCTGGTCTGGGTTAGGGACGTTTGGGCAGTTATCCCCGACATCTGCTATGGTGTCGCCGTCGGTGTCGAGTGGTGAGTATTCATCATCGTCGCAAGCGTCTCCTATTCCGTCGGCGTCAGAGTCGAGTTGATCGGGGTTTATTTTGTAGGGGCAATTATCGCGTGCGTCGGGTATGGTGTCGCCGTCGCTATCGAGTGGTGTTGTTTCGTCGTTATCGTCGCAAGCGTCGCCTATTCCGTCGCCGTCGCTATCTTTTTGGTCGGGGTTAAATACGAAGGGGCACAGGTCAATAATGTTCGGAACGCCGTCGCCGTCTACATCGTCTGGGGAGGGGCCAGAGAAGATAGTCTGGTTCTCATCGCAAGCTAGTAGTAGGAGGCTAAGCGTAATAGGTGCAAGGAGTAATTTTTTGAGCATAATGTCCTAAAACACGCGTAAAGTTTAAGAAAACTCTATATAAAATTAAAGTTTTACTCTTATAACGGTAAGAAAAGAGCCACTTATGCATAGTGGCTCTTTTTTGGGGATTTAGAATTTAAGTAAAACTCTTATCTTCCTTAACTCCGAGTAGGCTTAAAATGAGTCTTGCCACCACAACGTCGTCTCCAGATTCTGAAATAATCCCAGGTATTTCAAATTTCCACTTTCGATGCGGGATTGGGGGTATTTTGCCTTTCCAGTATCGCGGACCCACCTTAATCCCACCTTCCTTGATGCAGTGGTCAATGAGTTTTTTGAGATTACTTAAGCAACCGCCGATCATTTTAATAAAGTCGATGATGCTAGTAACTGAGAGATTAAGTACCTCAAAGAGTACTTTAACCATATTTGGAATGCTTATTCCTTGTTGAATGATCTCAATGACCTTCTGGAGTTTCTCTTTTTGTTTTCTCGCGAAAGTAACAACAGGCGCAAGAATATCAGCCCACGCAGGTCCAAGACTCTTGATCGCTTTTTCGATAGCTTCGACGGCCTTGTCGAGTATTTGATCGAAAGTTAAGTCTTTGAACTCCATATAGAAGTCGTAGACTTTTTCGGGTAGGATGAGTTTTAGTAAATCAACATCCTTGAGTAACTCTCTTGCGGCATCGATGCCCTTTTTAATGGCTGCGATATCCTCTTTGAATCCATCAAAGCTGAGCTTACCAGTGGCGAACTGGAAGGCGAAGTATCCAAACACTCCGATGGGGCCAGCGATCGATGCAGCGATAACGGCGTCACTGATAATTCCAATGAATTTTGCTATAGCGCCGATTGCAGATGCAAGGTCTCCCGCCTTCTGCATTTTCTCCATGGGTCCGCTAGCAGCGCCATCTCCCTTCTCGTCGGCTTTATCTTTAGCGTCTTGCGATGGATCGCCGAGGTTGGGGGCTTTGTCTTTTTTGGGACTTGGTGCTGCTTTGGGGAATTTGGATGCGAAGTAGCTCTTATCAGATTCTTCCTCTGCCTGCACCTTTTCGCTTTGAGCAGGCACCGGCGTAACACTCTCATCACTATCCGCTGTTTCTTCTTTATCACCGAAGGTAAACTTTTTACCCCACTTGATACTGAAGATGTCCCCGAGATCGAAGGTCCATTTTGTGAAGTCGTGTTCAAAGGATTTTCCTAGCGCTTCAGCGTAGCCTCTGAGAATGACTTCAATAGAGGCTGAGGCGTTAAGTTCAAGCCCCATGGATAGTTCACCCCAGAATCCATCCTGTCCGCCATGCAGCTTACCTGCCATATTGAGATCGGCCGCAGCTTCAGCTTTTGCGCTTCCCACGACCTTGAGGCCAGCGGCAGCGATTTTAGCGTCGATGCAGACCCCTAAGTAGGGTGCGACTTCGGCGTTTAGCTTAATGCCTGAGCGCAGCTGCATATCAGCTTCAAAATCTGGCATGGCTGCGTTTTCAGAAACTTCAAATTTGCCAATTTCGATGCTCGCGTTAAAGACTACGGGTTCTAAGTCAACCGATGCACCAAAGCCAATACCGGCGTCGATAGAAACAGGTCCGTAGACTGGAATTTTTACTCCAAACTGCTTATCAAATCCGATAAGTTTGTGCCCAGCAATGAGTTCAACGTCGGTGCACTCCATGGTTCCCGATATAACGGGTGTCCAGTCTTCTTTAAACTCTACATCAATTTCGCCTTTGAGGTATTCCGTGATGGTGAACTGGACTTTTCCTTTAATAACTGGTGGCGTTCCTGTTTTATAGCTAGCTTCGACTTCTCCGTGTAATTTTCCGTCAAAAGCGTCTAGAACGAGTGAACCAGTGAACTCAAATTGATCCTCGCCTCCACCCTTAGGCTTCTCCCATGCGAAGGTATCGGCTTTACCCGTTAATGTCAGGCTACCCCTCGTATACTTCATCTCCGCCGAGCCACTAATTTTTTCGAGCTCGTTGTCTACAATAGAACCGCTGGCGCTAAGTTCTGTAATACTTAGCCCCTTAACGAGTTCAATTTCTTTGAGTACGGTGACCGTTCCGCTGAGGTTCACCTTTGGCTCATCTTCAGAGAAGGTCACGTCGCCGTTAGCGCTTATTTCGACTGCGGGGTCGAAAGCAGCAGATTTTGGTGCTGAGATTTGTACGACGAGGTTACCGCCGATTTTTTCAAGCTCGTTATCTTTAACACTAGCAGAGCCGCCGCTTCCTTTAACCACGCGGAAGATAGGCGCAGTGGGTGGGAAGTCGTAATCACTAAGCATTGTGACTTCACCAGAAGCGTTTAGCTTAGATTCAGCGTAATTTCCTGTAACGTTTCCTCCAAAGAAGTCCGTCCCTTTGTTTTGTACTTTGAAGGAGAATGAGCCATCAATCTTTTTAACGGCGTTATCGACAATTGACGCTGAGATAGCAGAGGCATCTGCACAGATCCAGAAGGACAAGCCGCCTTCGTTGCCAAGAATCCTCTTGTCTCGTATGACGGTTGCGCTGACATCTCCTGACACCGAGCTCTCTTCCAAGATCTTGAAATCGCCCTCGGATAGGAAGGCTAGGTATGCGCCTTCCTCATCGCGCAACTCTAATTTTACCGTACCTGAAATGCCTTCGAGATCGTTGTTAGCTATCGTTAGAGTGGCTTCGGTACCGCTAGCTATCCAGAGTTCTTCGCCACCTGCTGGTGATAATCTCTTCTCCTCAACCGAGACGGTACCGCTGGCGTGAACCAAGTTGTTTCCTGAGACATCGTAATCAAACTCAATGTTTCCGTTAACTTTGAGTAGGCTATCCTCCTTACCGCCGAGTTCTTCGAGGTATATTCCAGCATGGCCTTTTACTCTAGAGATGTTGTTCTCAAGCACCGTAATGGTTACGTTTGCCGCTTCTTTTTCGCCAACCCCAGCTAATCCATAGTCGAACCTATTGCTGGCGAGTGCGCCAAGTTTTGTTTTGTCTTTGCAGCTAACTTCAATGTCTCCAGAGACGCCAGCTTCTTCGGCCCACGCCAATTCGCTCTTGACTTCGAATTTGACTTGGTTGCCGTTGAGGGAAGTTTCGATTTCGGCGCCTGCTTTCATCTTAGCGGATATGAGTTTACTCTCCTTAAACTCTCCTGAGACATCAGTGTTACTCAATATAACCTTGAAGCCGCCTAAATCAAAATTGCCATCAAGTTTGAAGGAGACATCGCCATCTAGCGTACCGAGATCCTTGGGATCCACAGCGTTGAGGTTTAGCTTGCCTTCGCTGAGGTGTAACGTGCTACCAGCGATACCGAGATCGCCGCTAAAGTCTAGGGTTCCGCTAAGTTTAGAGAGTTTGTTGCTATCGATTTCGGCGCTGATATTGCTTTTTGCCGATGCGGTGAAGTTGTTCTGCTCTGTACCAAACTTGAGGTCTTCAGTCAGTATGAGTGTAGCAGAGCCACTTAGTGATTTCTCCGCTACCTTGTATTTAATGCCTTCTCCTCTGAGTTCAGCGTGGATTCCAGATTTGAGCAATTCCGTGGGTTCTAGCATGTAGCCGACGATGAAGTTTCCTTCGACTTCGTTAACGCTATCCTGATCAAAATCTAATTTTACATCAGTGCCCACTTTGAGCGTAAATTCATCAAAGCCGTTGATTTTGTCTAGGATCATGTCCTCGTCGAGCTTCGCGTTGAACTTGCCCTTGATTTGGGCATCGGTATCGGCGTTAGTGACCTGCATATCGAATTTGCCGCTGATCTGCAGTTCTCTCTGCTCTCCAAAGATTTTGGTACTACCACTGTAGTCGGCCAAAACGTCAAAGCTCGTTAGTTTATTATTCTCGATAACGCCCTTGGCACCTGCGCCTTTAGCCAGCGTGAGCTTGCTTTTTTTGTCTAGCGTTTCGAGGGTTAATGCTTTCTTGACCTCGACGCTTACCGCTGGGCAAGACAGTTCTCCAGCATCAACATCTAATACGGCGCCCATCGCCTTAAGATCGAAGGTGCCCTTACCACCTTGGATGTACTTGCTTTGGACATAGGCTTCAGCCTTGAGGTTGCCCTTTACCGTTTGGACTTCGCTATTGGCGACATCGACCTCAATGACGCTTGTGTTTTTGAGTCTAAGCGAGTCATTCACATCGAAGTCGCGTTGGAGCTTGGTAACCGCTTTACCTGAGAACTTATTGCCTTCGACTTCGTAGACGAAGTTATTGAGCTTGCCGTCGAGCACGAGTTCGTCTTGGCTAAAGAGGATATTAGCTTTGTAGTTCACAGAACCCGTGACTTGCGTTAGCTTAGAAGCCTTTACAGTGACATTAAGATCGGTGCTTCGCTTCGCGCCGCCGAGCAGTGTCATTGAGTGCGGGCCATGTTGGACGACACAGTCGCTGGTAAGGCCAGCAGTCCCTGTAAGATCAACGGTTGAAGTTTCAACGTTGAGAGTTCCATCAAAGTTGCCGCTAAATCTTAGCGTGCCATCAGCTTCGAGATCTTCGCCGTAGCTAAATGAACCTTTGAAGGGAACGTTTTGAAGCGCTCCTTCGACTATGCTTACATCGACGGTGCTATCTTTTTTGATTTTGAGTTGTGAGCTTTCATCGGGGAAGGCTACATCATTAGTAAAGGTGAACTTACCCTCACCAGATAGCGTTTCGCCTATATCAATATTAAAGCTGGACTCCGCGATTTCTTCGCCGCTATTTTTGTGTAACTGCAACAAGCCATCGGCTTTTACACCAGCGCCTTGTTCGTAACTAATTTTGATGCCTTCTTCCTTACTCCGGATGTTGTTGAGCTGTAGGGTTCCACTGCCATCTAGGGAGTTAATCCCCGTAATGCTATCAAATTTAGCGTTAAAGGTGTTGACGGTTAATATTTTGAGATCCAGCGGCTCGGCAAGCGAGAGGTCGCCATTTAGCGTGCCTTCGCGGGATAGGGCGAGTTGATTGATGGCAAGAGCAACAGAGTTTGAGCCAATTTTAAGCTTAAGCTCTCCTTCGAGTTCAGCGCCAATAAAGCCCTGTTCATCTAAGCCAGTGCTCCCCTTTAAGCTACCGCTGATAATGGGAGATTCTGCGGGGAGTTTAAAGTCGTTGCTCTCCACAGTAAGGTTCGCTGCACTTAAGGCGTTGCTCACCACATTAGCGTCGCCCGAGATCGTTACATGCTCACCGAGTTTGGCTGAGAACGAGCCTTCGCAGGAGAAGAGCTCAGCAGTTGTATAGGACGCACTCGCCACTTCGTAGCTTACCTCGACGTTCTCTCCAATATTGTGCTGGAAGCTGGCGGGGCCACCGAGCTCGGCAGAGAAGCTTGATCCGTCGTACGCTACTTTTAGCTTAACTGGATTCTCTCCCATTAAAGCCTTGAATCCTGAGACGTTGAGTTCGCCAGTAATAGCACCGTCCAACGCTCCGTCTTGAAGGGCAAAGTTGATGTCGCCCGAAACGTTAAAGCCGCCCTCTGCGCCGTAGGACGCAGACATGGAGCCAGAGATGTCGGTACTTTCCGCGACGCTAACAGACAATGAACCGCTTAGAGCTACGTTACCAAATATCTTGCCAGTGCTTATAGAACCTTTGACGGAGTCACTCTGAACCTCCAAAGCACAATTTGTTTCCTCCATCCCGGGGATGTCGAGTTGTGCATTGAGATTACCTACAGGATTGAGCCCATCACCATCTGGCCTTAGCGCAATAGTGACCGATGCTTGCTTAAAGTACTTTGCCGTAAAACTCGCCTCTAGCTGAGCCGACTTAATGCTTGTGCCCGCAATCTGCGCCGAACCGCGCAAACCCGTCAAATAGGGCACATTAATCGTGCTTAGGTCTAGAGTCGCCGTTCCATCCTTCATTTCGACTTCGACGTCCGCGCCAGCGGAGCCAGGCAGATTGATACGGAACTTCTTCTTGTTTACTTCTTTTGCAGCATCATCGAGGTCGGCGCCAGATGATCCTGTTGTAGGATTTGATGAGGCTGTCGCGCTGCTATCTTTTTTGCGTAAAACTTTTGGTTTCGTCTCCAGAACCGCCTCTTTAGGACGATTTTGAGAGCGGGCAACGACTTGCGAGTGGATGCGGCGCAGACGCCCAGAGCCAACAACTGAGCCGAGTTGCTGCATTACACGTGCGTAAACATAGGGCCTGTCGAGCAAAAGCGCTGAGAGATCCGCGCTGATGTCCGTAGAGCGCTGTAAACGCGCTAATAACTCTTGACTAGCATCGTTATCGACGAGTTTTGCAGGGATCTCCTTGGCCTGCGAAAGTCCACCTAACAATAAGTCACTGTCTAACTCAAAACCTGACATGACTACCTCCAACTGCGTCTAAAGCGCAGGGTTACTCAAAAAAGCAAAGTACTTAAATCTTTTACTTAACTGACAATCTAGAGTCTAAAATTAAATTCAATCGCGCTCGTTACACCGCCACCATAGCACTTCGGCAACGAGGACATTCCACCAAATAGATATAGATGCAAAAAGCATTCCAAGGCTTAAGAAATTACAGCATATTGGCGCCTGAATTTAATTGCTTAAATGCATAATTAAATGAATATTCCACGTTCAAATCGCTATATCATAGAATATAGTTTGTAGACGCTCTTCCGTAGAACTCCAAAACGAGAACGAAAACAGTGGCAACGACAATTCTGGACCTGAAGCTGCAAAATATGGGGTCTTCATACCTATGATAAGGCAAAATCGCTAAAAATGAGAAATCCTTAATTTTAAATTATATCATAAAATCAAAGAGTTAATTCTACTATGCTAGTATTTACATTAACTAATAGAGACTGGGGACAAGAGTCCCACAATACTTGTTTTAAGTTTTATTGCGTTAAATCAATGACTTACGAGTAACTAGTTGAACTTAAATCTATAATTATACAAGACGAATGAACTAAAGAAACACCAATAATGCACAGCTTATGAGCTTAAAAAGAACTGAAGCAGCACATTTGTATGCTTCCCAAAATTTTAGTCTAGATTGGAACTAGGCTCAAAATTGCAAAGAAAAGAGATTTTTGTTTTCTTCTTTTTTTTTAGAACTCGGCTCATACTTGGCAAAATAGTTGAGACCTTTGCACGGCTAGAAATTGTGAATATAATTTTACAAATCCGATACAGTTTTAAATAAAATGAGACATTTTGTAGAGACATATAAGCTAAAAATGCTAATAAAATAAGGCAAGGTGAAGATAGAATGACATTTTATTCGAAAGTGCTTAAAAGAGTGCTTTCTTAGTGCCACAGCCGTCCAGGCTGTGGCCGCTTCGCGCGCGGCCTCAGCCGCGACCAATCGCTGACATCCATGTCGCGATTGAAGGGGAGGGGGGTACGGGGGGAAACATCTTTTCTTTGGCACAAAGAAAAGGGTTTCCCCCCGTGCAAAGCTCTCTAGTTCTTTGTTTGGCTGATTATTAAACTGGGTGAATTTCGCTTAGGGATGCTCTGGTTAATGCAAAGTCAGTCATAAAAAGAGCTAATGAAAGTTTAGAGATTCAGGCGAGTTTGCAAAATAAAGTCAATAAAATCAATATGTTAAACAGAGGTTGGGCGATAGCACTTAGACGGGGTTTGGGGCGGTATTCCCAATGAATCAGGGCTAGCCCTTAGCGAGCTGTGGGCTAGAAGCTCGTAAAAACAATAAACGAGATGCTGGGGGGGGTAGCGCAAGATCACCCAAAGGAGCGGTGACTGAGCGCATTTTATGCTTTGGATGCGCGGATTGAGCGCATACAAAGCATAAAATCGTGCGCGAAGCCACCGATCATGCGGGAAGCTTGCGCGTAGGGGGAAAAGCCCCCACAAAAATATGTCTTGACATTACTGAAGGCTGAACTTTAGCCGTTAGAAAAATCAATTTCCGCGCCTCTGTACCCCGCGCGCGAAGCTTGCCACTTGCGCGGCTTAGCCTTAAAATAGCTAGCGTTGCGCCGTCTGTTGCGTAGAGGCGGGGTGCGTTAACTTTAGTGGAGGGGGCGCTAGCTAAAGAAAAAGTGCTTGAGATGAACATGTTTATATTTGAAAACGCGAATATCGTTACGTCACGCGGTGTATTTTTGGCCGATATGATGGTTGGGGAGGGGAAGATTTTAGCCATAGGGAGTGGGAAATTTTGGACTACGCCAGCGCAAAGAGTGGATTTGGGGGGCAAATTGCTTTTGGCCGGGGCGGTGGATGCGCATTGTCACGTAAAATTAGACACGGGCGCGTATGAAACCGTGGACGATTGGCGGGTCGGCTCGCGCGAGGCCGCTTTGGGTGGAATAACGACGCTTATTGACTTTACGGCGAGTCGGGAGGGGGAGGCTTTGCTGGACTCGCTCGCGGCTAGGAAGGCGGAGGCGGCGGAGTCGATTGTCGATTACCAGTTTCATGTGACTATTATAAATGATGCGCCTCAGACTTTGGAGCAGATGGGGGAGCTGGCTTCGCATGGCTGTAGCTCGATTAAGTTATATACCACGTACAGGCCACTCTATTATTGCGATGATAGGGAGCTGTATCGAGTGTTAAAGCGCGCGGCTCAGTGTGGTTTGCTTGCGTTAGTGCACTGCGAGAATGATGCGATGGTTAGCGAACAAACTGCGGAACTTGTAAACTCAGGGCGAACAAAATTTGCGTATCATCCGCATGCGCGCCCTGTTAATGCGGAGTTAGAGGCTGCGCACAGGGTTTTAAAGCTAGCTGAAGAGACGGGGGCGAGCGTCGTGATTGCGCACAATTCTTGTGGAGAGACACCGTATTTGGTGCAAGATGCGCGACGGCGCGGTGTGGCGGCATACTGCGAGACGGCGCCGCAGTATCTCTGGATTGATGAGAGTTGCTACGAGTCGGATGAGTCATGGCGCTATATTTTGCAGCCTCCGCTTAGGCCAAAGGCCGAGGTGGAAAGACTTCGTTGCGCCTTAAACGAAGGGCTCATCGACATCTTGATTACCGATCACTGTGCTTACTCTAAGGCTCAAAAGCTCGCATCACCTCATTTTAACCAAACTCCAGGCGGTTTGCCCGGCTTACAAACCTTTCTGCAAACGTCGGCAGCGCTACCAGGGATGACATGGCCAAAACTTACGCGCCTAGTTTCCGAGAATCCTGCGAAGATCTATGGACTTTGGCCACAAAAGGGTAGCATACAAGTAGGGGCGGATGCGGATTTCGTCGTCATTTCAGACCAAAACGTCGAAATCCGAGAAGAAAAGCTCTACGATGTCGCAGGATACTCGCCGTTTCATCGCATGCTCGGACGAGGACGCATTGAAGCTGTTTACCGAAGAGGGGAGTGCCTCGTAGAGGATGGAAAGTTGCGTGAAGCAAAATCGCTAGGAGCTTACATTCACGCGCAAAGCGGAAAAAACTATGGATAATCGCAGCTTCCCCTCACAAATTGGACCCTATCAAATTTTGCGCTCTCTCGGTTCGGGCGCAAGCGCAGAGATACTCTTAGCCAAAGTGTTGCCCGGCGCCGCTGCACAAGATCAGTACCGCTTCGCTGCAGAGAATCAGCCCTTTGCCATCAAGTGGATGCTACCTAACATCAACACCGAGCAAGCCATACGAGCATTCCAAAACGAAGCCATCATCAACGCAAGTCTCTCACACCCCAATATATGCAAGGTCTATGGCTATGCCCACATTAACAATAACCACTGCATCCTCATGGAGTATATCCAAGGAAAAAACCTGCAACAGTGGCTTCAATACCTAAAACTCCATAAAACGAGCTTCCCCGTCCCAGCATCGCTTTTCATCACCTTGCAAATACTAAAAGCGCTCGCCTACGCCCACGACCACAAGGACGCAAACGGCGTCCCCCTCGATATTATTCACCGCGACATCTCTCCACATAATATCCTCATCTCCTACCAAGCTAGAGTAAAACTCATTGACTTCGGTATCGCAAACGCGAACGTTGAACGCGATGCCACGCGCGCTGGAATTATTAAGGGAAAACTTAGTTACATGGCGCCAGAACACGCTCTTGGGCGCTCCATCGACAGACGCGCTGACCTCTATTCGCTAGCCGTCACACTCTACCAAATGCTCTGCGGAGAAAATCCGCTTGAAACTCCAAACCAATACGAAACCTACCAAAACGTCATCACCTCGCGATTCCCTCCCATAGAACAGCGCCTCCCACAGTTGCCCCAAAACGTCCTAAAGCTTATCCATAAATCACTCCAAAACGACCCTGCAAAGCGCTACCAAAACGCTGAAGCTTTCGCCCAAGACATCGAGCGCGCACTCGCCGTCAATTATGCGAACTACCAAGCACAAAAATTCCTTAATGATATCAATAGCTTAACTACTTTCGACGCAGCCCCACACTACCAATCGCCCGCGCCCAGCGTTCGCCCGCCTAGCCTCACTCGCAACGTCAAACTCATCCTTTTCGCCATCCCCGCCCTCCTAGGCACGCTCCTTGGCCTCATTCTCATCATTATTACTATCTTAGCCACCACCTAACTAAGCCGCCATTGCCGCCTCTACACCATCGTCCCGAAACTCACGCAACACATGCACCCGCAAGCGCTCATAAGCGCGCCTGCAGTTCCTATACGTTGTCGATCTATGTCCGTGGCCTAAAAAGTGACGCTGCGCAGGGTCGCAATAACCGTAGCAATCCTCAAATCGCAGGCGAGAAAATTGCAAGGCGCGCCGCAACAGCTTCGAGCGCTCCCTAAGCTGCGCAAGCTCTTCGGGGCTGCAAGAATAATACGCTGACCCCTCGAAAACCGCTTCCCTAGCTCCGACATCCTCCAACTCGTTACTCGTCCCCAAATTCCTAAAACGCCACGCCCACTCGCTTTTGCACCAGCGGTTAAGCGCCCACCAAACGTCGTGGCGCGCGTAGGCCAAAAAATCTACCCCGCGCCCAGCGTCAAAGCGCCTCGCACACTCCAAAAGCGACACCCAAGCCTCCGACACCAAGTCGCCCGCGCATTCCAAACAGCCGTACTTGCGCGCCAACTTCACCGCCACACCCACAACCAAACGGTTCGCCGCCTCAAAATTCGTCCCCAACGCATCCAAACAACTAAACTTGCCATTCTTCATACCGACCTCCTCGAATCCCTACGAGTATTATCCGAGTTTTTTCCGCTTTCGTTCTCAAAGAATGCAATTTTTCTAAAATAATTTACATTCATACTAGGGTAGGGGAGGGAAGATGCGTAGTTCCGCTCTTTTTTAAACTTTTCGGGGACGGGGGGAAGTTTCCCCCCGCGCCCAATCCTCGCTCAAAATGTGCCAAAAGCTGCAAAATATTGTGCGTTGTACTTGCTAATCGCGCGTCCAACGCACAATATGCATCTTTTGCCCATTTTATCGCGGGGTCTTGGGCTCCCCCCTCTGCGGGACTTCAACGTTTTCGCGTTGTACAGCGCTCCGCGACGCCCCGCAACGTACCGCGATACTGGGCGCAAAATTTTAAACGAAAACCGATGAATTACTGGCAAAGCATAGCACACGAACATTACACAGAACTCCGACTTCAGCGTCCACCCGTTAACGCCGTCAACGCTGATGCGCTCGATGAATTCATCCAATTCATCTCTTCGCTAGACTGCCAAAATAGCTTTCACTGCATCGTTCTTAGCGGACGAGTGCAAAGTCCTAGTGGAAAGAGCTGTTTTTGTGCGGGCGCCGATCTTAAGGAGCGCGCTACGTGGAGTGCAGAGCAGATCATTGCGCACACCCAAAAGCAACGCAATGCCTTGCGCACATTTGCGAAGATGCCAGCCTACAAAATAGCGTTAATCGATGGAGTGGCGCTTGGTCTTGGCGTTGAACTCTGTCTGTGCTGCGACTATCGTGTCGCAAGCAAATCGGCGACTTGCGCGCTTCCCGAAAGCAAACATGGGATCATCCCGGGGGCGGGTGCAACGGCGTGGTTGCTCTGCGAGCGCCAAAATCGAGTGGCTCTATTGCATGCACTTAGCGCCAAGCCGTTTAGCGCCAAGGAAGCACAAGTTTTAGGAATTTTTGATGAAATTTTACCAGATGCTGCAAGCGCAGAGCAGCGCGTGATGGAGATTGCGAGCGAAATCGCGGCGAGTTCTGGCGAGGCAAAACTTGCGCTCTTGCGCGCGCGTGGCGCGTATTATAATGATGATAGAGCATGGGAAGTCGAAGAAAACGCGTACAATGCACTGATCCGAAGTGGGAATTTTAGCGCTAAACTTCCATAAACAAAAACTGTGACCGTTACAAAAGTAGATAAAAAACATGAGAACCTTCAAAACCCTTTCTTTTGCCATTAGCCTAATTATCGTTTGTTTTTTAACAACGAACTTAGCTTTTACACAAGATTTAGACGACAATGCGCTTGAGTATTCGACATCCGCCGATAAACAACGAGTGGCCAAAAGTCATAAGTCGAAGCAAAAAGTAGGATACGAGCGGCGACACAAAAATAATTGGGAGTGGGGCGTACACTTTGGACTTGGCACCCAAGTTGTGCCAGGTGTTATCGATGATTTTCTCACAGCTAGTGAAAAAAAACTTGCTGCTTCTTCAAGTGATGAAGCACAGAATATACTCAGCGACGCACTGAGCATTCATTTTCTCATTGGCGCTAGTGCCTCCTACCGAATCCAGCAAAGCATTGGCATAGGTCTAGATCTCGATCTTGGCTATGGGCTTGCCTTAAACTTAAACTCCCACGCCTTTCTTTTGCACCTACCCGTGATGTTCCGCCTTTATAAGCACTGGGGTACGACAGCGCTTAGCCTCGGTTTTGGCATGGGACCTCGCTTTCGTGCAGGGGCATATGGGGAAAACAAAGCAGAAGAACTCAATATTCGCTACCACGCCTTCTCTCCACTTAGCCCCAAAATCGTTCTCGGCTTACAGTTCCCGCTAACAAAGCAGCTCCTTAGCACGATCGAGTTTGCCCTTACTATCAGCGCTCTAGGTTTCCTCAAAATTGATGAGAACTCAATGCAGCCTTGTCACGACGATAATATGATGCAAAATTGTAGCGCCCACCACAAAAATAGCCACTACAGAATGGAGTTTGGGAAGTGGTACGGTGACCTAAGTCTGCGCTACATACTCGTGTTCTAAAGCTCGCCTCGCTCGTAGTTGAAAGCTGAGGGGGAAGGGTACTGTTTTCGTAAGCTTTGCGTAGACAAAAGCATGATAGGGGGCAACTGTAGGGGCAGGTTTTAAAACTGTCCATGCGACTGGTATGCAAAAAAACATCAAAAAGTAGCCAGACTAAAGTTATGGAAAGCCATCTTGCTTTGTTTGAACTTAGTCAAAAAATCGAATGATGCTTATTTTAGCAAATTTGATGCGCGTTCCAGTTTCAAAGAACAATGAGGCTTTTTTCAAAGAACAATGTGGCTTTTTTAGCAAGTTTGATGCGCGTTTTAGTTTCAAAGTAAAAAAGATGCTTTTGAGCCCATAAACTAGGAGGCAGAAGTGGCTATAGCCGCTTTGCGCTGGGCGGATTTGGCTAAACTCATAGGTGGCGACAAAAGACCCCATGAACTGAACACGCGTTCATATGCAATTTAATCCCAAAAACCACTGAACATGCATTCAGCTTGTCGCAATGCGCTCGCTGCGCGGCCGAATTTTATGCGGTCGTCAAAATGAGCGTAAAATCCATGCCGAATTTTATGCAAGGGCGCTGAATAAAATTCGGTGCCGCGCAAACCCTTGTATTTATTGCCTTTAAGACAGAATCGTGTTGCTCGCTGGCTGGCGTCCTCATCGTTTGGGAGAAAAATTATGCTTAAAGAACTTAAAATTCAGTTACGGGGAAAGGGCAAAAACGGGTGAACAGGGGTGGGGACGTGAATTTGTGAAATCCTTAAGAAAAGATGCGTTTCTTAAAACGGGTGAACGGGGGAAGCCGTTATGGTTGCGCATAAAAACCTTCGCTTTGGCAGAAGAGATTTTGGGGCGCTAGCCTCTGAGGAAGCTCTGGACAATCGCTTCGGGGGCGTTACGGGGGGCTTGGCCCCCCGTTGTGGGGGTAGTGGCAAACCCGCGCAAAGCGCGGGGTTGACACGTAGGGGGACACTTCCCCCACAAAAATCAATGGCACCAATAATGAAATAATCAGAGTTTCCCTAAGTGTTGGAACTTCCCAAATAACGCACATAGCAATGGGTTCTCAAAAAAGTTGCCGCTAAGAGAGAATGTGTTAAACTGTTACGTTCTATGACATCACGACGGAGGGATGCGTTCATGGACGATGTAGTAGTAAACGAAGTATCGCGCTCTGAGGGCGAAAAATTATTGATCGCTAGTTTGGCGCATAGGGATTTTGCGGATTTAGCGTTGATTAAAGAGCTCTATGCCAAGTGCAACGACAGGCTACTCTTTGAGCTGGCTAAGGAGCACGAGCTTGAAGGCATAGTTGGGGAACGCTTGGTGGCAGTTGGAAGAGCGCATGGTCGTTGGTTAGAAGCCATAGCTGATTGGAAGTACACCATGCGATGTCGCCTTGATGAGTTAGATGCTTTGGCAGAGGCATTAGCGGCTAAGGGGATAGAACTCGTCGCTCTTAAAAACGCTGGCATTGCACGGGGGATCTATCCTTACCTAAGTGAGTGCCCCATGGGTGACATCGATTTGTTGGTGTCAAAAAAAGATTTTGTTGCGGCGCATGAAATTTTATTAAGCCTCGACTACGTGCCAGCCTTTAGGGTAGCCGATACTATCGAAGAGCTTGGGCTAGAAGCGGCGCTACTTAGCGGTGGGGCAGAGTACAAAAAAGATCTTAGCGACGATATACTTTGGCTTGAGCTGCAGTGGCGTCCTATCGCTGGGCGCTGGATTTCGCCTGAAGTCGAAGCTAAGGCAGAGGATCTGCTCCAAAGAGCCGTTGCGATTGAGGAAAGCGACGTAAAATTACTCGCGCCCGTCGATAATTTGCTCCAAGTTTGTTTACACACCGCGAAGCACTCCTATATTCGGGCGCCAGGCTTAAGGTTGCACAGTGACGTCGACAGGATAGTGCGCTTTTACGACAAAGCAGAGTCGTCCTTAGATTGGGGCGAATTCACTGAGCGCGTCGAAGCGATGAACTTGCGTGTAGCGGTATACTTCTCACTTTGGATCGCGCACAAGCTGCTCGGCACACCCATCCCAGGGAACGTGCTCCAGCGCTTAAAACCGTCAAAATGGCAGGAAAAAGCGATCTGGCGAGCCTTGCTACGAGGTGGCTTTTTTCACCCGCAAGCGTCAAAATTTACGCGTTTGCAATATCTACGTTTTACTGCGCTACTTTTTGATAACCCAAGAGCTTGCCTTCGCAGCGCATTCCCAAGCCAGAGCTATATGATGCAGCACTACGAACTGGGCTCAAAACTACAGCTGCCAAAAACCTATGCCAAACGATTTTTTTCTTTACTGTTTAAGCGAGTGAGAACATGATTGCCCGAGAAAAGGCAAAGATCATGATCGTCGAAGATGACGAAGCGATTAGCCGCGGGCTCATGCACAACCTGCAATACGAAGGCTACGAGACTCGCCTTGTTTCCCACGGAAACGCGTTTTTCCCGATCATGGAGGCGTTTAAACCCGATCTCATCGTACTCGACCTTATGTTGCCAGGCATGAGCGGTTTCGAGATTCTTGAAAAGCTCCGTCCCCTATCTAACGTCGTTGTCGTCATTTTGTCGGCAAAAAGCCAAGAAGAAGACAAGGTAAAGGGGCTAAAACTCGGAGCAGATGACTACATCGCAAAACCCTTCGGACTCAAGGAGTTTTTAGCTCGTATTGAAGCCAACCTACGACGCATAAAGAGCAACAAAGTCGAAAGCCAACTGTGTTTTGGAGACATAAGCGTCAATCTAGAGACAAAATTAGTCGAAAAAAAAGGTGTAGCCATCAAATTAACCCCAAAAGCCCTAGAACTCTTTCTCTTTTTCGTTTCGCATCCCAAACGCATTTATAGCCGCGAAGATCTGCTGCACTACGTTTGGGACGACAGGTATGATGGCACTGCGCGTACTATTGATAATTTTATTTCTCAAATTCGAAACCAGATCGAAGACAATCCCCAGACCCCGCAACATCTAGAAACTGTACACGGTTTGGGTTACAGGTTTCACCGAGATACGTAGGTTTCGTATACACGACTATAGCCTTTTGTGCATTTAAATTTTGAACCACGAAAAACACGAAAACACACGAAAAGTTTTTTTAGTCTTATAGAACCAGCTTCATTGGTAATAGTCTTTCGTGCCTTTCGTGCCTTTCGTGCTTTTAAATTTTAACCACGAAAAACACGAAAATACACGAAAAGTTTTTTAGTCTTACAGAACCGACTTGATTTGTTATAGACTTTCGTGCCTTTTGTGTCTTTAAATTTTGAACCACGAAAAACACGAAAATACACGAAAAGTTTTTTTAGTCTTATAGAACCAGCTTGATTTGTTATAGACGTTCGTGCCTTTTGTGCTTTTCGTGGTAAAAAAGCTTTCGAGCCTTTCGTGTCTTTCGTGGTAAAAAAGCTTTCGAGCCTTTCGTGTCTTTCGTGGTAAAAAAGCTTTCGAGCCTTTCGTGTCTTTCGTGGTAAAAAAGCTTTCGAGCCTTTCGTGTCTTTCGTGGTAAAAAAGCTTTCGAGGTTAAAAAAACGTTATCGCTGGGAAAAAGTTGAACGCTAAAGCGCTAGCTCTGCAGAACAATTTTCAACAAAAGCTCAGACTCGGCTTTTGCCTGTGTTTCTAACTTGGCGAGCGTTTCTTGTATAGACACGTTTTGCGGGTTTTGTAGGTATTGCAACAGAGTATCTAGCGTTTTACGAAAAGCACTTTGGTTTTGGCCTGCGAAATCGAGTTGCGCCAAGAACTCCGCCATGCGCATGCTCATCCACTGCTTGGGCTCTAGTTCTTCGAGCTTGGGCTGTATTTTGCAAAGTTTTGTAATGATGAGCATTGCCTTAAGGATAGCCGCGTTGAGTTGGCGAGTACTATCCAGCGCCGTGCGCATGGCAACGCGCCCTTCTTCTATTCTAGCCTCCGAAAACAAAGCCTGCGCGTAGTGAAAAAACAACAAACTGATTTGTTCACGCGAAGCTTGCCAGAGTGCAGCTTTTTTACCGCCGTGCGCATGCAATAGGTGGATGTACCACTCGGCAGCACCGATGCATAAGGGGTGTGCTCCCATTTTAATAAAGCAGCGACACTGAGCCTCGACAATGCGCCCAAGAGCCGAGAGATGAATTTGGTCGCTGCTTTCATCGCTTGCATCCTCGCTGATCTGCGAAAAGATGGCGCGTCGCTTAGTGCCCAAAAATTTAGCAGCTTCGTCGTAGCCGCTGTCGTTCTCAATTTGTAGCGCCGTGGCAATGACGGCATCTATTTCATCAAAGTACTGAGGGCTAAGCTCTTGATTAGTCATGATTTTTGCTCTTGTCTTTAAGATGCCAGCGCTTTTTGTCGCGGACTTCTACCTTGTGCAGCACGCGCTCTAGGCTGCTTTGCAATGAAATGTTTTGGCTGTTAGCAAAACAGATGAGTACAAAGAGCAGATCTCCCACTTCCTCTTCGACCTCTCGCAGCACTTCACCGTCCTTGGGGATCTTGGCGCCGGTTTCGTGGCTGACTGCACGCGCCAGTTCACCTAGTTCCTCGACTAGACGTGCTATCTGCGTCAACGGTGGGAAGTAACCCTCCTCAAACTGCGAAATCCAACCATCAACCCGCGCTTGGGCTGCGTTGAGGCTGAGTTCATGATGGCTAGGCAAAGAATTTCTCCTATTGTGAATTTTGCAAAATCTACGCTGTGGCGCTAGATTTGAAAAGGCTAGGGGGCGTTCACGGCGTTTTCTTGATAAGCAAGATAAAAGCCGGCACTAGCCTAACACAAGAAACAGGGTTTTGCGATGGATTCTCTCGCTGGTAGAGTACATGAGTTGCTGCTTAAACGTGGTGAAACGATAGCGGTAGCAGAGAGCTGCACGGGTGGAAGAATCTGCAGCGAGCTATCATCTATGCCAGGGGCATCCAAAAGCTTTTGCGGAGGCATCATCGCCTATCAACGCCGCGTCAAGGAATCCGTCCTAGCGGTTTCCCCCGATATTATTAAGAATTTTGGGATCGTTAGCGTCGAAACTGCGCTTGGCATGGCGATGGGGGCTGCACGCGTTATGGGGGCTCACTGGGGCTTAGCTACAACGGGCATTTGCGGCCCAGGGAAAGGTGGCGCGGACGCTCCGCTTGGCTGCGTCTGTATGGCGGTTGCCTACCAAGAAAAATCTTTTGCTAATTCACAGATCATCAAAGTTTGGAGTGAAAGACACGAGTTTGATTACATCAGTAGACTACAAGTGCAACTCGAAGCTACACAATATATCCTTAGCGCTATTGAGGGTTTTTTACGCAAAGGGTTCTAGAAACTAATAGTTCTCTCTGATAAAAATAGGAATGATATGCTTGAGCAAGAATATGGATTGCAGGATTTACGAAGTGTTGTCGTATTTGGTCTTAGCAAGGTTCACATATATCTAGAGACGGCAGATAAAAAATTAGACATTGAGGAAGTCTTTAATACCTTCGGTATTACCGCCGAGGAAGCGGCTAGATCGTTACGCAAAGTTGATCCATCGCTGTTTGTCGAAACCAAGTCATACACCGATGGTATGCAATCGTTGGTTAAAAAGTGGGTGAACAGCCCGGAGAAGCATTTCATCGCTTTGGCAGAACTCTACACGCGCTTCCGACTCAGCATCGAGGATATCGAAATACTCGCCGCTCTGGCTGGCATCGCCATAGATCCAAGTCTGCGAGAGCTATACGGTTTCGCTATCGCGGAACCAAACTTTTTAGTGCCCACTATCGCCGTGATCTGTCGCATCTTAGCGAACCACGACCAAACGCGTTTTGACCAGTATTTATCTCGTTTTAGCTTCGATCGCCCGTTGCGACGACACTGCCTCGTTAGCGTGGAGCGCAGAAGCAGCCACGTCGATGGCTTTGACCGCAATTTAGTCAACAGGCGCGTTATTATTGCCGACAGAATACTTGAGTTCATGAAACATCCAGCAGACTCAAGTACGCCTGTCGATGAAGGTTTGTCGGCTTTTACGCGTCGAAACAACGAGCGAGTGCAGTTATCCGATTTGCCGCTACCATCCTATGCTCAAGCTGCCATATTACAGGTTTTGCGCTCCCAATCTCTACCCGCGCTCTTTACGGGGGCTGCGGGTGCAGGAAAAGAAAAAACAGCATCAGCCGTCGCGACGCTTCTAGGCCAAAACCTATTGATCGCAGATCTACCAAGCCTCCTAACACTCGAAGCCGAAGTGCTCCAAACGAAGCTAGCCGATCTCTTTCGTGAAGCAAAATTGGGGAACGATTTCGTTTACTTCCGCTGTGCGCGCTTACCCGAGTTTGTAACGGGTTCCCAGCAAATTGTTCTTGACTCTATTTTTGCGGCAGAGCAGTTCATTTTAGGGGTAGAGGATATGACGCTGTGGCTAGTTCAGCTAACCACAGGCTGGCCTCAAATTGCGATCCCCTTGCCATCAACGGAGCACCGCGAGCTACTCTGGAGCAAGGCCTTCGAGAGCGAGAAGCGAAAACCAAGTCAAGAGGCCATCAACGCCATTGCGCGAAGATACGAAATGTCGGAAGCGCAGATCCGCCAAGCATCGCTTGAGGCAAAGCGCTTATCGGTAGTCGCGCGCAGGAAGCGAATCGATCTCAACGACCTCGACAAGGCGTGCCGCACCTACTTCGCGCACAAACTCTCGGACTTAGCCGATCTCGTCCCGCCTTCAACATTTAAGCCAGAACAGCTCATTCTCCCCGAAGCTGAGCGCAAAAAATTCGACGAAGTTTTGCTCTACGCAAACGAGCATGACACGATTTATGACGACTGGGGCTTTGGTGAACGCTTCCCGTATGGGCGAGGGCTATCGGTACTCTTTTACGGACCGCCTGGTACAGGTAAAACGATGGCTGCAAGTATTATTGCCAATTACCTCGGGCTTGACCTCTTTCGCATCGACCTATCGCGCATCATGAACCGCTACGTAGGCGAGACCGAAAAAAACCTCGCCCGCGTATTCGACGAAGCTGAGCGCGGGCGCGTTATGCTCCTATTCGATGAGGCAGACGCACTGTTCTCAAAACGTACATCCGTCAAGTCGACAGTTGATCGTTACGCAAACCTTGAAGTAGCCTACCTCTTGCAGCGCATGGAAAATTTCGAGGGTGTCACTGTCCTAACCACCAACGTTGAGGCCAACCTCGATGACGCGTTCAAGCGCAGAATCCGTTACCGCATTTACTTCCCTATGCCCGATGCCGAAACTCGCGGCCGTCTATTTGCTTCCCTTATTCCCAGCAGCGCGCCCGTCAAACCCGACATACCCTACGAGTTGTTAGGCGAGCATTTTGAGCTCAGCGGCGGCCACATCAAGCAAGCCGTGCTTAAAGCTGCATTCTACGCGCGACGCGATAACGAAAATATTGGCCTCGCACAGTTGACCGATGCAACTATCGCCGAATGCCGCGAACTTGGCATGCTCATGAACGATAATTTACCGAAAAACATCACCAATGCCCTGCGCATCGAAAAAGGGCTCAAACCCCTAAACGATGAGGAGTACCGCCGACTACATCAGCCTAGCCTGACCCCCGACTTATCCAAAACACTCGAAGTCCCGCTTGGCGTCCCCATTGTGGATAGCTAGAGAGCTTTGCGCGGTGGGAACCTTTTTTCTTTTTACAAAAAAAAGGTTCCCACCGCCCCCCTCCAAAAAAGAAAACAAAATGGTGCAGCTTTTTTCTGTGCAAACTGTGTGAGTTTTAGCTGAACTGATTGTTTTATTCGATTGTCGATGAGCGATCTTGCTGGTTTACGAATATGGTGAACTTTTGCTTCAGAGCAAAGCTCTCTAAATATTAGTTTACAATAATGGTGCCGAGTTCAGTCTCTAGGAAACTCCACTCAAAGTCATCCAAAATAACCGTAGAATCCAAAACTTGGTCGCCTGTATCCCATATGTAGAACGTTAACGTTATGACCTCACCAGGCACAACAGGGGCGCTTGTTTCGAGCCAGGCGGTGCCACCGCGGTCTGAGCCGCTGTGGAATGTCAGCGTGTCGTGGTCGCCTGCAACGCCGTCGGGGCAAGCTTCGTTAAATCCGAGGCTTGGGTTGCTGGGGTCGACGTAAGTTTTGCATATATTACCGTCGTTGTGGTCACAGACCATGTTTGAGGGGCATTGGCTGGTTCCGCCACATTGTATAGGAATGCATGAGGTAAAGAACGCATTGTTTACAGAAACAGGATTGCCGAGTTTATCAAAGGATATGTTCTTGTCCGCTGGTATTGCATCTATCGAGCTATTGAGTAGCACCAAGAAAAAATCGTTAAATTCACTGCAAACGTATCTGGGATACTCGACAGAGAAGAATCGGAATTTAAACTTGAAGCCCTTGGCATTGCTTGGCACTCGCATTTTGACATAAAGACTCGCCATGTCGTTGATGCTATTGTTTCCTACACACCCGCTTGCGGTTTGTAGCTGCCCTCCGTGTGCATTGTAGTAGGGCCTTGGGATTTCGCTCTTACCACTTTTGGCGGTGTATTCACCCTCAAAACCGTTTTTGGCATCTTTGGCTTCGCCGCTAGAGAGTAGGGCGAATGAAGGCCCTTTTTTGGGAAGCAGTTGGTGGGCCGCATCTTTGCTTACCAATTTCGAGAGCGCAAAAGCGGATACGGGGTCAATAGCTCTGCCGTCTTCCTTGGACTGCACTCTAAAATCGATTAAACCTGCCAAACCGCTTTCTTCCGAAACTACGGGCATGCACAGATCCATTGCGTGGAGCAGAGCGAGCGCGCTGTTAGCCAAAATGCCCTGCGGATAGTTATTGTCATAATGTGCTATACACTCTGGTTCTTCGTCGATGACACCATTACAATTGTTGTCGATTCCATCGTCTGGAACTTCGAGGGCGCCAGGATTAACGCGTTCGGGGTCGGCGACATTGCAGCTGATTTTATCATCGCAGCAATCCCCGCCGCCCTTGGTGTAGCCGTCACCGTCAAGATCCTCGTCTTTGTCGGGAATGCCATTGCAGTTGAGGTCATAATCTGCAAACTTGGGGTCGTAAGCTGTAGGTATCACTTGTCCAACGCAGAAAAACTCCCAATTCCCACCTGAGCATAGGCGAGTTCCTTTTTTGCAGCTCCCGATACCCGCGGTTTCGCTAGGTCCAGTGTAGCACTCCATCACATCGCCATCTTCACACTCAAGCTCATCCAGACTCAACTCACATCCGTTAGATGTATTTTTGTCATAATCAATATAGCCCTCCTTACATATGCAAAAGCCCGATTGACACAACATATTGTTTCCACAAAATGTATTACACTCTCCGCAATGATTGCTATCATTCAGCAGATCAACACATATACCATTGCAATTAAATTTATCACCGCAATCCTTTTGCGATGCCTGACAAAGTCCATTAATACAGCTCGAATTTGTCTCGCAAACCTTCCCACATTCCCCGCAGTGTACATTAGAAATTTGCGTATTAACACAGTCTTGTCCGCAAACTGTGTATTCACATTCTTTAGGTGTATGATTATCAGATACGTTAGTATCACATGAAACTAAAAAAATGAATGTTAAAGCAGCTGCAAGTACATAAAAACGATGCATTATATTCCTCTATAAAAAAGGCGTACAAAATGAACGAGCAAAAAAGTTAGACCCATCTCACAGCTCAATTTAGCATGCAAAATTGCCTAAATCTAGAGATATTCTGAATGATTCGATATTTATGCTTTTTACTTTTGTGGGGGAAGTTTCCCCCTACGCCGCAACCCCGCGCTGTGCGCGGGGTTGCGTCTACCCCCACAACGGGGGGCCTGCCCCCCGTAACGCCCCCACTGCGTGGTGTAGGGGCAGGTTTCAAACCTGCCCCTTAATGTAAAAATTGACAAAAAAGTAGCTCAAGCAAAGTACGGAAAGTTAGGTGAGCGTTCAAGATAAAGTCAATAAAATCAATATGTTGCACAGTGAAAAGCTTCTAAGAGCGTTAGCCCTTAAACGGTGTTTGGGGCGGTAGCCCCCATACTTCGGAGTTTTTCAAGAAAGCGTGAATATAAAGCTAAACTTGGCACTCACCAGCGCTCTTTTGCCCATCTGCGCTCTTTTGCAAGCAAGAGAGTCGTCGCTCTAAGACCTTTCGTGCGGCGATGTTGTGCGTCTTACGTTTTAGCTTGCCTAGTCTTCTTGCGCCTATGCGCCTATCGGCAGCTTTTAAGATGTTTGTTAGCCCCCATTTATCGTTTTCAAAGCACTTACTAAAAAGCTCCTCTTTTGGCGTATCGATATACTCTCTGATCAGGTCTGATATATCCATAATATCGGTGATCTGGGGATAGTATTTGTTTTTTTCGTCTTTATAGTTTTTTATAAAGCCGTCTTTTCTCATAAAGTTTGCGGGATAGTCCCAGATAATCTCCTTATCAAGCGTGGCGAAGTAGCGTGGTAAGTCAGTGCTCCCTCGCCATGTGCGCATTGGGTATACAACACAGTGAATTTGAAAACGGATATCCTTGCTGATGAGCTTATACAGCTCTTTTTGCAGCTTACTAAATGGCCTTGCTTCATAACTCCTATGTTTACTTCTTTTCATCATAACTCCTAAATTTTGCCTCTATAGCTTAAAAATAACTACAAATAAGAGAGCTTTGCACGGGGGGGAAACCCTTTTCTTTGTGCCAAAGAAAAGAAGTTCCCCCCCCGTACCCCCCTCCCCTTCAATCGCGACATGGATGTCAGCGATTGGTCGCGGCTGAGGCCGCGCGCGAAGCGGCCACAGCCTGGACGGCTGTGGCACTAAGAAAGCACT